>Ga0070665_100006371_pt1 | contig 12031 bp, 7 predicted proteins | sample KBSS13metaG_FD_65862 | JGI IMG/M metagenome (GOLD analysis project Ga0070665, IMG submission 65862) | Switchgrass rhizosphere microbial communities from Kellogg Biological Station, Michigan, USA - KBS S1-3 metaG | ecosystem: Host-associated > Plants > Roots > Rhizosphere > Soil ...
TTCCTCTTTGGTAAGCGCAGCTTCGACCGACCGGGCGAGGCGGCCTCGCAGGCGTCGATCCGAATAGGCCTGGCCGCGGCCATCAAGCACAAGGAGGTTGTCGAGCGCCATGCCGTCGCGCGTCGTGTGGATTCGCGCGTCGATGATGTTGGCCCCACCCGAGGCAAGGCCTGCGCAGATCCGGTAGAACAGGCCCTCGCGATCGGGGGTGAACACGCTGACTCGCGTGGCGCCGGTTTCCGGATCGTCCGCGACCACGACGCTCGGTCGGGCCTCACCGATCCGCGCCTCTGCCTCCGCAACCTGGCGGGCATTGGCAAGCTGCGATCCAAGCGGCTCGGCTAGCCAATAGCTGTCCGGAAGCCGCTTCGCGTGCGCCTTGGCCGCGCTGGCTTTCCAGCCAAGCGCCGCGGCAAGCTCTCTCTGTCGGTGCTGGACCAGCTCGGCTCGTCCGTGCTGCTTGTGCCCGAGCCGAAGCCGTTCTTCTGCCGCCTCGAACAGTGTCTTCAGAAGCATCCGCTTCCACTCGTTCCAGATACCGGGGCCGACCGCTCGTATGTCTACGACGGTAAGGATCAGGAGCAGGCGCAGCCGCTCCGGGCTTTGCACCTGATGGACGAAATCCTCGATCGTCTTCGGGTCGGCGAGATCGCGCTTGAACGCGGTCGACGACATCAAAAGGTGATAGCGGACGAGCCACGACACGGTTTCGGTCTCGGCCGGATCGAGCCCGAAGCGCGGACCGAGCTTCAGCGCGATTTCCGCGCCGATCACGCTATGATCGCCGCCCCGTCCCTTTGCGATGTCGTGGAGCAGTACCGCAACATAGAGGACGCGGCGCGATGCGATCTGCTTTTGGATGATTGCCGTCGATAACGGGTGATCGTCCTTGAGCTCGCCCCGTTCGATCGCGGCTAGCAGGCCGATCGCGCGGATCGAATGCTCGTCGACCGTATAATGGTGGTACATGTCGAACTGCATCTGCGCGACGACGCGGCCGAAGTCGGGAACGAACCGGCCGAACACGCCGGCCTCGTTCATCCACCGAAGCACCAGCTCGGGATGATGGAGGCAGGTCAGCACCTCCATGAACAAGGCGTTGCCGCGCGGATCCTCGCGAAGCTTGCGGTCGATCAGCACGGCGTCGCGCGTGGCTGCGCGCATGGCGCTGGGGTGGATTTCGAGCTGCTCGCGGGCCGCGACGGCGAATAGCTCGATTAGCCGTATCGGATCGGCGCGGAAGAAGTCCTCAGATGGAATGGCGATCCGGCCGCGGTCGAGCACAAAGCCGGCCAGCCGCTTGGGACGACGGCGGATCGTCGGCAGGGCGAAGCGAAAGCCCTTCCTGCCCAATTGCTCGTCGAGCTGCGCTAGGAACACCCCGGTCAGATCGCCGACCGTTTTCGCATTAAGGAAGTAGAATTGCATGAACCGCTCGACGGCGGATTTCCCCGGTCGGTCGGCGTAATGCATGATTTCGGCGATGCGCGGCTGATAGTCGAAATTGAGCCGCTCCTCGGGTCGCCCGGCCAGCAAATGCAGGTGGCATCGCACCGACCACAAGAAGCGCTCGGCGCGGTCGAACCGGCGGAATTCCGCGGCGGTGAACAGGCCGGCGCCGACGAGGTCGGCGGGGCGCTCAACGCCGTGCACATATTTGCCGATCCAATAGAGCGTGTGCAGATCGCGAAGCCCGCCCTTGCCGTCCTTGACGTTGGGCTCAACCACGTAGCGGCTGTCACCCACCTTTACGTGCCGCTCGTCGCGCTCGGCGAGCTTGGCCGCGACGAATTCGGCCGCGCTCCCTGTGACCACTTCCTTGCGGAATCGGGCCATGGCGGCGTCGAACAGCCTCTCATCGCTCCACAACCATCGCGCCTCGAGGAAGGCGGTTCGGACCGTCATGTCCTTCTTTGCCAGTGCGATCAGCTCGGTGACGGAGCGGACCGAATGGCCGACCTTGAGTTTAAGGTCCCACAGCAGGTGGAAGATCCCTTCCGCGGCCTTCTCCTGTCCTGGGGTGGGCGTTGCCGCCGTCAGCACCATGAGGTCGAGATCGCTGAAGGGCGCCATCTCGCCTCGCCCGGTTCCGCCCAACCCGACCAAGGCGAGCCCGTCATTCTGCGGAGCGACGAACTCAAAGGCAATGCGCACCAGCTGGTCGTGGAGGAATGCCGTCGCCTGAGCGGCCGCACGGCCTCGCCCGGGATCCTCGGCCAGCCGACGCGCAATCTCGGCCCGGCCGCCGTCAAGCGCTTCGCGGAGGATCACGGAGGCCTTCGTTCCCTGATTCAGTGCAGCTAGACGGTCGGCGATGGCCCGGCGATCGATGATCGCGCGCCGGTTGTCGATATCGTGCAGACTCATGATGCCTGATCGGCGGCCAGCCGCTTGAGCCTGTACAGTTCCTCAAGCGCTTCGCGCGGGGTGAGGCTGTCGGGCTCGACCGCTTCGAGCGCAGCCAACAGGAGATCCGGGGCGTGCTCGGTTTCGCCCGAGGCCGCGAACAAGGGCAGATCGTCGAGCCCGGCCGCGATGCCGCCAGTCGCGTCGCGGCCGGCCTCCAGTTTTGCGAGCACCGAGCGCGCTCGGGCGACGACAGCGGGCGGAAGGCCGGCGAGCTTGGCGACTGCAATGCCGTAGCTGCGGTCCGCGGCCCCGTCGGCCAGCTCGTGGAGCAGCACGAGGTCGCCTTTCCACTCCCGCGCGCGAACATGATGCAGCGACAGCGCATCGAGCCTTCCGGCAAGCCGCGTCAACTCATGATAATGGGTCGCGAACAGGGTGCGGCATTTCGCCTGGTCATGCATGGCTTCCACGACCGCCCACGCGATGGCGAGCCCGTCGTAGGTCGACGTGCCCCGGCCGATCTCATCGAGGATGACCAGGCTCTGCGCGGTTGCCTGGGCCAGGATCGCGGCAGTCTCCACCATTTCGACCATGAAGGTCGAGCGTCCGCGCGCGAGATTGTCTGATGCGCCGACCCTGCTGAACAGGCGATCGACGATCCCGACCTTGACGCCGCTCGCGGGGACGAAGCTTCCGGCCTGGGCGAGGACCACGATCAGCGCGGCCTGGCGAAGGAAGGTGGACTTGCCGCCCATGTTGGGGCCGGTGATCAGCCACAGGCGATCGTTGGGCCCAAGCGAGAGGTCGTTGGCGACGAAGCGTGCGCCGCTGTCGCGGAGCGCAGCCTCGACGACCGGATGACGGCCGGCTTCGATTTCGAGACAGGGTTGGTCGGTAAGGTGCGGCGCACACCAGCCACCCTCGGCGGCGCGGTGCGCATGGCTTGCGGCGACGTCGATGCGAGCGATAGCCTCAGCCGTCGCGGTAATTCGAGCGGCAGCGGCGACGGCCACGGCGGTCAGCTCTTCGGCGTGCGCGGCTTCGGCCGCCAGCGCATGGGCGCCGGCCTCGATCACTCGGCTGGCCTCTTCGTGGAGTTCGGGCGAATTGAAGCGGACCACGCCGGCCAGCGTCTGGCGATGGGTAAAGCCGCTGTCTGGAGCCATCAGCCGGTCGGCGTGCCTGGCCGAAACTTCGACGTGATAGCCGAGCACCGCATTGTGCCGGATCTTGAGCGAGGAAATGCTCGTCGCGTCGCGATATTTTGCTTCGAGGGTTGCGATCGCCCGGCGTCCATTGGATGCCGCGTCGCGCAAGGAGTCGAGCGCTGCATCATAGCCCTCGGCGATATATCCACCCTTCGACGCGTCGATCGGCGGAGCCTCGACCAGGGCGACCCGCAGTTTGGCGATCATCTCATCGTGGCCGCCAAGGCTCGGGAGCAGCAGGTCCAGCAGGTGTGGCCGTTGCGGCTGCGCGTCGAGGTCGCGCTTCAACTCAGCGGCGGCAGTGAGGCCGTCGCGCAGCAGCGCAAGGTCGCGGGGGCTGCCGCGACCCGCAGCGAGCCGAGCCAAGGCGCGCGCGAAATCAGGCATGGCCTTCAGCGCCTGGCGCACCCGCTCGCGCCGGATCGCGTCGTCGTGCAGCCATTGCACGACCGTCAGCCGGGCTTCGATTTCCGACTTGCCGGTGAGCGGCGCGGAAATGTCCTCGCAGAGCAATCGACGCCCGGCAGCGGACTGGCAGCGGTCGATCTCGCCTAACAGGCTTCCGGCGACGCTGCCGCTAACGGATCGCGTCAGCTCGAGGCTGTCGCGGGTCGCAGCATCGATCGCCATGTGGCTCGCCCGAACGACCCGTCGCGGCGCGTCAAGCAGGATGCCCGCGTCCTTCTGAGTCGCGCCGAGATAGGCGAGGAGGCCACCGGCCGCGGCAAGCTCTGCTCGTGACGGCGAGCCAAGGCCGTCAAGCGTCGCCAATCCAAAGCGTGACCTCAGCGCGCGCTCGCCGGCAAGGCTCTCGAAACCGCCCTTACCCGGCGATGAGCGGATACCGGGAATCGCGCCGTCCGCGATGGTTTCAGCCGGCGACAGTCGCGCAAGCTCGGCGGCCAATTCGCCCGGACCGCAAGCGATCAATTCGAACCGGCCTGTCGAGATGTCGGCAGCCGCGATTGCCCAGTCCTCGCCGGCCCGTCCGATTGCCGCCAGCCAGTTGGCAGTGGCCGAGTCGAGCAAGGTCTCCTCGGTTAGGGTGCCGGGGGTGACTAGCCGGATGATCGCGCGATCGACGAGAGCCTTGGAGCCACGAGCCTTGCGCGCCTCGGCGGGGCTTTCGGTCTGCTCCGCGATCGCCACGGGGTTGCCGGCCTTGATCAGCCGGGCGAGATAGGATTCGGCGGAATGCGCCGGCACGCCGCACATCGGGATCGGCTCGCCGCCATCGGTGCCGCGTTTCGTCAGCGCGATGTCGAGGCAAGCGGAGGCGATCTTCGCATCGTCGAAAAACAGCTCGAAGAAGTCGCCCATCCGATAAAAGAGCAACGCGTCGCCAGCCTCCTCTTTCAGACGTTTGTACTGCGCCATCATCGGGGTCGGGGCATCGGCTCGGGCCATGGTCGAAGCCTAGCGGTTAGGCCGCGCTCAATCGACTCCGGATTCGTCCCGCGCGTGACTCTTTGCGCGCCTGTCCGCTAAGGCCGCCGCCATGTCGGAGAGCAACGTAAAATATACCGAAGCCGAAGCGCTCGAATTCCACGCCCAGGGGCGACCGGGCAAGCTTGAGATCATCGCCTCGAAACCGATGGCGACGCAGCGCGACCTGAGCCTGGCTTATTCGCCGGGGGTCGCGGTCCCTGTGCTCAAGATCGCCGAAAACCCGACCTGTGCTTACGACTACACCGCCAAAGGCAATCTCGTTGCCGTCATCTCCAACGGCACGGCCATCCTCGGCCTCGGCAATCTCGGCGCGCTCGCTTCAAAGCCGGTGATGGAAGGCAAGGCGGTGCTGTTCAAGCGCTTCGCCGATGTCGACGCGATCGACATCGAAGTCGCGACCGAGGACGCGCAGCGGTTCATCGATGCGGTCGAACTGCTCGAGCCGAGTTTCGGCGGGATCAACCTTGAGGACATCGCCGCGCCCGATTGTTTCGTAATCGAGCAGACGCTGCGCGAGCGGATGAATATCCCGGTCTTTCATGACGACCAGCATGGCACCGCGATCATCAGCGCGGCCGGCCTGATCAATGCCTGCCACCTGACCAACCGACATCTCGCCGACGTGCGGGTCGTGGTAAACGGGGCAGGGGCGGCGGCGATCGCCTGCACGGAGCTCATGAAGGCGATGGGCGTGCGCGCCGATCATGTCATCATGTGCGACCGCAAAGGCGTCATCCACAAAGGGCGCGACGACCTCGACCAGTGGAAGTCGGCCCACGCCGTTGAAACGGACGCCCGGACGCTTGAGGATGCGCTTAAGGGCGCGGATGTCTTCCTCGGCCTATCGGCAGCGAACGTCGTTTCGAAGGACATGGTAAAGTCGATGGGCAAGGAGCCGATCATCTTTGCGATGGCCAATCCGGACCCGGAGATCTGGCCGCCCGACGCCATTGAAGCGCGACCCGATGCGATCATCGCGACCGGACGCTCCGACTTCCCCAACCAGGTGAACAACGTCCTCGGCTTCCCCTTCATCTTCCGCGGCGCGCTCGACGTGCGCGCGACCGCGATCAACGACGAGATGAAGATCGCGGCCGCGGAGGCGCTCGCCGAGTTGGCGCGCGAGCCGGTGCCGGAGGAAGTCGCGGCGGCCTACGGCGGACGCAACCAGAGCTTCGGTCGCGACTATATCATCCCGGCGCCGTTCGATCCGCGGCTGATGGAAGTGGTTGCTTCGGCCGTCGCCGAAGCCGCGGTGCGCACTGGTGTTGCCCAGCGTCCCATCGAAAATGTCGAAAGCTACCGCCAGGAGCTTCGCGCCAGGCTCAACCCGACCGTCGCCGTCATGAGCCTCGCATATGAAGGAGCTCGGCAGAATCCCAAGCGGGTGCTGTTCGCGGAGGGCGAAGAGCCGAACGTGCTGCGCGCCGCGATCGCGTTCAAGGAGGGCGGCTACGGCACGCCGGTGCTCGTCGGACGCGACGAGGTCTACGACCAGCTCAAGGAAATCGGCGTCGAGAATCCCAAGGATTATGAGGTCCTGAACAGCCGCAACTCACCGCTCGTCGGCCGCGCGGTCGATTACATTTACGAGAAACATCAACGGCATGGCTTGCTCCGCCGAGAGATCGAGCGGATGGTCAATCAGGACCGCAACTATTTCGCCGCGGCAATGCTTGCCCTTGGTGAAGCGGACGCGATGATTACCGGCACGACCCGGCCGTTCAGCCAGTCGTTGCGCCAGGTCCGCACGGTGATCGAGGACGAGCCGGAAGCAACCCCGTTCGGCATCAACGTCATCGTCAGCCGCAGCCATACCGTGCTGATCGCCGATACCGCGGTGACCGAACGCCCCACCGCCGAGCAATATGCGGCGATAGCGATGCGCGCCTCGTCTTTCGCACGCCGCATGGGGCTGGAGCCGCGCGTTGCGTTCACCAGCTACACGACCTTCGGCAATCCGCCGGGCATGCACATCGAGGAGCTGCGCTGCGCCGTAAAGCTGCTCGACGGCTTCCACGTCGACTTCCAATATGAAGGTGAAATGGCGCCGGATGTCGCGCTCAATTACGATATGCAGAAGCGCTATTATCCGTTCACGCGCCTGTCCGGCGCGGCCAACATCCTGGTGATGCCTGGTCTCCAGTCGGCAAGCCTGTCGACCAAGCTGCTTCGCGCGGTCGGCGGCGAGAGCGTGCTCGGCCCCTATATCCTCGGACTCGAGCATCCGGTGCAGATCGCGCCAATGACCGCGAGTGCGTCTGACCTGGTGATGCTTGCGGTGCTTGCGGCGGGCGATGCCCATGCCCGCCACCAGCGGCAGGCGGCGAAGGTCTAGATCCGCTCGACCGAGCTCACCGGCTCGGCATCGCGCAATGCGGCGATGATCGAGTGCAGGTGCGCGAGGTCGTGCACCTCGATGTCAAGGTGGAACGTCTGGAAGCTGCCGTCGCGGTGAACCAGCGCGAGATTGATGATGTTGGCGTGCTTCTGTCCAAGGATGCCCGACATGGTCCCGAGCGCGCCCGGGATGTCGCGCAGGATCACGGCGAGCCGCGCCGCCCCGCCGTCCGAACCCTCGCCCCAGGCAAGGTCTAGCCAATCGGCATCGACGCCGCTCGCCAAGGTGTCGCAGCCGATCACGTGAACCTCGATCTCCTCGTCCTCGCGCCTTAGGCCGACGATGCGGTCGCCCGGGATCGGGTGGCAGCAGCTCGCGAGGTGATAAGCAACGCCGGGGGTCAGGCCCTTGATCGAGATCGCCTTGCGTTGGCCGAGCGGCCGCGGTGCCACATCGCCGCCGGCTGAGCCAGGCATCAGCGCTTCCATCAGCGCCTCGTCGCTAACCCGCTTGCGCGCGATCGCGATCATCAGCTCGTCCTCATTCTCCAGCCTCAGCTTCTTGAGCGAGCGCTTGAGCGCGTCCTTGTCCAACTCGGCCGGAAGCCTGGCGACGATCTCGTCGTAGATCTTGCGCCCTAGCTCGACCGTCTCCTCGCGTTCCTTGTGGCGGACGAAGCGGCGGACGCCCGCGCGCGCCTTGCCAGTCGCCACGAAGCGCAGCCAGCTCGGCTGGGGGTGTTGGGCTTCCGAGGCGAGGATTTCGACCTGGTCGCCATTCTCCAGCATGGTCCGGAGCGGCACCACCCGGCCATTGACCTTCGCGCCGACCGTGCGGTCGCCAAGGTCCGTGTGCACGGCATAGGCGAAGTCGACCGGGGTTGCGCCCTTGGGCAGCTGGATGAGCTCGCCCTTCGGCGTGAAGGCGAAGATGCGATCCTGGTACATCGCCATCCGGGTATGCTCGAGCAGCTCTTCCGGGCTTTCGGCGTGATCGAGGATTTCGACGAGGTCGTCGACCCACGGCACATGGATGTCAGCGCTCGGCTTGCCTTCCTTGTAAGCCCAGTGGGCGGCGAGCCCGCGCTCGGCCTGCTCGTGCATCGCCTTGTCGCGGATCTGGATTTCGATCCGCATCTTTGAATCGTGGATGACCGAGGTGTGGAGGCTTCGATAGCCGTTGCGCTTGGGTGTCGAGATGTAATCCTTGAACCGGCCGGGGACCATCGGCCAGCGGCGATGGATCAGGCCGAGCGCACGATAGCAGTCGGCGACATCGGCGACGACGATCCGGAACGCCATTACATCGGACAATTGCTCGAAGCTGATGTGGCGCTCGGCCATCTTCTTCCAGATCGAATAAGGATGCTTCTGGCGCCCGATGACCTCCGCTTCGAGGCCGTTGTCGGCGAGGTAAAGCTGCAGGCCTAGGCCGATCCGGTTGACGAGGTCGCCGCCTTGCTCGTGCAGCTGGGTGAGACGCCGGGTGATCGAGGCATAAGCATCAGGCTCGATTTCCCTGAACGCGAGCGTCTGCATCTCATTCATCATCTCGTACATGCCGATTCGCTCGGCGAGCGGCGCGTAGATATCCATCGTCTCGCGCGCGATGCGGCGGCGCTTTTCCTCTGACGGGATGTGATGCAGCGTCCGCATGTTGTGCAGCCGGTCGGCGAGCTTCACCAGCAGCACGCGGATGTCGTCCGAGAGTGCGAGCAGGAACTTCCGCAGATTCTCGGCGGCGCGCTCGTTTTCTGACTGCGCTTCGATCTTGGAAAGCTTGGTAACGCCGTCGACGAGCCGCGCGACGTCGCTGCCAAAGAGCTTGTTGATCTCTTCCGGGGTGGCGAGCGTGTCCTCGATCGTGTCGTGCAGAATTGCCGTGACGATCGTCTGATCGTCGAGCTTCAGGTCGGTGAGGATTCCGGCGACTTCGATCGGGTGGCTGAAATAGGGGTCGCCTGAAGCACGCATTTGCGATCCGTGCGCCTTCATCGAGAAGACGTAGGCGCGGTTGATCAGCCCCTCATCCGCATCAGGATCGTAGGAGCGGACCTTCTCGACAAGCTCATACTGCCTCAGCACGAGCCCAAGATGGGGGCAGCGGCGCTATTTGTGCAAGCGCGAAAGGAAATGGGGGCCGCGCCGAGGGGACGCAGCGCAGCCCCGCGGGGATTCTTACTGGGCAGCGAGCTTCGCGCTGGGCGCGGTCTTGGCCGACGCATTGCACTTGTCGAGCTCGCCCGCGGCGAGGGCGCGGCCATCGACCAGGAAGCTGTCGACTCGGCCGGCGCGCTTTGCCAGCGACTGGCACAGCACGACCGGGCGGCTTTCGTTCGTCGCGCCCTGGCAGGCATCAGGCCCGCAATTCCAGGTGATGTCGCGGGCGATAAAGCGCTCGCTGCTGGGGGTAGCCAACTTGGCCGAATAGCTCGCGGCCAGGGCCGGGGAGACGGTCAGCGCCGCTGCAGAAAGTCCAAGAACCAAGCGAAGCATCGCACTTCCTCCTGTTTATAGTTGCGATTTGCAACTGAATAATACATTAAGTTTCGCTGCGCAACTGTTTTTTGGAACTGTTTTGTGTTTTGATGAGATTCGCTCGGGGGAGAGAGAAAGAACGAATGGCGGCTGACACGCTGACCACGCACCTAGATGCGTTCAAGGACGCGGCCTTGTCGTGCCCTATTCCCGCGGCGGTCGAATTGATCGGCGAGAAGTGGGCGTTCCTGATCCTTCGCGGCGCGCTTAATGGCCTGCACCATTTCGAGGAGTTCCAGGGCGGGCTGGGAATCGCGCGCAACATCCTGTCGGACCGACTCGGCAAGATGGTCGCTGGCGGAATTCTGGAGCGCTCATCCGATCCGACCGATCGCCGGCGGGTAATTTACTCGCTGACGCCCAAGGGCGAGGGATTGCTTCCGGTCGTTCTCGCCATGCGCCAGTGGGGCGACGAATGGGGCTATGGCAAAATGAAGGTCGTGCTGGCCGACAAACGCGATCGGCGGCCGGTCAAGAAGATCTGCGTCATTGCCCATGACGGCCGTGAGCTGAAGCTGAGCGACCTCACCTGGATTGATCGCGAGAGCGGCGAGATCCTCCTCCGAACCGCCGCCGAATAGCTTCTACTCTAGTCCGAGGATGTGATCGCGGAGTGCGCGGGCGTCGTGCAGCGCGTTATGCGGCACCACGCTGTTGGCGGCGGTGCTGAAGCCCGAAAGCTCGACGAACTTGAAGCTCAGCGGCGGAACCTCGACCATCACACCCGGCCCGGTCACCAGCAAAGCGTTGAGATACGCAATGTCCTCGGGCCAGTCGGCGACGATGACCGGTTCGGGGTCGCCTGCGAGATAATGAGCGATCATCCGCGCGGCATCCGGCCGGCCCATGCGGGGCGACTGCAGGCTGTCGGGCACCATGTCGAGGTAGGGGACGACGTTGCGCTCGACCCACTCTTCAAGCGGGCCCGCCCAGCCGAACGTCACGTAAAGCTCCTCGCCTTCTTCGGGCACCAGGGCGAGGCTCAGGAGCGCACCGCCCCAGCCATTATATTCGGTGTCGAGGAAGTACCTCAGTGCTGCTGCACCGCGGCGCAATTGTCGGTCGGAAGCGGCCTGCCTTTGCGGCACCGCTCTTCGGCGAGGCGAAGCTGCCTGCCTCGCTCCTCTTCGGCCTTGCGGATCTCGCGGCCGCGTTTCTCGTCGGCTTCCTTCTGGCTGGTCGTCGCTGCATCCACTCCGGCCGAGACGGCCTTCACCGGCAGGGTCGCGACATCGACCGCGGTCTTGGCGACTGTGCCGACGATGCATCCCGAAAGCAGGAGCGGCAGGGCGAGGATTAGCGAGCGCTTCACGAAGGCCAGAATCGCAGATGGCTGGGGCGATTACAATTGCATCGCGGCTTCCGCGAGCGCTTCGGCTTGCGTCAGCAGCACTTCGTCCGCCTCGGCGCCTGGCGGGAGGGCTTCACGCCCGACGATGACCATCAACGGCACTGCCATCGGCGTGATCCGCCCGGTTTCGACATGAAGCATGGTGGCGGCAGCGCGATCGACCAGCCTGACTAAGCGCCCAAGCTCGGTCATTCGCCGCCGTGCATCATCCCACGCGGCGCGAAGCAGCAAATGCTGCGGCTCGTAGCGGCGCAGGACGTCGTAGATGAGGTCGGTCGAAAAGCTGACCTGCCGCCCGGTTTTTTTCTTCCCCGGATGCTGGCGCTCGACGAGCCCGCCGATCACCGCCACCTCGCGGAAGGCGGTCTTCAGAAGGTATGAGCTTTCCACCCAGTCGACGAACTCCTGTTCGAGGATGTCGGCCGAGAAAAGTGCCTTGGGATCGGTGATCGGCTCGAGCCCGTAACAGGCGAGCGCATAGTCGTTGGCGACGAAGCCCAACGGCTTCAGCCCAGCAGATTCCATCCTTCGCGTGATGAGCATGCCGAGGGACTGGTGCGCGTTCCAGCCTTCGAAGCTGTAGGCGACCATGAAATGCTGCTTTTCGTGCGGGAACGTCTCGACCAGCAGCTGGTGTGGCTCGGGCAGTACCGACCGCTCCGACTGGATTTCGAGCCATTCGCGGACGTCGTCGGGAAAACGCTGCCAGTCGTTGCGGTCGCACAGCATGTGCCGGACGCGGTTGGCGAGGTGGGTCGACATCGACATGCGCTGGCCGCCGTAGGTGACGATCCGC
>Ga0070665_100006372_pt1 | contig 12030 bp, 10 predicted proteins | sample KBSS13metaG_FD_65862 | JGI IMG/M metagenome (GOLD analysis project Ga0070665, IMG submission 65862) | Switchgrass rhizosphere microbial communities from Kellogg Biological Station, Michigan, USA - KBS S1-3 metaG | ecosystem: Host-associated > Plants > Roots > Rhizosphere > Soil ...
CTGCGAATAGTCCCCTGTTGAATTTCGCGAATCGAACTATAGGCGAGCGGCGCCAAAAGATCAACCGCATCGGCACTGGCGATTTCCGACAAAGCCCAAATCCCCGGAACTTGCGCCGCGCTCGAGGCATCACTCACCAAACGTTTTAATTCGGTCAAGGCCAAGGACGGATTAACGCGATAGAGAATTTTTGCCGCGCGCGCGCGGACCCAGGGATTTTCTTCTTCCAGCATCGGTTGCAATCGCCGCAGCGCTTCATCGTTATCATGGCCCGAGACGATCTCCGCTTCGATCACATCCATACGATGGGCTTCGGGCGCGTTATGCAGGCTCATCGGGGGCCCGAGCATGACGTGGCTTCCGGCCGGCAGCGCGGTGACTAGCCGTTGGTAATGATCCTCTAAAAGACGGGCGAAGACGCCGCGCCGTCCAAAATAGGCGTTGAGAACATAAATCAAAAACGCAAGCAAACCCCCACCTAAAATCCCAAAAATAATAAGACCGCCGTACAATAAATTTTTGAATCCTTCTTTTTCATGCTGCAGCTGAGTTAACCACGTTTCCTGGTTATCCCAGAATCGTTTGAGAACCACTTCTTGATTGTTTTGTGAACGCTCGAGATAACGCTCTAATAAAGACTGCAAACTTTCCGGTTGTGATTTTTCTGGGAGCCGGTGATACAACCCTGCCAAAACCTGTTCCATATTGACTGGCTGCTTTTCCGGAGCGATGGCTAATTGTCCGCGCAACGCTTGCAAGGCTTGACTCGTCTCTTTATCAACGGGTGTAATTTGCGAGGCACGCGTTAAAGTACTCAGTGCGCCCGAAAAATCTTTATGGTGATATTGCGCGAAGCTTTGTTCAATCAATACTTTCACGAGAAGTTGCTTGGTTTGATCATTTTGCGGCCGTCGGTCTAGCGCGCGACGTAGATAAGCTTCCGCTTCGATAAAATTGCCGCCCAGATAAGCATGTACGCCCGTGTTAAAATCTTGGAGATAGGCACGCCGCGACAGCACATAGCGAACCCATACCCCACAGGAGCCAGCAAAAACAAGGCCAACCAAAATCCAATGTTTGACTTTCATGGAACGTTCCTCCTCGAGGACTGATCTTCTGTCGCCGTTTGTCTACGCGCCATCACCTGTTTTGCCGTTTCGCGCGTAATTAAATCCGAACTTTGAAGCCATTTTTTTAGCCATGCTTGCGCTCCGATCGAATCGGAGGAAGGAAGCTCACATTCTCGCAAAACCCGTGCTGCCGCCACTTGAAGTCGAATATCACCGCTTTCCAGTAAGGGGGCAATCGCCGGAAATAATACGTCAGGATCCAGCGCGACAAGTCCCACTTCAGCTAAATGCGCCGTCGTTTGTGACGGGGAATGTTTCAATACCTCCACCCAATACCCGGCGGCCTGGGCCCCGCCAATAGAACCGACTGTTTTGGCCAATGCTTCTTGAACATCAATGGACGATTCTTGTCTAAGCGCTTGTATTAAATCGGGCAGTGAATCTTGACTGGCGACACCCAGGAGCGCTTTGGCCGTTAAAAAGCGCATTTCTACATCGTCATCCTTTAAAAATAGTTCAAGCGCTACAGCGACGTTTGAATCTTTTCCCGTTTTCCCTAAGGCGTCGATGGCAGTCATTTGCACATAGCGACTGGAACTCCATAATTTATGACTCAAAATCGGTCTTGCGCGCGCCGTTTTTAATTCACCGAGAGCCCAAATTGCAAAACAGGCAATACTCTCCTGCGGATCATTAACACGCCGACTCAACCAATCAAAGAGCGTAGGGTCATGAAGCTTACCCATCGATTCCAATAATTTACAACGAATTCCTTCTGCCGTGGACTCTTCATAGGCTTGCATCAGATAGCGGCTGGCCTGATGATCTTGAAGGGCGCCATCAACGTGAATGATGCGAAAGTGTTTGCCGTGATTCTTTTTTTCCGTCAGTGAGGAGATAAGGTCGGGAAGCGCTTGCTGCTGGAGAAGCTGAGTGATGTCATCGCCGGCCGCGGCGTCTAAGACGGACGGCTTGGGCTGTGTCGAAATAGCAATTTTCTCCGCCCTGAGTACGGAAGGCAGCGACAAAAAAGCAAGTATAAATACCCATCGCATTCGATTTAGGCAATCACGCGCTTCTCAAAGCAACCTTTTACACAGCGAATAAGTTCGGCCTGTTCGAATGGTTTCACCAGATAATCTAAGGCGCCCATGCGCAGAGTGCCGACGGCTGTATCCACCGCTGGGAAAGCCGTCATAAGAATAATTTGCGTCTCCGGATAACAGCGCTTAATTTCCTGACCTAATGCCAACCCATCCAGAGCGCCGGGCATTAGATAATCCGTAATCACTAAATTAAAAGGTTGTTTTTTAAAATACTCTAACGCTTGCTCGGCATTTTCTGCCGTTTCCACCACATACCCTAAGGGCGTCAGACTACGCATACAAATTTTGCGCACAGGTTCTTCATCATCGACGATTAGAATCCGTTTAGATAGCAGACTTTCCATAAGCGACTCCTTTTTTTTCGATGACATTATTTTTTTCTTTATAGATAGGCAACTCAAGTGTGAACGTAGTGCCTCGATCGACTTCACTTTCAACATTCAGTTTCCCTTGATGCTGTTGAACAATGCCATAACAGATCGATAATCCTAAACCGGTGCCCTGACCGACCGGTTTTGTCGTAAAGAAAGGTTCGAAGATATGACTCTGAATTTCTTTCGTCATCCCAGAGCCATTATCAGCAAAGCGAATAAATATATGGTCTTCCAAAACACCCGCTGTAAGCGTGAGAACCGCGTTTTTTCCCCCAGCCATCGCATGACGGGCATTGGTCATCAAATTAAGAAAAACCTGCTGGAGCTGTCCGGCATTCGCATAAATGGCGGGCAAGGATTCGGGAAGGGATAACTCGATATTAATGTGTGAACCAGAAAAATTATGTCGCGATAAATTCATCACCGAATACAGTAAAGGAATCACATCCAAGGCCAACTTCTCGGAACCGTTCGGGCGACTAAATTGAAGCAGGTTTTGAATAATAACCTGGCAGCGTTTGCCCTGGGTATAAATCGTATTCAAATCTTCCTTTTGTTGGTCGGTCATGACCTGGTTGTCAGCCATCAACAACTCCGTGAACCCTAAAACGCCGCTCAGCGGATTATTTAATTCATGGGCGACTCCCGCGGCCAACTGTCCAATGCCGGCGAGCTTTTCTGATTGAATGAGCTGCTGTTGAGCATCGGCCAATTTTTTATTGGCCTTCTGAAGTTCCTGAATATTGAAATTTAAGCGCCGATAAAGAATGGCGTTGAACACCGCTTGCGCGGTTTGTGATGTAAAAATGGCGGCGTGAAGCCGGTCAGAAATTAAAAAAGGATCCGTGCGGCGGCTGCGACTTATGATCAGAACGCCCAGCGGCTCATGATCCATGGAAAAAGGACACACCATGACAGAGGTTAATCCATCCAATCCGGAAAGATCCCGAATGATCTCCGGTTCATGTTGAAATCCTTCCACGGGATTGGCTCTCATCCCTAATTTCAGATGGACACGCGTTAGGGCCTCCGTGAGAACACCCGCGGTGCAGGCCGGAACCAATGCCCCGCCTTCATTGATCAGCATGATGGAAATCGTATCGGCTTGGAAGATTTTCAAGGCCACTTCCGTAATCAGCGGAAGTAACTCATCGATTTTTACGGAACGAAAGATGGATTGACTGGCCTCATAAAGCGCTGCCACGGCCCGGAGCTGACTTTTTTCCAGACATTTCTCGATCAGCGCCAATATTTCACTTAAGTCAAAGGGTTTTTGAATAAAGTCATAAGCGCCCTGCTTCATGGCCGCGACGGCAGTTTCTACGGTTCCATAGCCAGTCATCATGATGACTTCCGTATCGGGATGTTTTTCGCGGATGACTTGCAGAACTTCCAAGCCTCCGATATGCGGCATTTTTATATCGCATAAAACTAATTGAAAATCCTGCAGCGTAATCGCCTCTAAAGCAGCGACGCCATCCGGGGCTGTTTCGACGGTATAGCCCAAGGAACTGAGCTCCAAACTCAGCAAGTCGCGAATTCCTCTTTCATCATCGATGATAAGAATTCGGGCATCCCGTGGTGGAATGGCGATATTCATGCGGCCAACCACTTGGCGACGATCGTTTTTAAATTTTCTGGCGCCCATGGCTTGGTCATATAGTCATCAGCACCACATTCATGCGATTGGAACTCTTCCCTATGTTCATGCAGAGCCGTCAGCATAACGATGGGTGTCGATTGTGTTTTGGGATTGCCTTTTAAATCCCGGCACACTTGCCATCCGTTTTTTTTCGGCATCATGACATCGAGAAAAATCAACGCCGGAGAATGGGCCTCCGCCGAAAGCAATCCTTCCTCGCCATCCACTGCCTCGATGACCTCGTGCCCCAGACGCTCTAAACGCAAGCGAAGAATCTCCCGATTGGCCAGGTTATCATCGACGATGAGAATTTTGCTCATGGGTGCCGCACGCGGATCCATTTAGCCACAAAATTCAGAATATCTTTGGGAAGACAGGGCTTCGCCAGATAATCATTGCATCCCGCCGCTTTCGCCTTGAGCTCTTCTCCCACCAGCGCATGCGCTGTAAACGCGATGAGAACCACATCGTTCAACTCTGCATGTTGACGCACGCGCCGTGCGATATCCCAGCCGTTTAATTTAGGCATCGAGAGATCCAAGAGGACAACCTCCGGTTGGTGGGAATTGATTTTCTCCCAGGTTTCTTCCCCATTCGTCGCCACACAGACATCGTAGCCGGCTGTTTCCAGGACTTCCTGCGCAATAGTTCGATTATCAAAATCATCATCCGCAACTAAAATGACGTGTTTCATTGCGACACCTTCTCATTCACGGCGTTTAACTTTTCCCGCAGCACCTGCAATGTTTCTTCTAGGCTGCGCGATGTCTTTTTGACAATCATTTCCACACGTTGCTCTAAATATTCGGTTTCTTCAGCAGTCAAATCCATGGATGTCATGACAAAGACATGGATGTCTTTGAAAGCCGGATTTTTATCAATGGCCGCCAGAACTTCAAATCCGCTGCGCGTGGGCATCATCAAATCTAGAAATAAAACATCGGGTTTATGTTCCTTCATAGCGGCCAGCGCTTCGTCCCCATTGCGCGCGATGTGGACTTCGTATCCCGCTTTTTGGATCGCCTCTTGAAAGAACCGGATAATCGTCAGATCGTCATCCACCAGCAGCACTCTGTAAATAACGTCGTGAGAGCAACCGCGTAATTTCTCTAGTAAGTTTTTTCGATCAAACGGTTTAATGATGTAATCCGTCACCCCTAAGGAGAATCCCAGTGCTTTATTTTCCGTAATCGAAATAATAAAAACGGGAATTTTACATAACACAGGATCGCTCTTAAGAAGCTGTAGCACCGACCATCCATCCATATGCGGCATCATAATATCCAGGGTAATGGCGTAGGGATGAATCTGACGCGCCAAGGCTAATCCTTCTTGCCCACTTTGCGCGCCGACAAATTTATATCCGCTGCCGTGAAGACTGTCAGATAACAAAGCGAGCACCTCGGGATCATCGTCAATAGACAAGATGATGCGCTGATTTTCTGGATGCGCGGCGGCAGGTTCAGTATTGCCTGTATTTTCTAAGGCCACACCGCTTTCCATGGGCAAGGTGATAATAAAAGAAGATCCGACACCGAGCACGCTCTTGACCCGAATAGCGCCGCCCATGAGTTCCACCAACTTTTTCGAGATCGATAATCCTAACCCCGTGCCGCCGTATTCCCGTGTGGCGGAGGCATCCAACTGTTTAAAATCTTCGAATAAAAGCGCAAGATCTTCTTCCTTTATACCGATTCCAGTATCTTGAACATACACACGCACACGCGACGGGCCTGTTAATAATTCCGCTTTTAATGACACACCGCCGCGATGTGTAAATTTGATCGCATTCCCAATTAAATTAATCAAGACCTGCTTTAACTTTGTTTTATCCGTGCGCAACGGAACGGATTCTGGAATTTCGGCGGTTAACGCGAGATTGCGCTCGCGCGCCAAGCATTCCATCGTAGCGATAACTTCGTCTGTCACATCTTTTAAGTTGAAGGGCTCCACATACAACGCCATACGTCCAGCCGATAATTTGGAAAAATCTAAAATATTATTAATGAGCTGCAAGAGATTCTTGGCATTGACATCGATACGCTTTAATCCCTGTTCCTGTTTTGCCGAAATGTCCCCATAGGCTTTATCCAATAAAAGGGAGGAATATCCAATAATGGCATTCATCGGCGTCCGCAATTCATGGCTCATATTGGCCAGAAACTCTGATTTCAAACGATTCATTTCTTCGAGATGCCCGACTGTCGCGGTCAAACGCCGATGTTCCAATGCCTTATCAAATAAAACGCAAAGCTGATCAAGACTATAAGGCTTAGAAATATAGTCATAGGCGCCTTGCTTCATGGACTCTACAGCGGTCTCTAAAGTCGCGCAGCCTGTCGCCATAATCACTTCCGCATGCGGCTGAATGGACTTAATCCCTTTTAAAACTTCGACTCCCCCAATGCCCGGCATCATAATGTCGGTCACGACCAAATCAAAATCCTCGTGTTTGGCTTTTTCAAGACCCTCTTCGCCGGTAGCCGCAACAACAACGCGATAGCCTCTGTCCGTCAATCCAAAGGCCAGCATGTCGCGCAGGCCTGCTTCATCATCAATCACTAAAATATTTGGAATTTTTTCCGATTCATTAGACATAGCGCACCCTCCCACATTCGTGACAACCGACTATCGTATTAACGGCTTGACGAATCCGCACGACCACATCCTGGACATCATAGGGCTTGAGAATAAAATCAAAAGCTCCTCTTTTCATAGAATGCACGGCGGTCTCCACCGCGCCGAAGCCGGTCGTGACAATGACTTCCGTTTTGGGCGCCACCTTTTTAATTTCATCCAAAAATTTGAGTCCATCCATTTCCGGCATCGTGATATCGGTGATCACAACATCAAAACGTGCGTTTTTTATTTGTTCAATTCCTTCCACGCCGTTTTTAGCTGTCTCCACCTGCATTCCGCATTGCTCGAGCTCCCAACGCAAAAGAGTTCGAAATCCCGGTTCATCATCAACAACTAGAATCTTTAAAACTGGGGCCGCATGGGGAATCATGGCTTCACCCCAGGTGCCGCTTGAGCGATACCGACAGCGCGCACGGGAAATTTAATGCAAAATTCGGTAAAACCTGGGCGGCTCTGAACGTCGGTTGTTCCAGAATGTTTTTTAATAATCTCATGCACCAAACTTAAACCCAAGCCGGTTCCTTTACCCACACCTTTGGTCGTGAAAAAGGGGTCGAAAATTTTGGAAATAATCTCCGGCGGAATGCCCGCCCCTGTATCGGAGATTTTTAGACAAACCCAAGATAAAGGCCCTTCAATAAGAGAAGACGTTTTAACCGTCAGAACGCCTTTATTTTCCATGGCATCAATGGCATTATTGGCGAGATTAATAATGATTTGTTGGATTTGATTGTGATTCCCAAAGATACGTGGTAAACCAACGCCTAACTCTTTACGCACTTCAACGCTGGCAATACGGGCTTGCGCTGCAACCAAACTAAAAGCGCCTTCGACCGCGCGATTTAAGTCCACAGGTTCCCGCTCGATATTGGAAATGCGCGAGAAGGTCAGCAAGTCTTGGACCAGATTTTTGCAGCGAATGGCCTCTTTTTCGATCGATTTTAAGGGCATCTCTAAAGGATCATCGGCCTTCAAACGTCGCACGACCGCTTGAGAAAATCCCAGAATAACGCCCAAAGGATTATTAATCTCATGCGCTACACCGGCGGCCAATTGCCCGACGGCGGACATTTTTTCCGATTGACGAATAATCGCTTCCATCCGCTTGCGCTCGGTCATGTCCCGAGCCACACCGATAAGACCGGTCATTTGGCCGGCGCTATTTTTCAGGGGAGAACTGGAATACAGAACAGGAACGCCAACTTTATCTTTGGTTAAAAAGTTGATTTCCACATTTTTAGCCGGTCCCAAAGGACGCGTTTCCAAGAAAATAAGCGCGGCCGATTTTCCGAGCAATTCGCTTTCCGAATATCCTAAAAGCTGAAGCGCGGCCTGATTGAGCATTTGCAGATTTCCATTTTTATCCACCACAAATAAAGGATCCAACATATGAGAAAGTATTCCGCTCATGAAATCTTTAGAAACCGTCGTTTCTGCTAAGGCTTTACTCATGCGATTAAAATCAGCCGATAGTTGCCCCAATTCATCGCGCGAGAATAAGGGAACGAGTGTGCCGTACTCCCCACGTCCAATACGACTAGCAGCATGAGAAAGTAACGGGATGGACCGCAACATCGAACGCATAAAAAATAAAATTAGTAAAAATCCAATTCCTCCGGCGGTCAAATTGATCCAGGCAATACGCCGGAAAAGGCGAAATTCAATATCCTTGGTTTCCTTTAGAGGCAAGGCAAGACGAATAATCCCTAGACGCTTTTTCTGTGTTTCTTCCGTAGACCCTAACAAGAGAAAGTCTTCCGCTGATGACGTCTGCGGACTCGACCAAATGGGAATGCTGATGTCTACAACCTCCCCTTCTGCCAAAGGGATGGTCTGGATATAGGGCTCTTTGGCTTTGAGGGCCACCTGGGTTCTTAGATCCCTGTAGATTTTTCCCTTTTCTGCTACATTGGTATGGGCAATCACCTGTCCTGTAAGATCAATAACCATAACGTAAGCAGCGCCTGAAGATTCTTGCGCCAATTGCAGTAAGGGAAAAAGAAGCGCTTCACTATTTTGCTGTATACCCACGACTGCTTTTTCTGCCAGATCATGAACCAGCAGCGTTCCGCGATGGACGACGCTTTCCAATAAGATGCGATGCACAATATTTTTAACCGTCCACAACAAGGGCACCCCTAAGATAAAGACTAATGAGGACGTAATCAGAAGAATTTTAGTTTGTAATCTCATGGAACGACCTTATCGGCTTTTTGCAAGATCTCCGTTGGGATTTTGAGTCCGCTTTGGGCCGCTGCGCTAACGTTAATTGCAATCGATGCTTTATCGGGGAAGACCACGGTGCTGTCAGTTACATCTCTGGCATCTACTTTTTTAGCGACGGAACCAGCGATGCGGCCTAAATCATGGAAACTGGTATATACCGCGGCGGTGGCTCCCTTATCTACCAAACCATCAGAGGGAACATAAAACGGAATATGCTGCGCGCGACAAAATTCGCGGACAGCGGCAAAACTTTGCGGCGTGATTAAAGACGCATCGGGCGGCATCCAAATGGCATCTGTTTTACCTTGGAGGTTGCGCAGCTGAGTCGGCAAATCGTCCAATGTTTTCATACGAACTGAAATTAATTCCACGCCGAATGAAGTTTGGAGTTGTTCTTTTTGTTCAAAATAGTCGGCAATCGAATCCCCGATCCATAACACAGCCAATCGGTGCAAGGAAGGTTGCAATTCTTTGTAGCGCTTTAAAACCAGAGCAATTGCTGGTGACGTATGAATCTTGACTAGCGTTCCCGAACGTGGTTGGGTATGGAGCTTCACTCCGGGGGCTAAGCCATAAATGATAGGTCCTTGAAAAGAAGACGAAGCCACTTCTAAAGCAGCTTTCCCTCCGAAGGCCACCACAATCGCGCCATCACGCGGCAGTTTAAATGCTTCCCTCGCGAGACGAATTGTCACTATCGGCTGGCTATAGGTTTCGCGCAATCCGTTCAGCGCCTCTTCATAAGGGGCTGCATCCGAACTTAAAACCGCAACCACTTCTTCCGCATGAGCTATTGAACAGGCTATTCCGGTGCTCAGGAGAAAGAAAAATTTTAATGTATTCAAAGACAGGAAGGGTTTCATCGCACGGCTCCAAACTTAATCGAGATACCGCCTTGATAAGTCCGAGGCACGGCGAGTCCATCCGTAAATTCGAGATGCTGCGCTTGGAGTAAATTCTGTCCCGCGACATACAACTCGGCGTCCTTATACCAAGGCCAGAGATAAGCCAATCGGGCATCTAACCGCCAATAGGCATGGACCGCCGCTGTGCCTATGCTCTCATTGGTAATGAGATAACGACTCTTGTATCCCATATTCGTGCTAGCAGAAAATCCGCCCCCAAGATCCGTTGCGCCGCCAAAGTTCAACTTATGTGCTGGTGTATTCTGGGTTCTTAAACCGGCATCGCCTGCAATATCGGTGATGGACTCATAGGTGTAATTCAAGTAGACCCAACGCGCTGACGTGAAATGATATTTGACCTCGGATTCTATGCCGCGTGCAATGGCCTTGTCATAATCCTGGAATTGCAATGTCAATAGGAACGGGTTGTAAGTCACCGCCACAGGGACCAACGTATGGAAATGATTAATTTGCGTATAAAAAAGGCTTGTGTCAAAAGACAGATGGCGGTCAGCGTAGTCGCCGTGATATCCAACTTCATAGGAAGTCACTTTATAAGGAGGCAAATTGGGATTTCCTTGAAGGACAGTCGGGGGATTGGGGAATTGGGCGAAAAGCGGAAAAAGATCGTGCACCGTATGCGATACGGAGTAGGACATCCGCAGCGTCTGCTCGGGAACCAGCGCGAAAATGCTGGACATCTGATAAGACGGTTGCAGTCCGGAAAGCGTGGTGCTTTCTAAAGCCGCGGCACCTTGAAGCGTGAGCCGCTTTAGAGGCCTATAGGTTTGTTGAACATAGCCTCGATAGAATTCTGCCGAAGGACTGTGGTCCCCGGGAAACTGCTGTAGCGACTGAGATTCGACATGACGATAACTCAAACCATAGGTGGTATTTAAACGCTGATCCCACCAGGCGAGATGATGCAGAATATCCGCGTCATATTGGAGATCGCGTATTTGAACAGGAATATTACTGGCAAAAGGGGTGTAATGATTTTCATCGTCTTTACGCGAGCCGGAAATTTCTATTGTGGACTCTTCAGAAAACTCATGCGCAATTTTCAGCATTTCAAAATGATGATTCAAATCACCGCGTCCTCCTTGAGTGATCGGCAACCCAATATTGCTCCACGTGCCCCCGGCAAATAACGACAAATTAGTGTGATTGGGTAATGCGGTTTCAGTGCGGACATTGAACGTTTGCTTATTAAGGAAATCATTGGCTTCGCGTCCCGTTGAGGCTTGCGGGTTGCCTTCTTGTGTACGGTAGGCATAGCTCACATGCGCCAGCACTTTTCCGATAGCGGCATCCACCGCTTCATAGGATTGGAGAAAGTCTCGATTGCCGACTCGTTGATCCATAGCTAATGCGGCTTGTCCGTCGGGTTTTTTAGTCAAAATATTAATGACACCGAGAGCGGCTCCGGTGCCATACAGTGCGGCATTAGGACCCCGAATGATTTCGATTCGATCGATATCTTGTAACGGGATGGGTAATTGATCCCAGGCCACGCCATCATCATGCGCGGAGTAAACGCTCCGGCCATCCACCAGTACTTGTAAATTGGCGGCAAAGGATTGGGGGAAGCCGCGCACGGAAACAATTCCGCGATTTCCATCTGCGGAGCGGCCATCTAAGACATCCATGCCCACGCGAAAACGCATTAAGTCCCAAAGCGTCGTAGCGCCCGACGCTTTAATTTCTTCTTTTGTGATGATATCCACGGCCATGGGGATTTCATTAATCGTCTGTGCACGGCGCGAGGCAGTGGTCACCTTGGCTTCTTCCTGAAAAAACTCAAAAGCATCACCGCCATCGCTTTGTGCGTGCCCCGGCTGCGACTGCAGCAAAAGGACGCTGATGAATAGGCCTAATTTTTGAACTACATGTGCCATGTAACACCCGCCATGAATTGGCGATCTTGGGCGGGTAAAGGAGCATGTCCGCCGTAAAAGGGCTGCAGCAAGACGTACGAGGTATCAAAGAGATTATGCACCGCAAAATTGAGATCCAAGCCCGGCACCAGATCATGCGCAATAAGGTTAAAGTTGACCAACGTCACAC
>Ga0070665_100006384_pt1 | contig 12017 bp, 15 predicted proteins | sample KBSS13metaG_FD_65862 | JGI IMG/M metagenome (GOLD analysis project Ga0070665, IMG submission 65862) | Switchgrass rhizosphere microbial communities from Kellogg Biological Station, Michigan, USA - KBS S1-3 metaG | ecosystem: Host-associated > Plants > Roots > Rhizosphere > Soil ...
GGGGTCTGCGGCCCGCGGAGCAGCAGGACCGCGAGGACCGCCTGCTCGTCGGGCCGGATGCCGAGGGCCTCGTCGAGCAGGTGGCGGTACTTCGCCGAGCGGCTCCCGTGGTAGCTGGCGAGCCGCGTCCAGCGCCGGTGACCGAGCCTGGCGAGCGCGTCGCGGAGCACGCTCTCGTCGTACTGCACGACCGGGTCGCGGTTCGTCGACTGGTTGCAGGCCGCGCGGAGCGCGTTGAGCGTGAGGGGGTACGCGTCGGGCGTCATGCGCTGCTTCTCGAGCAGGCACCCGAGGACGCGGACCTCGGGGTCGGTGAGGTCGTGGCTCATCGGGGCGGGATGGTTGCACCTCGCCCATGCGCGAGACTCCACCGATGACGCAGAAGGCCGATTTCAACGCCGAAGAGTGGACCACCCTCGCCAACGCGCCCCAGCTCGTCGGGATGCTCGTCATCGCCGCCAGCAAGGGCGGGACCGTCCGCGAGACGCTCGCCGCCCAGCGCGCCTACCAGGAGACCGCCGCGAAGGACCCGGGCGAGCTGCTGCGGGCGATCCTGACGACGCCGGCCGCCATCGACCCGGCCACGGCACCCAGGACGCCCGACGATCTGCGCCGCCTCGCGCCCGACACGCTGCGCGCCGCGATCGCGCTCCTGGAGCGCAAGGGCACCGACGCCGAGGTCGTGGAGTACAAGCGCTTCGTCTTCGCGCTCGCCGACACCGTCGCCAAGGCGCACAAGGAGGGCGGGTTCCTCGGCATCGGCGGCACGCAGGTGTCCGAGCACGAGCAGGCCACGCTCGACGATATCGCCGCGATCTTCGACGAGAAGCAGGACGCCTAGCCGGAGACGCGGTCGAGCACCGCGACGCACTCGATGTGGGGCGTCTGCGGGAACATGTCGACCGGTCGCACGCGCCGCAGGGCGTAGCCGGCCTCGACGAGCTGCGCGGCGTTCGGCGCGAGCGTCGTCGGGTTGCAGGAGATGTAGACGAGGCGCTTGGGCGACGTCTCGATGACGCGGCGCACGACCTTCGCCGACAGGCCCGCGCGGGGCGGGTCGACGACGACGACGTCCGGGCGCCCCGCCTTCTCGGCGAGCTCGCGCAGCGCGAGCCGCACGTCGCCGGCGTAGAAGCGCGCGCGGTCGATGCCGTTCGCACGGGCGTTGTCGATCGCGTCGGCCACGGCCTGCTCGACGACCTCGATCCCCCACAGCTCGCCGGCCCGCGCCGCGAGCGACAGGCCGACGGTCCCGATGCCGCTGTAGAGGTCGTAGAGGCGCTCCCAGCCCTCGAGCGCTGCGAACTCGCCCGCGACGCCGTAGAGCCGCTCGGCCATCTCGGTGTTCGTCTGGAAGAACGCCTCCGGGGAGATCGCGAAGCGCAGCCCGGCGACCTCCTCGTGGATCCGCTCGTCGCCCGACAGGAGCATCGTGCGCCCGCCGCTCGTCGTCTCCCCGACCCCGTCGGTCCGCGTCCACAGCAGGCTGTCGCACGGCACGGCGTCGACGAAGCTGTCGACGTCGATCTCGCCCGGGCCGGTCACGAGGCGCACGCCGATCTCCCCGGTCCGGCGCCCCTCGCGGACGACGAGGTTGCGCAGCAGCCCGGTGTGCGTGCGGCGGTCGAACGCGTCGAGCCGCTGCGCGCGCGCCCAGGCGAGCACGGCCTCGCGCGCCTCGTTGCCGCGCTCCGATGCGAGGAGGCAGTCCGAGACGCCGACGATCTCCTCCCACGAGCCGGGCGCGTGGAAGCCGCAGATGAGCATGCCGGCGGGATCGGTGCCGAAGGAGTACTCGAGCTTGTTGCGGTAGCGCCACCCTTCGACGGCGGGGACGAGGTCGTCGAACACGTAGCCCTCGAGGTGGCCGATGCGCTTCAGCGCGTCGTCGACCTGCTGGTGCTTGATCTCGATCTGGCGCTCGTATGGGAGCACCTGCCACGGGGCCCCGGGGTGGTCGGCGACCGCAGGGATGCGGTCGGGCGACGGCTCGAGCACCTCGGTGGTTCGAGCCTCGGCGTACGCGCGCTTGCGCTTCGTGACGACGGCACGGACACGGTCGCCGGGGATGCCGCCGCGCACGAAGACGACGTAGCCGTCCAGCCGTGCGACGCCGTTGCCGCCGTAGGCGAGGTCGTCGATGCGGAGGTCCAGCTCGGCGCCGCGCTCGGGGCGCGACGTGGTGGTGGGCGGCGTGGTCACGGCTCTGAGGCTAGAAGCCATTCCAACAACGCCTTCTGGGCGTGCCGGCGGTTCTCCGCCTGGTCCCAGATGCGCTGGCGATCGCCGTAGAGGACCTCGGCGGTGATCTCCTCGCCGGGATGCGCGGGGAGGCAGTGCAGCGCGATGGCCCCGGGCGCGGCGGCGTCGAGCAGCGCGTCGTCGAGCCGGTAGGGCTCGAGAGCCCGGCGGCGAGCGCCGGCCTCGGCCTCGTCGTCGCCCATCGACACCCAGACGTCGGCGTACACGACGTGCGCGCCGGCGACCGCCTCGCGCGGGTCGTCGGTGAGCTGCAGCCCGTCCACCTCGCCGTCGGCGAGCGCGTAGCCCTCAGGCGACGCGACCGCCACCTCGACGTCGGCCAGCGTGCCGAGCACGGCGAGCGAGCGGGCGACGTTGTTGCCGTCGCCGACGTAGGCGATCTTGTGCCCCGCGATGCTGCCGAACGCCTCGCGCATCGTGAGGAGATCGGCGAGCGCCTGGCACGGGTGGTGCAGCTCGGTGAGCATGTTGAAGACCGGGACGTCGGAGGCCGCCGCGAGCTCCTCGATCGCCGCGTGGGACGTGATCCGCACGCCGAACGCCGCGACGTGGCGGGAGAACACGCGGGCCGTGTCCACGAGCGACTCGCCGCGGGAGAGCTGCATCTCCGTCTCGCGCAGCACGAGCGGATGGCCGCCCAGCTCGAACACGCCCGCCTCGAACGACAGCCGCGTCCGCGTCGACGGCGCCTGGAACAGCAGCGCCACCGAGCGGCCCCCCAGCGCGCGCGAGGACAGCGGCGCCGCCTTCAGCGCCGCCGCCCGGCCGAGGATCTCGTCGAGATCGGCCGGGGTGAGCTCGCTGCCGGTGAGGAAGTGCCGGGGCAAGCTGGCAATGTACCCCCGCGATGCGCGTGCTGACGTGGAACCTCTTTCACGGCCGCGCGGTGCAACCGCGCCGCCGCGACCTCTTCGACGACTTCGCGTCGGCGATCGACGGCTGGGACTGGGACGTCGCGCTGCTCCAGGAGGTGCTGCCGGCCTGGCCGGCGCGCCTCGGGGTCGCGACGTCGGCGAGCGCACGCATGGTGCGGACGTCGCGCAACTGGATCCCACCGCTGCGCTGGTTGGGCGGCCGCATGCCCGAGCTCGTGAAGTCCTGGTCCGGCGGCTGCAACGCGATCCTCGTCCGCGGCGAGGGGATCGCTGAGCACCGCACGGCGCACCTGCGCCGGCGGCCCGAGCGCCGCGTCATGCACGCGGTGCGCCTCGCGAACGGCATCTGGGTCGCCAACCTCCACGCGCAGGTGCGACCGGAGCTGCTCGCGCGGTCGGATACGGCGCGCGCCGCTGCGACCGCGCTCGCCTGGGCGGGCGATGCGCCGCTCGTGCTCGGCGGCGACTTCAACCTCCGCGATCCCGCGGCCGCCGGGCTGCGCGACGCCGGCGGCAACTGGGTCGACCACGTGCTCGTGCGCGGCATGCAGCCGCAGGGCAAGCGCGAGCTGCCCGACCGCGGCGGGCTCTCCGACCACAAGCCCGTCATCGTCGACGTCGCCTGATGCTCACCGGCCTCGCGCACGTCGACCTCGCCTGCCGCGACGTCGAGCGCTCGATCGCCTTCTACCTCGCGGTCCTCGGGCCGCTCGGGCTGCAGGCGCCGCCGGTCACGTTCGCGGGCGAGCAGGGCGAGACGATCCACTACCTCCGCTTTCCCGCGGCGGGCAGCGGGTCGATCGGGCTGCGCGCGGCGTCGGTCGAGCAGGAGTTCGCGCTGTACGCGCCGGGGCTGCACCACGTCGCGTTCGCGGTCGCGACGCCCGACGACGTCCGCGTCGCCCACGAGGGCGCCGTGCGCGAGGGCGCGCAGATCGTGCACCCGCCGACGGCGTTCCCGCGCTACCACCCCGACTACTACGCGACGTTCTTCCTCGACCCGGACGGCTTCCGCGTCGAGGTCCGCAGTCGCTAGATGGTTCAGGCCACGTAGCCGGTGCTCGCCATGACCTCGCGGCCGCCGTGGCGCACCTGCACGCGCGTCGGGCCGACGATGCTCTGGTGGACGTGCGCCTCGATCGGCGACCCGTCCGGGAGCGTTCCGGTCAGGACGTGGTCGCCGTTGAAGATCTCCTGACGATCGACCTCCGCGTCGTCGACGAGCAGGCACCACCGGGCGCTGATCGGACCGGTCGTGCCGGTGACCGTCACCCTGGCGTCGCCGATGAGGACGGAGTGCTCGTCGCGCAGCAGGTCCATGCCGCGCGGCTACCCGGCCCGCGCGAGTGCCAGACCGGAGATCCCGGCCAGGGCGGCGAGGTACTCGTGGTCCTCGACCGTGAAGCGCTGCTCGTCGTGGAAGCAGGCGCCCAGCACGCCGATGCGGTGACCGCCCGCGGTCACGGGGAGCAGCGCGACCGCGCCGACGTCCGGGCGCGCGTCGAGCGCGAAGCCCTCGCGCACGTCCTGGTGCGACGGCAGGAACGTCGCCTCGCCGTCCCGGGCGACCTGCGCGTGCGCGAGCGGCGCGTCGAGCGAGACCGGCTCGCGGCCGACCAGCGCGTCGGACTCCGGGCCGGCGGTCGCGGCGGTGCGCAGCGCCGTCTCGTCGTCCTCCACGCGCCAGATGGCGCCCGCGTCCGTGCGCTCGACCGCCCGCATGACCTCGCTGAGCACGGCGTCCGCGGTCGTGGCGCCGGCGAGCGCGCAGCTGACGGACTCCAGTGCCTGCAGGCGGGTGTGGTTGCGGGCCACGAGCCGTGACGCGGTGAGCAGCTGAAGCTCGGCGAGCGCGCTCGCGGCGAGGTCGGTCATGAGCTCGAGCTCGTCGTCCGTCCAGTCGTGACTCTCGTAGTCGAGCGCGCACAGCGTGCCGATCGCCTCGCCGTCGTTCGTGCGCAGCGGCACGCCGGCGTACGCGACCACGCCGAGACGCTTCGCCGCGGGGTTGTCCGCCAGCTCCGGCTCGGTCCGCGCGTCGGCGAACGCGTACGCCTTGTGCACGTCGAGCGCGAACGGGCACCAGCCGGCGGTGATCGGCATCTCGCGCATCGACGACCACGGCTCCGGCAGCGGACCGCAGCCGAGGAACGTCTGCCGGTCGGACCCGATGAGGTTCACGAGCGCGACGGGGACGTCGAGCATCCGGCAGGCCATGCGCGTGATGCGGTCCAGCGCCTCCGCCGAGGACTCGGCGTTCGCCTCCAGCGCCGCGAGCGCCTGCAGGCGGCTCGGCCGCCGCACGACCTCGGCGATCCGGGGGTCCAGCTCCTGGTTGTCATTCGCGCCTGGCAACGCGCGCGAATCGTAGCGCCGCTCAGGGCCGCGCGCGAAGTCCGAAACCACGCAGGAGCAGCAGCGCGCGCTCCCCCGCGGAGCCCGACTTCGGCAGAACGCCGAGCTGCTTGGCCGCGTCGTAGAGATCGAAGAACGTGCGGACCCGCCAGAGCTTCTCGCGGGCGTCGTCGAGTTCGCAGAAGAACACGGCGTGGACGAGCAGGAACCGGCCCGTCGGCGGCAGGTCGCCCGCCTCGCCGCGGTGCGTGGCCAGCACCTTCACGGGCGCCGCGACGAAACGCCCGTCGCTCAGGCGCGGGCCGGTCGCCTCGACGCGGACGTCGGGGAACGTCGCCCAGAGCCGAACGGCATGGTCGCCGAGCGCCTCGGGGCCCTCGAGCGGAGCCTCGGTCAGCGGATCCTCGTAGTGCAGGTCGTGCGCGCACAGCTGCGCGAACGCCAGCCGGTCGCGCGCCGACCAGGCGTCCTGGAACCGATCGAGGAGGCCTTCGACGTCCGGCTGGACGGCGGTCATGCGGCGGGACCGAGCTCGGGGATGCCCTCCATGGTGGTGGACGCCTGGGCGTACGTCCGGCGCTCGATGCGCCCGGCCGCGCGCGCGAGCGCCCCGGCCTCGACGGCCAGGCGCACGGCGGTGGCCATCGCGACGGGATCGGCGGCGCGGGAGATCGCGCTGGCGACGAGCACCGCGTCCGCGCCGTGCTCCAGGGCGAGGGACGCGTCGGATGCCGTGCCGATGCCCGCGTCGAGCACGATCGGGACGGTCGCGGCCTCGACGATGAGGTCGAGGTTCGCCAGGTTGGCGATCCCCTGGCCGCTGCCGATCGGCGACCCGAGCGGCATGACCGCCGCGCAGCCGACGCCGGCCAGGCGCCGCGCGAGCACCGGGTCGTCGGTGGTGTAGGGCAGCACGACGAACCCATCGTCGACGAGCTCCTCGGCCGCGATGAGCAGCTCGGGCGCGTCGGGCAGCAGCGTGCGCTCGTCGCCGATGACCTCGAGCTTGATCCAGTCGGTCTCGAACGCCTCGCGGGCGAGCTTCGCGGTGCGGACCGCGTCGCGCGCGGTGAAGCAGCCGGCCGTGTTGGGCAGGACGTGGACGCCCGCCTCGTCGAGCACGCCGACGAGCGAGCCCTGTGCGGCCGGATCGATCCGCCGCAGCGCGACGGTGACCATCTCGGTCCGGCTCGCCTCGATCGCCTCGGCGAGGGTCTCCAGCCGCGTGAAGCCGCCGGTGCCGAGGATGAGCCGCGAGGAGAACGCACGGCCTGCGATGACGAGTGGTGTGGGTCCGCTCATGAGTCTCAACCGCCCTGGATCGCCTGGACGACCTCGACGCGGGCGTCCGCCGCGAGGCTCGTCGTGTCCCATTGCGTGCGCGGCACGACCTCGCCGTCGATCGCGATCGCGACGCCGCGCCGGCCCGGCTCGACGCCGAGCGCGTCGAGCACGTCCGCGATGCGCGCGCCGACCGGCAGCCGCGCCTCGGTGCCGTTGACCGTGATCACGCGACGACCTCCCGCACCGCGAAGCGATCCGGCGCGAGCGCGTGCTCAGGCGCCGCGCCGTCGAGCGCATCGGCGACGAGGTCGCCGGTGATCGATGCCAGGAGCACGCCGTTGCGGTGGTGCCCGGTCGCGAAGACGAGCCCCGTGCGCTCGCTGCGGCCGATGAGCGGCGTGTTGTCCGGCGTCGTCGGCCGCAGCCCGGCGAACGTCTCCTCCAACTCGAGCTCCAGGACTCCCGGCACCAGCTCGGACGCGTCGCGCAGCAGCTCCCAGACGCCGCCGGCGGTCACCGTCGTGTCGAAGCCCTTGTCCTCCATCGTCGCGCCGAGGACGTAGCGGCCGGACCCGCGGGGGACGAGGTAGCCGCCCTGCCACCGCACGACGCGCTCGAGCAGGCCGGGGCCGTCGGGATCGCGCAGGCGCAGGATCTGGCCCTTGAGCGGGCGGACGCGCGCGCCGGCCAGCTCGCCGGCCCAGGCGCCCGCGGCGACCACGACGTCGCCCGCGCGGATCGTCTCGCCGCCGGCCAGGTCGACCTCGCCGCGGCGCACCGCGGCGACCTCGGCACCCGTGCGCAGGACGGCGCCGGCGCGGCGGGCGGCCTCCGCGAGCGCGGGCGCGAGCAGCCGCGGGTCGGCGACGTGGTCGTCCGGCGCCTCCAGCGCGAGACGCAGCGTCGGCGCGAGGGCGGGCTCCAGGCGCCGCGCCTCGCTCGGGCGCAGCCGCGTCAGCGGGACGCCGAGCTGGGCGCGGAAGCCGAGCTCGCGGTCGAGCGCAGCGGCCTCGTCGGCGTCCCGCGCGACCATGAGGGTGCCGCAGCGCAGGTAGCCGACGTCGCCGAGCTCGCGTGCGAACGCGGGCCACGCGTCTGCGGCGCGCAGCCCGAGGGCGAGCAGCGACCGCTCGCCGAGATCGGCCTCGGCAGCGGGCGCGAGCATCCCCGCGGCGGCGCGCGATGCCTGGCCGGCGAGCTCGCCGCGCTCGAGGAGCACGACGGACGCGCCGCGCTGCGCCGCGCGCCACGCGCTCGTCAGGCCTGCGAGCCCCCCGCCGATGACGACGACGTCGGGCGATGTGTGGGAAAGGGTCACGGTCACCTCGCTTCGGCGGCATGATCCGCATCAGCTGCTGACGGTCGGCGCTCGCTTCCTGGCGCCCTCTCAGCCCTGGTTCCCGGGCTCCCGTGGCTTCCACTCTAGCGCTGTCAGAATGGGGGGATGGACGGCTCCGAGCGCCGCGAGCGGCTGCACGCCTCACGCCTCTACCTGGTCACCGGGACGCGCCCGGGCGGGCGCTCCCTGGCCGAGGTGCTGGAGCCCGCGCTTCGGGGCGGCGTCGACCTCGTCCAGCTGCGCGCGAAGGACGCAGGCGACGAGGAGATCCTCGCCGCCGCGGCCGAGGCGCGGCCGCTCTGCGCCGCCGCCGGTGCGCTGCTGCTCGTCAACGACCGCCCGGACCTCGCCGTCGCGGCGGGCGCGGACGGGGTCCACGTCGGGCAGGACGACATGGCGGTCTCGGACGCTCGAGCGATCACCGGCTCCGAGCTGCTCGTCGGCCTGTCCACGCACGCGCCGACGGAGATCGACGCCGCCGACGCCGACTACATCGGCGTCGGGCCGGTGCACGCGACGCCCACGAAGCCGGGGCGCCTCGCCGTCGGCCTCGACCTCGTCCGCTACGCGGCCGAGCACGCCGAGCTGCCGTGGTTCGCGATCGGCGGGGTCGACCCCGCGTCGGTTACGGCAGTCGTCGAGGCGGGCGCGACGCGCATCGCCGTCGTCCGGGCCATCACCGACGCCGACGACCCCGAGGCCGCCGCAGCCGCGCTGCGCGCCGCACTCCCTGTCGAGGTGACCCATGGCCATCCATAGCCGCAAGGCCCGCCCCGAGCCGCGGACCCCGCCGCCGGTCCTCGATCCCGACGCGACGTTCACCGAGCGCTATCGCGCCCGCACGGAGTGGCGCAACGAGGAGGCGCGCGCCGACCTCGAGCCCCTCGCCCCAGGCGAGCGTCCGAAGGCCGTGACGATCGCCGCGATCGTGGCGCTCGCGATGGCCGTGCTGAACGTCGCGGCGGCGTTGTCCGGCCGCACGATCGCCGGCGACGAGGGCAGCCAGACGACGCTCACCATCATCACGACCGCGATCCTCGTGGTCATCGGCCTCGGCATGCTCGTCCGGCAGTACTGGGCCGTGCTCGGCTTCGAGATCGTCCTGGGGCTCCAGATCACGGCGATGTCGCTCGCGCTCGTGTTCGCCGCCAACGTCGGCGCGGCCGCGCTGCTGTTCGTACTGGTCGTCCTGCTCGGCACGCTGTTCTGGAAGCTCATCCGGGCGATGGCGCGCATGCAGATGCCCGTCGGGGGACCGGACGCGGGAGTCGAGTAGGTTCAACGGCCGCAATGGCCGAGTACGACTGCATCGTCATCGGGTCCGGTCCGGGCGGCTACGTCGCCGCCATCCGCGCCGCCCAAGTGGGACTGAAGACCGCCGTGATCGAGAGGGACGCGATCGGCGGCCGGTGCCTGAACTACGCGTGCATCCCCGCGAAGGCGGTGCTGCGCACGGCGGACATCCTCTCCGAGGTCCGCGACGCCGACGAGTTCGGCATCAAGGTCGCCGAGCCGGAGGTGGACTTCGGCGCGGTGACCGAGCGCCGCAAGAAGGTCGTGCAGACCCTCACCGGCGGCGTCGGTGGCCTGTTCAAGAAGAACGGGATCGAGGTCCTCGAGGGCGAGGCCTCGCTCGGCGGGGGCGGCACGGTCCGCGTCGGCGGCGAGGAGCACAAGGCCGGCAAGATCATCATCGCCACCGGCTCGGAGCCGCGCCCCATCCCGGGCACGCAGTTCGGCGGCCGCGTCATCGGGACCGAGGAGGCCTGGGCGTTCGACGAGCTCCCCTCCCGCCTGGTCGTCGTCGGCGCCGGAGCTTCGGGCACCGAGATCGCCTCCGCCTACGCGCGCCTCGGCTCCGAGGTCACGCTGCTCGAGGCCATCGACCGCGTCCTGCCCACTGAGGACGTCGACATCTCCAAGGTCGCCGCACGCGTCTTCAAGCGCCAGGGCATCGACGTCCACACCGGCGTCATGGTCGAGAACATCCAGAGCTCCGACTCCGGCGTGACGTACTCCTACGGCGACTCCCACGGCGAGGCCGACTGGCTCGTCATCGCTGCCGGGCGCGGTCCCGACGTCGAGGCGCTCGGGCTCGACGAGGCCGGCGTGGAGCGCGACGAGCGCGGCCTCATCAAGGTCGACGGCGCGCAGCGCACGAGCGCCGACGGGATCTACGCCATCGGCGACATCGTCCCCGGCCCGGCGCTCGCCCACAAGGCGTCCGACGAGGGCATCATCGCGGCGGAGGACGCCGCGGGCCTGGACACGCATCCGCTCGACTACGACGACATCCCGCGCGCGACGTTCTGCCAGCCCAACGTGGCGAGCTTCGGGCTCACCGAGGAGCAGGCGCGCGAGGCGGGCCACGACGTCGTCATCGGCAAGGTCCAGTACGGCGCGGTCGGAGCGGGCACCGTGTACGGCGATCGCCAGGGACTCATCAAGATCGTCGGCGACACGAAGTACGGCGAGCTGCTCGGCGGCCACATCGTCGGGTCCAAGGCGACCGAGATGATCCAGGAGCTCGTCAACGCGAAGGCGCTCGAGGGCGGCTACCCCGAGGTCGCGCGGATGGTGCACGGGCACCCCACGCAGTCCGAGGCCATCATGGAGGCCGCACGGGCCGCCGATGGATGGCTCATCCACGGCTGACCTGCAGGTCGTGAGGTCGGGCCCGGTGGACGCCGGGCCCGCCTTCTACCTGGACGTGGCGGTGCCGGAGGCCTACCTGGCGGCCGAGCGCATCCTCTCGCTCATGCCGGTCCCCTGCGAGTGGATCCCCGTGGTCGATGCGGAGCTGCCCGGCGGCGGCTGGGGCGCGTGGCGCTGCGCGGAGGAGCGCGAGATCGAGCTGTCGCAGTTCGAGCGGACCGCCGCGGCGCGCGGCCTGCAGCCCGTCCGCTGGCCCGCGGAGCTCCCGTTCGACTCCTCGCTCGCACTGCGCGCGGCCACCTACGCCAAGGGGGCGGGCAAGGTCGTCGCCTTCTCGCTGGCGGCGTTCCGCCAGGCGTACGCGGGCGGCCGCGACCTCTCCGTGGAGGACGACGTCGCGATCGTCGGCGCAGCCTGCGAGATCCATCCGCGCGCCCTGCTGACGGGGGCCGCGACGCGCGGCACGGGCACATCGCTCGCCCGCGCGACCGCGCTCGCCCGCGAGCGAGGGGTGCGATCGGTGCCCGCCGTCTGGGTCGCCGGCGAGGTGTTCCATGGGGACGCCGAGCTGGAGCGCGCGGCGGCCGCGCTCGCGCGCTCCTGATTCGATCGGGCCCGAACCTCCTCGCGCCGACGTGCACCGGGTGGCCTGGGCGGGAATAAGGTTCGCCACCGATGCCCGAGATCACGATGCCCCGCCTGTCCGACTCCATGGAGGAGGGCACGATCCTGAAGTGGCTCAAGTCCGACGGGGACGAGGTCTCCGAGGGCGACGAGCTCGCAGAGATCGAGACCGACAAGGCCACGATGACGTACGAGGCCGATGCGGCCGGCGTGCTGGAGATCGTCGCGGAGGAGGGGCAGACCCTCGCGATCGGCGAGGTCATCGCGAAGCTCAAGGGCGAGGGCGACTCGGAGGAGAGCTCGTCGGACGACGACGAGGCGTCCGACGACGACGATGAGTCCTCGGAGGACGAGGACGCGGAGGAGTCCGAGGACGAGGAGGAGCCGGAGGAGTCCGAGGACGAGGAGGAGCCGGAGGAGTCCGAGGACGAGCAGCCCGAGGAGTCCGACGAGTCGGACGAGGACGAGAAGCCCGACGAGGACGTGAAGCCGGACGTGGACGAAGAGCCCTCCGAGGACGAGGAGCCGGCCCCGGAGCCCAAGGGCGCCGACGGCGACGGCGAGCGCGTGATCGCGTCCCCGGTCGCCAGGCGCCTCGCCCGCGAGCGCGGCGTCGACCTCGG
>Ga0070665_100006389_pt1 | contig 12007 bp, 9 predicted proteins | sample KBSS13metaG_FD_65862 | JGI IMG/M metagenome (GOLD analysis project Ga0070665, IMG submission 65862) | Switchgrass rhizosphere microbial communities from Kellogg Biological Station, Michigan, USA - KBS S1-3 metaG | ecosystem: Host-associated > Plants > Roots > Rhizosphere > Soil ...
CTGGGCGACCGCGAGATAGGGCAGCATGTCCCAGTTGGCGTCGGGCAGGATCACCGCCGACAGCGCCGTCAGCAGGATGTAGAGCGAAAAGCCGATGACGCCGATGCGCACGGCAAAGCGCGCATAGAGGCCGCTGCCGGTCGACAGCGCGCCGTCGGCCAGTCGGTCGACCGCATTTGCCTCAGGGCGCGCCCGGCTCAGCATCGTATCAGCCATTGCCGACCTGGCTTTTCACGAAATCCTTGACGATCGCGACGATGCCGCGCGACAGCAGGTCGTCGAATGCCTGGACGAACTGGTCGACATGTTCGCGCCGGCAGATCAGCGGCGGCTCCAGCCGGATGACGTTGCGGTTGTATTCGGTGAAGGCTACGAGCACGCCGTAATCGCGCAGCAGCAACGAGCCCATGAAGCCGGACAGCGAGCCCTTCAGCTTGTCGTCGAGCATCGAGACGACCGGGCGCAGCACCATCGGCAAGGTCTGGCTGAAATCGTGGAATTCCAGGCCGACCATGAACCCTTTGCCGCGCACCTCCTTGACGAGATTCGGGTATTTCGCCTGCACGGCCTTGAGCCGTTCGATCAAATACTCGCCGGTGACCGCCGCGTTGTCGATCAGCCCTTCATCGTAGAGTACATTGAGGCCTTCGATCGCCGTGATACAGGCCTCGCCGATGCCGCCGAACGTCGCCTGCGCATGGATCATCGCGGTCTTCGGCGTGCCGTAGGCTTTCATGTAGACGCTGCGGCTGGCGATCATCGCGCCGACCGCGGCCTTGCCGCCGCCGAGCGACTTGGCGAGCGCGGTCACGTCGGGGATCACGCCGTAATGCTCGAACGCATAGAAGCGACCGGTGCGGCCATAGCCGCACTGCACTTCGTCGGCGACCCAGATGACGCCGTACTGGTCGCACAGCTTGCGCAACTTCTGCCAGTATTCGGCTTGCGCCTGCACGATGCCGCCGCCGCCCTGCACGGTTTCGAGCACGATGACGCCGATGCCGGGATCGGAGCGGAACGCGTTTTCGACTGCGGCGATGTCGCCGAACGGCACGCGCACCGTATTGTCGACCAGCTTGAACTCGCCGCGATAGAGCGAACCGTCGGTTATCGACAGCACGCCCTTGGTCTTGCCGTGGAAGGAATTCTCCGCATAGACGATTTTCGGACGCTTCGGGCCGGCGGCGCGCTCGGCCACCTTGATCGCGGCTTCCATCGCTTCCGAGCCCGACGAGCCCAGGAACACCATGTCGAGCTCGCCCGGCGAGCAGGCGGCGATGTCATAGGCGAGTGCAGCCGCATATTGCGACATGAAGGCGATGGCGATCTCGTGGCGCTTCTCTTCCTGGAAGCGGCGGCGCGCCTCGAGAATGCGCGGATGGTTGTGGCCGAACGCCAGCGAGCCGAAGCCGCCGAAGAAATCGAGGATTTTTCTGCCGTTCTGGTCGATATAGAACATGCCCTCGGCACGCTCGACCTTGATCTTGTGGAAGCCGAGCAGCTTCATGAAGTGCAGCTGGCCCGGGTTGATGTGGGCCTTGAAAAGGTCGGTCATGCGTGCGACGTCGAGCGCCTTGGCGTCCTCGACCGACAGCAGCTTCGGCTTGGGTGTGCCGCCCGGCGCCAGCTGCGGCGCTTCGACAATGGTGCGGGCCTCGGCCGTATCGGGCTTTGTCATGATGCTCATTTTTCTTCTTGGCTCCTATTCGGCCGGCACGTGGTGGGAGGAAGCGACGGCGGCGCCATCCTTCTTCAAGCGGTATTCCTTGTAGGCGGCGATCAGCATGTCCTCGTCGCGGTATTGCGGCACCCAGCCGAGCTGGCGCTCTGCCTTGGAAACGTCGAGCACGCACATCTCGTCGGCGATCAGATATTGCTCCGGGTCCATGATCGGCATGTTCATGGCGTCGAGCAGGTCGAGCGTGCGCTTGACCGCCCAGCCCGGCGTCGGGATCAGCATCGACTTCGAGCCGGCATGCTTGATCAGGTCGCCGAGCAGTTTGCGAACCGGCGGCGGATTGAGCGAGCCGAGATTATAGGCCTCGTTGGGCACCCCTGCCCTGAAGGCGGCGCGCGCCGCTTCGGCGCAGTCGAACACCGAGATGAACTGGTAGGGGTTCTTGCCCGAGCCGATCATCGGCACCGGCAGGTTCCAGTCGATCAGCTTGAACAGCTTCTCCAGGATGCCGAGGCGGCCAGGCCCGATGATCAGGCGCGGACGGAACAGCGAGATGCGCATGCCGCGCTGGCGCCACACCGCCGCCAGCTCTTCGGTCTTCTGCTTAGACCAGCCATATTCGCCGAGCGGCGCAACCGGATGGTCCTCGGTCATCGGATGGGTGACCGTGTGGCCGTAGATCATGTCGGTGGTGAAATGCACCAGCCTCTCGGCGCCGGCTTTCTCCATGGCGGCGACGATGTTCTCGGTGCCGTGAACGTTGACCGGCCAGAAGAAGTCGTGGCGCTTGGCCCTGACCTGGATCGGCGACAGCATCTTGGCCGACAGATTGTAGACCATGTCGTCGGCGCGGAGGCCGACCGCAGCGACGGAAGCCGCGTCGGTGACGTCGGTGGTGACGAACCGCGCCGTGCGGTAATGCGGCAGGTCGCCGCGATGGATGTCGGCGACGACAACCTCGTGGCCATCGGCGATCAGCTTGGGTGCGAGATGACGGCCGACAAAGCCGTCGCCGCCGAAAATGACATGTCTCATTGAACGATCTCGCTCGGATGAACGGGGGATGGCGATGCGACGGCGACCTCTTCCTCGTGCCCGCGCCCGCTTTGGGCGATCAGCACCGTGCCGACGCAGATGAAGGCGATGCCGGCAATGCGCCACGCATTGAGGTCCTCGCGGAAGATGAAGTAGGCGAACACCGCGACCGCGACATAGGCCAGGCTGAGGAACGGATAGGCGAAGGACAGCTCGACCTTGGACAGCACGTAGAGGTGCGAGGCCATCGAGATGACGAACATCAGGAGGCCTGCGAACACCCAGGGACTGAACACGATCTGCAGCACCTTCAGCAGCGGGTTGACGCCGGCGAAGCTGAGCGGCCCGAGCGCCATCATGCCGTGCTTCAGCATGAGCTGCGCGGCGGCGTTGGTCATCACCGTGAAGAGGATGAAAGGCAGGTATTTCATGTCGTCAGCACCTTTAGCCCGTCCTAGTACAAATCCCCAAATAAACTGTGAAATTTGAGAAACAATCGCGATTGATCCAGGGTTTATTAAAGTTTAACTATAAGTATTTCGTATTTTATCTATTCCGCCGCTTGCCGCTGGGTTTGGCTGGCATACGGCAATTGTCGCGCCGTGCGCGCCCAGAAGTCGGACATGAAGGCCGGATCGCGCGACGCTTCGAGCGTGCGCCAATCCGGGAACGAAGCCTCGAAGGTCTGCGCGCTCATGCGTGCATCCTTGTAGGGATTGACGGCGCCGCCGGCTTCGACGGTGATGCGGTCGAGGCCCGCCAGCATGTCCAGCGTCGCCCTGCCCTTGTTGGGGAAATCGAGCGTGAGCGTGTAGCCGGCGCGCGGAAACGAGACGATGCCAGGCGATCGCATCGAGCCGAACCGCTTCAGCACGGTCAGGAACGACCCTTGCCCGGCGCGGCGCGCGAAGTCGAGCATCTCGCCGACGGCCCGGCGCGCGGTCAGTTCCGGCACCACGCTCTGGTGCTGGTAGAGACCGGCCGGACCGTAGAGCCGGTTCCAGTCGCGCACGCCGTCGAGCGGGAAGAAGAAGCCCTGGTACGGCACGGCCCCTGTGGATTTGGCAGAGCCCTTACGGCTGCGATAGGCGGCGTTGAACAGTTTCAGGAACGGCCGGCTGAGCAGATTGACCGGCGGCTGGAACGGCACGGCAAGCCGCGATCCGGCGCGTGCGGCGGTGCGCGCGCCATGACGCGCATGATTGCCGGTCATCAGCAGTCCGCGGCCGGCTTGATTGCCGGACGCCAGCTGATCGAGCCAGGCGACCACATACTCGTTGCCGGCGTCGGCCTCGCCGATCAGGTCGAAGAACTCACCAAGGTCGCGGAACGGCGTCACGCGTTCGTCGATGTCGAGTGAGTCGACGCGCATCAGCCGGATCGACGCCGACAGGATCACGCCGGTCAGCCCCATGCCGCCGATCGTCGCCTCGAATAGCCCAGCGTCGCGCGCCGGGGCGCAGTTATGTACCTTGCCGTCGGAGCGCAGCAGCGTGAAGGCTTCGACGTGGCGGCCGAACGTGCCGCGCCGATGATGGTTCTTGCCGTGCACGTCGTTGGCGATGGCGCCGCCCAGCGTCACAAATTGCGTGCCGGGCACGACCTGCGGGAAGAAGCCGAGCGGTGCGGCATAGGCGATGATGTCGCTGAGCAGCGCGCCGGCTTCCGCCTCGATGATGCCCATGGCCGGATCGAAGTCGAGAATGCGATCCATCGGACGCATGTCGATCACCGCGCCGTTGGAGTTCAGGCATGTGTCGCCATAGCTGCGGCCATTGCCGTGAGGGAGCAGGCTGTCGGGCCGCGCTCCTTCGCCGGCCTTGAGGCGCTTGATGACCTCCGCCGCTCCGATCGACATCGGGGCCGGCGGAAACACCCGCCCAAAGCTTTCGAAATTCGCCGTCATTAGAATGCGGCCGCCACGAGCAGGACCGCGCCGAGCAGGATCACCGCCTGGCTGCGCCAGTCGCTGGCGATGAAGACGACGGGGTCGTCATGCATCTCGTCGCGGCGCGCCAGGATCCACACCCGCATGGTGAGGTAGAGGATGATCGGCGCCACCGGCCACACCATCCAGGGGTTGGCGTAAAGCTCCTTGACCGCGTCGCTGTCGATATAGAGCGCCAGCACCAGTGCCGACGAGAAGGCCGATGCCATGCCGGCCTGCGCGACGATCTCCTGGTCCTCGCTACGATAGCCGCGGCCGGCGATCCGTTCGCCCTCGACGAGAACCGATTGGCGCAGTTCCACGTATCGCTTCACCAGCGCCAGCGACAGGAAGAAGAAGATGGCAAAGGCCAGCAGCCAGAACGAGACGTCCGTTCCGGTCGCGGCAGCACCCGCCAGGATGCGCATGGTGTAAAGGCCGGCGAGCGTCAGCACGTCGATCAGCAGCATGCGCTTGATCGCCAGCGAGTAGGCCGTGGTGATGACCAAATAGCCGCCGAGCGCTGCCCAGAACAGCGGCGGCAGGAAGGCCGCCGCGACGGCGCTGATGGCGAGCAGCGCGGCCACAGATGCGAGCCCGAACGGGATCGTCAGCAAGCCGCTGGCGAAAGGCCGCTTGCGCTTGGTCGGATGCTTGCGGTCGAGCGCGAGGTCGAAGAAGTCGTTGACGATATAGACCGACGAAGCCGCAGCGCTGAACGAGACGAAGGCAAGCAGGCAGGCGGCGAGCATGCCAATGTTGAAGTACTCGTGCGACAGCACCATCGGCACCGCGATCAGCACGTTCTTGGCCCATTGATGGGCGCGCAGCATTTTCAGATAGGTCTTGAAGGTCGGCTTCGGCGTCTCGAACAGCTCGGCGCTGTGCTCGGATTGCCAGCGCGCGGCATGACGGTCGGGCGCAACGACGATCGATTCGCGCGCCACCTCGAAACAGGCGAGGTCGTGGCGGCTGTTGCCGACATAATCGAAGCCGCCGTCGCCATAGGCCTCGACCAGTGCGGCGCACTTCTTCTTCGAAGTGAAATTGTGATGGCCGTCCGTGGCGTGCACGACGTCGAACACGCCGAGATGCGCAGCGATCGCCTCGGCGAATTTGCGCGGCGTGCCGGTTGCAAGGATGACCCGGCGGCCGGCTGTATGATCCTCGCGCAGCCGCTCGACCAGCGTCTCGCGATAGGGAAGCGAGGCCGGATCGATGTCGATGCGCTGGGCGAGTTCCTGCTTCAGCCGCGCCGGGCCCGACAGCAGCCACACCGGCACCATGAACAAATAAAGCGGATTCCTGCGCAACAGCAGGAACAGCCCTTCCCACAACAGATCGGTGGCAATCAGCGTGCCATCGAGATCGACAGCAAGCGGGATCGCATTTTTTTCCGACCGCGCATCCATTGGCTTTCAGTCCTCACCGCCTGACGCCGCCGCCGCACAGTTCCCGAAAAGTTGCAGCCTTTCGGAGTAACGGTCATGCGTAGAGCAGGCGGGCGTCCTGGCCCGGATATAAGGGGGAAACCGGCTATGGAGAGTTAAGCGGCGAGGTTCGGCGGGACTTGCAGCGCGCCTTTTGGGCGTCAGTGTTAACCGGCCGTTAGCGGAAAAGATAAAAGGCCGGACAATTCGCCCGGCCTTCGCGGTATTCGCAATAGTCTGGACTGCGACAGACGCTTCGCCGACTCGCCCTTCGACAGGCGTACGCCCGCATTCACCTTCAAGTACCAACTTTCTATCAGGATTTTATAATATGACATTCAGACTGAATACACAAATAAAGCGCTCGAGGCCGACGAATATTATGCTAACTGTAGTAACAGCTTTGGTGCCGCAACATTTGCGTTAAGATGCACGATTAGTTATTTTTCGTGTCAATCGTCGTCGAATTGTTAGATGGCAGGCAGGCATGAGAATTTGGCGCACGGCTAAGGTTTACCTCTTGGTTTCTGCGGGTCTGCTCCTGGGACCGGCAGGGCAGGTCGAGGGCGCACAAAGTGGTGGTTCTGGAAGTCCTATGATAGTCGAAGTTCAGTCGTGCGACGGAAGTGCGCTCGATCCCTACGAAGTTTGGAAAGATGTAACGAACTCCGAGGAGGCTGAGCAATTCCTGCGGCAAAAATTTGAAGAGAAACAAAGTGTTGTCAAGTTCGCGAACTGGCTAAAGTGTCAGGGTTTCTCAGTTTCCCTAGTGCACGGTCCGCTTGGGCGACTCCTGAAAGAAGGAGACGTCTTGGTTGACGCGGGCTTCGCTGCCGCAATGGTGAAAAGAAGACCCCTTTGGTATTCTGGCTTCCTCGACTATGCATTCGGCATTGTGTGGGCACAGACATTCGAGGTGTATGTCCATAGCGATGGAACGATATATTTCGTAAATGTTGGGCAGACTGTCGAGTAATACCGGAGGCGGAGTACCAGGCCTTACTGGAAAAGACAAAAGGCCGGACAATTCGTCCGGCCTTCGCGGTACTCCAGGGTCGGCTGGCTTACTTGATCTTGGCCTGGCCGCCGGAAATCTCGATGGTCTCCGAACCGGTCAGCGCTTCACGGTCGCCATTGGGCAGCGTCACGAAGCAGCCGGTCGGGCAGAACTCGACGGTTTCGCCGGCGCCAACAGCCAGTTCGCTCTTGCTGCCGCCCTCGGTAACAATCAGCGTGCGCGGCTCGCTATCGAGATTGACGGCGCTGGCCGCATGCGCGGGGCCATTGATGGCCGCAAGCATGACGATCGCGGCACAGAATTTCCACATTTGAGTTCCGGTGTTTCCACCGCCTCTGGTTGCCTGGGACGAGCGCTCTGCTCACCCTTACGGCGACCTTATAGGAGATTGAAGCTGAACGGCAACTGAATGGCCACAGGCCGACGTCGACTGTCGCACCGCATCGCTGCGGGTCACCGTTGCCAGGCCGGCTCGCCGTAAGGTCGCCGTCCAAAAATGGCATTCAGTGGTCGATAGTGGCTGCCGCGGGCCATCGACGGGCCAGGAGCCGTGTGAGCGCCTGCTCGCCAGGGCTCAGGCTGCGACTTCCCGGATCGCTCGCGCAAAGACCGGCAAAGAGCGCTCCACCATGCCGTCGTTTGCCGTCAAGCTGATCCGCAGACGTCCAGGTAATTGGGCGACGCTGCCGGGCAGCACCCAGACACCGTCAGCTGCGAGACGTGCAGCGAAGGCCATGTCGTCCGGTATTGGGGAGCGGGGAATAAGATAGAAGGTTCCCTCAGGCACCGGCAGGTCGTATCCCGCTGCCCTCAAGCTTTCGACCATGCGATCACGGCGCCGCGCGAGGGCTGCGACATCGATGCTGAGCTTCTCGAGATCGGGCAGCGCCCGCTGCATGGTACGGCCAGCGAAAGCCCAACCGTGCGAAACCTGCGCCATGTCGACAACTTCGCGTAGCCTTATGCGATCGGCCTCGGGCATATCAGCCCCAAGTGCGAGCCAGCCCAGGCGCTCGCCGGGCGCGAGCAAGGTCTTGCCGAAGGAATAGGCGATCAGCGTGTGGGGGTAGCTCTCGGCCGGACTGACGTGCGAATGGCCGTCAAACACCAGCCGGGCATAGGGCTCGTCGGCAAGGAGATAAATTACCTTGCCAAATCTCTCGGACGCGGCCGCGAGCTTGTCGGCGAGCGCATCGAGTTGAGCGCGGGGAAAGATGCGGCCGGTCGGGTTGTGCGGCGTGTTGACCACCACCACGCGAGTGCGCGGAGTGATGGCTGCCTCGATCCTTTCGAGATCGAGGTCATAGGTTTCCGGTGCCAGGTCGACGGCTACAGGTGTCCCTGCCACCCCGCGAATCTGGGCACCATAGGCGAACCAGCCCGGACGCGGATAGATGACCTCGTCTCCCACCTCGATCACGGCGAGCAGCGCAGCTGCTATCGCGCCGAACCCTCCCGCGGTGATGGCAATATCGTCTGGCTTGTAGTCCCGGCTTCGCGCCTGGCTCAGCGAACGGGCTACCGTTTCGCGCGCCTGCGCCTCGTACTTTTTGTAACCGAACCAGTGAACATCCTTTGGCTCGGCGTGGCGGATCAATGCATCGACAACTCCACGCAACGGCATTTCCTGCGGATTGCCGAACATGAAATCGCAGGCATCAGGTCCCAGGCCGTCGCCCTCCAGGACGTTTCGCGCAAAATCCATGACCGTGCGCATTTCCTCGGTGACGGCGAGCATCCGGCTGGACACGGTGGCGATTGGCACGACGCACTCCCCTGCTGCAGCGGCACTGAATCCCTCGACGAAACCGCATCTTGCCTGCACTAACATTTTTTGGCGGCATGCGCGTAGCAGGAGGTTCTGGCCCCCGGATCGGCTGCTTTGCGTCCCGCGATCTTATTCCGGCTCGGCGCGCCGCCGCTTGGCCTTGGCCGCGGCCAGCTCGTCGATCGGCTTGGCCTCGGCGGGCGCTTCTTCGGCCGCCGGCTTAGCGGCTGGCGGCGGCGCCGGTGGCTCGACATAGCGCGGATCGACGGCGCGCGGTGTCGACGGGATCTCGATGCGTTCGCGATCGAACGCTTCGAGGACGGCGAAGCGGATGTCGTTCTGCACCACATTCGCGTTGAGGATGTCGGCTAAGAAGAAGCGCAGCTCGAACTCGAGCGCCGCCGGCCCGAAATTGAGGAACACCACGAACGGCTCCGGGTTCTTCAGCACCAGCGGATGGCTGCGCACGACCGCGTCCATTACCTCGGCGGCGCGTCGGGCATCGGTCCCGTAGGCGACGTTGATCTTGACATCGATGCGGCCGAGCTTGTTGCGATGCGTCCAGTTGCCGACCGCCGAGTTGATGAACTCGGAGTTCGGCACGATTACCGTCTGGCGCTGGAACGTCTCGATCTCGGTGGCGCGCACGCTGATCTTCTTGACCATGCCCGAATTGGTGCCGGCCACTACCCAGTCGCCGACCTTGAACGGCCGTTCGGCAAGCAGGATCAGGCCGGACACGAAATTGGAGACGATGTTCTGCAGGCCGAAGCCGATGCCGAGCGACAGCGCACCGGCGACCAGCGCGATATTCGACATGTCGATGCCGGCCACCGACACGCCGAGCAGGGCGGCAAGCAGGATGCCGGCATAGCCGACCGCGGTGCGGATCGAATTGCGCACGCCGGCATCGACGCGGCCGCGTGCCATGACCGAGCCGTCGAGCCAGTTCCTGAACCAGCGCGAGACGAAATAGACGAAAACGAAAACCAGGATGCCGGAAAGGATGCCGGTGATCGAGAACGTCACCGACCCGATATGGATCTGGGTGGCGAATTTGTAGATCCAGGCCTGGATGTCGCCGGGCTGGAAGCCCCACATGAACAGGATCAGCGGCAGGCCCATCACCGCCACCAGCAGATTAATGCCGATACCGACCACCAGCGCCAGTTGGTCGAGCGTCGACGGATCGAGATTGAAGCTGTGCTCCAAGCGCCGTCCGACGGTGGTGCGCACGAACGCACCCTCTTCCGAGACCGCGCGCGCCGACAAATAGCCGATATACATCGTCGCCAGGATGGCGCCGGTGAAAACCATCTGTATCGAGATGAAGCGCGCCAGGCCGATATAGCCGAGCAAGGCGGCCACGATCGTCACGCCGCCGAGCAGATAGAACGCCACGCGCAACAGCGGATGCCATGGCAGCGGGCGCCCGTCTTCATCGGCAAAGGGCCTGACGACCCCCATCAGGATGACCGGAATGCCAGTCAGCACCGTGGCAATCAGGCTTTCCACCACGGTCAGGGTCAGCGGCGAGCTGAGCACCTGGTAGACCGAGTTCAGGAATATGTCGATCCCGGTGAAAACCACCGTCGCGGAGACCAGCCACAGCAGCAGCCTGGCCGCTCTCGTCTCGACGGCGATTAGCCGCCAGTGCGGCAGTTTCGGCGACAGCACCGCCGCGCAAAGCCTGTGCACGAAAAACACGACGCCGATCACCACGAACAGCGTGGTCATCATCGTGGCGATGTCGGGCCGCAGCACGCTGAAATAGTCGTAGAGGAAATAGGTGGTCAGCAGGAAGACCGTGACTGCTGCCGTCGGCAGCAAGGTTGACCAGAACGCCACCGACAGCCGGCTGAGATAGGACGGCTTTTCGATCGCCGGATCTGGATCGATCAGCCTTCCGAATAGTCGCCGCCCGCCGACCAGCAGGATTACTGCGGCGAGCAGCGCGAAAAATGTGGCAATCAGGACGGAGCGCAGCTTGAACACGAAGACGAAGCGCGCCCACGCAATGATCGTGCGCCTGAACTCTGCGCTTTCGGAATAAAAGTCGTCGGCCACCTGGCTGACCAGCGCATAGTTGATGTCGGTGCGCTTGGTCAGGAAATGCGTGAACAGTTCGCGGCGCAGCTCGGAAATATGGTCGATCAGCCCGTTGACGCGCAGCGACAGGCTCTCGGCCGTTCCAAGGACCGCATTGATCTCGGCCTTCTCGGCGGTCAGCGCCTGGCGCTCGCTGCTGACGATGTCCGGCTCGGCCGGCTGGCCCGCGGCCGGCGGGGGCCCGAGCGTATCCAGCCTGGCGTTGATCTCGGACATGCGTGGCCGGAAGGCAAGGCCGCTGTTCAGCGATTGCCGCGCGATGTCCTCGAGCTGCAGCCTGATCTCGACCAGCTTGCTGTCGTCGTCGCGGCTGGCCTCGATCTGGGCCTCGAGGCTGTCGGTCTTCTTGGTGAGCGCGTCGATGGCCTGCTGCTGCTGGACAACGATGTCGCTCGACGGTGCAGATTGCGGAGCGGACTGCGCGCCGGCGGGTTGCGCTCCGGCAGGAGCCGCGACGAACGGCGCGCAAACGAGCAGCGCGACGACGAGCGCGAGATATCTGAAATGCCGGACGAAATTGCTCACTATGCGAATCGTGCCTTGGCGGAACAGCCGCAAAAGTTGGCCCTTGATAAAGAGCGCGGATGGCAGCGGCAAGTGCGTCGGCCTATCGATACGCCATGGCGGAATATTGGCTTTGGCCTTACAGGCTTACATTTAGTGTCGCGCGTCGCCCGGAATGGACAGCAATCGCATGGCGGAATATTCGGCCTTTTCGCTCCTCAGGAACGCGCTTGGCGGCAATCGCGACTGGAAGCCGGCATGGCGCAAGCCGAGCCCCAAGCCCACCTACGACGTCGTCATCATCGGCGGTGGGGGCCACGGCCTGTCGACGGCCTATTATCTCGCCAGGGAGCACGGCATCAGCAATGTCGCTGTTGTCGAGAAGGGCTGGCTCGGCTCCGGCAATGTCGGCCGCAACACCACCATCGTGCGCTCGAGCTACCTGCTGCCGGACTCGATCCGCTTCTACGAGCACTCGATGCGGCTGTGGGAGAACCTGTCGCACGACCTCAACTTCAACGTCATGTTCTCGCAGCGC
>Ga0070665_100006390_pt1 | contig 12006 bp, 8 predicted proteins | sample KBSS13metaG_FD_65862 | JGI IMG/M metagenome (GOLD analysis project Ga0070665, IMG submission 65862) | Switchgrass rhizosphere microbial communities from Kellogg Biological Station, Michigan, USA - KBS S1-3 metaG | ecosystem: Host-associated > Plants > Roots > Rhizosphere > Soil ...
AGGATCTCGCTGGTGCCGGCTTCGATCGTGTTGCCGCGCGAGCGGAGCTGCTGGTACGTCCAGTAGTCATCGACGTTCGGGCCGCCGGCAATCTCCTGTGCGAGCTTCGTCAGGCGCTGGTTCGCCTCCGACCACACGAGCTTCGAGGCGGATCCCTCCGGGCCGGGGATCCCGGTCTTCTGGAGTGTCGTCAGCGAGCGGTAGTTGGTGTACTTGAGTCCTTGCAGCTCGATCCACTCGCGCGCGATGCGGTCGAGCAGGATCGGGTCGGTCACGTTCCGCTCCTTCGCGAGCGCAACGAGCTTGCGCACGGCCACGTCGAGCGTCGCCGAGAGCGCGAAGCCGAGCGTGCCGCGCTCGTGCAGCAGCGTCGTCATGGCGACCTGCCAGCCGCCGCCGATCTCGCCGAGGAGGTTCTCCTTCGGCACCTGCACGTCGGTGAAGAAGATCTCGTTGAACTCGGGTTGCCCGGTGAGCTGCACGAGCGGCCGCACCTCGACACCGGGCGCGTGCATGTCCGCGATCACGTACGTGAGGTTCCGGTAGCGCGGCTCGTCCGGCAGGCCGAGCCCGAGCAGGATGCAGAAGTCGGCGATGTGCGCGAACGACGACCACACCTTCTGGCCGTTGACGAGGAAATGATCGCCCTTGTCCTCGATGCGCGTGCGCGCGGCGGCAAGGTCGCTGCCGGCGTCGGGCTCGGAGAAGCCCTGGCACCAGATCTCGTCCGCGCTCAGGATCCTCGCCAGGTACCGCTCCTTCTGCGCCGGCGTCCCCCACGCGATGATCGTCGGGCCTGCCATCCCGAGGCCGATCACGCCGAGGTGCGACGGCGCCTCGGCGCGCGCCATCTCCTCGAGGAAGATCGCCTGGTGGGTGTACGGCGCGCCCGCGCCGCCGTACTCCTTCGGCCACGTCAGTCCCGCGTACCCCGCTGCGCCCAGCTTGCGGCTCCAGTCGCGGTCGTCGTCCTCGAACCGCCGCGCGCCGCGCGTGGTCGCGCCCTCGGGGAGGTTTTGCTCGACGAAGTCGCGGACCTCTGCACGCAAGGCGGCTTCCTCGGGCGTATCGCGCAGGTCCACGCGGCGATCCTATTCGCGCAGCGTCATCTGGGTCGACGTCGCGTACGCGACGAGCGAGCCGCCCTCGTCGGTGATGCGGCATTCGCACAGGGTCACTCTGCGCCCGACCTTGATCGTTGCGCCGACCGCGGTCAGGCGCGCGTTCCAGACCGGCTTCAGGAAGTTGATCTTCAGCTCCACGGTCGCGAACGACACGCCCTCCTCGAGCACCGACACGACCGCGCAGCCCATCGCCGCGTCGGCGAGGTCGCAGAGGATGCCGCCGTGCAAGGTCCCCGGCGGGCTCGCGTGCTGCGGCCCCGCGTCGAGCTCGAACGTGACACGGCCCTCCTCGGCCGCGACCATCCGCAGGCCGACGAGCTGCGCCACCGGCGCCGCGGGCTCGCTGCCGTCGATGATCCGATGGAGCAAGGCGAGCGTCACGGCGTGAGGACCGTTCGAATCACGCGGCCGTCCTGCATCGCGTCGAACGCGTCGCTCCAGTCGGCGAGGCCGCCCGTGCGCGTGACCATCGACGCGAGGTCGAGGCGGCCGTCGAGCGCCCACTGCGCGAGCCGTGGAAAGTCCTCGTGCGGCAGATGGTCGCCGCCGTGGGAGACGAGCACGCGCGCGCGCCGCCGGAAGAGCGCGGGCAGATCGACCGTTGCCGTCTCCCCGGCCGGCGCAAGCCCCACGACGACGACCGTCCCGCCGGAGGCGATCATCCCGAGCGCCTGCTCGAACGTCGACGCGCGCGAGACGACGTCGAACACGAAGTCGACCGGGCCCGGCTCGGTGTGCGTCGCGCCGAAGCGGGTCGCCTGCTCCTGTTTGCTCTCGTCGATGTCGATCGCACGGATCTCGGATGCACCGGCGATGCGCGCCCCCTGAATCGCGGACACGCCGACTGCGCCGCACCCGATCACGGCGACCCGCGCGCCTTCCCACACGCGCGCGGTCTCGAGCACGCTCATCACACCGGTCGCGACTGCGCAGCCCAGGAGGCACGCCAGGTCGGACGGGAGCGCATCCGGGATCCGGACGACGGCGGCCGCGGGGACGACGGTGCGCGTGGCAAACGTGCCGGTGCGCAGGAACGCCGTGAGCGTCGCCCGGTCGGCGCGACGCAGACGGTCGAGCGCGACCGGCGGCCGCTTGCACTGACGCGGCAGCCCGCGCGCGCAGGCGGCGCACACGCCGCACGCTGTGTGCCAGCCGAGCACGACGCGATCCCCTTCGGCGAGTCCCTCGACGCCCTCGCCGACGCGCTCTACCGTGCCCGCGCCCTCGTGCCCGAGCAGCAGCGGCAGCGCGTGCCCCCAGCCGTCCTCCTCGATCGCATGCAGGTCGCTGTGGCAGACGCCCGTGGCGTCGATCCGCACCCGCACCTCACCCGGCCCGGGCTCGCCGACGAGGATCTCCTCCAGCGCCACCTCGCCCGGCGCGGCGAGGACTACACCCTGGTCAGCCACGAGCGGTCGAGATCGCGGATCGAATGACCGCCCGCGAGAGCCAGCGCGAGGTCGACCTCGGCCATCAGGTTCTGGATCAGCTCCTCGACCCCGCGCGCGCCGCCGACCGCGAGCGCGTACGCGTAGGGTCGACCGAGGAGCACTGCGTCGGCGCCGAGCGCCATCGCCTTCAGCACGTCGGCGGCGCAGCGGATGCCGCCGTCCATCAAGACGACCGCGTCGGGCAGGGCCTCGCGCACCTCGACGAGCGCGTCGAGCGCCGCGACCGCGCCGTCGACCTGCCGCCCGCCGTGGTTCGAGACGATGATCCCGTCGACGCCGTGCGCGAGCGCCTCGCGCGCGTCCTCCTCCGTGAGCACGCCCTTGACCAGGATCGGCAGCGCCGTCTGGCCGCGCAGCCAGTCGAGATCGCTCCACTCCAGCCCGAGGTTCGGGAACGTCGCGAGCATCGTCGCGGCGGCGGTGAGCAGATCCTCGTCCGGGCTCTTGTCGAGCCGCGAGCGGAAGACCGGGTCGCTGAAGAACTGGCCGCAGCCCTGGCCCTGCAAGAACGGCAGGTAGGCGTGCCGAAGGTCGCGAGGCCGCCAGCCGAGCGTCAGCGTGTCCAGGGTCACGACGATCGCGCCGTACCCGGCGGCCTCCGCGCGCTGCACGAAGCTTGCGCAGATCTCGCGGTCGTTCACCCAGTAGAGCTGGAACCAGCGTGGCGCGTTCGTGCCGGCGATCTCCTCGAGCGAGTGCGTCGACGCGCTCGAGAGCACCATCGGTACGCGCGACGAGGCCGCAGCTTGCGCCACGCCGACCTCGCCCGCTTCGTGCGCGATCGACAACACGCCGATCGGCGCCAGGAAGAACGGCGCGGGCGAGCGCATCCCGAGCACCTCGACCGAGATGTCACGCACGGCGTTGCCGGTGAGCATGCGAGGCCGAAGGCGCCAATGTGCGAACGCGGCGAGGTTCGCGCCCATCGTCGACTCCGACCCGGCGCCGCCTGCGATGTAGCCGAACGGGCCCGGCTCGAGCAGCTCCTCGGCCGCGCGCTCCCAGTCCTCGGCCGCGACGGGCCACTCCGGCGGCTGCCCGGCGATGTAGATCGCGTTCTGAATCAGCGAGCCCGAGAAGCTCATGGGCCGATCCTACGAGGTCGTCAGTGTTGGAGCAGCTGCAGGCTGGCGGCCGTGCCATCTGCGTCGGTTACCGCGAGCGTCAAGGTGGCCTGCGCCCGCGACGCGCCGGTCAAGACCAGCGCGCCGTTCGCGAGCAGATGGAAGCCGCGCGGCGGCCGGCCGCCCGCGACGCGCCAGCGGTACGGCGGAGTGCCGCCCTGGGCGCGGAGCTTCATCGCGTACGCCCGCCCGGCTTGCAGCCGAAGCGGTGTCGAGCTGACGCGGAGTGGATCCACGACTTGCATCACCGCGGCGTGCGCCAGGTGCGCCATCGCGACGCCGCCCTCCGGCGTGAGATGGACCTCATCCGTCTGGAACCACGACGGGTGGCCCTCGCTGACGCCGTTCCAGTCGACGAGCTCGAGCTGCGGCCAGCGCGCGGCGGCCGTCTCGAGCAGTGCGTTGAGCGTCGGGTAGGGCGCGCGCGACTCGCGCATCGTCAGCCAGAGCACATGCGTGGCACCCGCGGCGGTGAGCGCGGACATCGCCCTGTCGACCTCGGTCGCGAACGTGTCGGCGGGATCGTTGTAGCCGAGCTCCACCACGACGGTTGGCGGCACCGTGGCGCGCGCGGCGACGGCCTGCATCAGCGTGGGAACCCGCTCCCCGTCGAACGGACAGCTCACGCCGTCGATCGTGCGGCAGATCGCGACGTCCCAGTAGACGCCGAGCCTCTCCTGCATGACCGCGATCGCGTCGTCGTGCCAGTACATGCCGGTCGCGACCGAGTCGCCGATCACGAGCACGGTCGGCGGCGTCGCGGCGCCTGCTGACGCCGCAGCGACAGCGAGCATCGCAAGACAAACCGAAACGACAAGCCGGACGCGCATCTTCTCTCGATGCGCAAGGTAGCCCGAACGCAGACGAAAGACGCCGGGCTTTCGGCTAGGTCGTCCTAGCTGCGAGCGGCGGCGACGAGTGGCTCGCGTCGCGAGAAAAGCGGGGCCTTGAAGTGGCCTCCGTGGGCGATGCCCACGAGGTCGTCCTCGGTGGCGGCCTCGTTCACGACGTCGACGAGCGCGTCGACGCACCTGGAGTCGAACTGCGTTCCGGCATTCGCCTGCAGCTCGAGAATCGCCTCTTCGACCGAGACCGCCTCGCGATACGGGCGCGTTCCCGTCATCGCCTCGAAGGCGTCCGCGACGGCAATGATCCGCGCCTCGACCGGGATCGCCGCGGCGCTCAGGCCGGCCGGGTACCCGCGCCCGTCGATCCGCTCGTGGTGATGGAGCACCCAGTGCGCCTCGATCGGCAACTCCGCCGCGAGCAGGATCGCGTGCCCGATCTCGACGTGCTCGGTCATCGCCGACAGCTCTTCGGGCGCGAGCGCCTCGGGTTTCTGCAGGATCGCGTCGGCGACGCCGATCTTGCCGACGTCGTGGAGGAGCCCGGCGAGGCGCACGCGCTCCAGGCCGGTCGGGTCGATCTGCATACGCTCGCCGATCGCGACGCACAGCTGGGCGACCGTCTCCGAATGACTGCGCGTGCCCGCGTCCTTTGCGTCGACTGCGCGAGCGAGCGCTGCGGCGAGTGCGCGCTGCTCGTGCGACGGCAGGTCGTCGCGGTTCCCGTCGACAGCCGGGCTGAGCCCCGGGTGGTAGGCGACCGCGCTCAAGCGCGTCCGCTTCGCCTCGTACAACGCGATGTCGGCCTGGTTCATGAGCAGGTGACGGCCCTCGGTCTCGATCGACTCGGTCAGGCCGATCGAGACGGCACGGCCGCCGGTGCGCGCGCGGGTCACCTGGTCGATCCGCGCGGCGAGGTTGAGGCCGTGCCATGCGCGGCGGCCCGGAAGGATGACCATGAACTCGTCTCCGCCGGTGCGGTACACGCCGCCGTCGGCACCGACGACTTCGCGCAGGCTGTCGCCGACCTTGCGGATCTGGGTGTCGCCGGCAGGGTGGCCGGCTCGGTCGTTGATCTTCTTCAAGCCGTCGAGGTCGATCGCGATCAGCGTGAACGGCTGAGCGGTCTCGGATCTGCTGGCGATCGTGAGGCCGAGGTCGTCCTCGAACGCGCGACGATTCCCGAGTCTCGTGAGCGTGTCGGTACGCGCCTGCGCCGCGAGCTGGTCGACGCGCCGCTGGTGCGTGCGCTCGACGCGGCGACGGTGGCGACGCACCACCCAGAAGAGCAGGAGCGGTCCCTCGATCGCTGCGAGCGCGGCGGCACCGATCTCGATGTCGACGAGGATTCCCGCACGAGGCCGGTCGTCGAGCGCAGCGGCGCGCTCGACGGCGAGCGCGCTCGTCGCCGTCGACGCCACCGCGCCGAGGGCGGCTCTCGCCCGTTGGGCGTGCGCCGGAGCGTCGGCGAGGAGAATGTCGGTGCCGTACCGGCTGCTGAGGCCGTGCATCGTGCGGCCTGTCCCCCAGGCGTCGTCGGCGGCGCGCAGGAGCTGCATCATCTGCCCGCTCGCGACGTCGATCCGCTTCGCCCGAGTGGCCGAGTAGTTCGCCTTGTTCGCAGCGACGAGCGCCTGCTCGTGACGCGCGAGATCGATCGACTCCCGCAACAGATCGGCCCGGGCGAACCGGGCCGAGTCGGTGTGCTGCTCGATCGCGGCGCTGACAACCCACAAGCACGCGAGTGCAGTGAGCGCGATGGCCGCGGGTGCGGACAGCGCGCGGCCAAGCCGCCTGGGTGAGAGGGTAAACATGTGCCGCATGGCCCCTTCCGGGTTATCGCCGAGGCAGGGTGAGCGAGCATCCCCCTATCGGGGATCGTTCGGAACCCGCTCTATATCGTTCGAGGATCAAGGAACGGCTCACAGCGATCCGCGTCACAACGATCGGCGCGGCCGGGGCCGTCGGCGCGATTGCGTTCCTCGCGGTTCGCCTCCAGTCACAGGTCGGGACGAAGCCGTACTTCGAGGACGAGGCGGTCGCGGGGCTCATCGCGTCGCGTCCGCTGCCGGAGGTGATCCACACCGTCCTGTGGGAGCGCGGCGGCTCACCGCTTCACTTCGTGCTGGCGCACTTCGTCCTCTCGGTGTGGCCGACGGTCGGTGCGCTGCGGTGGCTGTCGGTCGCCTGCGCCCTGGGGGCGGTCGCGTGCGCGTACGCGCTCGGACGTGAGCTCGCGGGCGATCTCGCCGGTGCGGTGGCAGCCTGGATCGTCGCGACGTCGGCGCTGCTGCACGTGTACGGGACGTTCGGCCGGATGTATTCGCTGCTCGCGCTCGTCGGGGGGTTGAACATGCTCCTGGTCCTGCGGGCGGTCGAACGCCCGACGCAGGTGCGGGTGTCACTCGCCGCGGCGAGCGCATGGCTGCTCGCAGCTGCGCACCCGTTCGGCGGGATACCTGTCGCGCTCGAGGCTGTGGTCGCGGCGTGGTTGTGGTGGCCCGGGCGCGACGTGCGCCGGGCGGTCCCGGTGATCCTCGCCGGCGTGGCGACGGCACCGCTCGCGCTGGCGGAGCTTCGGCTCGCGCTGCGCTTCGACGTCTCCGCGTCCAACGGGACAGCGCTCGGCTCGGGCGGTAGCGCCGGGACGCAGCTCGACTCGGCGGCGCGCGGGTTCGCGGGCGGCGGCAGCCTCCTGTTCTGGATCTTTCTCCTGCTCGCGCTCGCCGGCGCTGCGGTCGTGGCGCGCCGGTCGCTCCTGCTCGCGACCGTCGGCGCAGCGTCGCTGATGCTCCCGCCGCTGCTCTCGCTCGTCGCGCGCGTGCAGGACACGAGCACCGCCTTCTTGAGCGCACGACACCTGATGCTCAGCCTGACGTTCTGGGCGGCCCTGATCGGCGTCGGCACGGTGCGCCTCGCCGGGCAGCGGTCGGCGCGCGCCGCCCTCCCTCTCGCCGCGGCGGCCGCGGTCGCGCTCCTCGCGGTCGTGACACCGGCGTCGGCCCGTGACCCGCGAACGCACTTCGTCTTCCTGGCGCAAGCGGGCGACGTGCACACCTCGGCGGAGGTCGGGGACTGGCTCTCGCGTCGGATCGAGCCGGGCGACCTGCTGTTCCCGTACTCGGTTCCCTACCTCCGGGCGTTGAAGACGGCGCGGCAGGCCCGGTCGCTGCCGCGCGGCCAGGCACGCACGCTCGTGGCGGCGGTCGACGACGTCCACGACGCGCAGCGGCTCTGGATCGCGGTGCCGCTCGGCGCGCACGAGAAGCCGCTGGCCGCGCGACTTCTCGCGCTGCGACGCACGGATGTCGTTCAGGTGTTCCCGCGTTGGCTGATCGTCGGGGCGCGCCCGCCGCTCTCCGGGCGGCGGCAGATTCTTCGCTCGCTCGTCGCGACGGTCGACGCGACGGCGGCCTTGATCCCGCACTCCGACACCGTGCACCAGTACCAGGACGTCGCGCGGCAGGCGCTCGCGCGCGGTGCTAGATGAGCCGGGCGAGCGTGGCGATCCCGGCGTCGATCTGCGACTCGTCGACGAGGCTGAACGACAGCCGCACGTTCTCGCCGCCGCGGCCGTCCGGGTAGAAGAGCGAGCCCGGCACGATCCCGACGCCACCGGCGGCGGCGGCCGTCGCAAGCGCGCCGGCGTTCCCGCTCGGGAGCGTCAGCCACGAGAAGAAGCCGCCGTGTGGGGTCGTCCAGCGGACGTCGTCGGGCATCGACTGCTCGAGCGCAGCCAGCATCCGATCGCGCTTGATTCGGTAGAGCGCGCGGGACGCGGCAAGCTGCTCGTCGAGATACCCACGACGCACGTACTCCTCGAAGAACCGCTGCCCGAGCGCCCCCGCGCACTGATCCGTGTTCTGCTTCGCGGAGACCAGGTGCGCTGAGATCGCTGCGGGCGACGCCGCCCACCCGAGCCGCACGCCGGGGAAGAACGTCTTCGACGTCGTCCCCGCCTGGACGACGACGTCCGGCGCCAGCGACCATAGGCTCGGCAGGCTCTCGTCGTCGAGATTGAGATCGCGGTAGGCGACGTCCTCGAAGACGACGAAGCCGTAGCGGCGCGCGAGCTCGACGAGCGCCTCCCTTCGCTCGGTCGACAAGCTCACGCCTGCCGGGTTCTGGTGATCGGGGATCGTGTAGAGCAGCTTCGGCCGAAGGCCGCCGACGAGCCGCCGCTCGAGCTCGTCGACCCGCAGCCCGTCGTCGTCGAGCGGCACGACCTCGATCTGCGTCGCGAAGCCGCGGAACGCCATCAACGCACCGAGGTAGGTCGGGCCTTCGACCACGACGGTGTCGCCCGCGTCGAGGAACGTCTTGCCGGTGAGCTCGAGCGCCTCGATCGAGCCGCTCGTGATCATCAGCTCGTCGTCGGCCGGCCGGCGGCCCTGTGTGGAGTCGATCCGTCCCGCGAGCGCGTCGAGCGGACCGGCGAGCCCGCGCGTCGGCGCGTACTGGAACGCGCTCGCCTCCTTCGTCTCGGCGAACTCGGCGAGCAGCTGCGAGGCGCGGTCGCGCGGGAACGTCCGCGGGTCGGGGAACCCGCCGGCGAAGGAGATCAGCCCGGGCACCTCCAGCAGCGCGAGGATCTCGGCGATCCCCTCGCCCACCCCGCCGCGGGTGCGGGCGGCGAACAGCTCCTCCCATGCGCGTGGCGCGGGGGTCACGGCCATGGTGTGAGCCTACCGCTCGGTCAAGCGGGGTAAAGTCGGCCTCAGTCCGACAAAACGGAGGAGCGAAGTGACGAGCATGTACGCAGTTGTCGACCCTGCCACCGGCGAGACGGTCAAGGAATATCCGACGATCAGCGACGGCGATCTGCGCGACGCGATCGACCGCGCCGACCGGGCGCACCGGGAATGGTCGAAAGCTGCGACTGTCGCCGAGCGCGCCGCGCTGGTGCGGCGTGTCGGCGAGCTGCATTCGGAACGGCGCAAGGAGCTCGCGGACATCATCGTCGCCGAGATGGGCAAGCCGGTCGGGCAAGCGCGCGGCGAGGTCGACTTCTCCGCGTCGATCTACGAGTTCTACGCGGACAACGCGGAATCGCTGATGGCCGACGAGCCGATCGGCCTCGCCGAGGGCGAGGGCTCGGCCGTCATCCGGCGCAGCTCGCTCGGTGCCCTGCTGGGGATCATGCCGTGGAACTTCCCGTACTACCAGGTTGCGCGCTTCGCCGGCCCGAACCTGATCATCGGCAACACGATCCTGCTGAAGCATGCGCCGCAGTGCCCGCAGTCGGCCGAGGCGATGGCGCAGATCTACGCCGACGCCGGCTTCCCCGCCGGCGCGTACGAGAACATCTACGCGACGAACGAGCAAATCGAGTGGGTGATCGCCGATCCGCGCGTCCGCGGCGTCTCCGTCACCGGCTCCGAGCGCGCCGGCGCCGCCGTCGCGGCGATCGCCGGCCGGAACCTGAAGAAGGTCGTGCTCGAGCTGGGCGGCTCCGACCCGTTCATCGTCCTCGGCACCGACGACCTCGACAAGACGGTCGAGGACGCGGTCGCCGCGAGAATCGACAACGCGGGCCAGTCGTGCAACGCCGCGAAGCGGATGATCGTGATCGACGAGCTCTACGAGCCGTTCCTCGAGAAGTTCACCGCAGCGCTCACGGCCGTGAAGCAGGGCGACCCGCGCGAGCGCGGGATCGAGTGCGGGCCGCTGTCCTCCGAGGTCGCGGCCGACCGCCTGGAGGAACAGGTCAAGCGCGCAGTGGAGCAGGGCGCCACGGTCGTCGCCGGCGGCAAGCGGAACGGCAACTACTACGAGCCGACCGTGCTGACCGACATCACACCGCAGAACGACATCTACCGGGAAGAGCTGTTCGGCCCGGTCGCGCAGGTGTACCGCGTGCAGTCGGAGGACGAGGCGATCGCGGTCGCGAACGACACCCCGTTCGGGCTCGGCTCGTACGTGATGACAACCGACCCGGACCAGGCGGCGCGCGTCGCCGACCGGATCGACGCCGGCATGGTCTACGTGAACATCGTCGGCGCGGACGCCGCCGAGCTGCCGTTCGGCGGCACGAAGCGCTCGGGTTTCGGGCGAGAGCTCGGCCGCTACGGGGCTGACGAGTTCGTCAACAAGAAGCTGATTCGCATCAGCTGAACGCGCACGAGCGGCCTGGAGCACCACGGCGCCCGACGAGCGGGTGCTGGATCAGGTCGGCGGAATCTCGCCCTGCTGCGTCGTGCCAGATTGCGTGACTCGATCCGCCGGGAGCGCCTCCGTCGACGTGGGTGATGACACCGCGACGCTGCAACTGGTCGTTCACGTCGTACTCCCAGATCACGCCGTGCCCGAATTGGTCGTCCCAAGCGACGATGCTGTACTCGCCGCCTGCCCGGTCTTCTCGCTTCTGTTGCAGCGCCATCGGTCGATGATGCCGGATCCAAGGCGGCTGTATCGCTCCCGTCTCGCGACGAGACGCGCGGAGATCGCAAATGGAACGGAGTGCCGACGTTCCGGAGTGAAAGCTCGGACGGAGTAGCGGCGTCCCCGAGCGTCAAGAAGGTGCCAGGCACGTGTGCCTGGCACCTTGGTTACGGGGCCCGAAGACGTTCGCCTGGGCGAGCGATGCTTCTATGTCTGTCGAGTCATCGCAGGACCGCCAGAAGGATGCTTGTCAATCGCCTATCATCCTCGGCACGCCGAAACGGCATGCACCTAGACCGAATCTGCCCGCACACATGCTGTGCGTGGCATGTAGACGAGGCGGTCGGGACGTTCAGAAGCTCGTGGCGTTCGGTGCGCAGCAGGAAGGCGGACGGCCGCTTTTGATCTGTAATGAGTGCATACGCTCGGCCGTTCTCGAACTGGAAAGCTCACTCGGTTCGAACTGGCGAGGGAAATCTGTTCCGCGCCATCGTCCTTGGGAGCGCGACCACTAGCCGATTGCTCGGCTGCGCGAGTGTCCGGATTGATGTCAGAGCCGAGCCGCCGTGAGCTCAGCGTGCCCTTGAGCGGTGGACTCGTACCCAAGACGTCAACGGCGCGGCTTCAGGCAGAGCACCTGCACGGGGTGTGTTCGCGCTTCCTCGATATTGCGAGCCGCGTTGCGTACCTTCTGGGGAGCGGTCTCTCCCATGAGCAGGTGCACCCCGAACGGGGGCAACTCGCCGCGCTCGGTGAGGGCGATCACATGGTTATACGCCTCCAGGTACTTCGTCCCCGTGTCCTCAACCTCGATGTCTACGAAGCCCGCGGCCGACAGCAGCTCGGCCGTCTCCGCGGGCGTAGCAAGCCACTCGCCGGTTCCGTCCTCCGACCAGGGGACGGGATGATGCGGGGCGCCCAGCGGCCCCAGCCCGTGCTCGGTCAGTACAAAGAAGCCGCCTGGCTTCAGGACACGCCAAGCTTCAGCGAAGAAGCGCGGGCGGTCAGCGACGTTCATCGTCACGTGCTGGCTGTAGGCGCCGTCGAAGACGCTGTCACCGTAGGGCAGCTGGTGCCCGTC
>Ga0070665_100006392_pt1 | contig 11999 bp, 12 predicted proteins | sample KBSS13metaG_FD_65862 | JGI IMG/M metagenome (GOLD analysis project Ga0070665, IMG submission 65862) | Switchgrass rhizosphere microbial communities from Kellogg Biological Station, Michigan, USA - KBS S1-3 metaG | ecosystem: Host-associated > Plants > Roots > Rhizosphere > Soil ...
CGGTCGACTCGGGTGGCGGGGGAGCTGCGGCCTCGAGTGCGGCGAGCACGTCATCGATCGCGACGAGCATGTCGGCCGCCGTCTGGTAGCGAGCGTCCCGCTTCTTGGCGAGCGCTCTCGCGACGACTTCCTCGAGCCGCGGGACGAACGTCAACGTGGGCGCGCGTTGCTTGAGCGTCTGCAGCGGGGCGTAGGCGTGCAAGCGGCGCAGCGCGTTCGCGTCGTCGGCGAAGAACGGTGGGTGGCCGGTGAGCAGCTCGAACAGCACGGCGCCGACCGCGTAGACGTCGGCGCGCACGTCGGCGGCGCCGAACGCGGTCTCCGGCGCCGCGTAGCGCGGGTCGGGTTGTTTCGCGTCTCCGTCGGTCAGCTTCACGCGGTCGCTGCCGAGGCCCGGCAGCACGAGCACGTGCTCGGGAGACGGGTCGCCGTGCCGGCGGTTGTCCGCGTGCACGGCGACGAGGGCCTCGAGGATCTGCCGGACGATCGCGAGCGCGCGCGGCTGATCGAGCAGCGCGCCCGCGGTCAGCTCGCGGAGCGTCGCGCCGTCCGGGCCGAGCGCGCGTGGCTTGCCTGTGGGGACGACGAGCGGGCCCGAGGTGTCGTCGCCATCGCGCTTCATGGTGAGCGCGGTGGGAGGCATCCCGTCGTCGTCGTGGATCATCCACGACGATTCTACAAAACTCTCGAGATCGTCGTGCAACCGGGCGCCGGAGGCCGTGTCTGCATGGCCATGCAGACATCGCCGCGCTGGCCGATCGGAACCACGGGAGCTCTCTGGCTCGCGTTCTTGCTCGTCGTCGGACACTACCTCGCGATGTTCGGCGTCGGCGGTGTCCTCTGGGTCCTGCTCGGCTTTCACGATCGCCGCGAGCTCTGGCAGGCCCCACCGGCCGCATTCATCCTCAACATCGGCGTCGGGGCGTTCGAGATCGGGCTCGTGCTGCGGCTCTGGATGGGGCGCTACGCACGGCTGTCCTTGCGCGAAGCCGGCTGGCGCGGGTTCGCGGGACGTGATGTTGCCTCCGGCGTGCTCGGGTTCGTGGTCGCCGCGATCGTCCTCATCTGCAACCATGCCGTCGAGAGCGGCTTCGCAGACGTGATCGCGTACTTCGCCGACACGATCGCGCACTACACGCCGCAGCAGCGCCTGTTCTTCGCGTTGATGGGCGTCATCGCCGCAGTTCCCGAAGAGACCATCTTTCGCGGCATCCTGCAGCCGACGCTGCAGACCAAGCTCGGCCGCTGGTCGGGCATCGTGCTGACGGCACTCATCTTCGCCGTCTATCACGTTCAATTTGCGTTCGCGTTGCCGGTCGTCATCGGCCATACCTGCACCGGGCTCATCCTCGGCCTGCTGCGCGAGCGCACCGGTACCTTGTGGGCACCCGCGATCGCACACGCGCTGATGTGGATCGTCCTCGGCGCGATCTGATCGATCGAGCGTGATGTCGCCGTGATGTCGGCGGCAGACCGGCGAAGCCTTACAACGGGAGGGCCGTCGGAAAGGACTCGATGCGTTTGCTGATCGGTCTCTTGGCTGTTGTCATGGGGTGCACGAGCGATGCGGGTGCATGCCAGTCCGATGACTGCACGTGCCCCGCGAGCGGAACCTGCGCGCATACCTGCGCGTCGGGTGACAGCTGTCATGTTTCGGGGACCGCCGACCAACCGGTGCAGGTGACGTGCGACCACGACACCGACTGTCACGTCGAATGCGCCGAGTCGGCCTCGTGCGAGGTCGATTGTGGCGGCAGCCCCGATTGTCGCGTCGCGTGCCCGCCGTCGGGCTGCGAGGTCCAGAATTGCGACCCGGTCAGCGGATGCGTCGTGTCGTGCGGCCTGACCGGCGCCACGCCGACCGTTCAGGGAACCATGGCGACGTGTCCGTGAGGACTACTGGAACGCGCTGAACGTGAACGTCAGCTGAAGCTGCGCATCGGCGCCCTTGGTCGTGAACCCAGATGCGGCTGAACCGCGCATGACGACCTTGAACGATCCGTTCAGCATCTGGGCGACGTCCTGTGGAGCCACCATCGACCAGTCGAAGTCCGGCGAGACGTCGTCGGGACCCACGCCGGTCGGGTTCGTGATGTGGCCGGCGTCGTAGGTGTTGTTGGAGCTGTTCGCGATGAACGCGACGTCGACATCGCCGGAGAGCACCTGGTCCAGCGTGCTCACGCCCGTCGACTGCCCGCCGAGCGTGAGCGTCAAGTCGTCGATCTCGATCCGCGAAGGCATCTTGCCGTTCAGCTTGGCCATCGCGCTCGAGATGAATGCGCCATAGGGGTTTCCGCTCTCCGTCGTGATGTCCTTCTGCTCGGTGACGACACTCATCGTCACGTCACCGGACTTCGCGTCCAGCTCGATCCCGACCGGAGCCGAGTAGTCGACGGGCGAGCTGCTGCAACCGAGTACGCCGAGCGCGAGAAAGGCTAGCTTCATGTCCCATGCTAGTGGGACACGGTTGCGAAAAGGTCACCGGGTCGAATGTAGGTGCCATTCGTTACCTCGATCTAGCGTGACCTCGGTCGTCAGCTCGGCGGGACGCACGCCTTGAGAGTGCTGTCGCCGTCGACGAACGTGATGCTGGACGTGCAGTCGGCCTCGTTCGCTGCATCGCGGTTGGCGTTGCAGTCGGTCTTCGTCGAGCACGTGCGGAAGCAGTAGTTGCTCCCATTGTCCGTAACGCACGCGGAGTTTGCGGGGCAGTCCGTGTCGTGGAGGCAGCCTTCGAGGCCGCAGTAGCCGCCCTTGAACTGGGTCAGGCAGACCTCGTGCAGGCTCGTATCGCAGTCGCTCGTCATCGTGCACTGAGCACCGACGCCGAGATCGTCCGCGTTGCTGCCGCAACCCCCGACGAGAGCCAGCAACGCAAGTCGTAGCCAAAGCGATCGCATGCCGCATCGTACCATCGCTCGTCGCGCAGGCTTTGCGGCGCACCTTCGGCGACCATGTCGGGTTGTCGCGGATGCGGAGCTGTCGGTAGCATGCGAGATGGTGAGCGAGCTGACCGGTCAGGTCCTCGATGGTCGCTATCGCGTCGACGAGCGCGTCGGGTCCGGCGCGATGGGCAGCGTCTATCGCGGCGAGCGGCTCAAGCTCGGTCGCGTCGTCGCGATCAAGGTCATGCAGGAAGGCATGACGAACGAGGCCTCGCGCAAGCGCTTCGAGCGCGAAGCGATGGCGATGGCGAAGCTCGAGCATCCGCACTGCGGCTCGGTGCTCGACGTCGGCGTTCACGACGAATGCCCGTACGTGGTCATGGAGTTCGTCGACGGCAAGAACCTCAAGGAGCTCCTGGAAGCGGGGCCGCTGCCGATCCCGCGCGCGATCGACGTCATGCGCCAAGTGCTCTCCGGCCTCGCGCACGCGCACGAGCACGGCGTGATCCACCGCGACATCAAGCCGGCGAACATCGTGCTGTCGCAGAAGTCCGGGCTCGGCGATCACGTCAAGATCCTCGACTTCGGCCTGGCGCGGTTTCACGCGGAGGCGTCGAACCTCACCGCCGGCATCATCGTCGGCACGCCGAACTACATGGCGCCGGAGCAGATCTCCGGTGCCCCGGTCGACCACCGCATCGATCTGTATGCGTGCGGCGTGATGCTGTTCGAGCTCTTGACCGGTGTGAAGCCGTTCACCGCCGACGGTCCGGTCGCGATCTGCATGAAGCATCTCAAGGAGCCACCACCGCGGCTCGCCGACGTGGCGCCCGGGCGATCGTTCGGTGCGCTCGAGGGCGTCGTGGCGCGGGCACTCGAAAAGGATCCCGCGCGACGCTTTGCGACCGCGAACGAGCTCTCGCAGGCGCTCGGCGAGGTCGCGGCGCGACGGTCGGAGCCGCGCATCGAAGAGCCGACGGTTGCACTCGATCCGGCGGCGACCGTGGTGGATGGACCGCCGGCGACGCCGAAGCGCACGCGCGGTGTGGCGATCGCCGTCGTCGGTGTCGCCGCGCTCGGTCTGGGCGCGGTCTTCGTCGCGGCTCGGCGCGACACGGCGCCGCCGAAGCTCGACGCGCCTGCGCCGACTCCACTCGCGGTCGAAGCGCCTCCGCCGACGGCGCCACCGCCGCCGAAGCCCGACGTGGCGCCGGTCGAAGCCGCACCGTCACCTCCGAAATCGGACGCGGTGTCCGAGCTCGTCACGAAGGCGAACGAGCTCGCGGGTGAGGGGCGACGCGAACCCGCGATCAGTCTCCTGATGAAGGCGCGCAAGACGTATCCGGGCGACCCTCGAGTTCCGTACACGCTGGCGAAGCTCTACTTCGACAAGATGTGGTGGCCCGACGGGCTCAAACAGGCGCGCGCCGCGCTCGCGCTCGACCCCAGCCTCAAGACCGACCCCGAGCTGATCAAGCTCGCGCTGTTCGGCTTCACCAACACCGCGAGCTACGACTGGACGCTCGCGAAGTTTCTGCACGACGACATCGGCGAGGCTGCGAAGCCGTACATGGAAGACGTCGCGAAGAACAACCCAAACCCGATCGTGCGCTCGCGCGTGATGGCCGAGCTGCGCCGCTACCGGTAACGGCTCATCGGACGAGCTTCGTGTCCGAGGTGGTGTCGGCCGTGTCCGATGCGGCCGCACGCGGCGCGAGCCGTTCGAGCGCCAGCATGCGGCGAACGTCGTTGAGGGCCTCGCGCTCCACGTCCTCGAGCGACATGCCGGGCTGATTCTCGCGAATGCCTGCGCGCTCGCGAAACAGCTCGAGCACGTCCTCGAGCGTGTGGTTGTAGAAGCCCGCGAGGGCTGCGAGCACGCGATCCGACACAGATCTGGAATTACCAGCCAACGCGGTCTCGCGACAGTTAGCTGTGGGTGAGCTGGGGCCTTCGTCACGTTGTCCGTTGTCGGACGTCACGCGTCTTGGCCGTCGTCGTCACCGAGCCAGCGAACGGGACCCCGGAGCCCGAGGCACTCGTGCATCCCGTCGTGGCCTTTCGAGAGCGCGCAACGGAACCCTTGTCGCTCGTCGCCACACAGCTCGACGGTCTTGGGCCGGCTGTATTCTCTGCCCACGATCGACTTGGGAACGGCGTCGCCTCGCATCGCGACGCGCACTTGCAAACCGTATGCGATCGACGGCCGCGTTCTTGCTGACGCTGTGTCTGCAACGGAATCGATCGCAGCATGCGTTGTCAAAACCGCTCGTGCTCGAACGCTCGCTGTGCCCGAGCTTCTCGACGTCGAGAGCGTGCGTCTTTGGTCGAATCGCGGCACTGCGCGATCGATCGCGAGGATCGTGCCTTGCACGGTGACCGCGGGGTGCGACTGCACGAACGCCTCGGGCACGAGACCGAAGAGCTGCAGGCGAACGCCGACGCGGAGCTGATCGCGCTGCTCGGTCCCGCGACCGCGGCCGACTACCGGCGGTTCGTGGAACGCACCTTCGGGTTCGTCGCCCCGCTCGAGCACTCGCTGTATGCGACCGCGGGGCTCGACAAGCTCGTCGACCTGCGGCGCTTCCGGAAGCAAACGCTGCTTCGCGCCGATCTGCTGGGATTTGGTCTCAAGCACGACGAGATCGAGGCACTCCCTCGCTGCGCGATTCCGCGGTTCGAATCCCCGTGCGCCGCGCTCGGCTGGGCGTACGTCATCGAGCGAAGCACGCTCTCGTTCGTGAACCTGTTCCCGCACCTCGCTTCGGTGATCCCGGGCGACGTCGCGTACACGGCGACGTACTTGCGAGCGCACCGGAGCGCCGCGGGAGAGAACTGGAAGGCGTTCGTCGCTGCGATCAACTCGATCGCCGCACACACCGTCGAGGCGGACCTCCTCATCACCGCCGCCAAGGCAGCGTTTCATACGCATCGCGGCTGGCGTGACCTTCAGGAGCAACACAGGATCGGAGGTCGACGGGAACGAATGTCTCGAACCGCGGATGGTTAGCGAGCTGTGCGAGAGCGCTCACGTGCGCTGGCGACACAACCGAGATCACTAGAGTCAGCTGCTCACACACATCGGGGACTTCTGTAGCGCGCCGGACGCGCAGTACCCTGAAGGAGCGGCATGAATTCTGGTGCACCAGACGATTCGGGCGTGGTCGCGATCGGGCAGGTCGTCGCCGGTCGCTACAAGATCGAACGCATGCTGGGATCCGGTGGGATGGGCCGCGTGTATCGCGGCCAGCACACCGCGATCGGCAAGCCGGTGGCGATCAAGGTGCTGCACGCGGCGCTCGGTCACAACCAGGAGGCTGCGACGAGGTTCCAGCGCGAGGCGGTCGCGTCGGGCCGGCTCGATCATCCGAACATCGTCAGCGTGCTCGACTTCGGCGAGCTCGACAACGGGAACCTCTATCTCGTGATGGAGGCGCTCGAAGGCGAGCACCTCGGTCACCGGCTCGCGCGCGAGAAGGTCCTGTTGTGGTCCGACGCGGTCATGATCGCGCGCGGCGTGCTGCTCGGGTTGCGCCACGCGCACGAGCGCGGAATCGTTCATCGCGACATCAAGCCCGACAACATCTTTCTCGCGAACAAGGATGGCGAGGAGGTCGTCAAGATCCTCGACTTCGGGATCGCGAAGTTCTACGCGAGCGGTGCGCCGGATGATCAGACCGCCACGCGGGCCGGCATCGCGGTCGGAACACCAACGTACCTGTCGCCCGAGCAAGCGGTCGGCGATCCGATCACGCCGGCATGCGATCTCTATTCGACGAGCGTGGTGCTCTACGAGATGCTGGTCGGACGCGCGCCGTTCGAGGACGACGATGTCATCCGGCTGATGACGGCGCACGCGTCCGCCGACGTGCCGGCGTTTCGCGAGCTCGTTCCGGACATCGCGGTGCCGGACGGGCTCGAGGAGATCGTGCGCGATGGTCTTGCGAAGCGAGCGGCCAACCGGATCGGATCGGCGCTCGAGTACGTGCAGCGCCTCGACGAGATCTTGCTCGGGAACGACGTCGAGATCGCCGCGATGCCGCTGTCGGCTCGAGGCTCCGAGCCGATCAGCATCCCGGTCGGGCCCTACACCAGCTCGACGCCCGCGCCCGGTCGGTTCGGTCGCGCGTCGACGTCGGTGCCACGCATGTCGTCGCCGCGCCCGGAGCAGATCGAGCCTCGGCGAGCGCATGCGTGGAAGTGGCTCGCGCTTGCTGCGGTGATCGTGGCCGGTGGCATGCTCGGTGCGCACGAGCTGCTCGCGAGCGGGCGTCTCCACGCGCTCGACGCTCCGCCGCAGGTGGACGATCGCGCGAGCCGTCTCGAGGCCGCGTTGCATGGTCTCCAGCAGGGCGCGACGTGCGCCGAGCGCAAGGCGACGATCCCGACGCTCGTCGAGCTCGGCGACGCGAGCGCGATCGCGGCGCTGAAGAAGGCGTGGAGCCGTGGGCCTGCGAACGCGTGTCTCCGCGCGGCGGCGGACGACGCGATCAAGAAGCTCGGCGCGGCGGCGAAGAAGCCGTGAGCTAGAGTCTCAGCGAGATCGTCTCGTTGTCGACGGTCCCACACGACGTCCCGGGGAAGACCATGTGCTCGCGTACGACGAAGCGCGCGGAATCGAGGGTCGCGGTGATCGTGACGTTCGGCTCGCCGCCGCCGGGGCTGGTCTCCACGCCGGTCGCCACGGGACCACATGCGATGGCGACCCACAGGAGGCCGACCCAGATCCTCCTCACGTCCCCCGTGTACCCCGCGGCGCCTACTGCACGACGATGGTGCCCTTGTTCATGTGCATGCTGCAGGCGTAGCCGAGCGTGCCGGCCTTGGGGAACGTCGCCGCGATCTCGACGGGCGTGTCGAGGGGCAGCTCGCGCTCGATCGTCTTGCCATCGTCGACGGTGACGACGACCGACTTCGCGCACGTCTGATCGGTCTTGCGCGTGAACACGAGCGTGACCGGTGTGTTCGCGGGAACCGTGATCGTGCCGGGCTCGAACCCGCTGCGCGTGACGGCGATCTCGAAGCGGGTCTGTTTGGGCTTCGGCGCGTCTGCGCGCACGGCCGTGACGACAAACGCGAGCGGGATCAGGAACGCGAGAACCTTGTACATCGGCGAACAGCTTCTCACGTCCACCTCGACGGGCACTGTGCGCTGGCGCTCATTGAAACCGATACCCGAAACTGTAGAGTGGGAACCGAGTGAACAAGGAAACGGCGCTAGCCAGTGCCTGGGACGCGCACATGGCTCGCCGCGAGAAGGCCACGTTCGCGGTCACCACGCTGTTGATCGCCGTGTTGATGCCGCTGTGGAGCGTGTTCGATTTCTATCTCGAGCCGCCGCTGGCGCATCCGTTCCTGGTGTTCCGGCTCGCGGACGTCGCGATCACGCTCGCGTTGTGGATCCTGATCTCGCGATCGCCACGTCCGCGCGTGTATCGCAGCGCGATGTTGGTCTCCGCGGCGTGCGTCGGGCTGGCGATCGCCGCGATGCTGCCGCAGGTCCATCACTACGTGCTCTACGTGCTGGGCTTCTCGCTCGTGTTCTGGGGCTGCGGGCTGATCCTGCTGTGGCCCACCGTCTACCTGGTGACGACGTTCGCGATCATTCTCGCGACACACGTCGCGGTGTGCCTGCTGCTGCCGCAACACGCGTCGGCGCAGGACGTCTACGGCTCGCTGTTCTACTTGCTGTCGGTCTCCGTCATCGCGACGGCACAGCTCGTGGTGCGTCGCCGGCTCGAATACGAGGCGTTCAGCGCGTCGTTCTCGCTCGAAGAGCGAAATCAGGATCTCGCGCGCAGCGTCGTCGCGCTGAAAGCGACGCAGGGCCAGCTCGCGACGTCGAGCGCGCTGCTCGCGGATTCGCTCGACGCGGACGCGGTTGCACGCCACGTCGCGTCGGTCCTCGTTCCCGCCGTCGGAGAGTCATGCGTGCTCGTCGCGCGCGGACCGCGTGGCGCGATGACGACGCGCGTCGCGGATGTCGACGAGCGCCGCAAGCAGAGCCTGATCGAGCGGATCGCGAACGTGCCGGCCGAGACGATCGCGTTCGCGCGAGCCGGCGAGCACGGCGAAGCGACCCAGGAGCGGATCACCCGGCTGGCCGGCGTCGCGCTCCCCGAGATCGAGAGCGTGCGCTGGCTGCTGACGACTCCGCTGATCGCACACGGGCAGCCGACCGGGGTCGTGGCCGTCGGCCGCAGCGACCGCGACTTCGAAGAGCACGAGATGGTGTTCGTGGAAGAGATCGCGCGACGAGCCGCGCTGGCGCTCGAAAACGCGCGCTTGTATCGAGAGTCCGAAGACGCCGTCCGGCTTCGCGAGGATCTGATCTCGATGGCAAGTCACGAGCTCCGCACGCCGCTCAACACGCAGGTGCTCACGATCGAGCGGATGCTCGCGACCACGCCGTCGCAAGACGCGAACCGGCCGATGCTCGCGAGGCTCGAGCGCCAGGTCGCGCGCCTGAGCGATCAGGTCACCCAGCTGCTCGATGCGTCACAGCTCGCCGCCGGCAAGCTGGTCTTGCACTACGAAGAGCTCGATCTGGTCGTGCTGGTGCGCAGCGTGGTCGACAAGCTCTCCGACGTTGCCGAGCACGCGGGCAGCCAGATCCGCATCACGGCGCCGGCCTCGCTCCTCGGCGAATGGGACGAGACGCGCCTCGAGCAGGTGGTGTCCAACCTGGTGGTGAACGGCATCAAGTACGGCCGCGGGAAGCCGCTCGATATCGCTGTCGAACGAGCCGCGACGCACGCCATCGTGACCGTCACCGATCGCGGGATCGGAATCGCGGAATCGGACCGCGGTCGGATCTTCCAGCGCTACGAGCGCGCGAGCGCCGATCGCGCCGTCGGTTTCGGCGTGGGGCTATGGCTCGCGCGGACGTTCGTCGAGGCGATGCGCGGGACGATCCACGTCGACAGCGAGGTCGGCCGCGGCTCGACGTTCTCGGTCGAGGTGCCACTCGGTCGCTCGTCGTAGCTCAGCGGAGCAGACCCGTCGTATCGGCCTTGAGCACGAACGAGCGGATCGTATCGACCAGCACTTGAACGCGAACGGGTTTCGCGACCAGGAGATCGAACCCGGCCTCGCGCGTCTCGGCGGCATGACTCACGCCCGACAGCGCGATCGCCGGGATGCGACCACCTTGCGTGGGCGGAAGCGCGCGAAGTCGGCGCACGAGGTCGAGGCCGCTTCCGCCCGGCATCTGAACATCCGAGATCAGCACGTCGGGGGCGTTCTGCTCGATTCGCTTGAACGCGTCGTCCGCCGACGCAGCGACGACGACCGTCGCGCCGAACATCGCGAGCAGCTCTTGCAGCAGCTCGAGCACATCCGGCTCGTCGTCGACGACGAGCAAGCGCGTTCCGGCCAGCTCGGCGTCGGGGGCGAACAAGCTCGGCGTCGTCACGATCGAAGCATAGCGCGTTGGCGACGCTTGGCCGGAGAGAGGCAGCTCACCGTGCCACGCGTAGGCGAGATGCTCATCGCAATTCTTCGCTACGAACCTGTGTTGCGTCCACTCGACCCATTCGACCCAGTAGCGAAACGCTTCCGTCGCCGCATCCACGATGCGCGTCGTCATCACGGGGGTTCGAGCAACGCGATCGAGCGCGGAGCCGAATGTTTGCCAGCGTACGGTCGCAGCGCTGCCCGCAGCGCACAGGAACGACGTGGCGCGCGCGGCATGTGGAAGCCGTCGCGCGACACTGCGTCTGACCTCGTCGTGCAAGTGGGTCGCGCGCTCGACGACGTACATCCACCCGAACGCCTCGGCGATCTCGGTGAACGGGGTGATCGACGCGTGCGGAAGACACGAGAGCTTGGCGGGGGCGACCCCCATCGAGAGCAGGTCCTGTGCGATGAGGCCCGCTCGAAACCGCGTGCGTAACGCGATCACATCGGCGAGTCCGTCGGTGTACGCGAGGGCGCTTTCGAGTGGCGCCTCGAAGCCGTAGGTGACCGCGAGTTGATTGATGTACGCGCGGTCGTGAACGTTCGGCGCGAGGAGGGCGAGCCACGGCGCATCCGCATCTGCGTGGTAGGACTGCGTTGCGCGATCCAGACGCGCCAGAGTCGCCGAGCGGTTCAAAGCAACCGCCACGCTGCAAGTGATGTGCTCCAGGGTGTGACCCGTCGAGCCGGATGAACGTTCTCGTCGACGAGCGTTGGACAGAAGCGCACGTGCTCGTCGGCGCACCGAGCGTGCTCGCTACACGCCGAGCACGAGAACCCCGGCACTTGAGAGCCGCGAAACAGGCTCTTTCACGAAAACGTTGTTGGAGCGCTGACAAGTCTTGGCGACGGCATTGTCGCTGCTCCCGATCTCATCCGATGAGGACTGATCTGGGCGGATTGATCCGCAGCGACCACGAGGATCTCGACCGCATGTTGGTCGCATTGATCGATTCTTCGGGATCCGCCGACGAGGCCGCGTTCCTGATCGACGCGCTCCGAGTCGGCCTCGAAGCGCACGCGGTCGCGGAGCGTGCGGTGTTGCGTGACCTACTTGGCCCCGTCGCGTCGTCGCGCCTCGTGAGCGATCTCGTGCGTAACCTGCTCGACGAGCATCGGAAGCACGCGAACATGCTCGCGGCGCTGACCTTGCTGCGCGCCGGGTCGACCGAGTGGCGCACGTCACTCCTGGAGCTGCGCATCGCCGTCCTCGACCACGCAGCTCGCGAGGATCTCGTCGGCGCCACGTTGCTCGGGTGCGTCGGCCCCGCGCGACGCCGTGCGCTCGCCGGCGAGTATGCGACCGAGCGACTGCGCAGGTTCGCGTACCTCGATGCCGCACCGGAGCGCCATGCGATGGCGCTCGCGTCGAACTAGACGCGCTCAAAAATCGGTCAGCCCGAGCTCGAACACGAGCTGGGTCGATCGCGCTTCGATGCCGTACGCGAGGTCGAACCCGACGAGCGGAAGCACGATCGACTTGAGGTAGACGCGAAACCCGACGCCGACGTCGTTGCGAAAGAAGTTTCGATCGAGCTGCCCGGGCAGATAGAGGCGATCGCTCGGGCGCGGGAACAGGAAGCGGTCGTAGCCGCCGTCGTAGAACGCGAGTGCGCGAAACGCCGTCGGCAGCCACGATGCAGGCGTCCACTTGAA
>Ga0070665_100006394_pt1 | contig 11995 bp, 12 predicted proteins | sample KBSS13metaG_FD_65862 | JGI IMG/M metagenome (GOLD analysis project Ga0070665, IMG submission 65862) | Switchgrass rhizosphere microbial communities from Kellogg Biological Station, Michigan, USA - KBS S1-3 metaG | ecosystem: Host-associated > Plants > Roots > Rhizosphere > Soil ...
AATTTCGTGCGACCATCGCGGCCGCAAACGCTCTCATCGACATGACGCGCGCTCTCGCCATCTCCATCGTCGTCGCGTTGTGCGGCGTCGCATCCGCCGACATGACCGATGGCGCCGTGCCGGCCGAGCAGATCAAGCCGCTCGTCCCCCACAAGCTCGGCGGCGTCGAGCCGTACCAGGCGCTGGACTATCCATGGGCGGTCGCGATCGCCTACAAGCTGCCCGACGGTCACTACGCGAACCTCGACATCCAGAACACGTTCCACCGGAGCACGCACGACACGACGCTCGAGGACCTGAACAACAAGAGCCCGTCGTCGATGTGCCCGAAGAAGGAAACGATCAGCGGCTACGTCGCGTGCGTGAAGATCGGCGACGGCAGCGCGTCGATCCGCTGGTACCTGCCGGATCGGCTCACCGTGCGCGTCGCGGCGCCGACCGAAGACACCGTGCGCAAGATGGCCGCCGACCTGCCGATCGCCAAGCTCGCGGCGCTTTCGGCAAAGAAGTAGGCAGCCGTGAGTGATATGACGCGCGGCGTGACACGGAGTGTCCTTCTGATCGCTGCGCTGGCCGCATGCGGCCGGCAACACGGTGACGTCGGTGCGGACGCGAGCATCGGCGGCGCGGATGCGAGCACGATCACGGACGCGGCCGGCAGCGGAAGCGGAAGCGGAATGGGCAGCGGAAGCGGAAGCGGAATGGGCAGCGGAAGCGGAAGCGGAAGCGGCAGTGGATCGGGCGTCATCACCGGTGGCCCGTGCGCGTCGGGCGCGACGGGCGCGACCGCCGTGCGCGTGACGTGGATGAACGGCAACGGCACCGCCTACGTGCAGTACGACGTCGACGGAACGCCGTCGCACTCGGCGATCGTCGGCGCGTACGGCTACGAGATCGGCTTCGAGCCGACCTATGACGATCCGTTTCTCGGCGCGGGCGGCGTGGTGATCGACGACGACGACTTCGTCGACATCCAGCTGTCGACGGTCGGCGTGACGACCATCAGCTCGGCCACGCTGTCGTTCTACGGCCGCAGCTTCAACGTCGACACCGACGGCAGCTTCAACTGGCAGACGTTCGTCGATACCGGAACGACCGCGACCGACTTCGTCAGCAACAGCGTTCCGTACCAGTGGTACTCGGCCGACGTCACGTCGGCGATCGACGCCAACGACGCGGGCACGCGGATCCGCATCGAGGCGGGCCCGTCGTCCGACAGCCTCGTCGCGAACCAGATCGAGCTCTGTCTCGTCGCACACTAGCGTGAACGACACGTCCTGGACTCGCGACGCGCGCGCGCTCCTCGACCAGGCAGCCGCGCGCCACGGCGGCTGGTCGCGCTGGGAGCGCGTGGACGAGATCCGCGGCCGGCTCTACGACCTCGGCGGCGCGATCCCGTGGGCCAAGGGGCTCGGCAACACCTTCGCCTCACCCGAACACGTGATCGTTCGTCCGCGCGAGTGGCGCGCGTTCTTCGACGGTGTCGAGCGCCCACCGCTGGCGCATCGCGAGTCGTTCCGAGGCTGGCGCAAGTGGCGACGCTGGCGGCAAGAGGATGCCGCCTACTTCTTCGGCTGCGCGATCTCGACGTACTGGTCGCTGCCGTTCGTGCTCGCGCGCACGTCGCTGCTCGCGCACGACCCGCGCCGCCGCACGCTCACCGTCGAGTTTCCCGCCGAGCTCGACAGCCATTGCCGCCGGCAACGGTTCTGGTTCGCCGACGATGGCCTGCTCGTGCGCCACGACTACCACGCCGAGATCGTGAGCACGACCGCGCGCGGCGCGCACGTCAGCGCCGGGTACGTCGAGGCCGGCGGCCTGTGGTTCGCGACGGAACGCCGCGTGTACGTTCGCCTGGGCAGGCTCGCGCTGCCGATGGTCGTGTTGCGCGCGCGCTTCGCGGATCTCGCCGTCACCTGATCTCTGCATCGGATCTCGGTGCGCTGCACTACCGTCGGATGTCGCGCATAACCGATCGCGGTCGGATCAGCGGTATCGTCGGTGCCAGGAGGCTTCGAATGGCACCACCATTGCGACCCGAAAGCGGCATCCCCGTGCGACCCGAGCGCCGGTTTCCGTGGCGACTCTGGCTCTACGCGATCGTGATCACCGGCGCGGCAGGTGCCGGCGGCTACTTCGCGTGGACGTATCGCGAGCAGGCCCAGAAGGTCCCGCAGATCGAGGCCGACCGCGACGCCGCCACGAAGGACGCGGGCGATTGCAAGACCACGCTCGCGACTGCGTCCAAGAAGGCCGGCGATCTCGAGAAGGAGAGCGCCGACGTCGCGAAGAACCTGAACGCGACCAAGGACGAGCTGGTGCAGCTGCGCGCGCAAAAGGCCGACGCCGACAAGCGCATGGCCGCGATCGAGGACATCCAGAAGCAGTTCGCCAAGATGATCGACACCGGCCAGCTGCAGGTCGTGGCGCGACACGGCGCGCTCGTCGTCTCGCTCCCCGCCGAGGTGTTGTTCCCGACCGGCTCGAGCGAGCTGTCGAAGCACGGCGAGTACGCGGTCGTCGAGGTCGCGGCCGTGCTGAAGCGATTCGCGGATCGCCGGTTCCTCGTCGTCGGTCACACCGACAACCAGGACTTCGCCAAGCCGAAGAACACCGGCTCGGGCTCGGGATCCACCGAGCCGACCTCGTGCATCGCGAAGGACAACTGGGAGCTGTCGACCGAGCGCGCACTCACGGTGACGCGCGTGATGGTCACCGCGGGCATGGACCAGAAGAACCTGATCCCCGCCGGCGAAGGCGAGCACGATCCGGTCGCGTCGAACGCGACGGCGGAAGGCCGCCAGCGCAACCGCCGCATCGAGATCGTGCTGTTGCCGGCGATCAACGAGCTGCCGCCGCTGCCGTCGTCGCTCGCGGATCAGGGCGCGCCTCCGGCGCCCGCCAAGGCGGGCCAGCCGGCGAAGTGACCGCTGCGACGCTCATGAACGGTGGTGGACCTCCAGATCGTAGGGCACCGGCCGTCCCTTGCCGCGCTCCAACAGGTCCTTGAGGCTGAGCAGGAAGACGGCCCACCGCATCGAGCAGTGCCCCTGGAAGTTCGTGCTGTCGCGCCAGCGCGAGTGTCGGAACTGCACGAACGTCTGCTTGTCGTCGGTCGACAGCTCGAACGCGACCTCGGTGCCTTCCCATTCCGTGTTGCCCTGTCCAAGCGGTGACGTCCAGACGACGCGCTTGTCTGGGTCGAGCGCGGACACCGTGAACTTCTGGCAGGACGTGCCGAACCAGAATTCGAGCGTGTCGCCGACGCGCCGGCCGCTACCGCGCGTGTCGGTGGTCCACCACTGCGCGAGCGCGCTGGTCTCCGTCAACGCCCGGTAGATCGCGGCCGGCGCTGCCTTGATGCCGACCTGGTGGTTGATCCCCGAGCTCGCGCGTGGTGACGGGAATGGGTTGACCATGCGCACCTCGAAGGCACCGCCGTGCGCCACGAATGGGCTCTCGCCCGCGATCCGACATGCCTCGTCGAGATCTGCGACCCGCACAGTCACGGAGCCGAGCACCGCCTCGCGTCCCTCCGCGTACGGTCCGTCCATCACGAGCGCCGCGCCCTTCTTGCGGACCGTCCTGCTGTCACGCATGAGCCCTTCGACGCCCTCGAGCACGCCGCGCGCGGAGAGCTCCGTCGTCCACGCGACGAACTCCTCGAACATCTGCTTCGAGCGCGCGTCGCTGCGGTCGACGCGCTCGTCGCGCAACAGGAGCGTGGCCAGCTTCGTTGGCTCGCTCACGACGCCACCTCCTGCGTCGCGACCGTCGCGCGGAATGGCTCGCCCCTCCCCGTCGTCGCGTACTTCGCCAGCGACGACAGGAAATGCGCCCAGCCGTCAATGCAGCGCGCGTAGCACTCGTTCTTGGTTCGGTACCCGCGGTGCGCGAGGTCGACCTGCGTCTTGCCACCCGCGAGCGGCGTCAGCGTGATGGCGAGCTCGGTCCCGAGCCAGTCGGGGTTGTTCTTCTCACGGACGCACATCATCGCGATTCCGTGCATGCCGGAGCGATCGAGCGTGAACGTCACGGCGCGCGTCTCGTCGGGGTGCGCGAACGTGAACGTGTAACGTCCCGCGGCGTCCACCTCGGTGTCGTCGGCCAACCAGCCGCGAAAGCCATCGCGCGTGGTCATGGCGGTGAGGAGCACGTCGGCCGACGCAGCGATCTCGATGCTGTTTTCGATCGTGTACATGGTGTTCGGTCCTTTCACCTGGTCGTCGTGCGGCGCGCGTCGTTCCGGACAACGTTCTGCAACTCGGCGTCATCTTTCGGATTCGAGCGCTGCGAGCCGATCTGCGAGGAACCTGCGTTCCGGTTCGGTGTTCGCGAGCTCGAGCGCGCGGCGGTACGCCGTGCGGGCGGCGCGCGCGTCGCCGCGTTGCGCCTGGAGCTGGCCGATCGCGGCGGCGAGCACCGGGTCCTCATCGAGCCGGCCGTCGCCCGCAACCCGCGCGAGCGCGCGCAGCCCCGCCTGCGGGCCCTCGGCACGGCCGATCGCGATGGCCCGTTGCATCGCGATCACCGGCGACGGCGCGAGCGCGAGCAGCTGATCGTACAGCGTGACGATCGTGCGCCACGGCGTCGCTTCGGGCGTCGGCGCGAGCGCGTGGGCGGCTGCGATGCCCGCTTCCAGGTGGAACGGCGACAGCGCGTCGCCGGTCGCCGCAGCGGCGAGGTGCTCGACCCCGCGTGCGATCAGATCGCGGTCCCAGCGAGCGCGATCCTGGCGATCGAGCGGGACGAGCTCACCGGCCGCGTCCGTCCGCGCGGCGAGCCGCGACGCCTGCAGCAAGAACAGCGCGTGCAGCGCATGCGCCCGCGGCGTCGGTCGACCGGCGACGAGCAGCTCGGAGAGCCGGATCGCCGTGTGGCACAGATCGAAATCGATCTGCCGCGCACCCGCATGCGCACTGTAGCCCTCCAGGAACAGCACGTAGAGCGTGCGCAGGACCGCGTCCTCGCGCCCGGCGAGCTCCTCGGACGACAGCGACGCGTCGAGGTCGAGCTCGACCGCTTCGTCACGCAACTTCTGGCGCGCACGGGCGAGCCGCTTCTCGATCGCGGCTTCGTCCGCGTACAACGCGCGGCACAGCGCGGGTATCGGGAATCCACACAGCGTTCGCAGCGCCAGAGCGAGGGCGCTCTCCACGGGAAGCGACGGATGACAGCACACGAACATCATCGCGAGCAGCGCCTGGTCACCGTGTCGGTCGGGACCGGACGCCTCGGCTGGTATCGACTCGAGCTCCCGGTCCGCGTGCGGCGCGAACCACGAGGCGCGCCGCAGCGCATCGACCACTTTACGCCGCGCCACCGTATACAGCCACCCACCGGGTTCGGCCGGGACGGCAGCCGGATCCGTCCACTGTTCGATCGCGGCGACGAACGCTTCCTGCACGCCGGCCTCGATTAGATCGAGACGCTGTGCGCCGAACCCCCTCGCAAGCGACGCCGTGATCGCCGGTGCGTGGACGCGATACAGCGCGTCGACGTCGAGGAGATCCGTCCCGCTGGCTGAGCCTCCACGAATGATGGCGACTCTAGCTCGGTTCGACGAGCCGATCGTGCGGATCAGCGCTGAGCCTGCGCCGGCGACTGCATCGTGATCTCGGGCGGCTTCCAGCTGCCGTCGAGGATCGACGGCGGCGTCTCGCTCGGCCAGTACAGCCGTAGCATCAACACGATCGGCCCCTTCGGTGCCGGCAACCAGTTCGCCTGCTTGTCCTTCGGCGGCGGCTGATTCTGGATGTAGAGGTCGATCGAGCCGTCCTGGTTCGCGACGAGCTTGTCACGCGCGCTGAGCGTCTGCCGGTCGAGCGGGTTCTTGAAGAAGAAGAAGTTGTCGTCGTACAGGGTGAGCGACCAGAAGCCCTTCACGGGGGGCAGCGCTTCCTTGTTCGCGAACGTGATGACGTAGTTGTGCTTGCTCGTATCGAGCGGCTGGCCTTGCGCGTCCGTCTTCGCGGTCGGATAGATCGCGTCCTTGGCCAGGTTCGCACCGAGCCCGGCGTAGGCGATGACGGCGCGGAAGAGGTAGTCGGTGCCGTAGACGCCGGTCTTCGTGACCTGCCAGCCGTTCACGTTCTGCCCGACTTTGGAGATTCCTTGCTCGATCGCGGCGACGCCGTCCTTCGGTGCGCGATCGATCGCGGCGACGAGCTGTGGATCGAGCTTCGACGCATCGAAGTCCTTGCCCGGCACGATCCCGAGCTGCGCGAGCTTGGCCAGCATGGGCTCGTCGGCGTTCACGGGCGGGTTCGTCTTCATCAGCGTCGCGAGGAGCGTGAAGTAGTCCCGTCCCGAGAGCGCGTTCACTTGCTCGCGCGGCGGCGTCTTCATGTCGATGCTCGGATCGACCGTGCCGGGCGGCGGCGTGTACTTCTTGCCCGCCGCGTATGCCGAGAGCGGCGTGAGCCGGTACTTGTCCTGGAGCGCGTGGACTGCCTTGTAGTCCTGCGGCGTGCCCGTGCTGTACGTGCGTCCGATGATCCATGCGAGGTTCGTCGGCGAGCTGAGCTGCTTCATGCCCTGTGGAACGGCGCCCGACCAACCCGGACCGGTGATCAGGAACGTCTGCCCCTTGTCACCCGTGGTGCGCGAGCCCGGATCGGCGAACACGTTCGTCCAGCCGTCGAGCATCGGCATGAGGAAGTAGCGTTTCCCCATGTCGGGGATCTCGAACACGTAGGGTTCCTGCGAGAGATCGAGGAACGCCGACGAGTACAACGTATCCGCGTTCGGCGCGGTCACTGCTTTGAAGTCCGGCGTCGGGTACGCGCGCATGTTCGCGAACTGCCCCATCGGTGCGTGACGGTCGTCGGCCTTGGCGATGTTCGTGAGCTGCCTGCGCGTGTACTCCATCGTCACCAGCGGATAGCCGAAGACGTACGCGTCTTGTACGAGCTGTTGCGCGTGCTGCGGTGCGACTCGAGGCGGCGGGTTCGGCGGTTGAGCCAGGATGAACTCCGCGACGAAGCCAATCGTGAGCGCACCCGCGTAGAGAGCTGATCGACGCATCGTGCGAGCCCGCTGCAGCCGTTGTGCCGCACGTGTGCGCCGCCGCGCGAGCTTGCACGCGATTCCGACTGGGACGCGGCCGCCCCGTGGGCTGCGTTCCCTCACGTATCGCCGCGCGCTCAGTGCAGGATCGCGAGCGCTTCCAGTAACTGCATCACACCGATCAGCGCTGCGACCGCGGCAGCGGTGATCGCGGTCTTCGTCGAGGATCGCGCCCAGCACACGGCGGCTGCTCCTGCCAGGAGTGCCGGCAGCACCAGGTGGATGCCGACCTTGGCGGTGGAGATGTTCATCAGCCCGAACGCCATCAGCGCCTCGATGCCGCTCGCGACCGCTGCGATCAGCGGGAACAGCCGGTCGCCGCCCTGAAGGACGAGCACGACGGATGCGACCAGCGCTGCAATGATCGATGTATGGGCAAAGGAGAGGTGCATCCCCCCATCTTCGCGCCGTTCAGAGACGCGTCCAACACCACCGTCCCTCGTGAGCGCGAATACACGGCGAATCTGCGGCGTTGGTAACATCACGAATATGAGCGGTAGATTCGCGATTGCCGCGCTCGTCGTGTGGTCTGCAGGTGCGAGCGGCGGCCCCGACAAACGCGCACTCGAGCAGTCGCTGTGCGCCAATCGGCCACGTTGCTCGGTGACCAGCACCACCAACATCGGATCCGGACAGGCCGTCGTGATGATCACGCTCGCGGACGAGGATGCCGCCGACGAGATGCCCGGCTGCGCGATGGCCGAGCACTGGCTCGTTGGCGGAAAGCGCCGGCAGCTGCTCGCATCGGGTTTCAGCGGCGAGTGCGGCGCGGTCGGCAACGACGCGCAAGTCGACGGCTCCGCCGGCACGTTCTCGTTCGACGAAACCGTCGGCGGCGGCCATCCCGAGCACTTCACGCACTCGATCACGCTCGCGCTGTCGCCGCTCGGTCACGCGTCCGAGAGCGGCGAGGACGCCGCGCGCTTTCCCGCGACGAACGTGACCGAGTACAGCTGGAGCTGGACGTCGCTCTCGGGCAGCGGCGCCGCGCACTACTTTCGCTGTGACCGCTCGGGTGACCCGATCAGCGACGACGAGCCGGCCGGACCGTGGGCACACTGGGCAACGCTGCCCGCCGTGCCGACCGCCGTCACCGGGTTGCCGCACCTCGACGACTGCTCGACGCTCGTCGACGGCGTGAAGACCGGCTACACGATCTTCGGCAAGGCCGGCAGCGCGGCCGACGCGTCGTTTCGCGCGACGCTCGCCGGCGAGGAGCTGCTCGTCGAGGTCACCGACGATCACTGGACCGGTCCCGGCAAGGATCCGACGTACGACGATCACGTCGAGATCTGGCTCACGCGCGAGGCATCGCCGCTGCGGCTCGACAAATGCGAGGACCTGCACGCGAAGGACGCGCTGCAGTGGGGCGTGCGCATCGTCGACGGCAAGGTGTTCCCCGGCTTTGGCAAACCGACCGAGACGCTGCGCGTGCGTCGCTCGCCCGGTGCGCTCAAAGACGGCTCGCCTGCCCTGCTCGCGATCACGCTTCCCAGCTGGTTCGACGCGAAGAGCGGAGGCATCACCGTCGTGTACAGCGACTCCGACGACGGCGCGACGCAGAAGCGCCTGATCGCGACGAGCGACCTCTCGTACGGGAAGCGCTGGACTCTCGGTCGCGCGCGCCCGATCGCCCCCGACGAGGCGACGTGCAGCGTGCACGGCGGCAAGCTCGCGCCGGTGTTGAACCACGCGTTCACGCACGACCAGGCCGTCGCGAGCTGGGGCGGCTAGTTACTGCGCCTTGTCGACGATGATCTCGACACGCCGGTTCATCGCGCGACCTTCGGTCGTGTGGTTGTCGGCGATCGGCTGGTGAGAGCCGAAGCCCTGCGCGGTGATCGCATCGGCCGAGACACCACGTACGATCAAGTAGTCGCGCACCGCGTTCGCGCGCTGCGTCGACAGCTCGTCGTTGATCCGGTCGTTGCCCTGGTTATCGGTGTGCCCGCCGACGAGGAAATGGTGCTCGGCCTGGGTCTTCAGCGCATCCGCAACCTGATTGAGCTGGGTCTGCGCACCCGCCAACAGCGTCGACTGGCCGGTCGCGAACAACACGCCGCCCGACAGCGTGATCACCGTGCCGCGCTCGTCCTTCTTCATCGCGAGGCTCTTGGCGAGCGCGTCCATCGCGTCTTGCGCTTTCTTCTCGGCGGCCATCCGCGCGGCGTGCTCGGCGGCGGTCTCGGCTTGAGCCTTGGCGACCGAATCGCGCTCCTTCGCGAGCTGGCTTTGCGTATCGCGTAGCCGCGCCTCGTCACGCGACAGCATCCGCTCCTGGGTCTTGCCGAGCTCGCGGTCTGCCCGCTCTTTGTCTTCGGTGGCCTTGGCGGCTTCACCGAGCGCCTCGGCGCGCTGAGCCTTGAGCTGCGCGATGTACGCGTTGTCGATGGTGTCCTGCGATGTCGCGTCGTCGTGGAACGACTTCTCGGCTGTGTCGAGCGATTCACGTGCAACGTGAAGGTCGGCGGGGACGTACTTCGCGGCCGCGCCGGCCTCCGCCTGTTGATACGCGGTGCGTGCGTCGACCAGCTCACGCGGCGGCGATGCGGTCGCACACGCGACCAGCGCAGCGCACGGCAGCGCGATGATGAAGAAGTGGCGCAGCATCATGGTGCCTCCTTGTGCTTGAGCGCATCGACGGCCTCTTGCGCCTTCGCCGCCTCGGACTTGGCTGCCGCTGCACGCGCGAGCGCGAGCGCGAGGTCCGCATCGGCCTCGGACCGCGCGAGGATCATCTCGGCGCGATGGTTGTCACCGCCGTCCTTGATGATGGCGAGCGCTTTCTGGCGCTCCTCCTGCGCGAGCTTGACGTGCAACGTCGCCTCGGGGACGGCGTTGGCGCCGCCTTCTTCGGCGCCTCGGATCGCGCCCTCCGACGACGCGATTCGAGCTTCGGGCTTGGGGGCGCCGCCGCAGCCAAGCGCGGCGATCGTGAGAATGCTGACCAGCGACCAGGATCGTACTTCGAGCATCGGAAGCACCTCCGCGGCTAGCCTATCAGGCACGGGCGCCCGATCGACGCACCAGGCGCGAGATCTCACGAGGCCGGCCGGGACCGAAAAACTCTCGCACGTCGTTGGCGTTATGATCGGGCATGGTGGGGGCGCGACTGATGTGGATCGCCGCGGCGTGCACGGCTGCGTGCGGGCGCATCGGCTTCGACCCGCTGGCCGACGCCGGTGCGCCGACCGTGTTCGCGTACATGGTCGATCAGGACACGAACGACTCGGCGACGTCGATCTACATCTTCTCGCTCGATCTCGCGACCGGCGCGATCGCCGAGACCGCGCAATTCGATCTCGGCGCGGTGCCGTGGTTCGTCGTCGCGAATCCGCGTGCTACCGCGCTGTACGCGACAAGCCGCTCGGGCTCGATCTCCACGCTGTCGATCGATCCGGCGACCGGCGCGCTCACGCGCGTCGCGAGCATCCCGGCCGGCAGCTGGCCGTTCATGCTCACGTTCGCCGCCGGCGGCGCGATCGCCTACGCGGCAGACTATTCCGGGTTCGGCACCACGACCGGCGGCGCGGTTCGCGGCTACGCGGTGCAGCCCGACGACTCGCTCGTCGAGATCGCCGGCTCGCCATGGCCGAACGGCGGCGACGACACCGATTGGGTCGTCGTGGATCCGAGCGACCGCTGGCTCTACGCGCTCGACGATGGCAGCGAAAAGCTGTGGGGCTACGCGGTAGGCGATGACGGCTCGCTGACCGCGCAGCCGACCAACGCGTGGGCGACGGGCGATTCGGGTCCGCACGCGGCGGTGATCGCCGCCGACGGCGTCCGCGGCTACATCGCGCCCGACCTCGCCGGCGGCATTCCCGCGTTCACGATCGAGCCCCCGACCGGCAAGCTGGCGACGGCGCCCGGAAGCCCGTTCGGCTCGTCGGCAAACACGTCGGAGGTGGCGGCGTTCGACGCGAGCGGCCTGCTACACGTCGCCAACGACGGCAACAGCACGCATTCGGTGTTCGCGATCGATGCTGCAACGGGCGCGCTCACCCACGTGCCGGGCTCGCCGCTTTCGTTCACCGAGAGCGTCTGGTGGGTCGCACCCGCGCCGCTCGGCGACACGTATGTCACGTTGTGGCAGCCGTCGAGCATCGCGCAGGTCCACGCGACCGCGGCGGGCTGCACGATCGTCGCGAAGTTTCCGCTGCCGGCGGCGCTGCGCGCTCCGCAGCTCGCGTTCGCACGCGTGCGCTAACGGGCCTGCGCCGTATGCACGTCCGGGTGCGCCAGGAGCGCGGTCAGCCCGTCCGCGATCGTGTGACGCCACATCGCGTAGTCATGGCCGCCGTGAAATTCGGCATACGTGAGCGGGTACCCCTTGGCGTCGAGCACGTCACGGAGGCGCCGGTTCTGATCGCGCAGCTCCGCCTCGAACAGACCGCTATCGACGTAGAAGCGCAGCGGCAGCTTCGGCGACGTGGCGAGCTCGCGGATCAGTTCCCCGCCCTCGATGTAGTCCGGCACATCGCTGTCGAACTGATGCGGCCGAGCCCACAACGAGGCCGAATTCGACAGGACATTGCCCACCGCGCTCGAGTGATGCACGCCGATGTACACCGACTCGAGCCCGCCCAAACTCGATCCCGTCACGAGCGTCTCGGCAGCTGTGAGCCCTGCGTGGTAGTCACGGCGCATCCTGGGCACGAGCTCGTCGGCGATGAAGGCCGCGAACGTCTCCGATTCGGCGAGGTCTCGCGTGCGCTCGCGTTGGCCTTCGCTATCCACGAGCGCCGCGACGACCGGCGGGATCTTCTTCGCGGCGATCAAGTGGTCCAGCACACGAGGCAGCGGAATCGCCGCGTTCGGACCGTTGCCGTAGACCTCGCCATCGAACGCGATGACGAGTGGGTAGTGTTGCTTGGGATCGAATCCGGGCGGCAGATACACGCCGACCTTCCGCTTCTCCCCGAGC
>Ga0070665_100006397_pt1 | contig 11993 bp, 17 predicted proteins | sample KBSS13metaG_FD_65862 | JGI IMG/M metagenome (GOLD analysis project Ga0070665, IMG submission 65862) | Switchgrass rhizosphere microbial communities from Kellogg Biological Station, Michigan, USA - KBS S1-3 metaG | ecosystem: Host-associated > Plants > Roots > Rhizosphere > Soil ...
GCATTTCCGGGCACCGTGCTGCTCGTGTCGCACGACCGCGCGCTGCTCGACGCGGTCGCCGACCGCCTGCTCGCCGTGGAAGGCCGGGCGATCGCGTCGTACCCCGGCGGGTGGGCCGACTACGTCCGCGCCCAGGAAGCGCAGGAGGCACCGCCGGCACCAGCGCCGAAGGCGCCCAAGCCGGACCGGCCGAAGCGAGCCGCGAAGCCGAAGCCGTCTGCGCTCGACCAGGTCGAGGCGGAGGTGGAGAAGGCGGAGGCGCGCCTCGCCGACGTGGAGCAGAAGCTCGCCGCCGACTGGTCGGACGTCGAGCTGGTCGCCGCGCACAAGCGGGCACGGGACGAGCTCGACACGCTGCTCAGGCGGTGGGAATCACTGTTCCAAGGGAGCGGATCGACGCCTCGGTGATCGGGTCGGCGACGAGGATCGCCTCGTCCGCTCCGGCCTGATCCAGCGCTTCGAGGTGAGCCGCCAGCTCGTCCGCAGGGATCGGCTCGACGTCCTCGTCGTTGTTCCGCAGCCCGGCGCTCTCGACCGAGACGAAGACGCAGGCGCTCCGCTCGAGCGTCGCCGGGTCGCGCCCGACGCGCTCCGCGGTGGCCGAGATCCCCGCATTCTCGGCGGCGAAGCCTTCGACCGTGTTGCCGTAGCGCGAGAACCAGGTGTTCCAACTGTCCACGTGCGGCAACCCGATCGACAGCATGCGCGGTGCGTTCGCGCCGAGCATCAGCTTCGGCGCCGTCGCCGGCTTCGGCAGCAGGACCGCGTCGTCGACGCGGTGGTAGCGCCCCTCGAACGTCACGTGCTCGCCGGCGAGCAGGCCGCGGACGATCGTAAACGCCTCCTCGAAGCGGGAGACGAGGTGGTCGAACGGCAGGCCGAAGGCGCGGAACTCGACCTCGTTCCAGCCGCAGCCGAGGCCGAGCACCAGCCGGCCGGCCGAGAGCTCATGCGTCGCGGCCGCCATGCGCGCCAGCACGCCCGGCGGATGGAACGCGGTGCATGCGACGAGCGGCCCGAGCTCGATGCGCTCGGTGATCCCGGCGAGCCACGCGAGCGTCGTCCACGCGTCCCACGGGCCGCGCACCGGGTCGCGGTACAGCAGGTGGTCGCCGACCCAGAGCGAGTCGAAGCCGACCTCCTCGGCAGCGCGCGCCATTGCCGCCACCTCGCCCCGGCTCGCCTCGTACTCCACCTCGGGGAGCTGGATGCCGACCTTCACGCCCAGAACTCCTCGAACGCGGGCGGGTCGGACGGGATCGCGACGATCCGCTGCCACACACCCTCGATGTGGTCGATCAGCAGCACCTGGTCGATGTCGAGCTCGCGTCCCTCGCGCTTCCCTTGCGCGCGGTAGACGGCGGCGGCGTGCGCATCGTCGCTCAGCGACCACCTCAACGTCGACAGGTACGTGCCGCCCGTGAGCCGGCGCGTCTCGCGGAACAGGGTGAAGATCTGCTCGCGGCCCTCGTAGACGTTCGCGACGGGAACGGTGCCGTTCACGACCCACACCGCGTCCTCGGCGATCACGTCGAACAACGCGCGCGGATCCCCGCCGCGGAATGCGTCGAAGACGCGCCGGATCCCGTCGTCAGCGTTCAAGCGGTGCGAGCGTGAGGCCGTAGCCCTCGAGCTGCGAGTGGTAGAGCTCAGCGAGCTCGCGGTGGCCCGACCAGACGATCGCCTGGCCGGTCGAGTGGATCTTGTTCGCGAGCGCCATGCCCTTGGTGTAGTCGACACCCGGAATCGTCTGCGCCAGCGCGAACGCCACCCCCTCGAAGGTGTTGTGGTTGTCGTTGCGGACGATCACGCGCCACGCGTCGCCGGTACCGGAGCCCGACCCGGTCCGCGCGCGTTCCTTGGGAGGTGTGACGGTGCCGGTGGTCATTCCGACCCGAGCGTATCGACCACGGCCTCGGCGATCACCTTCAGCGGCCGGCCCGACACCTGGCTGGCGCGCCGGAGGCGGTCGAACGCCTCGGCTTCGCTGAGGCTCTCCTTCTCCATCAAGAGCCCCTTCGCGCGCTCGATCGCCTTGCGCGCCGCGAGCGCATCGGCGAGCGACTCGGCCTCTTCGCGGACGGCGGCGAGCTCGGCATGCCGCGCCCGGGCGGTCTCGATCGCCGGCACGAGGTCCTGCTCGCGGAACGGCTTGACGAGGTAGCCGAAAACGCCGGCCTCGACCGCGCGCGCCACCAGCTCCTGCTGGCCGTACGCCGTCAGCAGCACGATCGGCATCGGGCGGTCGTCGAGGATCCGCTTCGCGGCTTCGATCCCGTCGAGCCGCGGCATCTTCACGTCCATGATCGCGAGGTCGGGCTCGAGCTCCCGGGCGAGCGCGACCGCTTCCTCTCCGTCGCGCGCCTCGCCGGCGACCTCGTGGCCGGCGCGCTCGATCAGGTCGCGGAGGTCGAGGCGGATGATCGTCTCGTCCTCGGCGATCAGGATCCGCATCGGAGGGTTGTACACCCTGGCCGAACGGCTAGTGGCGGAAACGCGGCAGGGGCGCAGGATGAGAGCTGCGGTGTGGGAGACCCGCACGAAGGCTCCTGCGGTGGCCCTCGCCTGGCCTCCCGCGCCGCAAACGTCTGCTTTTTATACTCCGGCGATGCTCGAGATCCACGAGGACGCCGTCGAGCCGTTGAAGGGGATGGGCACCGCGCTGCGGATCACCGCCCAGGAGACCGACGACGGCGTCGAGCTCCAGATCGACGACGCGACGGAGCCTCTGGAGGGCGACGAGGTGATCGAGCGCGACGGCGCGCGGGTGTTCCTCGACAGCATCGCCACGGAGGTCCTCGCCGACCAGGTGCTGGGTGTCGACGCCCACGGCGACCACTTCCACTTCACGTTCGACGATCAGTCGGCGTAGCCGGCGGAGACGCGGCCTAATCGGGGGCCGAACGCCGTGACGTGCGGTTGAAGCTCACCGAGCCCTTCTGCGTCCACCACGTCATCACGTCTACGGCCATCCGCCCTGCCTGGACGGACGGGTCCCGCTCCGCGAGCCCGCGCGCCTCGTCGGTCCCGCACCGGTAGAAGCAGAGCCCGCGCAGCGACTCGTCCGGCTGGTCGGAGAACGGCCCGGCGCCGGCCAGCTTCCCCGCCTTCGTCATCGCCTCGAGATGTCCGAGGTGCGCGGCCTGAAAGCGCTCCAGCTCGGCGTGCGAGAAGTCGTCCGCGTTCGGCCCGCTGCGCAGCAGAACGAGCGCGAACGACTCGAGCTCCACTAGCCGCGGCCGGCTTTGTCGCCGTCGAGGGTCTGCGCGAGCATCCACGATGTCCCATCGGGGTCGTAGAACGTCGCCAGCCGCACCATCCCGCCGATCTCGTGCCAGTCCTCGACCTGCACGTCGTGCTCGCGCAGGTGCGCGATCGCCGCGTCGATGTCGTGGACGCCGAAGGTCGGCGTCACGTTCCCCGGCGTGACGGTCTCGGTCTGCCCGATCCCGACGTTGAAGTTGAACGGCGTCTTCAGCTCGCACCAGCCGTACTCCTCGAGCTCGTAGACCAGATCGAACCCGAGGATGTCGCGGTACCAGGCGACCGAGCGGTCGTAGTCGGTCACGCCGACCGAGATGACGCAGTTGGAGGTGTTGTAGTCCATCGTCATGTACCGTTTTTATACTACGTAGTGTTTTATGTCAACCGAGTCGCTGATCGCTCTTTTCCATCACCGCTGGGCGCCGCCGGCGCTCGCACTGCTCGACGATCGCGACGGCGCGAGATTCGTCGAGCTGCAACGGAAGCTGGACGTCGGCCACGACTCGCTCCGGCGTGCGCTCGACGCGCTGATCGAGCTCGGCTACGTGCGCCGCAACCCCGGCTACGGCCACCCGCTGCGGCCCGAGTACGTGATCACCGCAGCCGGCCGCGGCTCGGCGGAGGTGGCGCGCCGCGCGAGCCGAGCGACGACCCGCGAGACACTGCTGCGCAAGTGGTCGGTGCCGGTACTCGCCGAGCTGGGCGGCGGCCGCCGCTTCTCCGAGTTGCGTGCTGCGCTGCCGGGCGTCACGCCGCGCGCGCTCGCCCTCGCGCTGCGCGACCTCGAAGAGGCACGCCTCGTCCGCCGCGAGGTCCTGCCGACGCGGCCGCCGTCGACGCTCTACCGCGCCTCCCGCCGCGGCGCGGCCGTCCTGCTAGGCGGGGAAGACGACCTCGACGCGCGCACCGGGGCCTGACGAGAGCTCGAGCGTGCCGCGCAGCTCGTCGCGGACAAGTGCCTGCACGATCGACAACCCGGTCCCCGACGCGGCGTCGCCGAGGCCGGCGCCGTCGTCCGCGATCGCGAGCACGAGGTCGCCGTTCCGCCGTTCGAGCTCGACCCGGATCCGGTCACCGCCGTGCTCGAGCGCGTTCTGCAACAGCTCGGCGAAGACGAGCGCGACCGCCGTCGCGCGCGCGCCGGGGAGCGTCACCGAGGCAAGCGTCGCCGCCACCTCCTTGCCGCCGCCGACGCCCTGCACGAGCATCGCGCGCAGCCGGTCGAAGAGATCCGCGAGCTCGACGTCCTCTTCGCGCCGCTCGGTGAGCAGCTCGTGGACGGCGGCGATCGCGAGGATGCGGTTCACCGAATGCTCGAGCGCCTCGCGCGGATCGACGGCCTCGGACGAGCGCGCCTGCAGTCGAAGCAGCGACGCCACCGTCTGCAGGTTGTTCTTGACGCGGTGGTGGATCTCCTGAGCGAGCACGCCGCGCATCACCGCTCGGCCGTGCTCCAGCGCAACAGCGGCATGCGTCGCGATCGACGCGAGCAACTCGCGATCCGCATCCGAGAACGCGGTCGCACGATCGGCGACGAGCTCGCCGATCTGTCTGCCGCGCCAGGTGAGTGACTGGCGCATCGCGTGCGACGACGCGACGCCCTCCGGCCAGGCGATCCGACCGTCGTCGAGCACGAGCGCCGCACCGGTGGCGTCGAGCGCGTCCATCGTCGTCTTGACGATCGCCTCGAGGGACTCCTCGAGGTACAGCGAGTCCTGCACGGCCTCGGAGATGCGCGCCAGCGCCTCGAGCTCGTGCACGCGCCGCTGCGCCTCGGAGTACAGCTTCGCGTGCTCGATCGACTGCGCCACCTGCGCGGCGATCGCGAGCAGCAGCTCGACCTCGTCGGCGGAGAACGCACGCTGCACCCGGGTGCGCACGTTGAGCGCACCCTCGAGCGCTCCGTCGCGCGTGAGGATCGGCACGGCGAGGATCGATTCGTATTCGTCCTCGGGCAGGTTCGGGAAGTTCTTGAAGCGCGGATCGAGATGCGCCTGCGCCTCGAGCATCACCGGCGCACGCGCCGCGGCGGCCGAGCCGGTGATCCCCTCGCCCCGACGCATCCGCGGCCGGCGGGTCATCTCGTCGATCGGCGTCCCGTGCGTCGCGCGCAGCACGAGCTCGTCCGCTCGGTCGTCGTAGAGGTAGACGAAGCAGGCGTCCGCCTCGAGCGCACCGGCCACCTTGGTCGCGACGAGGGCGAGCACCTCCTGGAGGTCGAGGGTCGAGTTGACCGCCTCGATCGTCTCGGTCAGCAGGCGCAGGTGCCTTTCGCGTGCATCCATCGGCGAACAACGTTACGCTCACGGCCGTGGACAAGACCCAGTGGCTGCTGATGCTTCACATCGCTGCCGCGTTCTGCCTCGTCGGCGGCTCGACGGCAGCGGCAATCCTCAACTTCCTCGCGATCCGGTCGGAGAAGCCGAGCGAGACCGCGTTGCTGCTGAAGCTGATCCGCTACGCGCTGCCCCTGATCTTTGCCGGGGTCCTCGGAACGCTCCTGTTCGGCATCTGGCTCTGGCACGACCTGGGCTTCGGGTTCGGCACCGGCTGGATCTGGGCCGCGCTCGTCTTCTGGGCGCTGGCGAGCGCGCTCGGCGGCAGAGGCGGCCGGCATCAGGACCACGTGCGTGAGGCCGCCGAGCGCGAGGCAGCGGCCGGCGACACCATGTCCGGCGAGCTGCGCGCGATGCTCCGCGACCCGAAGGCGATCGCTGTCAACTATGCAGCCGGGATCGCCACGATCGCCGTTCTCGTGATCATGCTCTGGAAGCCGGGCTCATGATCGTCGCCGACTTCAGCAGGCCGTTCTGGCCGCTCTTCCTGCACGTGCTCGGCGCCATGACGACAATCGGCGCGATCCTCACCGTGGTCGTCCTCTCGTACGTCTCATGGAGCCGCCCCGACGCCGCGTTCCTGCGCCGGGCGACCCTCACGACGCTGCTGACGACGATCCCGTTCTACATCCTCCTCCGCGTCTTCGCCGAGGTGATGTACAGCAAGGAGAAGGACGGCTTCGGCGGCAACGACCCGACGTGGGTCGGGATCGGCTACATCACGAGCGACGCCGGCTTCCTGGTCCTGCTGATCACGATCGGACTGGCGTTCTGGTGGAGGCGGAGCGAGAAGCCCGTCGCCGGCCGGATCGTCGCCGTGCTCTCGACCGTCCTGCTCTTGATGCTGACCGTCGCGATGCTCGCGATGTCGGGCAAGTGGGGCAGCTAGCCACTTTCACAAAAGCTTTACGGCGGAAGAGGTATTTCCTCGTAGTCGGGGAATAGCTTCGCGTACGTGAGTGCACTCGCCGTCGACCTCCGCGCCACAGCCGGCTTCCTCGTCGCAGATGCGAAGGGCCGCGTCGTCGGAACCGTCGAGTGCCCGATGTACGGAACCTCGCCCGAAGAGCCCGACGCCCTGTCGGTCCGCTCGGGGTTCTTCGCCCGCCGGCGCCGGCTCGTGCCGGCCGAGTCGATCGAGCAGATCGACAACGGCGCGAAGGTGATCGGCCTTCGGGTCGACCGCGAGTCGATCCGTACCTTCCTGTAGACCCGTAGACCGCTAGAGCACGCGAAGGTAGCGGTCGAGCTCCCACTGCGTGAGCTGCACGCGGTACTCGTCCCACTCCTTCCGCTTCAGCTTCACGTAGTTGTCGAAGATGTGGTCGCCGAACGCGCGGCGCATCAGGTCGCTCGCCGCGAACTCGTCGATCGCCTCGCCGAGCGTCTCGGGCAGCGACACGATTCCCTGGTCGCGCCGCTCTTCCGCCGTCAGGTGGTAGAGGTTCGTCTCCATCGGCGGCTCCAGCTCGTAACCCTGCTCGATCCCTTCGAGCCCCGCGTGCAGCAGCGCCGCGAACGTCAGGTACGGATTGCAGGCCGGATCGGGGCAGCGGATCTCGGCGCGCGTCGCCTGCTCCGAGCCCGGCTTGTAGAGCGGGATGCGGATCAGCGCGGAGCGGTTGCGCTGCGACCACGCGACGTACACCGGCGCCTCGAAGCCCGGCACGAGCCGCTTGTACGAGTTGACCCACTGCGCGAAGACGGCGGAGAGCTCGCGCGCATGACGCAGCAGGCCTGCGATGAACTGCTTGCCGGCAGGTGAGAGGTTGTGCTGGTCGCCGCCGTCGAAGAACTGGTTCCGGCCGTCCTTGAACAGCGACATGTGCGTGTGCATCCCCGATCCGTTCTCACCGAACAGCGGCTTCGGCATGAACGTCGCGTAGACGCCGTTCTTCGCCGCGACCTCCTTGACGATCAACCGGTACGTCACCGTCTGGTCGGCCATGTCGAGCGCGTTCGCGTAGCGCATGTCGATCTCGTGCTGTGACGGCGCGACCTCGTGGTGGTGGTACTCGATCTGGATCCCCATCCCCTCGAGCGCCCTGATCGTCTCGTTGCGGAGCTCGGTCGCCGCGTCGAGCGCGGTCATCGCGAAGTAACCGCCCTCGTCGAGCGTGATCGTCGACTCGTTGTCGGCGAACAGGAAGTACTCGAGCTCCGGGCCGATGTTGAACGTGTCGAACCCCATCGACTCCATCCGCTCGAGCGCCCGCCGGAGGACGTACCGAGGATCGCCTTCGTACGGCTCGCCGTTCGGCTTGACGACGTCGCAGATCATGCGGCCGACCTTCGCCTCGCCCTCACGCGTCGGCATCAGCCGATACGTGGTCGGATCCGGGATCGCGACCATGTCCGATTCCTCGATCGCGTTGAACCCGGTGATCGACGAGCCGTCGAACCCCATGCCGTCGTCGAGCGCGCCGGCGAGCTCGGAGGGCGTGATCGCGAAGCTCTTCAGGTGACCTTCGATGTCGGTGAACCAGAAGAGGGCGTACTCGACGCCGTCCTTCTCCATCTGCTTCAGCGCCTGCTTGCGCGCCTCGGGTGTGGACGTCGCGCGGTCCTTGCTCTCGATCATGCCCATCGTGTCGCTCGCTCCTCTCGCACCGGGGACGGTGCCGTCTTCCTATCAGCCCGCGAGCGGCAACGCAGCACGAACGGTGACGACCGTGTTGCGGTCGACGTAGCCGAGCGATCGATTCAACTGCTGCATGGCCTCGTTGCCGGTCTGCGTCCAGGTGTAGACCTCGGTGAGGCCGCGGTCGGCGGCGCAGCGCAGCGTGTGCCGCTTCAACGCCCGCGCGATGCCGCGGCCCCGCAGGTCGCGGCGAACCGCCGTCAACAGGTTCTCGGCCCGCTCCGGATGGTCCTCGTCGTCGAGCAGGCCGGCCATGCCGACGAGCTCCTCGCCGGCGACCGCGACGAACGCCCACTCGTCGGAGGCGATCCAGCTCGACCACCACTCCTCCTCCGTGATCGCGATCGGCCGGTCGACGGCCAAGTCCGTGAGCGCCGGCTCGACCAGCTCGGGATACAGCCGCGCGCGCAGGTCGGCTCGCCCGCGGAGCGGCGCGATCGTGATCCCCTCGGGGACCTCGGCCTGAGGCTCGTCGCCGCGAATCGCGTACACCTGCTCGATCTGACGATTGCGTTCGGTGAAGCCGAACCGCGCGGCGAACGCTGCCGAACCGGGCGCCTCGAGCTGCGCGCCGGCGTCCGCATAGCCGCAGGCGAGTGCCTGATCGGCGAGCGCGAGCAGGAGTTGCGTCCCGACGCCGCGCCGGCGAAACGCCGGCAGCACGCGCGGTTGGGTGAAGGCACCGCCCGTCGAGGCTCCGGTGGAGACACCGCTTCCCGCGAGCTTCCCGTCGACGTACGCGAGCAGCCAGAGCGTGTGCCGGTCTGCGCCTGCGCGGAGCTCTGCGACCGAGGAGGTCCGCTCGTTCGGCATGACGGCCGAGCGAACGGAACGCCACGCTTCGAGATCCTCGTCCGACTCCGCAGGTCGAAGCTCGATCATCCGAGCGTCCAGACAGAGACGTGCGAGTCCGACTCGGCGGTGAACGGCTCGCGGCGCCAGCCTGCCCAGCGCTCGGTGAGCGTCAGGCCCGCGAGCCGCGCCATCAGGTCGAGCTCGGACGGCCACGCATAGCGGAACTCTCCCGCGCCGTATCCGCCCCGGCCCGGCGAGTAGTGGTGCGAGACGAGTCGCTGGGTCAGGACGTCGTACTCGTCGAAGCCGAGATGCTCGGGCGTGACGTCGAACGGGACGAAGTCCTGGCCGGGCGGCAGCCGGCGGAGCTGGGGCACGAAGAGCTCGACGACGAACCTGCCGCCCGGCTCGAGGTGCGCGGCCGCGTTTCTGAACGCGTCCACCTGGCCCGCCTGGGTCGTGACGTTGCTGAGCGAGTTCCAGACGAGATAGACGAGCGAGAACGATCCGTCGACCGTAGTCGTCGTGTAATCGCCGAGGGTCGTCGTGACGCGGCCGCCCTGCTGCTTGGCGTGCAGCTGCTCCAGAACGTCCGGCGCGATGTCGACGCCGTGCACGCGCACGCCCCGCTCCGCAAGCGGAAGGGCGATCCGCCCGTTGCCGACCGCGAACTCGAGCGCGCCGTCGGCAGCCAGCGGAGCGAGGAAGTCGATCGTCGGCCCGACGACCTCCGGCGCGAACATCGGATCCGTCTCGTCCATCAGCCCGACCGCTTCAGCTTCCCGTGCTTCTTCGCGTACCGCTCGCCGACCTTGAACACCGACAACCCGATCGGGATCGAAAACGCACCGATCACGAGCAGCGGCCACACGTCGGCCCACGCAAGCCCGGCGCCGTTCAGGATCTGCTCCCGGTTGCCACGCAGCGCATAGGTCGCCGGCGAGATCTTCGCGACCCACTGCATCCAGTCCGGCAGCACGGTCACCGGGTAGTAGACGCCCGACACGACGAGCATCAGCCCCTGGGCGACGAAGCCGAGCTGCGTCCCCTTCTCAGGCGAGACGAGCGGGAGGACCGCAGTCATCATCCCGACGCCGATGAACGAGATCGACGCGATCGCGAGCAGCGCAATCGCGGCGCCGTAGTTCGCGTGCGGCAGGTGGATCCCGATGAACACGACGACGGCGAAGAACACCAGCGCCGCGCGCACGAGGCCGTAGATCACCGCGTACACACCCATCCCGATCAGGTGCACAGGCCGCGAGACCGGTGCCATGAACGTGTACTCGATCGTCCCTTCCCACCGCTCCCACGCGACCGTCTCCGTGACGATCTCGAAGATGATCCCGAGGAACGCCCAGATCACGCCGCCCACGAGCAGCTTCGTCTCGAGCTCGTTCCGCGCGGCCGGCGCGATGCCGATGCCCCGCGCAATGAACACGATCGTGAGCGTGTTCGCGACCGTCCACAGCAGGAACGCGAGATCCCAGAGGAGGTAGCGCTTCGTCAGGTAGAGGTTGCGCTCGACGACGCCGAAGAGGCCGATGAGCTCGTCCCTGACGATCCGGCGGCGTGTGAACGCCTGGGTCACATCGCCTGCTGCACTGGTCATGCGAACACCTCCCTCTCCTCGTCGTCCTCCGTCTTCTCGTCTTCGAACGTCCGCCCGGTGGCGGCGAAGAACGCCTCCTCGAGCGTGTCGACCTCGTACCGCTCGAGCACGTCCGCGACCGGCTCGAGGAACAACAGCTCGCCACGGTCGAGCAGGCCGACACGGTCGGCGAGCTCCTCCGCCTCCTTCATGTCGTGCGTGCAGAGAAGGATCGTCGAGTCGTGCCGCTCGCGGATCTCGCGGATGAACGTCTGCACCTCCTGCTTCGAGCGCGGGTCGAGGCCCGTGGTCGGCTCGTCCAGCAGCAGCAGCACCGGCGAGGTGAGGAGGGCGCGCGCGAGCGCGACTTTCTGCTGCATCCCGCGCGACAGGTTCTCCATCGATTCGTTGCGCCGGTTGGGCGGGAACCCGACGCGCTCGAGGATGCGCGGGATCTTCTGGTGTGTTTCCCGCGGGCCCATCCCGTAGAAACGCGCTGCGTACGAGAGGTTCTCGGCTGCACTCATCTTCTTGAAGAAGCTCGCCTCGACCGAGACGCGGTTGACGAGCCGCCGCACCGTCCGCGCCTCCTTGAAGACGTCGTACCCGAACACGCGGGCCTCCCCGCCGTCGGCGAGCAGGAGCGTCGACAGGAGACGGACCAGGGTCGACTTCCCCGAGCCGTTCTGGCCGAGGATCGCGACGCACTCGCCGCGCTCCATCGTGAACGAGACCTTGTTCAACGCCGCGCGTTTGCGCCGGTGCCAGAGGCCTTTCCGGCGGCTGAAGACCTTCTCGAGATCACGTACTTCGACTGCTGAGACCGACACGACATGCTCCTTGGGATCGAAAGAGAGCTGTTAAAAGCTCAGAGAACCGAACGAAGACGCACTACCGCCGCGGAAAGCGGCGAGCCGTGACGTCTGCGTTGGTGATCCCGGACATGACTCGGCCGAGACTAGCGGACCCGTCGCCGGCACGCGGCGATGATTTCCTGCGCCTCCGCCCTGTTACCGAATCCACGTGTCTCCGTCTTCTTGTCCTCCAAGTCCTTGTAGACCTGGAAGAAATGCTCGATCTCGTTCCGAAGCTGGGGCGGGACGTCGTGGATGTCGGCGATCGAGCTCCACGACGGGTCGTTGAGCGGCACGCAGAGCACCTTCTCGTCCGGGCCTTTCTCGTCGGCCATGTGGAACACGCCGACCGTCCGGACGCGGATGCGGCAGCCCGGGAACGTCGGCTCGCCGACGAGCACGAGCGCGTCGAGCGGGTCGCCGTCCTCGCCCATCGTCCCTTCGATGAAACCGTAGTCGGCCGGGTAGCTCATCGACGTGAACAGCCGGCGGTCGAGGACGATCCCACCGAG
>Ga0070665_100006398_pt1 | contig 11992 bp, 9 predicted proteins | sample KBSS13metaG_FD_65862 | JGI IMG/M metagenome (GOLD analysis project Ga0070665, IMG submission 65862) | Switchgrass rhizosphere microbial communities from Kellogg Biological Station, Michigan, USA - KBS S1-3 metaG | ecosystem: Host-associated > Plants > Roots > Rhizosphere > Soil ...
GCGGTGAGGGTCGCGATCAGCGTCGCTGAAGCGATGGCGACGGCAGCAGATGTGGCGAGACGTTTCATCCGGCGATCATAATCGACTACGACGGCCAACGCAGCCGCCTGCGCGCTGCGGCGCTGCGGCGTGCCGCGCCGAAGCTCGTCGAGACGGCACCGAGCGGAGGCGGGAAACCGCGGAACACGCAGAAGAAACGCTTGGTCTGCGGGTTCAGCGCGTTCTGCGTTGTACGTCGTGATCCTGGCGGCATGCTAGGCGTTCGGCGCGTTCGCGAGCGCCAATGTCAGATCGGCGGCGGCCCGCGCGAAGGTGACGACCGCCGCGAGGTCGACCGCATCCGGCCACAGATCGCGCGGGTTGTGGAACCAGGCGTTCGCGCCGATGAACGACACGAAGCGGCCGCCCGCCTCCCTGATCGTCGCCGCTTCGCCGGCGACCTGGGCGGCCTGTGATTGTCGAATCTTGTCCAGCCCGTGCGGCGCCAGCGCCCGGACCGCGGCGTCCCGCAAACGATCGTCGGACGGCGTCATGCCGGTATCGCCGGTCGAGGTCGCGATGTTCGCGCCGAAATGGATCCAGGCGTACGCCTCGCGCGCGAGCGCCGGATGCCGACGCAGGTAGTCGTGCAGGCCGAGGTGTCCGAGTTCGTGCCCGCTCGAGGCCACGAACCGCACGGTTCTAAGAAGGCCACCTCTTGACGCGACCACCGCACGCATCGTCTCGAGCCAGCACACCAGCCCGCCGCCGCGCTCGGACGCGTTGGCGTGCCAGCCGCTGCGGGGCGTCATCACGCACACCGGCGGACGCGCCGGATCGGCGCCTCGAATCTCAGAGACGACGTTGAACGCCTGAGCGTCCTGCCGTGTCGCGTGCGCGACCACCTGGACCTCGAGGCGTGATCGGGCCGCGTCTTCGATCGCCGCGAGATGCTCGCTCGACACCTGAAGCACGGGCGGACCGAACGGCTCGCTGAACCAGGCGGCATTCACCGGACACAGCCCGGGATTTCCGCCCATCGTCACCGCGATGATCGCGGTGTGCCGCGACGCCTCCCGCATCTTGCGCAGCGCGGCCTCGCCGTTCGGGGCGATGCGGGTCCAGCCGATCGGCTGCTCGCCGTCGATCGGTCCAATCCTGCCGCTGACGCCGGCCGCTGCTGTGAACGCACCGTCGAACATCGGCAGCCCCACGATGCGCCGGCCGTCAATCTGGGCGAAGGCCGCGGCCGGGTCGACACGTGAGAGCTCGAACGGCTGGAGCGATGCCGAGGCGCCGGTCGCCTGCGCGCGGGCGAGCAACGCTCTGGCTGATGCGCGATCGACGGCCGTCGCGGTTCGATGATGGCCTTCCGCCGAATAGGCGCGGATGGTGTCCGCGGCCCTGGACTCCACCGCATCGAGCGGCGGGGCGATCGTAAGGCAGGCCGCCAGTTCGAGGAGCTCGCGGCGGGTCAACAGCACCGGCGTATTATCGACCAGTGAACTTCGATCCGACGTGGCTTTTTCTGTCGCTGATTCCGAGTGGGATCGGTTTCGTGCTGTTCGTCTACGGCAAGAAGCAAGAGCGCTGGCCGCACATGCTCGCCGGCATCGTGTTCTCGATCTATCCGTACTTCACACCCAGCATCCTGGTGATGGTCGCCGTCGGCGTCGCGCTCGGCACGGGGCTGTGGCTCGCCGTTCGGGCCGGGTGGTGATCATCGATCACGGTCCGGCTAAAGCCGGACACTACCGGAACACGGATGGGACACGGGGACACGGACGGGAAACGGACGGGACGCGGACGGGACGCGGACAGGACGGTGGACGGGACGTCGGTAGTGTCCGGCTTTAGCCGGACCTACTCTGAGCGCAACGCGCTCGAGGGATCCACGACAGACGCACGGCGTGCCGGGATGAGGTTCGCCAACGCCGCGACCAGGAACAGCAACCCGATCGCGGCGCCCCAGGCGATCGGATCGACGAAGCTGACGCCGTAGAGCGCACCCGCCATCGCCTTCGCGCCTCCGAGCGCCAGCACGGCGCCGACGCCGACACCGACGGCCGCAATCGCCAAACCCTGTTTCATCACGAGCCCGACCACGGCCGACGGCTGCGCGCCGAGGGCCATGCGGATCCCGATCTCCCGGGTCCGCCGCGCCACCGAATAGGCGATCACGCCGTAGAGCCCGATCGACGCGAGCAGCATCGCCACGACGCCGACCGAGCTCACCCCGATGGCGCCGGCTTTCGCCGGCAGCAGCGTCGCCGCCACCTGTGCCTCCATCGTCTGGTTGTCGAGGAAGATCACGCCAGGCTCGAGACCCAGCAGCTCGCGCCGCATCGCGGCCAGCAGCGCGCCGGCGTCGCCGCGCGTCCGCGCGAAGATCTCCTGGCTGCTGTCCGGCTTCTGCGCCACTGCGTAGTGAATGTACGGCGTTGCCCCCTCGCCGATCGTGCTGACCTTGTAGTCCGCCGACACCCCAACCACTTCCAGCTCGCGCCCGTTGAACGTGGTGATCCGGATTCGCTTGCCGATCGCGTTCTGGTTGGGCCAGTACTTCCGCGCCATCGCCTCGTTGACGATGACGACGCCCGGCGACGTCGGCGTGTCGGTCGCGGCGAAGTTGCGCCCCTGGACGATCGGGATGCCGAGCGTCGGAAAATACTCGGCCGACACGCGCGCGACGTCGATCACGAGCCCCTTGTCGTCCGGGCCGTGCCGATCGGGCAGAAAGACATTGTTGCGGTTGTAGTCGATCGAGAACGGCAGGCGGCTGGCGAGCGCGGCCGACTCGACACCGGGAATCGCCCGAACCCGCTCCAGCGCGCGCACGTAGAACTGCTCGGATCGCGTCGCGTCGTAGCCGAGCATGTTCATCTCGGTGGAGACGATCGCCAGGCCGCCGGTCTGGAAGCCGATGCTCACATGTTGCGCGGCAACCAGGCTGCGCGTCAGCAGCCCGGCGGCGACCAGCAGCACCAGCGTCACCGCGATTTGCGTCGCGACCAGACCGTCGCGCAGCGTCCAACGGCGGCCGCCGGCGTGGCTGCCGGCGACCTCGTTCTTCAGCTCGTTCACCAGGTTCGGCCGCGTCGCCTTGAGCGCGGGGGCGAGCCCGGCGACCACGGCGGCGACCATCGTCACGCCGGCGGTGAAGAACAGCACGCGAGCGTCGATGCGCAACGCGAACGAGAGCGGAATTGGAATCGGCAGGCTGATCGACATCGCAACCTGCGTCAGCAGCCAGGCGAGCCCGACGCCAGCCGCTGCGCCCAACGAGGCCATCACCACGCTCTCGACCAGCAGCTGCTGCACGAGCCGGCTGCGGCTCGCGCCGATCGCCAGGCGGATGCCGATTTCCTTCTGCCGGCCCGACGCCCGGGCCAGCAGCATGCTCGCCACGTTCGCGCAGGCAATGACCAGCACGAGGCCAACCACGAGCATCAACGCGAGGGCGATCGGTTTCAGGGTGCGATCCGCGACGGGATGGATGTGCACGTCCCTGGTGGGCACCGTGCTGACGTCGAACCGTTTATTGGTGGCGTCATAGGAGGTCTGCAGCCGCTTGCCGATCAGGCGCATGTTGGCGGCAGCGCTGTCGTAGGTCGCGTCCGCCTTCAAGCGGCCCTTCACGAACATCCAGCGTGTGCCGCGCCGCTCCAGTCGTGTGTTGCCGGTCGGCGACGGCACCGTGCTCATGATCCCGCCCGGTTCCACCTCGTCGACGTACGCCATCGGCGTCCAGATTTCCGGCGCGAGCAGCGGAACCATCCCCGTGAACGTCTTCGGGACCACGCCGACGATGGTGTACGGCTGGCCGTGAAGGCGAATCGACTGGCCGATCGCCGAGGCGCTCAGGCCGTACTCACGGTTCCACAGCCGGTACGAGATCACCGCCGCCCGCGCCGCGCCCGGCGTGTCGTCCTCGGGCAGCAGGGTGCGGCCGGCGACGGCCTTGACGCCGAGCAGCTGAAAATAATTGCCGGTGACGGTTTCGCCCATCGCCAGTCGCGAACGATCGGTCAGCTTCACCGCGCCGAGCGCCGGGCTGTAGGCCAGCATGTCGCTGAACACCAGGTTCTGCGACTTGAAGTCGAGGAAATCGGGGTATGAGCTCGTGGCGTACTGATCGTGGTCGCCGCCGCTGGTGAACACATCGACCAGCCGATCGACCCGTTCCACCGGCAACGGCCGGAACACCAGCGCATCGACAATCGTGAACAGGGCGGTGTTGAAGCCGATGCCGATGGCCAGCGACGCGACGGCAATCAGCGTAAAGGCCGGGCTACGGCGGAGCCAGCGCAGCGTGAAACGGACGTCAGCGATCAGGTTTTCGAGCACCTCGTAGCTGACGAGGCGGGTTGGAAGAAAGTTCGAGACCCGCAGTCCCGACCGGCTTCATTTCATCAGCTCGTTGACCTCGTCGAACGTCAGCGCGTGCTTGGTGAACGACTTGTAGGTGCCGGCGCCCTTCAGCTCACGCGCGATGTCCCGCAACACCGCCATCGTGGCGCGCATCGGTCCCGAACCCAGGCTGACGCGGGCGACACCGAGCGCCTCGAGCTCGGAAATCGACGGCGATCCGTCGACCGCGAGCACGTTGATCGGCCCGCCGATGCCGGTGACCAGGGCGCCGATCGTGGCCGCGTCTCGCACGCCGGGGACGAACACGCAGTCGGCGCCGGCATCGAGGAACGCCTTGCCGCGCTCGATCGCGATGCCGAGCCGCGTTTCCGGCGCACCGAAGCCGCGGAGAAAGCCGTCGGTGCGCGCATTGATCACGATGCGCACACCGGCCTTGGTCGACGCCTTGATGATCGTCTTGATCTTGTCCACCTGAAGCGCGAGCAGCTCGAGGTCGGTCGCGCCGGGCACGCAGTCTTCCAGGTTGATGCCGACCGCGCCGGCGGCGATGACGCGCAGGACGACATCGGCCACCGCGTCGGGCGTCGCGGCGTAGGCATGCTCGATGTCGGCGGTCACCGGAATCTTGACGCTGCGCGAGATGCGCGCGACCGCCTCGATCATCTCGTTCGCCGGCACGACGCCGCCGTCGGGGTAGCCCAACGCCGCGGCGACGCCCGCGCTCGTCGTGGCGATGGCGGGAAACCCTTCGGCTTCGATGAGGCGCGCGCTGGCGGCGTCCCAGGCGTTCGGGAGCACCAGGATCGGCTTCGTACGGTGCAGGGCGCGAAGTGTTTCCGCCTTGTCGGGCATCCGGTGAGTATACCGGCTCTGCGGCTGGGGCCTGGGCTGGGAGCTCGGGGCTGGAAGCTGGGAGCTAGGTGCTGGGTGCTAGGTGCTGGGTGCTGGGTGCTAGGTGCTGGGTGCTAGGTGCTGGGAGCTAGGAGCTAGGAGCTAGGAGGCTCGGATAACATCGGCCTCGCGCGGGTCGTCTCCTTCTGTGTCGGACCCTGAATGGAGCATGTGCTCGAATTTGGCCGCGTGTTGCCCGCCGGCGACCCTGTGACGATCACGGACGGGGCCGCCGCGCTCGGCGCGACGATTCGCGCCGTCGCGGCCGGCGATCAGGACGCGTTCGCCCGCCTGTACGCCGATTACGCGCGGCTGGTCCACGCCATCCTGCTCGGTCGCATTCCGCGGCGCGACGTCGACGACCTGGTGCAGGAGGTGTTTCTCACCGTCTTCCGGCGCATCAGCGAGCTGCGCGACCCGGCGGCCTTCGGCGGCTGGATCGCCACCATCGCGCGCAACCGCGCAACCGACCATCTGCGCCAGATGCGCGAGCAGGTCGAGCTGCCGGCCGATCTTGCCGGCGGCGATCCGATCGAGACCGAGGCGTTTGCGGTCCTCGAGATCGTCCGCGGCCTGCCCGAGGCGTACCGCGACACGCTGCTCATGCGGCTGGTCGAAGGCATGAGCGGCAACGAGATCGCCGAGCGATCGGGGCTGACGCCGGCGTCGGTGCGGGTGAACCTGCACCGCGGGATGAAGCTGCTGCGAGAGAAGCTCGGGCTGGAGACCACCGTAGGGGTGGAGCTTGCTCCGCCCCGGAACGGGCCGACCAAGGTCGGCCCCTACGAACGATGACCATGAACGACGATTACCTCTGGGATCCGAAATCGACGCCCGACCCCGACATCGTGCGGCTCGAGCAGATGCTCGGACGATTGCGATCGACCGCGTCCGCGCCGCCGATCGCGGCGAACGGCGAACGCCGAACCCCGAACGCCGGGCGTAGGTATCTCGGCGTGCGGTTTCTCGGGCCGGCGCTGGCCACAGCCGCGGCCGTCATGCTGATGGTCGGCCTCACCTGGAAAAACATCGCCCCGGCGCCCACCTCGGCGGGATCTTCGCCGGGCAAGGCGTCGTGGGAGGTGGCCACCATCATCGGCACGCCGCGCATCGGCTCGAACGTGCTGATGGGCGAAGGGCGAATCGCCGTGGGCCAGACCCTGACCACCGACGCGGGCTCGCGCGCGAAGATGGAGGTCAGCGACATCGGCCAGGTGACGGTGGACGAGCTGACGCGTGTCCGCCTGGTCGAGACGCGCGACGGCCGCCATCGGCTCGCACTCGAACGCGGCACGCTCCACGCCGCGATCGCCGCGCCGCCCGGCCAGTTCATCGTCAGCACGCCGTCAGCGACGGCGACCGATCTCGGCTGCGTCTACTCGCTTCACGTGAACGACGATGGGTCGGGCCTGTTGAGCGTGGAGGCGGGCTGGGTCGCGTTCGAGGAGCGCGGACGCGAGTCGTTCGTGCCGGCGGGCGCTTCGTCGAGAACCGATCGGATCCGCGGCCCGGGGACGCCCCGGTTCGACGACACCGAACAGGCGTTTCGCGATGCATTGGAGGACGTGGATTCCGCCGTCGACCCGGTGCGGAGATCCGCGTCGCTGCGCTTCGTGCTCACTCACGCCAGGGCTCGCGACGCCATGACGCTCTGGCACCTCATTCCCCGTGTCGCCGGCCCCGATCGCAGCGCCGTCGTCGATGCCCTCGCGGACCGCGTCCCCATGCCACCGGCGATCCGGCGCGACGCGGTGCTGCGTCTCGACACCGCGGCGCTCGATCAATGGTGGGACGCGCTCGGTCTCGACGAGGCGAACTGGTGGCGCAAGTGGAAGCGGCCGCTGATGTAAGGCAGGAACAGGTCCGGCTAAAGCCGGACACTACCGAAACCGGGTGGAGACGCCGGTAGTGTCCGGCTTTAGCCGGACCAGCGTTCTCCGCGGTTTCGTCTGTTCCTCCGCGGATATAATCCGTCGATTCCGAGGGAACAGATGACCATGCCCCTGCTGCGGCGAGGTTTGCGAGCGGCCGCGTCCGTCGGCGTCGTCATCCTGCTGACCGTCGCCGCGGTGCACGCGGACGGGATCACGGTCATGAGCTCCGGCGCGCTTTCAGCCGCGCTGAGAGAACTGGTCCCGTCATTCGAGCGCAGCTCCGGCTCCGCGCTCACGATCGTGTCCGGCGGATCGGTCGGCGGCACGCCGGATTCGATCCCCGATCGGCTTCAACGCGGCGAACGGGCCGACGTCGTGATCATGGCGGCCGCGAGTATCGACGAGCTGGCAAAGGCCGGCCGTGTCGTGGCGGGCAGCCGCGTCGATCTCGCGCGGTCCAGCATCGGCATCGCCGTGCGGGCAGGAACACCGAAGCCCGACATCAGCACGATCGAGGCGCTGACACGTGCGTTGCTGCAGGCCCGCACGGTCGCCTATTCGTCCAGCGTGAGCGGCGTCTACATCTCGACCGAACTGTTTCAGCGCCTCGGCATCGCTGCTCAGATGCAGGCGAAGAGCCGCAAGATCGACGGCGAACCGGTCGCGGCGGTCGTCGCCCGCGGTGAGGCTGAGATTGGATTCCAGCAGATCAGCGAGCTGCGGCCGGTGCCGGGCGTCGAGGTGGTCGGTCCGCTGCCGCCGGCGGTCCAGCGCGTGACGGTGTTTTCCGCCGCCGCCGTGACCGGCTCGCCGAACCCAACCGGCGGTCAAGCCTTGATCGCATTCCTCGCGTCGCCGGCTGCGTCTTTGGCGATCGCGAACAGCGGAATGGAGCCCGTCGACAGGCGCTAGATGCCAGGTGCTCGGAGCCAGCCGTCCGGACCTCGGCGTCCAGCACCTGGTACCAGCACCGAGTACCCAGCTCCAGCTCCTAGCTCCCAGCCCCTAGCTCCTAGCTCCCAGCCCCCAGCTCCCAGTCCCCAAACCCTGTTCTTGATATGATCGGTTTCTTATGGAGACCGTGACGCTGACGATAGACGGCCGGCCTGTGACCGTCGAGAAGGGCAAGACCGTTCTGCAGGCCGCCGTCGAAAGCGGGATTTCGGTCCCCTACTACTGCTACCACCCCGGCATCAGCATCGACGGCTCGTGCCGCGTCTGCATCGTCAAGATCGAGAAGATGCCGAAACTGCAGACGTCGTGCTCGACCGTCTGCACCGAAGGCATGGTGGTGTCGACGCGGACCCAGGAAGTCGTCGACGCGCGCGCCGGCGTGTTCGAGTTCCTGCTCGTGAATCATCCGCTCGACTGTCCGGTGTGCGACAAAGGCGGCGAGTGTCCGCTTCAGGATTTCTCCTACCAGTTCGGGCCCGACCAGAGCCGGATGGAATTTCCGCGCCGCGAGTTCGACGGCAACGGCGTGAAGGCCGACGTCGACTTCGGGCCGACGCTGATGCTGAACCGCAACCGCTGCATCCTCTGCACGCGCTGCGTGCGGTTCATGCGCGACATCGACAGCGACGCGCAGATCAACATCATCGACCGCGGCAACGGCAGCCAGATCGCGACGTTCCAGGAAGAGGGCGTGCACTCGCTGCTGTCCGGCAACCTGATGGACGTCTGTCCGGTCGGTGCGATCACGACGCGCGACTACCGGTTCAAGTCGCGCCCGTGGGACAACCCGTTTGCCGCCGACACCATCTGCACCCAGTGCGCGAAGGGGTGCAACGTCACCGCCTGGATCAAGGCGAAGCCGGAGTGGGCGAAGGGATCGCGGCTGATTCGCTTCACGCCGCGCTTCAACCCCGAGGTCAACGACTACTGGATGTGCGACATCGGACGCTTCGAGTACCACTGGATCGAAGGGGAAGACCGCATCATGAAGCCGCTCGCGCGGACGGGCGACCTGTTGCAGCCGGTGTCGTGGCACGATGCGAGCGCGAAGCTGGCGGACCGCCTGGCGGAGGCCGGCTCGGCGCTGCGAGGCCAGACCGAGAGTGACGGGCTCGCGCCGGTTCGCTTTCTGGTCTCCGCGCACGCCTCACACGAAGAATTCTTCCTGTTCAACCGCCTCACCCAGGAGCTGATGGGCGACGAGGGTCCGAGGTCGATCAGCGTGACCTGGCGGTACAGCGAGAAACCGCAGCCCGAGGGCGCGAAGTTCAAGGTGCCGGCGGTCGACGCGCCGAACGTCAACGGCGCGCGCATGTTCGGCCTCCTGGCCGGCGCCGTCGGCGACGAGACACGCGAGTCGGATATCTCCGCCCTGCGGCGGGCGGTCGAGGCTGGAAGCGTGGCGGCCTTGTATGTGTTCGATCCGGGCCCCGAGGGATCGATCGGCGACACCCGGTGGATCGTCGAGGCGCGCAAGAGCGGCGCGATCGGCCTGCTCATCGTCCAGGGCGTGCTGATGACCGACCTCTCCCGGGCCGCCGACTTCGTGCTGCCGGGCGCATCGTACGTGGAGAAGGAAGCGTCCTATACGAATCAGCAGGGGCGTCTGCAGGGGACCTCACGGGCGATTCCGCTGCCGGGCGAGGCCAAGGAAGACTGGGAGATTCTCGTGAACCTCGGCAAGGCGCTCGGCGTGCCGTTCACCTACCAGAGCGCCGCCGAGGTCCGCACCGACATCGTCAGCCGCTTTGCGAAGGTGCCCGGACTGCAGGGAGTGACGACGCTGCCGTTCAACAAGCCGCTCGAAGCGCGGCACTGGCTGCAGGCATCCAACCCGTCTGAGCGATGGAAATGGGACTTCATGTATCAGGATCTGCCGCCGGTCAAAGGCACGGTGGATCTCAGCTCGCTGCCGCTGCCCGCAGGGGCAATACCGCTGAAGCCGGTCAGGTTCTAGTGCAATCAACACGAAGGACGCGTTTTGGTTTTTTCCTTAGTGTCCTCTGTGTCCTTTGTGTTGCATCAGCGCCCGCGACGGCACAAATCAGGCGACCCAAGGCAGAGGTCGTTCCTCTGATCGAGCACGCAGGCGTTCGACCGGGGGACACGGCGCGCGTCGCGCTCAAAGTGTCGCTCCCTGAAGGGCTCCACACTCAATCGAACAAGCCGCGCGATCCGCTGCTGATTCCAACCGAGCTCACGATCGATGCGCCGTCGGGCGTGACGGTGAAGGAAGTGGTGTTCCCGCCGTCGACCGACCTGAAGCAGGCGGGGCAGGATCAGCCGCTCGCGGTCTTCGAGCAGACGTTCGGGATCGGCGTGCAGCTCGCGATCGCGTCGTCGGCGCCGGCCGGCAAGATCGTCGTGCCGCTGCACCTGCGCTATCAGGCCTGCGACGCGAATCTCTGCTACGCGCCGTCCACCGCCGACGCGGAGTGGACGCTGGACGTCGCGGCCGGCAAGGCGGCCGCCGGCACGCCCGATCCGATCTTCGCGACGATCGCGTTCGGCAAAGGCGAAGCGCCAGGGGCCACGCCAGCGCCGGCCCCACATGCGCCGGCCGCACCCGCCGCGTCGGGAGACGGCATCGCGAAGCTCGATCAGTTCACCACCCTGGGGATGAACGGCGGCTATCTGAACGCCGACGAGTTCCTGCGCTTCGTCCACAACGCCGAGAACGGCGTGAAGGAGCGCGGGATGTTCGAGGGGCGCGGACCGCTGATGATCCTGCTGCTCGTGCTGGTCGGCGGCCTCGCGCTGAACCTGACGCCGTGCGTCCTGCCGATGATCCCGATCAACCTCGCGATCATCGGCGCCGGCGCGCAAGCCGGGTCGCGCGGCCGCGGGTTCATGCTCGGCTCCGCCTACGGCCTCGCAATGGCGCTGGTCTACGGCGCGATCGGCCTGGTCGTCATCCTCACCGCCGGCACGTTCGGCACGATCAACTCGTCGCCCTGGTTCAACCTCGGGATCGCGATCCTGTTCGTCGTCCTCGCGCTGGCGATGTTCGACGTGCTGCTGATCGACTTCTCGACCTACGCGGGCAACCTCGGCATGGGGTCGAGCCGCGGCAGCTTCGCGCTGGCGTTCTCCATGGGCGGCGTCGCCGCGCTGCTGGCCGGCGCCTGCGTCGCGCCGGTCGTGATTCAAGTGGTGCTGTTCTCGAGCAACCTGTACGCGACCGGGACGAAGCTCGCGCTGGCGCTGCCCTTCTGCCTCGGCATCGGCATGGCGATTCCGTGGCCGATCGCCGGCGCCGGTCTGGCGGCGCTGCCGAAGCCGGGCATGTGGATGGTCCGCGTCAAGCAGGCGTTCGGCGTCTTCATCATGGCGACGGCGGTGTATTACGGCTACGAGGCGTATTCGATCTTCGCGAATCGCTGGGTGGATCCGGCCGCGGTCGCGTCCAGCGTGCAGGATCAGCTGAAGGCCGGCTGGCATGCGTCGCTCGCCGAAGGGCTCGACCTCGCGCAGCGCGAGCAGAAGCCGGTCCTGATCGACATGTGGGCCACCTGGTGCAAGAACTGCCTGACCATGGACAAGACGACGCTCGAAAACGCGGATGTCCAGAAGGCGTTGTCGGGCTACGTACGGATCAAGTACCAGGCGGAAGACCCCGACCAGCCGCCCGCCAAGACGGTGATGCAACGCTTCAGCGCCGCCGGGCTTCCCACCTACGTCATCCTGCGGCCAACCAAGTAAGATCATCCGCGGATTGCGCGGATTTTTGGATTGAGAGACGTGACCGCGGCGCTGGCGGCGTGGGACCGTGAGGAACCGACGTCCGGCGGCGCGGCGCAGCCGCGCGGAGGCGAGATGCGGATCGGACGAACGCGAGCCCGTTGGTCTCCTGTGGCTCGTGTTCGCCCGATCCGCGTCTCGCTCGGCCCGGCCGCTTCGCGGCCGGCGCCGGACGTCTGGCG
>Ga0070665_100006400_pt1 | contig 11990 bp, 10 predicted proteins | sample KBSS13metaG_FD_65862 | JGI IMG/M metagenome (GOLD analysis project Ga0070665, IMG submission 65862) | Switchgrass rhizosphere microbial communities from Kellogg Biological Station, Michigan, USA - KBS S1-3 metaG | ecosystem: Host-associated > Plants > Roots > Rhizosphere > Soil ...
AGAACACCGGCGAGGTATATTCCACCATCGTCTTGAACCCGTTGCGCGAGAAGGCTCCCAACATCACCAATGCCAAGGCGATTCCGCCTTGCAGCAGGAAGGCGTTTGACGGATTTTCGCCGCGCGGGCTCCATATGCCGAAGAATTTCAATCCCGGCAGGTCCTGACCTAGCGCGTAATAAACACGCGCACCGGTGAAAATGCTTGCGTTCAGGGTGCTGATCGCCGATCCACAGACAAAAAGCGCGATCAGCGTCGCTCCCGTCGGACCGAACGCCGCCCGCATGACATCGGCGGCGATTGCGGTGGATTTCTGCAAGCCGTCGAAACCCATCACATACAGATAGGAACAGGCGACCAGGAAATAGATCGCGGTAATGACCAGGATGCTCAGCACCAGCACCCGCACCATATTCCGTTTGCCGTCGCGTAGCTCCGCGGAAATATAGGCCGCTTCGTTCCACCCTCCGAAGGTCAATAGGACAAACACCATTGCCAGCCCAAGCATTCCGGTGCCACCGCCGCTCGGGACAGCTGACACAGGCAGGGCGGCCTCCCTGGTGAGCGCGATCGTCACGCCCGCCGCAATGAGCATCAGCAGCGCGGTGACATCCATGACGGTGAAGATTTGCTGCGCGGTCTTGCCTTGCATCGTCCCCGCGATATTGATGCCGGTGAAGATCATGATGATAAGAGCGGCATGGATCGCCGGCCCTTCCGACCCCAAGGGCAAGATGCCCTGCGCATAATCGCCGTAAACAAAGGCAACCAAGGCGATGGCGCCGGTCTGAATGACGGCGCATCGGGCCCATGCAAACATCAGTGCACAGCCGCGCCCATAGGCACGGGACAGGAAATGATATTCCCCGCCCGCATGGGGAAAGGCGGTGGCGAGTTCCGCATAGCAAAGCGCCCCGACCAATGCGAGCACGCCACCCACAAGCCATATGGCGAGATAGCTGAAACTGCTGCCGGCGAATTGCGCGACCAGGGCCGGCGTTGCGAAAATGCCGGTTCCGACCACCATGCCGACCACAATCACCAGGCCGTCGACAAGCGACAGGGTCTGGCGCGGCGTACCGGCCTCATTACCCAGCATGCGATCTTCCCCGGACTTATTGTTCTTGGGCATGTGCAGACTCCCCTTGCGGTGGAGTCTTAAGAAGGCAAGGCATTGGAAGTCGTGAGCTATCGCGAAGTGTGCCGGTCACTTTGCTTTCTGTCAAAGCGCGCCGCCGCAAGTTCGCCTGATTACGCGATTGCCTTACTTTTGCCATCATTGGAGACCGGTCGGGAAGCTTCTTTGCGGCAGTCGGCCGCGTCCCATCGTCAGCGCCGCGTCAACATCCCAGTTGTTGGGATTGCATTCGGCGTCGCGCGGCTAGGCTTGCGCCTCGACCCGTTGATCCGGATTGATCATCAGCCAGGCAAGTCCGGCGACGGCATAGATTCCCGCCAGCACCAGCAGTGGGAGATTCCAGTTGTTGGTGGCATCCACCAGATAGGCCAGCACCAGCGGGCTGAGGATGCCGCCGACCTGGCCTACCGTGTTCATGGTCCCGGCGGTGACGCCGGCATGGCGACCGCCGACATCGACCGCGGTGGCCCAGGCCGGCGCCAGGGTCAGCATCGAACAGGCGCCGCCGATGGCGATGAGAAGGCCTGCCATGAAACCGCTGCCAACTTGGGTGGCCAGGAAAATGCCCAGCGCCGCCAAAATGTAGCCGCCCACGCCAAAGGCTCGCCGCGCGTTGCGCAGCCCGATCTTGCGGGCCAGCCTGTCGGAGCCCTCGCCGCCCGTCAGGTCGGCGACAAAACTCAGCATGAGCGGCAGGCCGGACAGGGCCGCCCATTCGGCACCCGCGATGCCGCGCGCTTCCGACAGATAGGTGGGCAGCCAGGTGATGAAGAAATAAAAGCCGTAGGAGTTGGCGAAGGCCTGCACGCAGAGCGGCGCGACGGTCGGCGTCTTGAACACTGAAGTCCAGCTGCCGGGCGCCTTATCCTGCGTGGTGGAAAGGCCGCGCGTCGCTTCGATATGGTCGCGCTCGGCCGCCGACACCGATTTGTGATCGCGCGGCTCGTCGCGGAACCAAGCATACCAGCAGACCGCCCACAGCGCGCCGACCAGCCCGAAGACAATGAAGATCATGCGCCATTGCAGCCATCCCGCCATGGCGGCGACCACCAGCGGCGTCAGCCCGCCCGCCAGATGGGCGCCGGCGAAGAAAATTCCTTGAATCCGTCCGCGCTCGGTCAGGGGAATCCAGCGCGAATAGACGCGCGCCACCGACGGCCAGGCGCCCGCTTCGCCGATGCCGAACAGGAAACGGATAACCACCATGGACGTGAAATTCCAGGCCGCCGCCGTCACCATGGTGAAGCCCGACCACACCAACACCACCCAGGTCAGCACTCGGCGGGCGCCATCACGGTCGGCCCACCAGGCGGCGGGCACGCCGAAGGCGGCATAGGCAACCGCGAAAGCGCTGAAGATGTAGCCCATCTGGACGCGCGACAGCCCGAGGTCGGCGCTGATCTGGGTCTGCAGCACGCCAATGCACACCCGGTCGAGATAGGTGACCGCGGCCAGCGCCATGGTGAATGCGACGACGCGATTGCGAACTGCGAGCTTCACGCGACCCTCACGACCAATTGGGAAACGCGGCGCACAAAACCGCCTGAATCTTCCTTAATCCCCGTCATCCGGCTATTTTTTTATCTTGCCAGTTCACACAGCATAGTTGATCTACCTTGGAAGATATAGATCCTTGGGGCCGCCCTTTCGGGCATGCTTGATACGATGGCAAAACTCAAGACGAAGCTTGGCCTCAATGCGGGCCTCGATCCGGCGCTGGAAGAACTGGCGCGATTTTTCCGCTTCGGCCTGGCAGGGGTGGCCAACACGCTGGTCGGGCTTGGCATTATCGCAGCGCTTGATATTGGCCTGCATGTGCGGCCTGCGATAGCCAATGCCGTGGGCTATGCCGTGGGCATTGCCTTAAGTTTTATCCTCAGCCGCCAGTTCGTCTTCCGCAGCCGTCGGCCGGCGAGAATGGCCGCCCCGCGGTTTCTCATCTCGGCCGCAATTTCCTTCGTCCTGAATCAAGCGGCTCTGGCAATCGCGGGCCATCTTCTCGGGGGCGATCCGGCGCTTCGGCTCGCGGCTCAAATCTGCGGCATGTGCGTCTACACGCTCACTTTGTTCGTCCTTGGCCGCTTCTGGATCTTCAGGGAATAAGCCGGCGCCATTAAAGGGCGCGTTTTTTCCTGCGATTGGCGAGGCCCAAAATGACCGCGGCTTCCATCGCCGGGATGCATTCGACGATATAGCGCGTTTCGACCTGGGCGACCGAAACCAGGAAAAGCGACCTGACAAGCACAAGTGTCAGCGCCACTATGAATACCGTCCAGACATAGGGCGGCGGCGGCGTGCGGAAAAAATAAAACAGCAATCCCAAAAATGCCGCCCCCAGCAGGGTCGAGTACCCGTTTGCAATCGCCTTGCCTGTCGCGAAGCCGGGATTGTCGAGCGCGGCCTGAACAACGGCACCAGCGCCGCCAGTATCGAGCCGGCGCTTCATCGCGATCGACACTTCCGCTTTCTCGAAACCGATCGGAAGTCCCCAGCTGTAGAACGGATTGATCCACATGGTCTTCAGGCGCGACAGCGGCAGCCAGATGATCTGACGATAGGGATTGTGCGCGTAGCGTTCCGCCGCTATCGCGCCGAACTCATCGTTGATTTCCTTGGGAATGGGCTTGTCGCGCAATTTCGCCAGCTTAGCCAAAAGCCGATGCACGCGCTGCCGCTCCAGCTCGGAATCGAACACCTTATCGGGAACCTGCATCTCCTGATAAGCGCCAGTGTATATGGGGATGGAAAAGATTCTCTGGTCGGTGGCGTCGGCGAGCCATGACAAGTAATATTTCTTCAATCCGACCGGAAAAAGAACGCTTCCGTCAGGGTTGACGGAAGCGGAGATGTTCACGTTCGGAACGAGCGGCAGGCCCATGGCAACGCTTCGCACTGTCCAGATCAAGAGCGGTGCTGCAAACACGAGCGCGACCGCGATACCGCGGCGGAGCGCTTGCGCCGGCCGGTGGATCGCGAAGGCGCATACGACAACAAGAAAGCACAACAATATATTGTCGAACCTGATAAAGGCCGCGCAAGCAAGCGCGATTCCCAAGGGCCAAATTCGCAACCGCTTGCGCGCAACGGACAGGAACAATTCCGCCAACACCCAGATCGTGGTTGCGAGGGCAAGCGCTTCGGTATTGAAGGATCGTGCCCAACCCAGGCACACAGGCGACAAGGCGGTCACCAAGCCGACAGCAAGCGCGATGCGTTTGGAATTTGTGAGCTCTTTTATGGCCTGCATCAGCCAGCAGATCGCCACGCCGGTAAGGATGCTCTGGCCGATCAGCACCGCAAGATTGCTTTTCCCCGACAGCCACCATGCGAATGCGACAAAAGCGGGAAATCCGGGCAGTTGATTGCCGCCCCAGTGGGGGGCGCAAGCCGCGCTCAGGGGCGGCGACTGCGAGACGCAATGATTGAGGTAAATATTGTCCGCGACGATCCGGTAGACGATGGACCAATCCAGTCCATCATAAGGCGCAAACAACCCCAAAAGGATTCGCGGAAAAACCGCGATAAGGAACACAAGCAAAAAGGGATGCCGGCCCGGGAAAGAAGCCTCGAACAGGCGCAAAAGCTCGGGCCACCACGCATTCGGTGGGGCGAACCCGGAGTCATGCTTTGGCATATGCAAGCCCGTCCCCAGCAGGGTGGAGCGGGCGGAGCACCGTCCAAACCGCGTTCAAGCTTGATAATAAGAGTCGGCGGTTTTGTTAAGGTGGTTCAGGCGCGCCTTATCGGCGCGGGCGCCGCCTAATGCACTTCCCAAGACGCCGCCAGGGCGGTGCGCACGACATTGGATAGATTGCGCGCATGAAGTTTTTCCATGATGCTGGCGCGATGAATTTCCACTGTGCGGGGTGAAATTCCCAGCTGATGCGCGACAACCTTGTTGGCATGACCCTTCACCAGCTGGTCAAGGATCTCTCTTTCGCGGGGCGTTAGCAGGCTAATAAGATCGCGCGCCTCCTGCGCCTCCGCCGCGCGGCTTTGCGCGCGCTGGCCGGCCGCCAAAGCGTCGGCGACACTTTGCAGCATTCTTTCCTGGTCAAAGGGCTTCTCGACAAAGTCCATCGCCCCTGCCCGCATCGCGCGCACCGCCAGGGGCACATCGGCATGGCCGGTAACCACGATCACCGGAATACTGGCCTTGCGCCTGACCAATTCTTCCTGGAGTTCCAGCCCGCCCATACCCGGCATGCGGACGTCCACGATCAGGCAGCCGCCCTGCAAATCCGCGTCCGAGAGGAAGGACTGTGCAGATGCAAAATCGCGCACCGTATAACCAGCCATCTCCAGCATCATGCGCAGGGAATCGCGGATGGCTGCGTCATCATCAACAACAAATACGGTCTGTTCCATTACACGTTGGTCCAGATCTGAAACGCAACAGAGAATAGGGGAAATTAGGTCCTGCGGATCACTGGCATAATACTAAGCCGCAGAAGGCGCTAGGACAACTCCGCGCTTGGACTGACAAAGTCTCATCGCGACAGGTAAAAAAGCCCGGTGGCGCGATTGGTGTCAACACCCGGCCTGCCGCGGCGCAACAAAACATCCGGCGCCAAAGCTGAACCGGGTGCCCGAAGAAGTCCCAGCGTCTAGCTGCGTGCTAGTGGGAACCGCATGCACGCGCGACCCATGCCAGCATTTCGGTTGCGGCGGATGGCTTGTGCAACAGCGCCAGCGCGCCAGCGCGTGCGCAGCGGTCATCCAGATCGGCCCCGCTCGCGGTCACGATGATGGCGGGGGTTTGAACACCTTCCGACCTCAGACATTCCAGAAGGTCCAATCCCGTCATGCCCCCCATGTTCAGATCAAAGACCAGGCACGCCGCATCGCGGCCATCGGTGGCGCGCAGAAAAGCTTCCGCATTGGCAAAGTCCGACACGCGATAGCCAGTGGCTTCCAAAAGGAGTCTGACGGAGGCCCGTACGTCAGCATCGTCTTCGACGACACAGATCAGGCAGGATTGCTCAACACGCATGCCACACTCCAGGCGCTCCGCCAGGGTGCGGAAACTAGAAGCACGCACCCGATGGCCGCCATACGGGCTAGTACCTACGGGCGCTGGTATGATGTTTTTTGTCTTAATCCTGTACCGTTTTGGGCCGGATTACCGCGCTCTAGGTAGTCCCCGCCTAGGTAAAATACCGATCTATCGGATTTCGGAGAAAAACCGATGATGGCGTGGTCGGCAGAATGTCGGAGCAGAAAATGCCTGAAGCAACCCGTAGCCTGGAACTGGCCAAACGCTTCCGCGATGCCGCGGCCGCCGAAACTGGCATGCCCCATTACGCCGAAATGATGCTGCGCGCCGCCGCCGATCTGGAAGCCTTCACGCGCGATCGCGCCGCCAGCCAAGCCCCTATGGCCCTGCTCTCGGCGGCCTAAAGCCGCTACACCCGATTACGATCTTTTTGCCGGACGGCCTGCCGCTTGTCGGCGGCCCCGTTTGCCGGAATAGTGCGCCCCTTACGAAAATCGGAGGGATCATGAAAAGCGCACTTCTGGCAATCGCAGCCGCAGCCGTCCTGGCGACAGGCGCGCAGGCGGGGACCGCGACACGCTCTTCTTTTGGCGCACTGTCCGACGGCACCAAAGTGGAAGCCGTGACCCTGACCAACGGCGTGGGCATGTCGGCCAGGATCATGACCCTGGGCGCGGCCCTGCAATCGCTGATCGTGCCCGACAAGACCGGCCGCAAGGATGACGTGGTGCTGGGTTATGACACGGCGCAGGAATATCTCACCCGGCCGAACTATTTCGGGGTCTCGGTGGGGCGTTATGCCAACCGGATCGCCAAAGGCAAATTCTCGCTCGATGGCAAGGCCTATACGCTCGCCACCAATGACGGGCCCAATTCGCTGCATGGCGGCCCGCGCGGCTTCGACAAGCGGATGTGGAAGATCGACTCCGTCGCGAGCGGCGCCGACGCCAAGGTCGTAATGAGCTATGTCGCCGCCGATGGCGAGGAAGGTTTTCCCGGCGAGTTGAAAGTCACCGCCACCTATTCGCTGAATGAGCAAAACGAACTCAAGCTGGAATATCGCGCCACCACCTCCAAGCCCACGGTCCTGAACCTGACCAACCATTCCTATTTCAACTTGTCGGGCAATAATGCGCGCGATGTGATGGGCAATTTGGTGACCTTGCATGCAGCGCGTTACACGCCCGTCGATGCGACCTTAATTCCCACCGGCGAACGCCGCGCCGTGGCGGGAACCCCGTTCGATTTCCGCGCCCCTCATCGTGTGGGCGAGCGTATTCGCGACGCCAAGGATCAGCAGATCCGCTTCGGCCGCGGTTACGACCACAATTACATCGTCGATGGCGCGGCGGGCGCCCTGCGTCCGGCGGCGGTTGTTTCTGACCCGGTGTCGGGCAGGACAATGGAGATGAGCGTCACCGCCCCGGGCATCCAATTCTATACCGGCAATTTCATGGACGGCACCTTCTTCGGCAAGAGCGGACGCGCCTATCGTCAGGGCGATGCCATCTGCCTGGAACCCGGCGTGTTTCCGGATTCTCCCAACCATGCGGACTTTCCAACCGCGCGGCTGAATCCCGGCCAGAACTACGTCAACACCATGGTCTACAAGTTTAGTGCGAAGTAGCTAGTCCAGTTTCACCACTGCGACGGATTTTGCTGGCATATCGAAAGGTGAGGAGCGACCGGCTTGCCGGTCAAATCGGTCCAGTGGACCGATTTGAGCGACGAACGCCGCGAGCTTGGGCGAGCGGCCGACTGAGTCAGTCCAGCTTTACTACCGCAACCGACTTGGCCGGCATATCGAACGACATTTTTCCTGCTTCCGTGCTGTTGCTGAAGGGCAGCGGCCGCACCATGTTGGGATTGGCGAATGTATTGTGGGCGTCCATGGCGAAAGCCGACAAGATGCGGCCATGGGCGCTGCCGGTCAGGTTGGTGACCACCTGTACCGCATGGCCCGGATCGGTGTTGACGATCGACAGCACCAGCTTGCCGTCACGCCCCCGCGCCGCCGACACATCCACCATCGGCATACGCGTATTGCCCTGGACATAATCCGGCCCAGCGACGGCGGCCGGATAAGGTACCGCGCCCATGAAAGCCTGATACAGGTCGAAGACATGATAGGTTGGTGTCAGGATCATCTTTTCCTTGTCGGTCAGGATCATGGCCTGCAAGACATTGATCATCTGGGCGATATTGGCGCCCTTCACCCGGTCGCTGTGCCGTTGGAAAATATTGAGGCTTAACGCCGCCACTTGGGCGTCGCGCAGGGAATTTTGCTGATAGAGAAAGCCGGGATGGCTGCCCGGCTCCTGGTCATACCAGGTGCCCCATTCGTCGACATAAAGGCCGATCTTCTTGCCCGCGTCATACTTGTCCATGATCGCGGCGGTCTTGGTCACAATCTCTTCGGTATGCAGCGCGTGGCTTAAGGTCGAAGCCCACTCGCTTTCCGGGAATCCGGTCGCCGGCCCCTTGTCGCGGAAGACGCGCGGCACGGTGTAGTAGTGCACACTGAGGCCGTCGAATCTGCCGCCGTCGCGCATCATCGTTTCGGCGAAATCGTAAATATCGTCGCGCGACCCGCTGGCGATCTTGAGCGATCCCATTTCACGCGGCGTATTGGCGAAGGTGGCGTAGCGGCGGTTGATGTCGGCGGCATAGCCGGGGCGCATATTACCGCCGCAGCCCCAGGTCTCATTGCCGATGCCGATGAAAGGCACCTTCCACGGCTTGGCACGCCCATTTTTGCGGCGCTCATTGGCCAGCGACGACTGGCTGTCGGAGGTCATATATTCCAGCCATTGCGCGTTGTCATAGGGCGTCAGCGAGCCGACATTCAACGAGACATAAGCGTCCGCGCCGATCAACTCTGCAAAATTCAAGAATTCGTGGGTGCCGAAGCTATTGTCCTCGGTCACCCCGCCCCAATGCACATTCACCCGCACGGGGCGCTTGGCCCGCGGACCGATGCCATCGCGCCAATCGTAGAGATCGCCGAAACAGCCGCCCGGCCAACGTACATTCGGAACATGGATTTTCTTGAGCGCATCCACCACATCCTTGCGATAACCGCGGATGTTGGGGATCGGGCTCGCCTCGCCCACCCAGATGCCTTCATAGATGCCGCGTCCCAGATGTTCGGCGAACTGGCCATAGATGTGGCGACTGATCTCCGCGCCGGGTTTGGAGGTATCGATTGTGACATTGGCCACTGCCGTCTGCGCCGACGCCGGCGCGGCAAACATCATTGCCAAGGCGACGCCAATACTGATCTTGCGCATGCCCCGATTCCCTTTAGCCGTCTGCGCAAATGCTAGCGCGGCCGAAGGGCAGTGCCCAGCAGAACCTCAAATATCAAGGCAGCGCTTTCAAGCCCTCGGGGTCGGACAGAAACAGGGCCCAATCATCGCGGCTAAAGGCGGCAGTGTCGCCGCGCCGGACACGTTCGCGCAGGCTCCATAGCTTCAGGGGATCGACTGGGGGCAGCACCGTATCGGCCAGCAATGCCAGATGCAGGTCCCGCACACGCGCATCTTCCAGCACCAGTTCCGCCCGAACGGGCTCAGCCTGGTGGCTCTTGGCCAAGGCATGCGCCCGCCCCAACACCTTGGACCCCCGCGTTTCGCTGGGCACCAGGAACAAGCGGTCCTTGCGCATCCACTCGCCCAGGCGCGGACTGCTGCTGAACAGCACCAGCGGAATGGCAAGCCACAGCCCCGCCAGCAACGGCAAGAACCAGTTGAAACTGCCGGGTGTGTAGCGCCAGAGCAGAATGGTGGCCACCAATCCGATGACGGTATGCGGCGCGAACTTGCGGGCCACCAGCATCAAAGGCAAGGCGCGGTCGGTGCGGGTTTGCACATTCCACCCTGTCGCCATGCCCATCAGAATGCTGAACACATACCAGCTGTGCTGCAGCATCACGATCGGCGCTATCAGGGTGGCGAAGATCGCCTCCCATACGGCACTCATCAGCACCGGCCTGGTACCGCCATGGGCGCGGGTGCTTTCCGGACTTTCCAGCAGCGCAATCACCGCCAGCAGCTTGGGGCCGTAGAGCAGAACCACCGTGGCCAGCACCAAAATCACCAATTCGGCGCTGTGCGAAACATAGAATGGCAGCGAGGGCTGCAAGCCGATATAGCTGGCAGGCGGCGGCGCCTTGTAGCTCATCATGTCGACGACCGATACGATCAGCAGCAGCAGCCACAAGGGCGATGAGACATAGCTCATAATGCCCATCGCCAGATGCAACCGGCTGGGCAAAGCCAGGCCTTGCGCGAACACGATCCGCAAGTGCTGCAAATTGCCCTGGCACCAGCGCCGGTCGCGGATCAAATAGTCCAGCAAGGTGGGCGGCGGCTCCTCGAAGGAACCGCCGATATCGGGCGCCATCCACACGTCCCAGCCGCCGCGGCGCAACAGCGCCGCTTCGATGAAATCATGGCTCATGATCTCGCCACCGAAAGGCGGTTTGCCCGGCAGGCGCGGCAAGCCGCAATGCTGCATGAAGGCATGCACCCGGATGATGGCGTTGTGGCCCCAGTAATTGCCGTCGGGCCCCTGCAGGAAAGCCAGTCCTGCCGTGTGGATGGGGCCATAAAGGCTGGAAGAGAATTGCTGAATGCGCGCGAACAGCGAATGGCGACCCACCAGTTGCGCGGGCGCCTGAATCAAGCCGGCGCGGGGATTGGCGTCCATCAAGCCGACCAGCTGCGTCAGCGTCTTGCCGGTCATCAGGCTGTCGGCGTCCAATATGACCATATAGTCGTAGAGCTGGCCCCAATTCTCGCAGAAATCCTGGATGTTGCCGGATTTGCGTCCCGTATTTCTGGGACGGTGGCGATAAAAGATATGCGCAGCTTCACCCAGCTCGTGCTTGAGCTTCTGCCATTCCAGCTCCTCGGCCACCCAATTGGCCGGGTTGGTGCTGTCGCTGAGAATATAGAAATCGAAATCGGGCCCGGCGGATTCCCATATGGCGCGAACCCCGGAGAATACCCGCCCCACATCCTCGTTATAGACCGGCATCAGGATAGCAGTGCGCGCCGCCGAGGGTTCATGAGCGGGTTTGAGCGGCAGCAGGTTGACTTTGTTGACTCGTGCCCAGGCCCCGAACACGGACAGCCAGAAGGAAGAAGCGATCCAGGCAAACAGAATGGCGAACAGCCCAAGGATGCCGACTTCGCGGATGGTAAAACCGTCGAACTGCAACACCCCCGCCATCTGGGTGACGGCGGCCACTGTCGAGGCCAGCACCAAAAACAAATACAGCCAGCGCCGGGGCGCGATATCAGGCACGGCGGCGATTGATCACGGCCGGTGCAAGCTGTCCCGGCACCGAAATCAGCGCCATCAGGAAAGCCATGAGGAGACGCCCCATGGTCCAGGGCACCAGCGGTTGCGCGGTCATCGTCTGGGGGCAACGCAACGGTGTGCCGGTGAGAGTTGCTTCCACCGGCGCCTCAAATGCGCGAGACTCGGAATCCATTTGTAAAATCCACAAAAAAAGGCGCCCGTCCGACTTCTGTAATCAAACGTGACAATACGGCAAAATCAGGGATCGATCGGTGGCAATTCCGCGGCGGAGAATTGTTCCGTGCCGCGGGAGCGGCCGGAACAATCCGGGCGCGTTACCGCCATAACTTCTCCATGATTCCCGCCTCTTGTAGGGGTCTAGCCATGAGTTCTCCCAAATGAAAGAGCTGGATCGCCGCATGCTGCTGGCTGCCTTGTCGGCCAGCGTGATGCCACAGGGCGTCTTTGCCGCCGCCGCTTCGCCGTCAGCCATCCGATTGGGGCCGCCGCGTCCTTTCAGCTTCTCCTTGCTGGCTGATCGCGCCCAAA
>Ga0070665_100006402_pt1 | contig 11986 bp, 9 predicted proteins | sample KBSS13metaG_FD_65862 | JGI IMG/M metagenome (GOLD analysis project Ga0070665, IMG submission 65862) | Switchgrass rhizosphere microbial communities from Kellogg Biological Station, Michigan, USA - KBS S1-3 metaG | ecosystem: Host-associated > Plants > Roots > Rhizosphere > Soil ...
GGCGAGGTACTGGACGAGGTTGTAGACGAAGCTGTCGTAGTTGTCGACGACCAGGACGCGCATCAGTTGTTCCCCAGGAATCCGCCGGAGCCGTTGCCGCTCGCCCGGCCGACGACCACCGTGATCTCGTCGTCCGGGTCCATGGTCTGCCCGGCCGACGGGCTGGTGGACAGCACCGTGTTGTTCTGCGAGCCGTCCTGCACCTGCTGGGCCTGCAGGTTGTAGTTCCGGATCCCGGCCGCGTTCAGCTGCTGCACGGCGTCCGACGCGGACTGGCCCACCACGTTCGGCACCTGGATCTGGTTGCCGCGGCTGATCTGCAGCGTGATCGTGGTGCCCGGTGCGACCTTGGTGCCCGCCGACGGGTTGGTCCCGACGACGGTGCCCTCCTGGCCCCCGCCGTCGACCTGCTGGGTCTGCACCTGGCTGAACCCGGCGTTGCCCAGCGTCTGCTTGGCCTGCTCCTCGCTCTGGCCGGTGACGTCCGGCACGGAGACCGTGGTCTGCTTCGTCCCGACGACGACGGCGACGGCACTGCCGCCCGGCGCATCCACCCCGGCGGCGGGCGTCGACTGGATGATCTTGCCGACCTGGGCGGAGTCCGCGGTCTCCTGGGTGGTCTGCTCGCCCAGCTTGAGACCGCGCTGCTCGAGCAGCGTCTGGGCCTCCTGGACGGTCTTGCCGCTCAGCGCGGGCACGGTCGCCGACGCGGGCCCGGTGCCGACGAAGATCGTGACCCGGCTGCGCTCGGCCACCGACACCCCGGCGCCCGGGTCCGTGCGGGTGACCTTGTTGGTCAGCGCGACGTCCGAGGGTTCCTGCCGCAGGTCGACGAGCAGGCCCGCGGCCGAGATCGCGGCGCGCGCGGCGTCCGGGTTCTGGCCCTCGACGTTCGGCACGGCGACCTGCTCCGGTGTGGCCGGGCCGCCGAAGACCTGGTAGCCGACGAACCCGAGCAGGCCCAGTACCGCGAGTACGGCGACCACGATCCCGATGGTGCGGCCGGTCCGCTTCGGCGGGTCCTCGTCCTCCCAGGACTCCAGCTGCTGCGCGCCCGCGTGCCTGCCGCCACCACCGGAGATCCGGCGGGTGGCCGCGGTCTGCTCGGCGAGCAGCGCGGTGCGCTCGTCCTCGCTCATCACCATCGGCGCGAGGGGCTGCTGCCCGTTGCGCACCCGGATGAGGTCCGCCCGCATCTCGGCGGCGGACTGGTACCGGTTGGCGGGGTTCTTGCTCAGTGCCTTGAGTACCACCGCGTCGAGCGCCGGGGGGATGTTCGGGTTGACGTCCGACGGCCGCCGCGGGTCCTCCCGCACGTGCTGGTAGGCCACCGCGACCGGGGTGTCCCCGGTGAACGGCGGCTCGCCGGTGAGCAGCTCGAACACGACGCAGCCCGCGGCGTAGACGTCCGACCGGGCGTCGACGGCCTCGCCGCGCGCCTGCTCGGGCGAGAGGTACTGCGCGGTGCCGATCACGGCCGCGGTCTGCGTGACGTTCTGGCCCTCGCCCAGCGCGCGGGCGATGCCGAAGTCCATCACCTTCACGGCGCCGCCGCGGGTGATCATGATGTTCGCGGGCTTGACGTCCCGGTGGATGATGTTGTGCCGGTGGCTGAAGTCCAGTGCGGCGCACACGTCCGCCATGACCTCGATGACCCGCTGCTGCGACAGCGGCCCGGTGCCCTTGACGATCTCCCGCAGGGTCTGCCCGTCGACGTACTCCATGACGATGTACGGCAGCGGGCCGAACTCGCTCTGCGTCTCGCCGGTGTCGTACACCGCGACGATCGCCGGGTGGTTGAGTGCGGCGGCGTTCTGCGCCTCGCGGCGGAACCGGAGCTGGAACTGGGGGTCCCGGGCGAGGTCGGCGCGGAGCACCTTGATCGCCACGTCCCGGCCGAGCCGGGTGTCGGTGCCGAAGTGGACCTCGGACATGCCGCCGTAGCCGAGCGTGTCGCCCAGCTGGTAGCGCTCGGAGAGCAGCTTGGGGGTCGTCATCGGGTCCGGTTCCTGTGGGTGCGGGGGGCCCTCTGGAGGCTGGGGACAAGCCCCATCATGCCCGGCTGGGGGTCGCCCGTGCGCCCCACCCACCCCCGCGCTGCGCCGACTCGGCGGCTCCGAGGGCTCACCGGACCTCCTCTGTGGTGTGTGACGTGCTGTCGGCCGCGATCATGCGACCGTCCGGCCCGCCCGGTTCCGCCGGACGGGCGAGGACGACCATCCGGCGCGTCACGCTACCCGCCCCGACGCCCGGGTGTGCCGCCGTTTCGGCGGGCGCCGCGGCGGGCGTGGGAGTGGGCGTCGTCACGGTCTCCGTGGCCGGGGACTGGTCGCCGAACAGCCGCGGGACGGCCAGCGCCGCCACCACGATCGCGGCGACGATGAGCAGCACGAACGCGACGACCAACGCGGTCCCTGCGGTGCTGCGGGCCGGCTTGGGCACGAGCCGCAGCGGTTCGGTCGGCGGTGCGGGCGGCACGGCGTGGTAGGTCGGGCGGACCGGGCGCGGGGGGCGCTCGCGGCCGTCCGGGTCGGAGACGAGACCCCGCCGGGCGCTGCTCGGCGCGCCGCGCTCGGCTCCCGGTGTCGAGGGTGCGACGGTCTCCGCCCCACCGGTCACGCGGGACGGGGCGCTGGGGGTCCGCCCCGGGCTCGACGGGGCCGGCGTGATCGGCGGGGTGGTCCGGGGCGGGGCGGCCGGGGGCGGGGGGGTGTCCGGCGCGGCGGCGGCCGAGGGGCCGGTGCGGGGCCGTGCGGTCCGGGAGCGGCCGCTGTCGGGGTCCGCACCGCCGGTGCGCACTCCGGACCCACCGGTGCCGGGCCCGACGCCTCCGGTGCCCGGGCCCGATCCGCCGGTCCGCGGACCGGACGGGGTGGCGGGCGGGACGGCGGTGGGCGAGGCTCCCGAGCCGGACTCGGGGGTCGTGGTCCGGGCCGGGCCGCGGCTGTCCGAGCGCCCCTTGCGGCGACGCTCCTTGCGACCCCGGCGGTGCCCGGTGGGTGCGGCGGGCTCCTCGGTCGCCTCCTCGGTGCCCGGCAGGCGCAGCCCCTGGGCGGCCATCCGGGACGGGGTGGGCGGGGCCAGGTCCTTGCGGACGGCGGCGACCGCGGCCGCGAGCTCGGCGCCGTCGGCGTAGCGCTGGGCGGGGTCCTTGACCAGGATCGCCTCGATGAGCTGCCGGATCTTCGGCGGCACGCTCGCGGGCAGTGGCGGCGGCGCGTCCCGGACCTGCATCATCGCGACCGCGACGGCGTTCTCCGCCCGGAAGGGCCGGTGCCCGGCCAGGCACTCGTACCCCACGATGCCGAGCGAGTAGACGTCCCCCTCGGGGCCCGCCTCCCCGCCGCTGGCCTGCTCGGGGGCGATGTAGTGGGCCGTGCCCATCACCATTCCCGTCCGTGTGACGGGAACGGCGTTGGCGGCCTTCGCGATGCCGAAGTCCGTGAGCTTCACGGTGCCGTCGACCCGGATCAGGATGTTGCCCGGCTTCACGTCCCGGTGCACGAACCCGCGCTCGTGCGCCGCGTAGAGCGAGTGCGAGGCCTGTTCCATGATGCGCAGGGTCTCGGCGGGGTCCAGCGGCCCGCGGGCGATCACGGCGGACAGCGGCTCGCCGCGGACCAGCTCCATGACCAGGTAGGCGGTGCGGCGCCCGTCGGTCGCGACCTCGTCCTCGCCGTAGTCGTGGATCGCGGCGACGCCGGAGTGGTTCAGCGAGGCGACCGTGCGGGCCTCGATGCGGAAGCGGTGCAGGAACTCGTCGTCGTCGGACAGCTCGGCCCGCAGCACCTTGACGGCGACGTTGCGGCCCAGCCGCTCGTCGACGGCCTCCCAGACCTCGCCCATGCCGCCGACGGCGATCCGGCGCTCCAGCTCGTAGCGCCCCGCGATCCGCCCGCCCGCGGCCAGCCCACCGGGTGGCGCGGCGCGTCCCGACGACGCCGATGCTCCTCCGCCTGCCGTCATCGCCCGCCCCGCAGCGCCTCCGCGATGACCGCCCGGCCGATCGGGGCCGCCACCGACCCGCCGGTGGCCTCGAGGGCCCGGTCACCGCCGTTCTCCACCAGCACGGCCACCGCGACCTGCGGGTTCTCGGCGGGCGCGAACGCCACGTACCACGCGTGCGGCGGGGTGTTCTTGGGATCGGTGCCGTGCTCGGCCGTGCCCGTCTTGGACGCGATCTGCACGCCGGTGATCTTCCCGCCGCCGGAGGTCCGGGCCTCGGAGCCGAGCATCAGGTCGGTCAGCGTGGCCGCGACGCCTGCGGGCATGGACTGTCCGATCCGGTCCGGCTCGGTGGTGTCGATGACGTCCAGGTCCGGGCCCTGCACCTCCTTGACCAGGTGCGGGGCCATCGTCTGGCCGCCGTTGGCGATCGAGGCGACGATCATCGCGTTCTGCAGCGGGGTGAGCCGCACGTCCCGCTGGCCGATGGAGGACTGCTGCACGGCGGCGGTGTCCGGCAGGTCCCCGACGCCGGACCGGGTCACGGGCATGGGGATCGACAGGTCCGAGCGGCCGATGCCGAACGCGTCCGCCTGGGCGCGCAGCTTGTCCGCTCCGAGCTCGCCGCCGAGCTGCGCGAACGCCGTGTTGCAGGACCGGGCGAGCGCCTCTCGCAGCGAGGCGGTCTGCCCGGTGCCGCACTGGGTGCCCGCGTAGTTCTCCAGCGTGGTGTTCGTGTTGGTCAGCGTGATGTTCGGGGCCGCGGTGAGCTGGCTGTCCGGGGTGTAGCCGTTCTGTAGCGCCGCCGCGACGTCGACCAGCTTGAACGTGGACCCGGGCGGGTAGGTCTCGTTGATCGCACGGTTGGTCAGCGTGGGCGGGTCCGCCGCGTTGGCCTCGCGCCAGGCCTCCTGCTGCGTGCTGGAGCTGTGGCTGGCCAGCGGGTTCGGGTCGAACGACGGCGTGGAGACCATCGCCAGGATCTCCCCGGTCTTCGGCTGGATGGCCACGACCGAGCCCTGGAAGTCCCGCCGCGACATCTCCTGGAAGGCCCGCTCCTGCACCGCGGGCTTCACGGTCAGCACCACGTTCCCGCCCGCCGGGTCCCGCCCGGTGATCAGGTCGGACAGCCTGCGGGCGAACAACCGGTCGTCGCTGCCGTTGAGCACGGGGTCGGCGTAGCGCTCGATCCCGCTGGAGCTGTAGATGACCGAGTAGTAGCCGGTCAGCGGCGAGTAGACCGGCCCGTCGGCGTACTGGCGCTGGTACTGCAGCCGGTCGTCGGTCTCCACGCTCTGCGCGAGCACCTGCCCGTCGGCGGAGATCTGGCCCCGCTTGCGGGCGTATTCGGCGAGCAGCACGCGCTGGTTGCGCGGGTCGTCCCGGTACTGGCCGGCCTGGACGACCTGGACGTAGGTCAGGTTGGCGAGCAGCAGCAGGATGAGCGCCATCACCGCGACGGCGATGCGTCGGATCGGGGTGTTCACGGGCTCACCGCCGGCCGCTGGACGACCTCGGTGCCTGCGTCCGCGATCGGGACGGCGGGCGCGGCCGGTCGCCGCGTCAACGGCGCCCGGGCGGCGTTCGAGATCCGCAGCAGCAGGGCCACCAGGGCGTAGTTCGCCAGCAGCGACGAGCCGCCGTAGGACAGGAACGGCAGGGTCAGGCCGGTCAGCGGGATCAGCTTGGTGACCCCGCCGATGACCACGAAGATCTGCAGCGCGACGGAGAACGCCAGGCCGGTGGCCAGCAGCTTGCCGAAGCTGTCCCGCACCGCCAGCGCGCTGCGCAGCCCGCGGGTGATCAGCACCAGGTAGATGACCAGGATCGCGGCCAGGCCGATCAGCCCGAGCTCCTCGCCCAGCGAGGAGAAGATGAAGTCGCTCTCGGCGAAGGGCACCAGGTCCGGGCGGCCCGCGCCCAGACCCGTCCCGCCGACCCCGCCGGTGCCGAGCCCGAACAGCGCCTGGGCGATCTGGTAGCCGCGGTTCTCGTAGTCGCTGAAGGGGTCCAGCCAGACCTGCACGCGGATCTGCACGTGCCCGAAGAGCTGGTAGGCGACCGTGGCCCCGGCGGCGAAGATGAGCAGTCCGATGACCATCCAGGAGACCCGCTCGGTGGCCGCGTAGAGCAGCACCAGGACCATGCCGAAGATCAGCAGCGACGAGCCGAGGTCTCGCTCGAACACCAGGATGACGACCGAGAGGCCCCAGGCCACCAGCAGCGGGGCCAGGTCGCGGGCGCGGGGCAGCTCCATCCCGAGGAAGCGCCGTCCCGCGGTGGAGAACAGGTCCCGCTTCTGCACCAGGAAGGCCGAGAAGAAGATGATCAACAGGATCTTGGCGAACTCGCCGGGCTGGATGCCTGCGCCGCCGATCCGGATCCACAGCTTGGCCCCGTTGACCTCGGAGATCGACGACGGCAGCACGCCGGGCAGGGCGAGCAGCACCAGCCCGATGAACCCGGCGGTGTAGCCGTAGCGGGCCAGCGTGCGGTGGTCGGAGACCCAGAACAGCACCGCGATGAACAGCGCGATACCCAGGCCCGTCCAGAGGATCTGGCGGAAGACCAGCGAGTCCGGCATCTCCTGGCCCAGCAGCGCGGCTCGGTCCTGGTCGGCCAGGTCCAGCCGGTGGATCATCACCAGGCCCAGCCCGTTGAGCAGGCCGACCGAGGGCAGGATCAGCGGGTCGGCGTACGGCGCGAACCGGCGCACGGCCAGGTGCGCGAGCGTGAGCGCCACCAGGTAGGCGAGCCCCACGTAGATCAGGGTGGGGGTGAGCTCCTGCTCCTGGTTGGCCTCGACGAGCACCAGCGCGCCGGTCACCAGCACGACGGAGAAGACGAGCAGCAGCAGCTCGATCGTGCGCCCCGTCGGGAGTGTGGGGGCGTCCTTCCCGCCGGTCGGCCTGCTGATCTCGGGCGCCGCCATCAGCTCGCCGGCCGGCAGGTGATCCCCGGCTCGGGGGTCACGGTCGGGAGCGGCGTGGAGTCGACGGGGGGAGCGTTCGGGTCGACCGGGGCGTTCGGGTCGACCGGGGTGACCGGCTGCGGCACCGCGGCCGCCGGGTCCGGGCAGAACGGGAGCAGGCGGGCCTCGAGGCGCCGCACGGTGGCGTGCGCGCCGTCCAGCCCGTCGCTGGCGGGGATGCCGGTGCGGACGGAGTTGCGGACGTCCTCGGGCAGGTCGGAGAGCACGATGTCCGAGCGTTCGGCCACGGTCTGCAGCGGGATGCCCAGCACGCTGCCGCGCACCCCCTGGTAGATCACCACCGACTCGCTCTCGGTGCCCACGAAGTACTGCTGCATGACCCAGCTGCGGGCCAGGAACCCGCCCACGACCAGCAGGACCAGCAGGCCGGCCACGGCTAGGCCGATCCGCACGGCGGTCCGCCGCCGGGGGCCGTCCGGCTCGGCGGGGGAGACGGGCTCGATGCGGCGGGGCAGCGCCCGCGGCAGCGTGGTGGCGGACGCGCGGCCCGCGGAGGTGTCCGGGCTGACGTAGCCGTCGTCGCTGCCGTCCCCGGCGGCGCCGCCGATGATCGGGGCGTCGTCGCCGTAGTCGACGTCCAGGACGTCCGCCACGATGCAGGTGATGTTGTCCGGCCCGCCGCCGCGCAGGGCCAGCTCGATCAGCCGGTCCGCGCACTCGCGGGGGTCGTGGTAGGTCCGCAGGGTCTCGGCCAGGGTCTCGTCGCTGACCGGCCCGGACAGCCCGTCCGAACAGAGCAGGTAGCGGTCCCCGGCGCGGGACTCGCGGATGGTGAGCGAAGGCTCGACCTCGGCCCCGGTGATCGCGCGCAGCAGCAGCGACCGCTGGGGGTGGGTGTGCGCCTCGTCCTCGGTGATCCGGCCCTCGTCGATGAGGGACTGGACGAACGTGTCGTCCTTCGTGATCTGGGTGAAGTGCCCGTCCCGGAGCTGGTAGCAGCGGGAGTCCCCGACGTGCACCAGACCGAGCCGGGTGCCCGCGAACAGCACCGCGGTGAGCGTGGTGCCCATGCCCTCGAGGTCCGGCGACTGGGCGACGTGCCGGGTGATGGCCGCGTTGCCCTCGAAGGTGGCCTCGCGGAGCTCGGCGAGCAGGTCGTCCCCGGGCTGGTCCTCGTCGAGCGGGGCCAGTGCGGAGATGACCAGGGACGAGGCGACCTCGCCCGCGGCGTGCCCACCCATCCCGTCGGCGAGCGCGAGCAACCGCGGACCGGCGTAGACCGCGTCCTGGTTGTTCTGCCGGACGAGGCCGCGGTCACTGCGGGCGGAGTAGCGCAGGACAAGCGTCATGAGCGCAGCTCGATCACCGTCTTGCCGATACGGACAGGGGCTCCCAGCGGCACCCGCGTGGGTCCGGTGACCTTAGCCCGGTCCAGGTAGGTGCCGTTCGTCGACCCGAGGTCCTCGACGTACCACTCCTCGCCCTGCCTGCTGATCCGCGCGTGCCTCGTGGAGGCGTAGTCGTCGTCCAGCTTCAGGGTGGAGTCGTCCGCCCGGCCGATCAGGATCGGCCGCGCGTCCAGCGTGATCCGGGTGCCCGCGAGCGGCCCCTGCGTGACGATCAGCTGACGGGCCGTGCGGCTGCGCCCGGCCCGGGCGGTCACCCGCCCGCCGCCCGGCAGCACGGCCCGCAGGCCGGAGGCCGCGTAGAGATCCGAGCGCACCACCCGCAACGCGACCAGCACGAACAGCCAGAGCAGGGCGAGGAATCCCGCTCTGGTCAGCTGTAGCACCAACTCGGGCACGCGCCGGGCACTCCGTTCTCTCGGGCCTGACATCCGGGCAGGACGACGACAGGGTCGGTCGAGGGTACCGACCCCGCGCAGACCCCGACCCGGGGTGTCAGCCCTGGGTGCGGAAGACCAGGCTCGAGTGTCCGACGCGGACGACGTCGCCGTCCGTCAGCTGCCACTGCTGCACCGGGTTGCCGTTGACCGTGGTCCCGTTGGTGGAGCCGAGGTCCGACAGGGTGGCGCCGCGCCCGTCCCAGGAGATCTCCAGGTGCCGCCGGGACACACCGGTGTCCGGGAGGCGGAAGTTGGAGTCCTGGCCACGGCCGATGACGTGGGTGCCCTCGGTGAGCTGGTAGCTGCGGCCGGAGCCGTCGTCCAGGGTCAGCGAGGCCTGCAGCTGCTGGCCGTAGCCCGGCTGCCCGCCCCACCCCTGCTGCTGGCCGTAGCCCTGCTGCTGGTCGTAGCCGCCGTCGTAGCCCTGGTCGTACTGCTGCTGGCCGTAACCGGGCTGCTGGTAGCCCTGCTGGTCGTAGCCGGGCTGGCCGTACTGCGGCTGGCCGTAGCCGGGCTGCGCGTAGCCCTGCGGCTGGCCGTACTGCGGCTGGCCGCCGTCGTAGCCCTGGTCGTAGCCCGGCTGGCCGTAGCCGGGCTGCTGGCCGTAGCCGCCCTGGTAGCCCTGCTGGTCGTAGCCACCCTGCTGCGGGTACCCGGGCTGCTGCTGACCGCCCTGGTAGCCCTGCTGGTCGTAGCCGCCCTGCTGCGGGTAGCCGCCCTGCTGGCCGTAGCCCTGGTCGTAGCCGGGCTGCTGCTGGCCGTAGCCCTGCTGGTCGTAGCCGGGCTGCTGGCCCTGGCCGTTCCAGTTCTGCTGGCCCTGCTCGCCCTGCTGGGGCGCGTAGGTCTGCTGGCCGTAGGGGGCGCCACGGTCGTAGCCGTACTGCCCGTTCTCCTCGGGGTGGCCCGGTTGCTGGCTCATGGGTGCATCCTCTGCGTTGCGTTCTGGTACGGCGATCCGACGGGAAGCGTCGGGGTCGACGGCCGAGCGGGTGCGGAACTGTCCCGTGTGCAGCGCTTCGGAGCGCTCCAGGAAGACTACGACCTCGCCGTAGGTGTCCCAGCCCTGGTCGGCGAGTTGGGCGGCGACGTGCGCGGAGAGCGAGTCGGTGACCCCCGCGGTGTCGCCCGCCATGCGGTCCAGATCGGCGGGGCTGAGCTGGACGGTGTAGCGGTTGGGCGCGAGCACCCGACCCCCCGCCAACTGCCGGAGATGGTCCTCGGCCTCCCTGAGCAGCGCCTGCGCGACCTCTTGGGGAACGACACTGCCACCGAAGACCCGTGCGAATGCGTCTCCCACCATCCCTTGCAGACGGCGCTCGAAGCGATCGACACGGCCCACTCGATCATCCCTTCCTTCCGCTCGGCGTGTTACCGGCTGGCCCGATCGTATCCGTGGTAGGTCCACGACCGGTGACACCCGACCCGGTGGTGCGGTGACCGTCCGCCCCCACGCGCCGGACGATCACCGTGAGGACCCCCCTCTTCGGGGCTCCGCCGTGGTCGTGCTAGCTTTTCCCCCGTCGCTCGGGCGAGTGGCGGAATGGCAGACGCGCACGGTTCAGGTCCGTGTGTCCGAAAGGACGTGAGGGTTCAACTCCCTCCTCGCCCACCACGATCCCCTGAAGGCCCGCCACCGTGCGGGCCTTCGGTCGTTCAGGGGACAGCTCGCTGCGCCGACCGGTCACCGCGCGGTCATCCCCGCATCGCGGGACGGTCCGGATGGTCGGCCATCACGAGGACGTCGGCCTCTCCGGAGGGGTCCCGCTCCCGCTCGTAGCGGTCGAAGACGGGCAGGGTCCAGCGGTCCTGCTCGGGGGTGTGGCGGCCCAGCGCGGCGCGGCCCATGTGCAGGTGCGCCACGAGCTCCGCGGGCAGACCGCGGCCGAGCAGCAGGGCGCCCGAGAGCACCACGACGCCCGCCTCCCCGACGTCGACGTAGTCGTCTCGGAAGGCGCGGTCCCGTTCGGCGTCCCAGAGCCGCGGCAGGACCAGGCGGGCGGGCTCCAGGACCTCGCGCCGCAGCGCCCCGGTGTCCAGCCACCCGTCGAGGAACATGTCCTCGTCGTGGTGGCCGTACTCCAGGCGCAGCGACGCGGGCCGCAGGTAGTCCGCCGCGCGCACGCCGCAGGCACTCCGGCCCCGCACCCGCAGCTCCTCGACCACGGCGGCGGCCAGCCCGTCCGGGTCCGCGGGGGGCGGCCCGTCCACCAGGAGCCGGACCCGTCCGGACAGCTTGTCGGCCCGGGCGGCGAGCTCGCCCGCGAGCGCCGTCCGGGTGGTGGGGCGGAAACTCACTGCCGGTAGTTCTCCACGGTCGAGGCGTCGCGGGTGGCGGCCTCGTCCGGGTCCTGGCCCGCGGCGCGCCGGGCCTCCCGCTGGCGCAGCAGGTCCCAGCAGCGGTCGAGGTCGACGTTGATCCGGTCCAGCTCGGCCTTCTCCTCGTCCGACAGGGCCTTCCCGACGTGGGCGCGCTCCAACCGGTGCTCCTCCTCGACGAGCTCGGTGATCCGGTGCCGGAGCCCTTCGTCCGCCATGTGGTCCTCCTTGCTCGAGGGGGGTGTCGGCACCGAGACTAATCCGATGGAGCAGGGCGGCTCACTGGTCCGGGCGCTGCACGTGCTCGAGGCCGTCTCCGTGCTGGGCGACGGGGTCACCGCCAAGGCCGTCGCGCGCAGGCTCGGCAGCCCGCTGCCCACCGTCTACCGGACCCTCGGCACCCTGGTCGAGCAGGGCTACCTCGTGCGACTGCACGCGGTGCGCGGCTACGGGCTGGGCTACAAGGTCGCCGAGCTGCACCGCGGGCTCGTCGGGCAGGTGCGGCCGGGGCCCGAGGTCCGCGGCATGGTGCACGCGGTCCACACCGCCGCAGGCGCCGCCGCCTACCTGGCCGTGCTGCGCGACGAGGTCGTGGTCGTCGCCCACGTCGACCTCTGTGTCGACCATCCCGGCAGGCTCGGACTGCGGGTCGGCGAGCCGGCGCCACCGCACGCCACCGCGCTCGGCCGGGCCCTGCTCGCCGGCATGGACCCGGCGGCGCTCACCGGGATCGTCGGGCGGGGCGGGCTGCCCGCCTTCACCCCGCGCACCGTCGCGCACCGGTCCGGCCTGGACCGCGAGCTGCACCGGGTGCGCAGCTCCGGGGCGGCCATCGCCCTCGAGGAACTGCACAGCGGGGTCGCGGAGATCGCCGTCGGACGCGGGTCGGTCGCGGTGGGGGTCGCGGTGCAGTTCCTCGAGGGCGATGGCCGCCCCGGAGCTGCGCA
>Ga0070665_100006408_pt1 | contig 11980 bp, 15 predicted proteins | sample KBSS13metaG_FD_65862 | JGI IMG/M metagenome (GOLD analysis project Ga0070665, IMG submission 65862) | Switchgrass rhizosphere microbial communities from Kellogg Biological Station, Michigan, USA - KBS S1-3 metaG | ecosystem: Host-associated > Plants > Roots > Rhizosphere > Soil ...
CGATCAGGCGGTCGAAGTCGAGATTGGCCTCGATTTGGAGGTCCACCGGACCGTCCTTCCCTTCGGTCTGGGGCATCGTCGTCGGCTTCTCGCAAAGCCTGCACTGCGCGCGTGCGTCGGGGACCGCCGTCAGCACTGACGCCGCTAAAGCCATGACCGCAAAGAGCGCAGCACGCGCATTCATGCGGCAAGTGCTATTCGGCAAACCTCAAAACAGGGTTAATCGCGCGGTAAGGCGTCGGTCGAAATACTGACGCTTGTCCGTAACCCCGCGAGTTCCTATCCCTCAACCGCAATGGCCCGCGCCGCACCCGCCTCGATCCGCAGGTCATTGATGACCGCGCTCAAGATCATGCTCTACGTCGCGCTAGTCGGGCTGCTCGCGCTGATCGTTGCGGTTGCCGTCGCCTACGCGAATCTCCCGAGCTATTCGCAGCTCGCGAAGCGGTCCGACCTCGGACAGATGATCCGGGTGCGTGCAGCTAACGGCGCGGTGCTGGTCAATATCGGCCCAAGCTTCGGGCAGTGGCTACCCTACGAGCAGATCCCGGCGGAGATGCGTGCCGCAATGATCGCGGTCGAGGACAGGCGCTTCCGCTCTCACCTCGGCGTCGATCCGATCGGTGTCGTTCGCGCCGCCAAGGTTCGCGTCGACACCGGCCGCTGGGCGCAGGGAGGTTCGACCATCACCCAGCAGCTCGCCCGCAACATTTTCCTGACCAACAGCCGCACGTTCGGCCGCAAGGTCAAGGAGGCGGTGCTGTCGCTGGCGATCGAACGGAAGTTCTCGAAGGATCAGATACTCGAGCTCTACCTCAATCGCGTCTACTTCGGTGGCGGCGCTTACGGCATCGACGCCGCATCGAGGCGCTTCTTCGGCCACAGCGCGCGCAATCTCTCGCTCGGCGAGGCGGCGATTATCGCCGGCTTGGTGAAGGCCCCATCCAACTATTCGCCTACGGCGGACGTCGAGGCGGCCCGTGACCGTTCGGAAGTCGTCTTGAAGACGATGGTGGAAAACGGTTTCGTCTCGCCCGACCGTGCGGCCCAGGTCGATTCTGCGGCAGTAAAGATTCAGCCGACTACGAGAGAAAATAGCGTTCGCTATTTTACTGACTGGGCGCTGCCGCAGCTCGATACGCTGATCGACGAGAGTAGCGAACCGATCGAAGTCTGGACCACGCTCGATCCCGGAATGCAGTCATCCGCTGAAAAGGCGATTGCCACGAACACCCCGAACGGCGCTCAAGGCGCGCTCGTAGCGATTGATCGGGACGGTGCGGTGCGGGCGATGATCGGCGGTCGCGATTACGTCGATTCGATTTACAATCGTGCGACGCAGGCGGAGCGCCAGCCGGGATCGTCGTTCAAATTGTTCGTCTATCTCGCCGCCCTCGAATCGGGAATGAAGCCGACCGACACGATCGTCGACGAACCGGTAACGATCGACGGCTGGACACCCCGCAACTCGACGCGGACAAATCGCGGCCCGGTCAGTCTTCGCGAAGCCTTTGCGCTATCGATCAATACGATCAGCGCGAAGATCGGTGCCCAACTCGGGTTTGGCACCATCGCCGACATGGCGCGCCGGTTCGGAATCAGCAGCAATATCTCGACCTATCCGTCGATGGTGCTGGGAACGAGCGATGTCCGCCTGATCGACATGACCCGCGCATTTGCGTCGGTCGGCAACCAGGGCGTCTCCGTGTCTCCCTATGCAATCACCAAGGTGGTCACGGCGGACGGCAAACAGCTTTACCAGAAGGAAACGGAAGAGGGCCGGGTGCTCGTTGCCCCGTGGGTGGCAGCGGAAATGACCGACTTGCTTCAGTCGGCCGTTCTGACTGGTACCGGCCGCGCCGCACAGATCGGCCGACCGGTGGCCGGCAAGACGGGCACCACCAGCTCGAACAAGGACGGGTGGTTCATCGGCTTTTCAAGTGGGCTGACGACCGGTGTTTGGATGGGCCGCGATGATGCCCGTGCGATTGCTGGTCTCCAGGGCGGTACCGCGCCTGCGCGCGCCTTCCACGATTTCATGTCCGTCGCCGTCTCCCGGCGCCCGGTGGAGAATTTCCAGACTGAAGTTCCGATGCCAGACTGGAACCTCGACAGCGAGGATGACCCCTACGCCAACGAAGTCGGCTTCGCGCCGCTAGTCGACGAGAACGGCAATCCGTTGCCGGGCCAACCGGTCGACAGCCTGCCACCGCCTGGCCAGCCCCTGCCCACACAACCCCAGCAACCGCAGACGGACAGCCAGCTCGACCAGCAGTGGCTCGACAAGGTGCTTCCGCCCGGCAGCGGCCAGCCCCAGCGGCCACAGCAGCCAGCTCAACAGCGGCCTCAGGTGGTGAGGCCGCCGGCTCCGTCATCGCGACCGGCCGAGCCGCCGCAACCGGTTCCCAATACGCCGCAGCAATAGGCTCGCTTTCCGCGCGTCGCCCTCGAACAATTGCTGTTCGAGCGCCTTGAATTTCGGTCCGTGGTTCATGTGAACCAAATGCGCGACTTCGTGCGCCACGACGTATTTCCTGACTTCGGGCGGAGCGAAAATCAGGCGCCAGCTGTAACGGATACGGCCAGCCGACGAGCAGCTCCCCCAGCGCGTGTCAGCATCGCCTACCGAAACGGCCGCCAGCGTGACCCCCGCCCGTTCGGCTGCCTCGGCGGTTTCCTTCGACAGCGCGTTTAGGGCGCGGCGCTTCAGATAGAGTTCGACCCTGCGCGCGAAGCCTGCCTGCGGCCCACCGCAGATAAGACTGTCGCCCTTAAGGCAAGGCGTGCGGGCCGCGGTCGGGGACCATTCTAATCGGACATCGCATCCTTCGATCGGGATGGTCACGCCGGGCTCGAACGGTTCGGGCGGCAGCATCGCGCCTAGCTGCCCTTCGACCCATCCGCGTTGCTCCACGGCCCACGCCAGCGCTACCTTGCGGTTCATCCGCAGCGGTCCTGTGAGCTTCAAGATTCCGCGCTTCTCGTCGAGGCGGAGGCGCATGCGCCTCGCGCCTCGCACTCCGCGAATCTCGACTGGCAGCGGCAGGTCGTCGTGCTGGAACAGCGCCTCAGAGGGGGCGATCAATGACATGATCCTCAAGTTCTTCGACGTCAGCTTCACTCACCGTCCAGCCGCGCGTCGACTGACCTGCCTCGTGTACCGTCTCGCGGCTTCCCGAAATCAGATAGTGCCAAGATTTTAACGGCTTGCCTTCCGATCGCAGACGGTAGGCGCAGCTTTCGGGCAACCAGTCGAGCTTGCCGACGCTCTTTCGATCCAGGATGACGCAGTCGAGCACCCGCATCTTGCGATGCGCATAGTCGATGCACATGCCGTTCTTGCGATCGAGCAACTCACACGCGACGTTAGTCGGATAAAGGAGACCGGTCTCCTCATCCTCCAATTTGTGAAGGCAGCAGCGACCGCAACCATCGCACAGTGCTTCCCACTGGCCCCGGTCCAGCTGGTGGAGCGGCCTCTCCCAGAAAGGCTTCGAGGGTCGAATTGGGGCCATGACAGGTTCAGACATGCTTTGCTATCGGGGCGCGTTCAAGAAGCCGGGGACAAAAGGGCAAAGATTATGAAACGGTTCGCTTTGATCGCCTTCTCGCTCGCGACAGTCTCCGCGCCAGCGGCAGCGCAATATGTTTCTGACGCAGAGCCGTTCATCACTGCGGTGCGCGATCGCGACGGCAACAAGGTCACCGAGATGATCGACAAAAGACCGACCATCGTGAACAGCCGCAACATGAAGGGCGAGACGGCGCTCGTTACGGCTATTTCGCGATCGGACGAGCTTTGGACGACTTTCCTGCTGGGCAAGGGCGCCAATCCGAACCTGGCTACCTCTGCGGGTGACACTCCGCTGATGGCCGCTGCCCGTGTCGGCTACACGCAGGCGATCGAATATCTGCTGGCCCTCGGCGCGAAGGTCGATGCGACCAACAAAATGGGCGAGACGGCGCTGATCCTCGCGGTTCAGCAGCGCGAGCTCGAAGCGGTTAAGTTACTGCTCGCCAAGGGCGCCGACCCCGACAGAAAGGATGCTGCGGCCGGCTACTCCGCGCGGGACTACGCGAAGCGAGACACACGCAGCAAAACCATCCTGACGGCGATCGAATCGGCCGGCAAACAGACGCCGGCGAAGAAGGACGATCTCGATAGTTTCAAACTTTAGGCGTCAGTTATCGTCGCCCAAGCTCGGGTCGATCTGAACCGAGAGCCGCCGCGCGGCGCGTCTGGCGAATCGGAGGATCTCCGCCTTCCGGCGTGCCGAGGCCAGAGGCCGGTGTGCCGCTTCACGAATTTTCACTGCGTCGTAGCGATCGGCGACTATCAGTCCGGCTTCGCTCGGCAGGAATCTTTCGCCCTCGCAAATCGACGCGAGGTTGGGCGGAACGGCCCAGAAGAAACGGTCGCAGTAACCGAGGTAATCGGTCCACTTGCCGTCGCCGAGCAGGTCTGCCTTCGCGACCTTGATCTCGACGATCGTCAACCCGCCCTTGCTGTCGATGGCCATCATGTCGGCGCGCCGCCCGTTGGGGAGTGGCACTTCGCAGATGGCAAAAAGGTCCTGACGGCAGAACAGGCGGGTAACGCCGCGCGCGACTTCGGCGGCGATCGGCGCGGCATCGGCAAAGCACGAATCGATTAGGGTGGCCATCGCTGGCCACCCTAGAACAAACCAAGAATATGAGAAACCGCCCTAGCGGTAGAAGATGTGATTGCCGATCGAGGCAACGCGCTTCAGACGCCACCCTGGCGAAACCCGCTTGGCGTGGAAGAACAAAGCCGTGCCAGCGGCCGAGTCCTTGAGGTCCTGATCGACAATCTTCGCGATCGCGACCGCAGTTTGCCACTGACGGCTCGCACGCGGCACCACCGGAAGCGAATGTCCACGAATGAAGCTAAACTGTCCGCGCTGAAACAGCACCCCGCAATAGGATGACGGGAAGCGCCCGGAACCCGCACGATTTGCGATCACTTCGCCAACCGCGAGCTGACCCTGGAGCGGCTCGCTCTTCGATTCGAAATAAATGCCGGTCGCCAGGCAATCGAGCTCACGGCTTCCGGTCTCGGAACTTCTCAACTGCGCGACCAGAGACGACAAGTCGCCACTCGGCTTCACCGGCTCTGGCGTCGCAACATCCTGATCGATGGAATTGGCGTCGGCCGGCTCATTGATGTCCGGCGTGTAGGTTGGGTTCGAAATGGGCTCCGGAACGATGATCTTTGGATAAGACGCGGTCGTCACCGGAATCAACGGTTCGGAAGAAGTCGGACCCACCTGGGCCGGCGCCACCGAACTTCCGGTAGCAGCAGCAAGGACCAGCAGGGCCGAGCGAAACGAAAGCAACATAAATTCCGAATTCAGTGCGGTGAACCGCCATCACAGACGCGCGAAAGCACGTTCGAAAACGTGTCTTGTGACTGCTGTTGGTTCCCCGTCTTGCGTGGCACCTGCCTCCGGCTATTTCCGGATGGATGGTGCCCCCCGCTCTGTCTTGGTGTCTGTTTTGGCGTCCCCGCGTGCAGGGTCAACCCAAGCCGGTCGTTTCAGCGATGAATCGTTCCGGGTCCGCGATGTCCAGTTCAATTAACCATGAATCAGGGTCAAACTGTTGCCGCCGCGCGATCAAATCGCGCAATTCTGCGGAACCTGCGTGTTCGGCTGCTTCTTTGAAGACCCAGCGATAATTGAAGTCCAGACCCAGTTCCCTCTCCAGGAACCCACGGAACTCTCCTTTCGTCATCAGGATAAGCGTGAGGGTGCCGCGGTCTGGATCGCCCCTTTGCAGGACGGTTGCGAATCCTCCGTTCGCCTCAACTCGTCGCATGATGGCCGTAGCCTCCACATGAGCGGGCAGCCGGTCATCGCTCACTCCTTGTAACCCGTGAGGCTGCTAAGCGAGATGTGAGAGCGGACGAAGGTTCCCGTCCCGCGTGCAGCCTCTTCGCCGTCCGGACCAATGATGTGCGCATCGGCGATCATCACCCGGCGGCGCCCGCTGATCCACCGGCCTTCGGCGATCGCTTCACCCGCGCGCATCGGGCGTGTGAAGTGGAGGTTGAATGCAGTGGTCAGCAGGAAGCGGTCGCTGACCAGGCTGTTGGCCGCGTAGAAAGCGACGTCGTCCAGCATTTTGAAATACAGCGTACCATGGGCTGCTCCCGCCGCATGAAAGGCCGATCCCTCGACTCGGAAGCGAATGCGGGCCTGACCGGCGCCGGTTATTTCGATCCGGGAATCAAACAACCGATTCACTGGCGCCGAGTCGTAGAGGGCTTCGAGACGACGATAGTGCGCCCGCGCGCCCGTCGCCGTCATCTCCTCGCGGTTAGGCGGCGTCCCGCTCATCGGCCCCCATGAGAACCGCCGCGAGCGCATCACGACTGCGTGCGCCGCGCATCTTCTCAAGAGTTGGTGCATGACGAGTCACCCGGCTGATCGCAGCCAGGGCCTTCAGATGTTCAGCGCCCGCATCCGGCGGTGACAGCAGCAGAAAGACGAGATCTACCTTCAGCCCGTCAATCGACTTGTAATCGACCGGCTCGGAAAGTCGGACGAACAGGCAGTAGATGCGCGTGAGACCCTCGATTTTGCCGTGCGGAATTGCAACGCCTTGACCGAAGCCGGTAGAGCCCAGCCGCTCGCGTTCCGTAACGCTCGACAGGATTTCGCTGGCATCCACGTCAAGGCGTGTCGCGGCAATCTGTGCCACCTGCTGAAGCAAAGCGCGCTTGTTGCCGCCCGACAGGGACGGCTTGATCGCATCGAAATCGAGAAAATCTGACAGCTGCATACTCTACTCACGACCACGGCAGGTGCCGCACGCTTCACCGATACACATTGTTTGAATGTTGTCAGCGGGCGGGAGGTTCAACCCAGCCGATATTACCGTCGTCGCGGCGGTAGATCATGTTCAATTCCCCCGATGCACTATTTTTGAACATCAGCGCATTGGTGTTGCGAAGGTCGAGCAACATCACCGCATCAGATACGCTCGCTTCCGGTATGTCGACCTTGGTCTCGGCGACGATGGCCGGATGGACGCCCTGATCAGCCTCGGGCTGAACTTCCTGCCGGGACGATAGAATGGTGTAGCCGGCGTCCTCGACAAACTTCGAGGTTCCGTCCGCCTTATGCTCCTTGAGGCGACTGGCGTAACGGCTCAACTGCTTTTCGATCTTGTCCGCGGCACCCTCGAACGCGATGTGGGCATCGGGCGCTCGCTGGTGCGCCTTGAGCACGACATTGTTGATCACCGGGGCGACGATGTCGCAGACGAAATCGGCGTGGGGACCTGGACTGAACGTCACGTTCGCCGCGACTGCCCGCGGGAAATATTTTTGTGCCAACCCCTCGATCCGATTCACGGCCTGGGTTTGCAGCGAATCTCCCACATCGATCTGATGACCCGTCACCCGTACGTCCACCTAAACAGCCTCCTTCCTGCGCGGCGCGCCGGGTAGGCGCGCTCCGGCCAGTGCGTCAATCGCCTCAGGCGGCGAGCGGCGCAAAGCGTTCCCAAAGCGGGTTCGCTATACGTGCGATAAACGCACGGTGCCGTTCCAGTTCCTCCGCGCTTGCAAAGTGCGGGCGCGGAACACGGGGCTCACGGACCGTTACAGTCGGTCCGCTGACGCTGATTTCCCTGGCGTCCGTATCTGCAACCAGGCCCAGGCCGATCTGCCGGCCTCCAGTGAGTTCGACATAGACCTGCGCGAGCAATTGGGCGTCCAGCAGGGCGCCGTGCTTGACGCGCAAACTCCGGTCGACGCCGAAGCGCGTGCAGAGGGCGTCAAGGCTGTGCTTCGCGCCTGGATGGCGCGCACGGGCGAGAACCAAAGTGTCGACCATTCTGCTCATGCAGACGAGCGGCCGGCCACAAAGCTGCAGCTCGTTGTTGAGGAACCCGAAATCGAAAGAAGCATTGTGTGCGACGAGCGGGGATTCACCGATGAATTCGATCAAATCCTCGACGCGGTCCTCAAACAGTGGCTGGGCGGAGAGGAAGATGGTCGAGAGGCCGTGAACCGCCTCGGCCTCGAGCGGCATCGACCGCTGTGGATTGAAATAAGCGTGGAAGTGGCGACCGGTTTCGACGCGATTGATCATCTCGATGCACCCGATTTCGACCATGCGGTCGCCGCCGGCCGGATTGAGGCCTGTTGTTTCCGTATCGAAGACGATTTCCCGCATCGCTTTTCTATCCACCTCGCCCAATTCCGAGACAAGACAGAATGTCGCCGACCTGGCGTTCAGTTGTGGATAGGTCGACTCCCGTATCTACCACAAAATCCGCGCGGCTTCGCTTTTCTTCGTCGGGCAGCTGCCTGGCGAGGATCGCCGCCAGCTTTTCGGCGGTTATTCCAGGCCGGGCCAACACGCGGGCTCGCTGCACGTCGGTGGGTGCGGAGACGACAATGACCTTGTCGAACGCCGTCTCACCCCCAGTTTCGAACAGCAAAGGGATGTCGAACAGTAATGCCGGCGCGTTTCGATTGCGATTGATGAAATGCTCGCGGGCCCCCTGCACCGCCGGATGGACTATCGACTCCAGCGCCTCCAGTTCGGCCGGATAGCCAAGCACCTTCAGCGACAAGTGCTCCCGATCGAGAATGCCATCGGTCACCGTACCGGAAAAACGCTCGCCGATCGCGGCGATCAGTTCCGGATCGTTCTCCTGAAGGTTGTGAACCACTGCGTCAGCGTCGAACACGGGCACGCCAGCGCGCTCGAACATTCTGGCGACTGTCGACTTGCCCATGCCGATCGAACCAGTCAGCGCGAGCCGGATCACGAGGGAAAGTGCCTCCACGATGTGACGTCATGCCGCCTGAATGACGTCATGACTGCAGCAGCCCGTATCGCCGCAACCGCTTCAGAACCGGGATCAGCGGCATTCCCAAGATCGTGAAGTGCCCGCCGACAATCGATTGGAACAGCTGGATACCGCGGCCCTCCATACGAAATACGCCGACGGTGTTGCCGACCTCTGGCCATTCGGCGTCGAGATAGGATTGGATGAACTCCTCGGACAATTCGCGAACGTCGAGCTCGGCACGACCGAAGTGGGTCCAGTCGACCTCCCCATCCTTGGCTAGCGCGACAGCGCTGGTCAGCAACATGGTCTTCCCGGAAAAGGTGCGAAGATGCTCCGCCGCGTCGTCGCGATTTTTCGGCTTGCTGAAGAGCCTTCCGCCGACTGTCACGACGGAATCGCTGCCAAGCACCCACTTGCCCGGATGCGCCTCGCTGACCGCAAGCGCCTTGGCTTCGGCAAGACTCTGGGCGATCGCCTCCATGTCCGGCTTGCCGTTCTTAGCCATCTCTTCGTCGATGTTCGCGGGGACGACCTCGAACTCGACGCCCGCGTCTTCCAGCATCTTGCGGCGAATGGAGCTTCCTGAAGCCAGAATGAGAACAGTCATGAACAACCTTGTGGAAAAGTGAGGGTGGCCTCCTAGCGCGGAGTTGGGGAGCGGCTCAACGGGAGCCTTGTCCGACATCCATTTCGATCCTTCCCATGTTTCGTCCACGGCTGGCAGAATCGATCCCCAGCCTGTGAATCACGGGCAAGCGCGGCCGCGACTCGCCGGATATCATCGGGAGTCCAGTTTCCCAGCTTGTTGGCAAAGTCGGGAGCCGCGACTAAACCCCGCGTCCCGCGCACCAACAACAACATCAATCTTTTAAGAATCTTATATATAGGGAGAGTAAGAGGGTGGCCTCGAGCCCGAATGAGCGCTCTAAAGGCGGGGCTTCGGACAAGCCTTTGCTAGCCGTCCTGAACGGTGAGAAGTTGAGCGTTCCTCCCGTTTGGATGATGCGCCAGGCTGGGCGGTATCTTCCCGAATATCGCCAATTGCGCGCCGACAAGGGGAGTTTCCTCGACCTCGTTTACGACAGTCAAGCTGCTGCGGAGGTTACTCTTCAGCCGCTAAAGCGGTTTCCGCAAATCGACGCGGCGATCCTGTTTTCCGACATCCTGATCATTCCGTTCGCGATCGGGCAGAATTTGACGTTCGTAGCGGGAGAGGGGCCGCGCCTGACGCCTCCGCTGGTCGATGCGGCCCTCGATGGCCTGAGAGCCGTTCCTGCGCGCTTGGAGGCCATCTACGAGACCGTCAGGAAGGTGAAGGCAGCTCTCGAACCTTCCACGACCTTGATCGGCTTTGCCGGGTCTCCCTGGACCGTGGCTACCTACATGGTTGCGGGGCAGGGGAGCCGTGATCAGTCGGAGACGCGCCGGCTGGCTTACTCGGATCCCGGAGCTTTCGCCGCGATCATCGAGCGGATCGAGCAGGAAACGAGTGGCTATTTGTCCGGACAGATCGAAGCAGGTGCGGAAGTCGTTCAATTGTTCGACAGTTGGTCGGGAAGTCTGGCGCCAGCTGAGTTCGAGCGTTGGGTGATCGCTCCCACTTCTCGCATCGCTGCGGCAGTCAAGGTTCGCCACCCGCACGTAAAGATCATCGGCTTTCCCAAGGGCGCCGGTGGCAAGCTCGGAGCCTATGCTCGAGAAACCGGCATCGACGGCCTTGGTCTGGATGAAACGGTCGATCCAGTGTGGGCGGATCGGGAGTTGCCTCAGGGCCTTCCGGTTCAGGGTAATCTCGATCCCCTCGCTTTGCTGTCAGGCGGCGAGGGATTGAACGCCGGAGTGGGTCGCATCCTTGACGCATTCGCCGGCCGGCCTCACATCTTCAATCTCGGTCACGGCATTCTCCAGGAAACGCCCATCGCGCATGTAAAGCAGATGCTTGCAGAGGTGAAAAAAGGCGGATGACCGATCTCCACGACCTGTTGAACGTCGCATACCCCTGGGTGAAAGCGGCGCACATCACCTTCGTCATCTTCTGGATGGCGGGTTTATTCATCCTGCCGCGCTTTTACGTCTATCATCACGAGACGACGCCAGGTTCCGCCGAGGATCGCGCCTGGATCGAGCGTGAGGATCGCGTTCGCAAGATCATCCTGACGCCGGCGATGATTGTTGTCTGGATCCTCGGCTTGACGCTTGCCTATAGTACCGGTGTCTGGGCGCAGGGCTGGTTTCACGCCAAGCTCGCCATGGTCATCGGTTTGTCGGGTTACCAAGGATGGCTTGGCAGCTACGGCAAGCGCCTGGCAACGGGCAACCGGCCGCTCGATAATCGGACCCTGCGCATCATGAACGAGATACCGGGGGTTGCCGCCGCAATCATCGTGGTTCTGGTCATCGTCAGACCGTTTTAGGAAAATATTCGCGCCCCTACGGGTCATTGTTGCGCACAAGTGTTGCCCGCTTACTGCAGTCTCCGCCGGGAGGAGCATTGACTTAGGGCATTGCCAGACATACCTCGGCTGCGACGCTAAATCGGCCAGTTCACTTCATTAGCCGATGAACCGTTTGTCCCCGATGCGGCGTCCTGCCCATCCAGCGCTTTTAGATAAGCCATCTTCCAACTTTCGCGCAAAGCGACACACGAAATGCATCTCAAAGATCTTAAAAAACAAACCCCCGCCGAGCTGGTCACGATGGCCGAAGAGCTCGGCATCGAGGGTGCCTCCACCCTGCGTAAGCAGGACCTCATGTTCTCCATTCTCAAGGTGCGCGCGGAAACGGGCGCGGAAATCAACGGCTCGGGGACGATTGAAGTCCTGAATGACGGGTTTGGCTTCCTACGCTCGCCTGAAGCGAACTACCTTGCTGGTCCCGATGACATTTATGTCGCGCCAAGCGTGGTGCGCCGCTTCGGTCTGCGCACCGGCGACACGGTCGAGGGCGAAATTCGCGCTCCCAAGGAAGGCGAGCGCTATTTCGCACTGACCAAGGTCACGCAAATCAATTTCGACGATCCGGACGCCGTCCGCCATCGGGTCAATTTCGACAATCTGACACCGCTCTATCCGACGTCCAAGATCGAGCTCGATCCCAAGGATCCCACGGTCAAGGACAAGTCGGCGCGCGTGATCGATATCGTCTCGCCGCT
>Ga0070665_100006409_pt1 | contig 11979 bp, 10 predicted proteins | sample KBSS13metaG_FD_65862 | JGI IMG/M metagenome (GOLD analysis project Ga0070665, IMG submission 65862) | Switchgrass rhizosphere microbial communities from Kellogg Biological Station, Michigan, USA - KBS S1-3 metaG | ecosystem: Host-associated > Plants > Roots > Rhizosphere > Soil ...
GGACTGACTTGAACGGACGCAGCGTCGATCTGAGGAGTTATCGCGGCAAAGTTGTGCTGCTGAATTTCTGGGCGACGTGGTGCGCATCCTGCCAGGTCGAGCTGCCTCGCTTTGACGCATGGCAGAAGAAGTATGGCGCAGATGGTCTTCAGGTACTTACGGTCTCAATGGACGACGGGGATGCGCCGGTGCGAAAGACGGTTCGCAGACTGCACCTCGCTCTTCCGGTTGTGATGGGCGATGCGAAGCTCGGCGAAGCCTACGGCGGCGTGCTGGGATTGCCTGTCACGTTTCTGATCGGGCGCGACGGAGTTGTCGAGGCCAAAGTCAAAGGCGAGACCGATCTCGACGCTCTGGAATCTCAGGTGAGGAGAATGCTGGGGAAGTGAACCGTACGCCGATGCCGATTTCATCGGCTTGGTTGTCTTCGCTCGGTAACTCGTGAATTCTTCTGCGGTGAGTGTAAGCACCGCGTGCGCATCTAAGCCGCCTGTGAGCCTCCATATGCCCGAAGGATGGCTTAACGATTGGGGGTGCCGGTGATTGGGTTCGCCGGCGGCTTGTGGAGCAGGGATGGCTCATATTTCCGTAAGCGAATTCTGCAATGCACGTTCACTATCTTGCTCACAGCCACCGTCAGCGCCGCTCAGGCTCCGTCAGAAGATGTTCTGCCGGATGCGCCTTCCGTTGCCGCCGGTGAAACAGGAGTCTTTCCTTCCGAGCAAAACGGAAAGCTCCCCGTGCGGCCTCCGTTCCCGGGCGGTATGACGACAAAACAGAAGTACGGGCTTGCAACCAGACGTATTTTCTCTCTCCAGACCCCACTGAAAGCCCTGGTTGTTTCCGGCTGGGAAGTTGGAGTGGGTATAGGACCGGATCTGCCAACAAATGGGTGGAAGCCCTTCGGCAAACGGGTGGGATACAACGCGGCAGGCATCTCCTCGACGATATTTTTCACAACGGCGTTTGTGCCGTCGCTGGTACATCAAGACCCCCGTTACTTTCCGCTGAACCATGGCCCCGTAAAGGATCGAGTGATGTGGGCCGTGCGCAGCGAATTTGTGGGCGTCGGCGACGATGGCCACACTATGCCTAACTACGCCAGTCTGGTTGGGTTGGCGCTGGCCTCGGCGGTCAACGATACTTTCACGCCGAGTGATGATGTCAGCCTTGGCGACACCGCCGAAAGTTATGTGATCAAACTCGGTATCGGTACTGGATTGAATGTCATCCGCGAGTTCAATGTCTTCGATCGCGTGAAAGCGATTGCGCATCACTCGAAAACGGCCGAAGAGTAGGGTGACGAACTTGATGCCTTGATGAAGGTGGTTCAGTCAATCTGCCGGTCATCTCAACTCAGCCGAATACGCAGGGATAATCGATTGTGTGGCCACGGAAAGCAACCTCACACTTCTCAAGGACTATCAAGCTTATTTGCGTGTTGAAAAGGGGTTGCGGCCACTCACTTGCGAGGCCTATGACGGCGATCTGAAGACATTCGCCGAGTTTCTCGAAGGCCGGCAGGGGGTACTGGTAACCGCGGCGCAGCAGGACGTCGCTGCCTTTCTCGAACATCTGCGAACACATTCGATAGATTCGCGAAGTGCGGCCCGAAAGTTGAGTTGTCTTCGCGGTTTCTATAAATGGCTCCTGCTCGATCGCCGCATTCATCACGATCCCACCGTCAACATCGAATCTCCGAAAGCCTGGAAAGTGCTTCCGAAATCCCTGGCCGAGCCTGAGGTGTCGGAGATGCTGGAGCGCGCGGCCATGTTCGCGGAGCATCCGCAGGCTCAAGCCACGGCGCTGCGGGATCGAGCCATTCTCGAGTTGCTCTACGCTGGCGGTCTGCGCGTTTCAGAAATCACTGGATTGGGAACCGGCGATCTTGCGCTCGATGCCGGGCGAGTGCTCGTGCGCGGCAAGGGCGACAAAGAGCGCATTGTGCCGCTTGGACGCTCTGCCGTCGGCGCACTCGAGGAATACCTGCGCATGGGCAGGCCTCACCTTGCCCGCATCAGCACCAAGCGAAAAACCAATCCGGCGAGACAGGATGCGACACGGCTTTTTCTGTCGCTTCGCGGAATGCCTCTCACCCGGCAATGGGTCTGGCATCTGGTGAAGATGAGCAATAAGGATGCAAGCCCCCACAAGCTTCGGCACAGTTGCGCGACACACATGGTGGAGCACGGAGCGGATCTCAGAAGCGTTCAGGTAATGCTGGGGCATGCCGACATCTCAACAACACAGGTGTATACCCATCTCGCCCTTGGACGGTTGAAGCAGGTGCACCGCGAGCATCATCCGCGAGCCAGGACGCGAGGGCCCGAAGAAGATGTGCCTTCACCGAACACTTCACCGAACACCTCGAAGACCCGTGGCCTGCAGGTGATTCGCGGAGGCAAGGATCGTCGCCAGGAATTGAAAAAGCTGGACCCGCCGCTTCCTGAACATGGAGAGTCCGCATGATCCGCGCGGAGGATGAGGCTGTCGATTTGAATCAGCCAACTCCGCCCCTCGCTGGACTGGTGGACGAATATTTGCGCGTGCTCGCGAATGAACGTGGATCGTCAGCGCACACGTTGCGCGCTTATCGGCGGGAGCTGATGAACTTCGCCGTGTACATGGGTCAGAGACATGCCGCGATCGCGAGTGTCGTCCAGATAGAGCATCTTCACATTCGCACTTATCTTGGAGTTCAGCTCGAACGTGGGCTGTCGAAGGCGTCAACGGCCAGGGCGCTGGCGGCGATTCGAAGCTGGTTCAAATGGCTCGCTCGTACCGGACACGTAGAGCAGAATGTCGCCTCGCTCGTCGCAACACCAAAGCTTCCAAAACACCTGCCGCGTGTGCCTTCAATCGAGCAGATGAACCGCGTTGTCGACAGCGTTGACGACGATGCAGCCAGCTGGCTGGCACGGGACAAGGCGATCCTGGAACTGCTCTACGGTTGCGGGATCCGCAATGCCGAACTCACCGGGCTCAACATTCGCGACATTCACTGGGGCAATGAAGCGATCCTTGTCAGAGGAAAAGGGCAGAAACAACGCCTCGTTCCATTGGGCGACGCCGCAGCCCAGGCATTGCGGGCCTACCTCGCAGAGCGGTCGGCGCGTCTGACGGCGAAACTCGGCGCACGCGGAAGCGATACCCCGGCGTTATTCCTCAGCCTTCAACTGCGCGGACTGGGCAAGCCCGGCGGCGAGGGCCGGTTGACGACGCGAAGTGTCGGACGGATTGTGAAGCGGGTAGCAATTTTGCGCGGACTCTCGGCGGATGTGCATCCGCACACGTTGCGGCATGCGTTCGGTACGCACCTTCTGGAAGAGGGCGCCGACTTGAGGGCTATTCAGGAGTTGCTCGGGCACGAACGGCTGTCGACAACGCAGCGCTACACCCAGCTGACTACCTCTCAGCTCGAAGCCGTCTACGACAAGACACATCCCCGCGCACGGTGAGATTCTTTAGATCCGACAAAGCAAGCGTCAGAAGCTGACTTTGCGTTGGGGATACCAGGTCAGTTTGATCGTCGTCGTGGTCACAGTCTGCTGTCCGGGAAGATAGATCGGCGCCTTCCAGTGTTCGTAGGTGAAGTCGCCCTTGATCTCGAGATCATTGCGAAGACGCTTCACCGCCTCGAAGCTCACATCGTTGAGCGTCGTGCCGCCGTTTACATAGAAATGTGTGGCTGGGTCGATTTCGGTCGTTGAACCGGGAATGAAATCCTTCGCGACCTTCTGGTGCCGGCCACTCACCTGGATGGACTCGTTGCCGGAAAGATGCCAGGTGACCCATGCCTGTCCGCCCTTGGCTTCGCGGCCGATCCAGTCTCCCATGATCTGCCCATTGTTCGTATAACCGTTCCGCTGCAGAGACTCATAGTACATAAAGCGTCCGCCCTGGCTTGTCCGAATCGGCGGGTCCGTCTCTACGCCTTCTACGCGGAGATCGAGTTTCGGAATGCCGGGCACATGGGACAGGTAAATTCCGGGGCGCCAGGACGCACGCCGTGGCGCGTCAATGGGAGAAACGTCATCGTGAACTTCGCCATCCGCGTAGAGCGTAAGCCAGCGGCGAAGGAAGGGAAGTCGGTAAGAGAAATCGAATGCGCCGAAACGCGCGCCGGGATCATTGCGGCCCAGTTTGTCACCGTTCGTCGGCGACGCAAGGCTGAAGAAACTCTTCAAGAATGTATGCAGAGTGATTGGCCCGTGGCCCTTTCCGCCCCAGATCGCGGAACGCTCGAAGCCAAATTCGAGGTTCTCGGTGGGACGGAAGCTGATCTTTTCAAGATGCATCCATGGGTTTCCGGGCGTGATCACATTGGCCTGTCCGGGGCCGGGATACAGCGGATTCGGCACGTAAGTGTGGCCGTGTAGTCCGCCTATCAAAAACTCATAGCGGAATGGGCCGGTGATGTAAGAGAGACCGGGCACGTGCAGCGGTTCCGTTCGATTGATACGGAACGAATAAAAGTTCTCCGCGTTATTGGAGTAAGCGAACCCGCCGCCCAGTCCGGGCCCGAGCCAGTCGTCCTGTTTGCCCAGCGAGATCTCGTGATTGAGTACCCGCGTCGAAACGTACGCTTCCATAAAGCGCGCTCGAATCGTTTTGTCGATTGGTCCCAACGGGATCGTCGCCTGAGGATACGTCACCCCGGTGTTGGGATCGAGAGGGATACCGTCAACGGCGGAGAGAACCGCCGCGAGGTCGGGCGAGTAGCCGGTTGCTGATGGCGCCCCTTGAAATTCTCCGCGAACGTAGAGAAGGAATCGCCCTGCGGAAGCATATCCGCCAATTCCCGTGTAGGTATTCAGGCCGTTTGCATACGGGCGGCCGTAGTCGTTGATAACGCTCTGGCCGAGGTGAAAGCTGTCCTGCAGAGGCGTGCCGCTGATGCCGCGAAAGGCGCTATAGACAGACTCGATGCGCACATGGCCTTGCAGCACTCCGCACGGCCCACTCATGTCGGGATGAAGATCGCGATCGATGGCCTCGTAGATCTGCTGAGCTTCTGATGTCGTTGGGTCAGCCGCGTCTGAAGCATCTTCGATCCTCGCGCTCACTTCCTCGAGAATCCGTTCGATGCTTGAGCGCGTCCATGGACGCATGCCGAGATAGACGGTATCGATATAGCCGAGCCCATAGAGGCGCATCATGGCGGGATAGATCCAGCTATCGACAGGAATATAGGGAGAATCAAGCGATGCCGGTTCGCACACCGGAGCGGGACGGCTCGTGTCGGGGACTGTCTGTGCTGACGCTTCGAGCGAGAACGGATTTAAGACAAGAAATCCTGCTGAAAACACTGCCGAAAGAACAGCAGCAAAAGCTCCGCGACTGCTAACGCTCATGACTCTCACTTTATCATTCGGGTTGGCCGGAAACGCCGCGAGCACGACCGCGGGCGAGCGAGTCTGGAGAGACGCAATTGCCTCTTAGATTGACTACTTATCAAGGAATCGGGTAGCGAGATCAAGATCGCGATGGAATGCTGCAATAATGTCTTGCTTGTCGATAACCGGTGTAATCCCCTTGCTCTTGAGGTAGCCCTCCATGGCTTCGACGGGATCGGTCGCATTCGAACCACCATCGGAGCTGTCGGGCTTTTTCGAAGGCGAGGCGGGGGTCTCTAGCAGACATTCGAGCAAAGTGGCTCCACGAAGCTGACGGGCTCGCACGATCGCTTCATATGCGACTCGATACGCAGCCACCGGATCGCGCGCGTCAACGGCAATCGTAGGGACGCCGTGGAGCAATGCCTCCGGCTTCTGAGCTGAGCGGGAATGAATCGAGTCGCCCGCGTTGGAGTAACGGACAAAGATGATGGGCAGTCTCCTGGTCCCCGCAGCTTGAATAGCCTTCTGCCATTGTGTGATCGAGTCGCTGCCCGAAGGGATGAATGCGACAGCGACTGCGCCGCTTTTTGCTGTCAGGGACTCAGAAGCGCGAGCGAGAAATGTCTTCTGCGCCTCGCCCTTTGCTGAAGGAAGAAGAATGTTTTTGTTTTCCGCTTCGATTTGCGCCGAGCTTTCCTGATGCAGCGAGGATGGAGCGAGCGCGCGGAACAGCGTCTCCACCGACATGCCTTTGACAAACGCGGGGAGCCAGTCGCCGGGCGCAATGCAGAGCGTGTCTCCCTGCTGAAGATCAATGCAGGCCGCGGATGCCGTGGCCTCCAGCCCTGAAGAGACATGCAGGTCGCCGTCGAGTTTTCCGTGCTGAAAGAGCTCGGTGGCGCGCAGCCCGAGTAGGCGGCACTTGAGCATGGCGGCGTAGATTGCGAGAAGCCTCTCGTCGGGAATCAGCGAGAAGGGCTTCTCGGCGGCGACTTCAACTGGCGTCTGTGTTTTGGGCATGGGTTCAGTCTGCGAATCCGTCTTGTGACAACCGATCCGATGGGTTAGATGCTACGTGGTGTAATCAGCGTTGATGCGGATGTATTCGTGCGTAAGGTCGGTGGTCCAGAATTTGCATGTGCCCGGACCCTGGTGGAGATCGATGCTGATGGAGAACTCAGGCTGCTGAATATACGCATGAGCCGCGGTTTCGTCGAACTCGGCAGCGCGTCCGCCGTTTCGGCAGATAGGAAGGTCGCCGAAGGATATGTCGATGCGTTGCGGATCTATTTGCGCACCGGAGTATCCAATAGCCGCCATCAGGCGTCCCCAGTTGGGATCGCAGCCGGCCCAAGCAGTCTTGACCAGGGGAGAATGTGCGATTGCCTTGGCGACTCGGACAGCTTCTGCGTTCGAGACCGCGCCGTGGATGTGAAGCTCGACAACATGCGAAAGGCCTTCGCCATCGGAAACGACCTGGCGTGCAAGTGATGTGCAAACCTGATTCAGCGCGGTAGCGAATTCGCGATTATCAGGACCGATGTGCGCGCCGCTCGCGCCGGACGCGAGCAGAAGGACGGTGTCGTTGGTGGATGTGTCGCCATCGACGGAGATGCGATTGAAGCTGATCTCAATGGCATCGCGAAGGTAGCCGTCGAGAACCGCGGGCTCGATAGCGGCGTCCGTGAGGATGTAGACGAGCATGGTCGCGTGCGGCACAAGCTGCGGGTGGATCATGCCTGAGCCCTTGCACACTCCGGCGATGCGAACTTCCTGAGGAATGTCACCGGGTCCGTCGACTTCAGGAGAAGTCACTTCAATGCGGGCAAACGCCGTCTTCTCAACCGTGTCCGTTGTCATAATCGCTTCCGCGACCTGCTGGAAGTGGTCGGATTGAGCGCCGACGTTCTTTGCGACTTCGGGCAGAACGGCAATGAGCTTCTCCGCGGGAAGCGGAACGCCAATGACGCCGGTCGAGGAAGGGAAGACCTCTTCCGGTTTGCAGCCAAAGGTGGATGCTGCCGCGGCGCATGTCGCTCGGGCAGCATCAAGACCAGGCTGGCCGGCCGCGCAGTTGGCGTTGCCGGCATTGATCGCAACTACGCGGACGTGACCGCCAGTTGCGCGAAGATGCTCAGCGTCGATGAGAAGCGGCGCCGCCTTCACGCGATTGGCTGTGAAAGCGGCGGCGGCGGATGCCGCGGCATCCGCAACAATGAGTGCGAAATCGGTACGGCCACTCTGTTTGAGCCCGGCCTTGGCGGCTCCGAATCGGAATCCGCGTGGAATCACAAATTGGGAAAGATCGCTCATGAGATCAGGGATTTTGACTGTGTCCGAAACACGCAAAGCTGCGCGTCAGAGAAATGGAATCTATCCATTTAATCTAACAAAGGAGGCTTGATTGACAGAGGACGGCAACATCGGCGCGGCAAGCGATGAGCATCAGTTTCTCGAACTGGCCAATGTGAATGTGGCGCGCGGCGAGCGCGTGGTGCTTCGAGACGTCAATCTCAACATTCAGGCAGGCGAGCACGTCGCGATCCTGGGGCCGAACGGATGCGGCAAGTCGACTCTCATTTTCACGATCACGTGCCAGATCTATCCGATCGTGCAGCCGGGAATGAGCGTGCGGATCTTCGGACGCGACCGATGGGACCTGACGCAACTGCGCAAGCATTTCGGCGTTGTCGGCGCAGGGCTGGTCGGGGAGCTTCCCGGCGAGCGCACCGCCGTGACCACCGGACTGGACGCGGTGATCGCAGGATTTTTTTCGGCCTCAACCCTATGGCCGAACCTCCACGTCACTGACGAGATGCGCGAGCGCGGCCGGGAAGCTCTCGGACGAATGGAAGCTTTGCACCTGGTGGAACAGCTTGTAGGCGAAATGTCTGCTGGAGAAAAACGTCGCATCATGATTGCGCGCGCGCTGGTGCATAGGCCTCGTCAGCTGCTGCTCGACGAGCCTTCAAACGCACTCGACCTTGCTGCGCAACGAGGCCTTCGCGAGACTCTGCGCCGCCTTGCCCGGGAAGGCACCGGGCTTGTCCTCGTGACCCATCACCTTGGCGACATCCTGCCGGAGATCGAGCGAGTCATCCTGATGCGGGATGGGCGAATTGTTGGAGATGGTCCTCGAGAGGAATTGCTGACCGAGTCGAAGCTCACCGAGCTCTTTGGTGCGCCGGTCAGAATCGGGCGCGATGAAGAGTGGCTGCACAGCTGGTGAGATCCGCATCGGGCTGAGCCTGCGCCGCCTCGGCTAATTCTCCTTGAGCCGTTCGATCAGCTTCAAAGGATGGATTGGTTTGGCGAGAAGTTCGAACTGATAGCCCTGACGATGGCCTTCCAGAAGGATCTCGGAGATGCCCGCCTGCCCGGAGAAGAGAAGGATTGAGCTCTTCGGAAAATTCTTCTGCAGAGCGATCGCTAGTTCGACTCCATTCATTCGTGGCATCAGGACATCGGTCACGACCCAGCGGGGCTGAAAGCGGGATGCTTTATCGAGCGCGTCGAATCCGTCGTATGCAGCGACCGCGTCGAATCCGGCATTGCCCAGAATCTCTGCGAGAGTGTCGGCGATAAGTTGCTGATCATCAACAATGAGAACCTTAGCGCGGTCTTCATCCTGAATGTGCGAAGCAGTGGGGTCCCACCGAGGCTCTTCTGAGTTTCTGGCGGGCTCATCGGCAGCGACGAACCGGCTGGAGCCGCCGAAAAGAGCGGGCATGGGTTCAAAAGTTCTCATTCCGACCCACTTTCAGTAGCGGATGGTGGCTGCGCAAAAGGAATAAATATTGTGACCGTAGTTCCGGAATTTTGGGGAGTCGTGCTGCTGGCTATGGAGATCTGGCCACCGCGGCGGGTGATCAGCTGCTTGGCAACCCACAGGCCGATGCCGGTTCCCAGAATGCCTTTCGTCGTAAAGAACGCCTCGAAGACACGAGGCAGATTGCCTCCATCGATCCCTATGCCGGTGTCCCGGACAACGACCTCAATGCCCTCTTCTGCCTCTGTGAACACGTTGCGCGTTGTTATGGTGAGGACGCCGCCCTGCTTCATGGAGTCAATCGAATTGGCGATCACATTCGACAAGACCTGAAGAATCTCACCTTTGCTTACGCTGATCTTCTGCAGGTCGTTGAATTGGGAATCGACGGCAATGCCGCACGACATCACCTTCGAGTTGTAAACCGTCAGCACGTTTTGGATGAGCTCATGAATGTGCACATTCGTCGGAGAGCCGGTGTCCTTGTAGTACCCCATGGTCTGGCGGGCGATATGGGAGACGCGCTCGAGTTCCTGCTCAGCCGTCAGAAGAAGCTGGGTGACTCGGCTGTCCGGAGTGGATAGCTGTCGGGCAAGAAAAATCACGTTGATGAGCGATTCGAGTGGATTGTTGATCTCGTGAGCGATGGCGGCGGCCATGCGGCCCGTTGCAGCGAGCTTCTCAGATTGAATAAGGAGTAGTTCCACCCGCTTCTTGTCGGAGATGTCTCGCGCGATCTTTGATGCGCCGATGATCTTTCCAGAGCTGTCGATGATCGGCGAGATAGTGACAGACACTTGGAAAAGCTCGCCGTCTTTCTTCCTGCGCGTGGTTTCATAGTGATCGATGCGTTCACCCGCGCGCAGCTTGCGCAGAATCTCTTCCTCTTCGTAAGACAACCCTTCCGGGATCAGGCGAAGAATTGATTGACCAACCATCTCCTCGGCGGAGTAGCCGAACATTCGATGGGCCGCCCTGTTCCAGCTGGTGACGATTCCGTTCAAGGTCTTGCTGATGATGGCGTCGTCTGCGGAGTCGACGATGGCGGCCAGCCGTGAGAGGCTCTCCTCGTTCTTGCGGCGCTCCGAGATGTCGTGCGCAATCTTGGAAGCTGCGACGACGTTGCCGGAAGCGTCCCGTATCGGCGATATGGTTACAGAGATAGGGAAGCGCTCGCCGTTCTGTCGCATACGCACCGTCTCGTGGTGCTGAATGCGTTCTCCTGCGCGCAGCTTGCGAAGGATCTCCGCTTCTTCATGCTGCAATTCAGGCGGAATGATGGTGAGAATTGACTTCCCGATGATCTCATTCGGCTGGTATCCGAAAACGCGGGTGGCGGCGGCATTCCAACTGATGATTGTCCCGTCGAGGCGCTTGCTGATAATCGGTTCGTCGGAGCAGTCAACCAGAGCGGCCAGATGCTGATGCGGATCGGGAGCCGTAGAAAGGTCGGCTTGTTCGAAGATGTCGCCTGGGGAAGAGACCATCTTCCTAGGATCACTTGCCCTAGGATCACTCGCCATGATGAGTGCTCCATCCGAAGCTGCGGGGCCAGGTCAATCGAGAGATAGCTGAAAAATCTGGATGAAGTTCGTCTACCGGGAATCGAAGCGAGGTGGGGCGCAGTATCAATCGAAAGTCCAGTTTGAATTCGGGGCCGGCACTAGCTGCAGCACACCGTATGAGATTGGATGCGGCCTCCAAAACAAGGTTTGTACTGAAATGCTTTGAATGACCTCACAAACTTAGCCAGCTCTATTTCGCAGGATTACAACTCAGCGCTTGCGGTGACCGAAGTCTATCCAAACCGCGCCGGGAACCTTTCCAAGGGTCGAAACGTACAATTAGGTGCGATGGAAGATTTTCACCGCGGTACAAGGGCGCTTGGCAGGATAGTTTTGGCGGCGCTCTTTTTTCTTCCTCTTCAGGCCCTCGTGGCCGAGCAGGTCAGCCAGCTTCCCAAACCCACTGACTATGTGAACGATTTTGCCCATGTCTTGTCACCCGATGCGGTGGCCAAGCTGGACCGCATCTGTGCAGAACTTGACCATTCCAAGGCGAACACCCAGATTGCCGTGGTTACGGTGCGCAATCTGGACGGCGAGGACGCTGCGGAATGGGCGAACGCGCTGGAAGACAAGTGGCACATGGGAAAGAAAGGATCGGATCGCGGGCTGCTCGTGCTGCTGGCGGTAGACGATCACAAATACCGAATCGATGTAGCGTATGGGCTTGAGGGCATTCTGAACGACGCCAGAGTCGGTGACATCGGTCGTGCCATGGTGCCGAGCCTGCGGGCCAACGACTATGACGGCGCGATTGTCGGGGCTGTCGGGCAGCTCGCAAGGGTAATCTCAGAGGACGCGCATGTAACCCTCAGCGATACGCTGCCGAATCCGCCGCCAGTGCGCCACCGGCAGCAGCATGGATCGCCTGTGGGAGCGATTCTCCTGTTTCTGATTCTGTTTCTCATGTTCGGCGGGTTTGGGCTGTTCCGGCTCCTGTTCTGGCTTGGATTGTTCAACAGCGCACTCGGCGGACGGCGATATACCGGCGGCTCCGGGCCGTTCATCGGTGGCGGCGGATGGGGCGGTGGTGGCGGAGGTGGCGACTCCGGGGGTGGCGGTTTTGGCGGCTTTGGTGGTGGAGACTTCGGCGGAGGCGGTGCCGGAGGGAGCTGGTGAAATGAAGGATTAAAGTAACAACGCAGGCTTGAGGTCGCTAACGGAAGAGGATTTTCGAATTTAACAAGCGGAGACTCGGAACCAGGGAAGGTAGAGACTGGAACCGGCTCTCTGGAAAGCCAAGGAGAGACGAGTTTATGGGCAAGCTGGTTGGTTTGGGAGTGATTGGCGTGATCGTCGTGGCGCT
>Ga0070665_100006410_pt1 | contig 11978 bp, 10 predicted proteins | sample KBSS13metaG_FD_65862 | JGI IMG/M metagenome (GOLD analysis project Ga0070665, IMG submission 65862) | Switchgrass rhizosphere microbial communities from Kellogg Biological Station, Michigan, USA - KBS S1-3 metaG | ecosystem: Host-associated > Plants > Roots > Rhizosphere > Soil ...
GATCGCTATGGCGATCACGACGCGCTGCCTTTCGCCTCCGGACAGCTCGTGAGGAAAGGATCGCGCCCGTTGGGCGGGTTGGGATATGCCGACGAGCTCGAGCAGTTCGACCGCGCGGCTGAGAGCGGCCTGCTTGCCGAGTGTGCGTTGATGAGTCCGAAGCGCCTCCGCGATTTGATCGCCGACGGTATAGACCGGCGTAAGCGCCGACATCGGATCTTGGAACACGGTCCCGATCCTCTTGCCGCGGATGTCCGACATCTCGCGGTCGTCGAGCCCGATGAGCTCCCTGCCGTCGAGCCGGACTGATCCATCCACCTCGGCGTGCTCGGGAAGCAGTCCGATCACGGCCATCGCTGAAGCCGACTTGCCAGAACCGGATTCACCGACGATCGCCACCACCTCGCCCGCGTCGACGCGCAGATTGAGTCCGCGCACCGCGGTGACGTCCTCGGTGGTGGAGGCGAACGTGACCGCGAGATCGGTCACCTCTAGCAGGCTCATCGGGCTCGTTTCCTGCGCTTCGGCCGACGGCTGTCGGGATCAAGCGCATCGCGCAGCCCGTCGCCGACGAGGTTGGCGCACAACACGATCAGTACCAGCACTCCGGCGGGAAACAGGAAGACCCATGGGAAGGTGGTGACCGACGGCGTGCCTGCAGAGACGAGGGTGCCAAGCGACACGTCGGGAGGCTGCACGCCGAAGCCGAGGAAGCTCAGTCCCGTTTCGCCGCTGACCGCGATTCCGACGTTGAGCGCGGTGTCGATGATGAGTATCGACGCGACGTTGGGCACGATGTGGCGGACGATGATCCTGGTATTGCTGACACCCATGTACCTTGCCGCCGTGACGAATTCGCGCTCGCGAAGGCTCATCGTCAAGCCGCGGACCATCCGCGAGCTGATCATCCAGCCGAAGATCGAGAAGAGCACGATCAACCACACCACCCGCGCGTTCTGCCCCAGGCTAGGCGTGACGATGGCGATGAGGATGAAGCTCGGCACCACCAGCAGAAGGTCGACGATCCACATCAGCGTGCGGTCGCGCCAGCCTCCGAAGTATCCGGCGATCGATCCGACGGTGGCGGCGATGATGGTGGACGCGAAGGCGACGCAGACGCCGATCAGCATTGACTTCTGCATGCCGCGCAGGGTCTGTGCCAACAGGTCCTGGCCCAACGAGTTGGTGCCGAACCAATGCTTCAGCGTCGGTGGCTGCTGGAGTGCGTAGTAGTCCAAATCGGTGTAGTCGTAGGGCAATAGCGGTGGCAGCGCGTAGCAGCCGACGAACATCAGAAGCAGGATCGCCAGCGCAATGACGGCTGGACGGTTGGTCAAGAATCGGCGCCACACCAGCGTGCGTCGCGAGGCGAACTGCGCGACGTCGACGCCCGACTTTGCGGTCGCCGAGGAGTCGGTAGTTACGGGCTCCGTCATGCGACTCGCACCCTCGGGTCGAGTGCGGCGTAGATCACGTCGGAGAGTAGCCCGCCCAAGAGCACCGTGGCACCGGTGAAGACCGTCACCGCCGTGATGATGTTGATGTCCTGCGTCGCAACGCCCTGCACCACCCACTCACCCATTCCGTGCCAGCCGAAGATCTTCTCGGTGAACACCGCGCCTGTCACCAATCCGCTTACACCGTAAGCGAATAGGGTCGCCATGGGGATCAGCGCCGTTCGTAGACCGTGCTTGAAGAGGGCCTGACGTCGGGTCAAGCCCTTGGCGCGGGCGGTGCGGATGAAGTCCTGACCGAGCACGTCGAGCATCGCGTTGCGCTGGTATCTGCTGTAGCCGGCGATCGACCCAAGCGCCAACGTGAAGGTCGGCAGAACCAAGTGCTGAACGCGGTCGACGAACTGATCCCACGCGCCACCCGTTGCGCTGGTTGAGGTTTCGCCGATGTAGTCGAACAGCTGAACGCCCAACACCGAGTTCACCCTCAGGGCGGCAAGGATCAGAAGGTTGGCCACGACGAACGTCGGCGTGCTGATGACGAGCAACGACATGACCGTGATCACGCGATCGGACAACTTGTACTGCCGGATCGCACCCCAGGCTCCGATGACGACGCCGAGGATCGCGCCAACGACAGAGCCGATGAACACCAGGCGGAGGCTGACCCCGATGCGGCTCCACAGTTGATCGGCGATCGGCTGGCCCGTGATCGTCGTACCGAAGTCTCCGTGCAGCGCTCCGCTCAGCCAGTGGGCGTACCGGACCTGGATGGGCTTGTCGAGGCCAAGTTCGGTGCGCTTGGCCTGGATCGAGGACTCTGGCGGACGTGGGTTGCGGGCTTCGAGACCTTCCAACGGATGAAAGCTCAGCGACGCGAGTCCGAACGTCAGGAACGACGCCAGGACCAACAGCACGACGTAGTTGAGGAAGCGACGGAGCAGAAACCGGGTCATGGCATCTCCGGAAACCGCATTCGCACAGGGTAAGAGATTCGCGCTCGTGGGGTGGCGATGTGGTCGCTGGGAATTCACCGCGTCGCACGTTGTTGTTTTTAGCGACGCTAACGGTTGGAGGGCCAACTCCAACCGGAACGTCAGTGCGCTCACAGTTTTCGGGCGTTCACTCGAATTATCGGCAGCTCCGGGGCCGCCGCGATGTGGCGGTGGCTTGGTTTCACCAAAAGAAGATGGGAATCGAGATGGATACGAGCAAGCGAATGAACGTCAAGTTGTTCGCCGCAATTGTCGGCGGCAGTGCCGTGGTTGCCATGGGCGCCTTGGGCGCAGCCATCGGCCAGCAGTCCGACGGTCAGGACGTCGCTGCGGGCGGGGCGACGGTTGGTGCGGTGACGTCGACCACCAATGCTCCCGCCGGGCCCAACGAAGAGACACCGATGAAGGCCGTACCTGGCCAGAACGGCGTCCCGCCTGAGCCGTCCGGCGAGGTGCCGAACCGCATTCCCTAAAAGGCCAATTTCGAGAACAGCCGCTAGGGCCCCAGTTCTCCCCAACTTTCGGGGGCCCTAGCGTCTGTTCGCGGCAACGACTATTCGCCAGTGGTGACGGGAGTAGGCCCAGCATGGCCCCCTCCCGTTCTCGCGTAATCGATCGTCGTCACCAGTGCGGTGTCGCCGTTGCGCGTCGCCCGGATCGTCACGACGTCATTCGCCACGAACGGCGGCGAGTGCGCGGCGGCAGGACCGATCGCCGCGACGGTGTAGGTCTGCGTGAAACCGTCATCGCTGCGCACCGTGACGGACGTCGGTGATATCGCCGTAAGCCGCCCAGTCTGAGTGAGGACGGTGGTGAATCCGCCCGCACCGTCCGCGACGACGAACTCGCCGTGCAACGTAGTGGGATCAAGCGCCGGCGTCGTACCGGGGTCGTGCCGCGAACCGTCGAGCTGGTCGTGTGGCGGCGGACCGAAGCCGCTCTGCATGGAAGTGATGTGGCCGCCCCCGGTCGCTGCATAGATCGCGGCGCCACCCATGCCCGCGACGGCGGCTGCGATTCCCATTGCGGCGATGGTGCCGCGCAATCCCCACGTGCTCATCGGACTACTGTGCATCGCCTCCGTGTGCGTCGGCTGTGTAGTGGCTGGGACGCGAATGGGGCGGCCTTCTCACAGCCGGCACATAGAATCGGCACAGCCGCTGCCAATGACCTCGCGGAATAATGAGGCATCATGACCATGGCCAACGGCTCTACCAGCGAATCCGAGCTCCCGCGCGTGGCGATGCGGCGTGCCGACGGTAAACCGATACACGTGCTCGTCGTCGACGACGAACCCGTTCTCGCCGAGTTGGTCTCCATGGCCCTGCGCTACGAGGGTTGGGACATCGCGACCGCAGGTGATGGTGCGAGTGCGATCGCGCTGGCGAAGGACGAGCCACCCGACGTCGTCGTTCTCGACGTGATGTTGCCGGACATGAGCGGGCTGGAGGTGCTGCACAAATTGCGCGAGCAGAAGCCAGGACTGCCTCTGCTGTTGCTGACGGCCAAGGACTCGGTCGAGGATCGCATCGCAGGATTGACCGCAGGCGGCGACGACTACGTGACGAAGCCGTTCAGCTTGGAGGAGGTCGTGCTTCGGTTGCGCGCACTGCTGCGGCGCACCGGGGTCGCGAACGAGGCGGGAGGTGCCCAGATCGTCGTCGGTGACCTGGTGCTCGACGAGGACAGCCACGAGGTTACCCGCGCTGGCGAGTCAATTGCGTTGACCGCCACGGAATTCGAGCTGCTTCGGTTCATGATGCGCAATTCGAAGCGCGTGTTGAGCAAGGCTCAGATTCTCGACAGGGTGTGGAGCTATGACTTCGGCGGCCGGTCGAACATCGTCGAACTGTACGTCTCCTACCTGCGCAAGAAGATCGACAATGGACGCGACCCGATGATTCACACGTTGCGTGGCGCGGGGTATGTCCTCAAGCCTGCCCAGTGACCGAAGGCAAACCGTTGGCCGACCGTAGGTCGCGGTTCTTGCGTCCGCGTACCTGGTCGCTGCGCATGCGCCTCCTCGTCACCCAGATCGTCTTGCTCGCCGTGGTGTGTGCAGGGATCGGCATCGCGACCGAACTTGCGTTGCAACGGTTTTTGACACATCAACTCGATACTCAACTCCTGGATGCCGGTCGCCGATCCGCTGCGATCTTCGACATGCCGCCACCGCCGCTGCGACCGCCTCCAGGTCTGCCACCGCCGCCGGGACATCCGCCACCGGACTTCCCCTTCAGGGAGCGCTTCGACCCCGAGGCAGGGCCAGGGCCGGGGTTCCTCAATGCGCCAGGACAGGCGATCCGAACGGTTGGCGCGGTGCTACGGGAAGACGGCACCGTCGACGCCGGCGTCATCACGAGGGACGGCGGCAGGTCAGGGGTCAGCCCAGCTGCCCAGTCTCAACTCGCCGCGATCGCGCCGGGCAGGAGACCGCGGACCGTCGAGCTCGACGGGTTGGGCAGCTATCGCCTGATTGCCCTGCAGGCCAGACACAGTGGGCGGACGATCGTCACCGGCTTGCCGACCGCCGACGTCAGCCGAACGCTGCTGTGGGTACTCGGCATGTTCTGCGTCGTCGCAGTCATCGCGCTGATCGCCGCGACTACCGCGGGCATACTCATCATTCGACGCCAATTAGCGCCGCTGTCGCGGGTTTCCGACGCGGCTCGCGACGTCGCCGACCTCGAGCTGGAAAAGGGCGAGGTGCGGCTGCCGACCCTGATCGTCGACGTCGATCCAGAGTCGGCGCATACCGAAGTCGGCAGGCTGGGCACCGCGCTGAACCGGATGCTCGACCGGATCGCGGGTGCGATGTCGGTGCGCCACGCCAGCGAGACGCGTGTGCGCCAGTTCGTCGCCGATGCAAGCCACGAGCTGCGCACACCGCTTGCGGCCATTCGCGGCTACACCGAGCTCGCTCAACGCAAGCGTGACGAGCTGCCCCCCGACGTCGCTCATGCGATGAGTCGCGTCGAGTCCGAGACGCAGCGCATGACGCAATTGGTGGAGGACATGCTGCTCCTCGCGCGGCTCGACGACGGCCGACCTCTGGAATGCGAATCGGTGGACATGTCGCGGTTGCTCGTCGACACGGTCAGCGACGCCCACGTGGCGGGCCCTGATCACCAGTGGTCGCTAGACCTCCCCGACGAACCCGTCACCCTGCTCGGCGACGAGGCGCGGTTGCACCAGGTGTTGGCGAATCTGCTTGCCAACGCCCGGATTCACACGCCTGCGGGCACAACCGTCACGACGTCCCTTTCGCAGGACGAGTCCGGCGGGGCGGTCCTGATCGTGGCCGATGACGGCCCCGGCATCCCCGTCGACCTGCAGCCCGAAATCTTCGAAAGGTTCGCGAGAGGCGACTCGTCGCGATCTCGACGAGGTTCGACATCCAACTCAGGAGCCGCGCTGGCGGCGACATCCAACTCAGGAGCCGCGCTGGCGGCGACATCGAACTACAGCGCCAGTACCGGCCTGGGCCTGGCGATCGTCGCGGCCGTGGTGAAGGCACACCACGGCACGATTGCGGTCCGAAGTTCGCCGGGCAGTACGGAGTTCGTGGTGAAACTCCCCGAGGGTTCACAGACGACCCACAGCCTGGTCAAATCCGGCGCGTAGGAGACCGTTAGAGAATCGGCCGGGTGACTGCCGTACTGCCGAGTGTCGCGACCAGCGCATCGAGCGAGGTCGACTCGCAGGAGATTCGGCCCCGATTCGGCGCGCTGGAGCGGATCACGCTGGGCATCTTGCTGATCGGCACGGCTGCGATGTACCTGTGGAATCTGTCGGCGAGCAAGTGGGCCAACGCCTTCTACTCCGCCGCGGCGCAGGCGGGCGGTACCAACTGGATCGCTATGCTGTTCGGCTCCAGTGACGCAAGCAACGCGATCACCGTCGACAAGACCCCGGCCGCGCTGTGGGTGATGGACCTGTCGGTGCGGCTGTTCGGTCTGAGCTCCTGGAGCGTGCTAGTGCCGCAGGCTCTAGAGGGCGTAGCGACGGTCGCTCTTCTGTATGCCGCGGCGCGACGGGTGTCGGGTCCGTGGGCGGCCCTGCTCGCGGGCGCGGTGGTGGCTCTGACGCCGGTCGCGGCTCTGATGTTCCGATTCAACAATCCCGATGCGCTGTTGGTGTTGATGCTCGTCGCGGCGGCGTATTGCGTACAGCGCGCGTGCGAAAGGGACAGCAGTCGTTGGTGGATGGTGGGCATGGGGGTCGCCGTCGGATTCGGCTTCCTCGCCAAGATGCTTCAGGCGTTCCTCGTGCTGCCCGGCTTCGTCGCCGCATACCTGGTTGCCGCGCACGCACCGATGCGGCTGCGGTTGAAGCGGCTCGTGGTCGCCGCGACAGCACTCGCCGTCTCCGGAGGGTGGTATCTGCTGCTGGTCGAGCTTTGGCCCGCTTCGTCTCGGCCGTACGTCGGCGGGTCACAACGCAACAGCATCGTGGAACTTGCGCTGGGCTACAACGGGATTGGCCGTCTCACCGGCAACGAAACCGGGGGCCTCGGCAACCTGAACTTCGATGCGGGCTGGGGCCGACTATTCGGCACCGGCATGGGCCCGTACATCGGGTGGCTCCTGCCTGCGGCCGCCGTGTGCGTCATTGCGGGGCTGCTGCTGACCCGACGCGCACCACGCACTGACTCCACGCGCGCGGCGCTCATCATCTGGGGAGGCTGGTTACTGGTCACGGCCGTAGTGTTCAGCTTCGCCAATGGGATCCTGCACTCGTATTACACCGTCGCGTTGGCTCCCGCGATTGCCGCGGGAATCGGTATCGGTGCAACGATGCTGTGGCGCAACAGGTCCGACATCAGAGTCGCGGTGACCATGTCGGTGACCGTCGTCGTCACGGTCATCCTCGCTGCTGTCATGCTTGCGCGCCACCACGACTGGTTGCCCTGGCTGCGTCTTGCGGTGGCGGTCGGCGGATTGGGTGCCGCGGCGCTGCTGTTCGTCGTCGGGCGTCTTCCGCGAAGGGTGGCCTCCGCCGTCGCATGCATTGCGATCGCGTCGTGCGTCGCAGTGCCTGCCGCGTTCACCGTGGCCACGGCGAGCACGCCGCACGTCGGCGCCGTCCCGTCGGTCGGGCAGGGTCACGGCCCTGGCGGGATGGGCGGTTTCGGTGGTGGGCTTTTCGAGGCACCGGATCCCGGGCCCGCCCTGACGAACCTGCTTGCCAGCGACGCCGACCGCTACGAATGGGTCGCCGCCGTCGTCGGGTCCACCAACGCGGCCGGCTATCAGCTGGCGGCGCGCGCGCCGGTGATGGCCCTCGGTGGGTTCAACGGCACCGACCCAGCTCCGACGCTCGCGGAGTTCAAGCAACTCGTCGCTGACGGCAAGATCCACTACTACATTCACGCCAAGACCATGTTCGGCGGCGGCGGGCGTACGAGGCTTGGAAGCGGTAGCCACGACGCCGCTGACATCGCGGAATGGGTCGAATCACACTACGACCCCATGCGGGTCGACGGGGTTGCCATCTGCGACCTCACCGTGGGCCCGAAGAACTCATAGCCGGTGCATAGCTTCTGCCAACGACCGACACACTCACGACGCCGATCCTTGGTGTCATGACCGAACTCGACTTGGCTCCAGCCGCATCGCTTCGCTTCGAATCCCGGCCCAACGCAGCACTCGTCGCCCGGGAGCTCGGCGTGCCGGTGCTCGACGTCGTCGTGCCCGTGTACAACGAACAAGCGGCCCTTGCCGATTCGATCTACCGGCTGCACCGGCACCTGTGCGACGACTTTCCCTACCCGGTGCGCATCACCATTGCCGACAACGCGAGCGTCGATGACACTCCACGGATCGCCGCAGAACTCGCCGCCGAGCTGAGTGACGTCAGGGTCGTCCGGCTCGACCAGAAGGGTCGCGGGCGTGCGCTGCATCAGGTCTGGGCCGAGTCCGACGCACAGGTGCTTGCCTACATGGACGTCGATCTGTCGACCGACCTGGCCGCGCTGGCTCCCCTCGTCGCCCCGTTGATCTCCGGCCACTCCGACCTCGCGATCGGAACGCGGCTGGGCCGCGGCTCGCGTGTCGTGCGCGGCGCGAAGCGCGAGATCATCTCGCGCTGCTACAACCTGATCCTCAAGTCGACGCTTCAGGCGAAGTTCTCCGACGCCCAGTGCGGTTTCAAGGCGATCCGCGCCGACGTCGCAGAACGGCTGCTGCCGCACGTCGTCGACACCGGTTGGTTCTTCGACACCGAACTGCTGGTGCTCGCCGAGCGCAGCGGGCTGCGCATCCACGAGGTGCCCGTCGACTGGGTCGACGACCCAGACAGCCGCGTCGACATCGTCGCGACGGCTACCGCCGACCTCAAGGGCGTCGGCAGGCTCCTGCGCGGCTTCGCCAACGGATCGATCCCGGTGAATGCCATTGCGGCTCAAGTCGCTCCGTCACAGCTTTCGGCCGCGCCCAACTCGCTCTTTCGCCAGGCGGTGCGGTTCGGCACGATCGGCGTTGCGTCCACCCTGGCCTACCTCGTGCTGTTCATGCTGATCCACGGCGTGATCGGCGCGCAGGCGGCCAACCTGGTGGCGCTGCTCGTCACGGCGGTCGCCAACACGGCAGCCAACCGCCGATTCACCTTCGGCGTCAGCGGGGGAGCCAAGGTGGCGCGGCACCACTTCGAGGGGCTGATCGTGTTCGGCATCGCGTTGGCCATCACCAGCGGTGCGTTGGCGGGCTTGCACGCCTTCGTCGAGCAGCCGCACCGATTCGTCGAGCTATCCGTCCTCGTGCTGGCCAACCTGATGGCCACCGCCGTCCGCTTCGTGCTCCTGCGCGGCTGGGTGTTCCACCCCCGCAGGGCCCAGTGACACTTGATCACCGACAAGGGGAAGACCACCGTGACACTCACCGCCGACGACGTTCGTACCGAGGACGTCATCACCGAAGCGAGCCCGCCGGATCCTCGTTGGACGCGGCCCGCCTTCTGGGCGCTGCTGGTAGGCACCGCCGTGCTCTACCTCTGGGGGCTCGGCTCGTCGGGCTGGGCTAATGGCTATTACGCGGCAGCTGCGCAGGCTGGCACGCAGGACTGGAAGGCCTGGTTGTTCGGGTCGCTGGACGCGGGCAACGCCATCACCGTCGACAAGCCTCCTGCCGCGATGTGGGTAATGGGGTTGTCCGGCAGGCTCTTTGGCTTCAGCGAGTTCACCATGCTCTTGCCAGAGGCGCTGATGGGCGTCGGTGCGGTGGCGTTGCTGTACTTCACCGTGCGGCGCACCAGCGGTGCGACCGCAGGCCTGATCGCAGGCACGGTGCTAGCACTGACTCCGGTCGCAACGCTGATGTTCCGATTCAACAACCCCGATGCGTTGTTGGTGCTGCTACTCGTTGTTGCGGCCTACTGCACCGTTCGTGCCATCGATGCAGACACGATGCGCAGGATGTCGACGTGGATGGCGCTGACGGGTTGCGCGATCGGATTGGCGTTCCTCACCAAGATGTTGCAGGCCTTCCTCGTCGTTCCTGGGCTTGCTCTGGCTTTCCTGGTCGCCGCGCCCTTCGGCATCTGGAAACGACTGGGTGCGTTGCTCGTCGGCGGTGCCGCGATCGTCGTGTCGGCGGGCTGGTACATCGCGTTGGTGAGTCTCTGGCCCGCTGACTCGCGGCCCTACATTGCGGGCTCCACCGACAACAGCCTTCTCCAGTTGGCGTTCGGCTACAACGGCATCGAACGCATAGCAGGCAATGAAGGCGGCGGTCCCGGCGGTGGTCCCAGTCGTCATGGTGGACCCGGCGGCGCCATGAACCTCTTCTTCGGCGGAAGCCCCGGCATCGGGCGACTGTTCGGCTCGTCGATGGGTGTCGAGGCTTCGTGGCTGTTGCCAGCAGGCATCATCGGGCTCGTCGTCGGCGTTTGGTTGACGTGGCGCACTGCCCGCACCGATCGCATTCGCGCTGGCCTATTGCTCTGGGGTGGTTGGCTTTTGGTGACCGGCGCGGTGTTCAGCTTCATGGCAGGGACCGTTCACCCCTACTACAACGTGGCGCTCGCACCCGCGGTAGCAGCAGTGGTCGGCATCGCGGTCAGCCAGCTCGTCGAGCGGAGGACTGCCCTGGTGCCGCGCTTGGTACTGGCCGGCATGCTTGCCGTCACGGGCGTGTGGTCGTTCGTGCTACTGAACCGCACACCCGAATGGTGGCCGGTGATCCGATGGGTGGTGCTCGTCGGATCGATCGTCGTCGCGCTGGTGCTCGCCGTCGGCGCGCATCGCCTTGGCAAGGCCACGGCGGCGATCGCGCTCGCGGCCGCGATCTTCGGACTCGGCGGCTCCGCCGCGTTCTCGATCTACAACGCCGCGAGTGCACACAGCGGACCCGGCACCATGTCCGGGCCTCAGAAGCCGGGCGGTTTCGGCGACTTCGGCAAGGGCGGGCCCGGTGGGCCGGGTGGACTTGGCCGCGCGGACAACCCGGAACTAGAGGCCCTGCTGAAGGGCGTCGACAAGCGCTGGGCGGCGGCGGGCATCGGCTCGATGCAGGTGAGCGGCCTCGAACTGAAGACCGGCAAGTCGCTCATGGCGATCGGCGGATTCACCGGTGGCGACCCGTCGCCAACGCTGGCGCAGTTCCAGCAGTACGTCGCCGGCGGTCAGGTTCGTTACTTCCTCGCCGACTCAGGACGGGGTGGGCCCTTCGGCCATCGGTCGGGTTCGGCCGCAGACATCACGGCATGGGTCGAGAAGACCTTCACCAAGTCCGACGCCGGCGGCACCACCGTCTACGACCTGCAGTCGAAGGTCTGACGACGACGGGACGGTAGATGGAATCAACCCGATTTTCACCGTCGGAATCCGGGTAACGTCCAACTAGGGTCGCCCGTTGACGTATGTCCGCGATTCCGGGAGGTCCCACATGTCCGTGACCGACGAATACTTGAAGAACAACGAGGCCTACGCTGCCGGGTTCAAGGGGCCGCTGCCTCTGCCGCCGAGCAAGCACGTCGCCGTCGTCGCGTGCATGGACGCCAGGCTGGACGTGTACCGGGTCCTGGGGTTGAACGAGGGCGAAGCACACGTCATCCGCAACGCCGGTGGTGTGGTGACCGACGACGAGATCCGCTCGCTTGCGATCAGTCAGCGGCTGCTCGGTACGAAGGAGATCATCCTCATCCACCACACCGATTGCGGCATGCTGACCTTCACCGACGACGGCTTCAAGCAGCAAATCCAGGACGAGACCGGACTGAAGCCCGAGTGGGCGGCCGAGGCCTTCCAGGACGTCGACGAGGACGTCCGCCAATCGTTGCGTCGCATCGAGGCCAGCCCGTTCGTGACCAAGCACGAGTCGTTGCGCGGCTTCGTCTTCGACGTAGCGACCGGCAAGCTCAACGAGGTCACCCTGTAAGCGATTTCGGCGCGGTTTCTACCCACCTTTGGGGTTGTTCTGTTTCGGGACATCGCTGACAGGTTGATGTCTCGGGACATCGCTGACACGTGAGCGGGGCCTCGGCCATGCTGGTTGATGGTCCAGAAGGTGACAGCGATGGATATTCGTATGGC
>Ga0070665_100006411_pt1 | contig 11978 bp, 11 predicted proteins | sample KBSS13metaG_FD_65862 | JGI IMG/M metagenome (GOLD analysis project Ga0070665, IMG submission 65862) | Switchgrass rhizosphere microbial communities from Kellogg Biological Station, Michigan, USA - KBS S1-3 metaG | ecosystem: Host-associated > Plants > Roots > Rhizosphere > Soil ...
GCGGGATGCTGTTCTACACGCATCTCGTCTGGTCACGCGGGCTGGAAGACTTTTTCTCAGCGACCAGTTGGATCTCGCCGGAAGCCGCGCTGGAAATGCACGGCGACAACTATCCGATCAGCTATTTCTGGTTGATCAATTCGCCAGCCGGTCTTTGGGCAGTGCATATCGTGGCGCTCGCGGCCATGCTCTGCCTGACGCTGGGGCTGTTCACGCGACCGGCCGCCATCGTGTCTTGGATTGCGGCCATCTCCTATGTGAACCGGGTACCACTGGCGCAGTTTGGGCTCGACCAGCTCAACACGATGCTCTGCCTCTACCTGATCGTCGGTCCTAGCGGCGCCTGCTACTCGCTGGATCGCTGGCGCGAGAAACGAAACGCCCAGCAAAAGGGCTGGGCGATTCCGCCAGTGCGCCCGAGCGTGTCAGCGAATATCGCCATCCGGCTGATGCAGTTTCATATGTGCGTGATCTATTTCGCCGCCGGCCTGGGCAAAGCCCAGGGCGAAAGTTGGTGGAGTGGCACCGCCATGTGGTGGGCGCTTGGCAACCTCGAATATCAATCGATGGACCTGACCTGGATTGCCGCGTGGCCGCTGCTGACGTCGCTGTTGACGCACGCCACGGTCTTTTGGGAATTGACTTTCCCCGTTTTCGTCTGGAACCCCAAGCTCCGCCCGCTGGTGATCGGCATGGCCATCCCGGTCCACCTTGGCATCGCCTTCTTCATGGGGATGATCACATTCGGGCTGGTGATGTTATTCGGCTGCATGTCCTTCGTCTCACCGAAGCTGGTGCGAATGGTGCTTGACCGCGCGCCGGCAGAGCAGGGGAGGGCAGGGGGGGAGGCGCCAAGCCGCCAGACAGCGCAAACGCGCCCAATCAGCCGCCGCCCAGCGCCGGTAGCCCGCGCGACGAAGCGGTCGTAGAGCGACTTGAAAACGTTTGCGATGTTCAGCGCTCGGCTTTGGTGAACCGCGGCTCTTTGCCTTCTTTGAGTTCCCGTACGATCGCGCTGTACAACGCCGCGGCTGGTGTCTGGTCCCCCGGCGTCTTCCAATATCCCTTCCATCTGAGCTGGGAATCCGTGCCGCGGTCATCGCCGCGATTTCTTACCCGCGGGCGGCCAGGATCTATTGCACTTCAGAATCGAGCGCTACCGACCGAAAGTGGGCGGAATCGGCCGCTCGATGTGCGGAATCGCTCGCTTGTCCAAACGGCTCGTGCCATCGACCGAAACGCACGACTCGGATTGCAATCAATACTCTCGCTCTTGGTCGCAACTAAACGCGGTTTTTGCAGCCAAACTGCAAGCGACGCCCAACCAAGATACGGCCTCGGGCACGCAACTTGCAAAGCTCGTCCATCGTGATGACACGATGTGCGACAATTCTCGCGAGCAAGCCGTGCAAGTCCAAACCATCCAACCTAAAGCGCTCTACGAGCTAATCCATTGTGGCGAGGCGCCGGAGTTGATCGACGTTCGCTCGGTAGCGGAATTCGATGACAAATATATTCTTGGTGCTCGGTGTATTCCCCTGCATGCCATCCAGCCGACGACGCTGATGGTCGATCGGACAACAGCGAGCGCGCCACTCTATGTGATCTGCCAGTCCGGAAGTCGCGGCCGAGAAGCGTGCGAGAAATTCAGCGACGCAGGTTACGATAACGTCGGCAATGTCGCTGGGGGAATTCTCGCCTGGACTGCTGCCGGCTTGCCAGTCGAGCGAGGCCGTCAGGGTATCCCCCTTGATGGGCAGGTTCGTATCGCCATTGGGTTCATCGTTCTCGCCAGCGCACTCGCCAGCCTGCTGCATCCCTATTTTCTTTTCATCACGATCTTTATGGGTTGCGGGCTGATCTTCTCTGGCGTCAGCGGGTTCTGCGGCCTGGCAATTCTCTTGGCTAAAGCGCCATGGAATGGGAACGCCGCAACTATCACGTCGTGCGAAACATCACGAGCGGCGCCATGAGCGGGCAAACCGTCAGTGGACTCCGGGCGAACGAATCCGCCGCGTCCCAGCAAAACCTTAGCGAAATTAGGCATAGGCGGAATCTGACAATGCGACATTCAAACCGGCGCCCACTAACATTCCGATCCACCTCGATGGCCGTGCTGCTGCTCAGCGTGGTCACAATTACCGTGGGCTGCGAGCGCGCGTCTGTGCCAGAATTCGTCTCGGGAAAGGGGCTGTCCGAGCTCGATCCTGAGCTGCAGACCGCAGTTCGCGATGCTTTGTTGAAAGCGTGTGGCACACCCGGCAATCTTAAAATGCTCGGTGGAAATTCGGCCGACGCGCAACTCCTGAAGCGTGGGGCCGAAGTCTATCAGCGCAACTGCCAGCAATGTCACGGCGCAAGCGGCGATGGCGCAGGCCCGGCGGCCGAATATCTGACACCAAAACCACGCGACTACCGACGTGGGATTTTCAAATTCGCCTCGACACCCTATGGGTCAAAACCGCGACGCGAAGATCTGATGCGAACGATCGAGCGCGGCGTTGTCGGAACGTCGATGCCATCATTCCGTCTAATGCCGAAACACGATCTCGACGCGGTGCTGGAGTACGTGCTGGCCCTCACGCATCGCGGTGAGTTGGAAGAACAACTCGTTCTCGGCGCCGAAGATCAAGGCGCCATCGACGAGCAAATGGTCACTGAGCTCTCGCAAACCATCCTGGACCGCTGGAAGAGCGAGGCCGAAACCGTTGTCGAGCCACTGACCAAAATGCCGCCGATCACCCCAGAGTCGATCGCCGCTGGAGCCGCCGTCTTCCGCACGCGCGAATGCTTTAAGTGCCACGGAAAAGAAGGACGCGGTGGATTGGCCACGGGTATCGACGTCGGTAACGACACCTGGGGTCATAAGGATCCGGCCGCCGATCTGACGGCAGGAATGCTCCATGGCGGCGCCGCTCCGCTCGACATCTATCGCCGAATTACCTCGGGTATCAACGGCACTCCTATGCCGGGATACAAGGATTCGTTCGCCAAAGATCCTGACACGCTTTGGAATCTGACGCATTACGTCCTCTGGGTCACCAACCAGCGGCGGCAAGGCGTGCAGTTTCCGTACGAAGCTTCTCTACCGACCGCTGCTCCGCAGGCTGTTGAAACGCCGGCGCCGACCACCTCTGGAGAGGGCACGCCATGATGGAACAATGGGACCAGCAAGCGCGCCTGGCAGAACTGCGTGCGCAGGTAGCCAAGCTCGAAGCGGAAATAAACCGCGCCGGCCAGGCGCCGCCTCGCCAATGGCGGGCAACAGAGTATTACACCGCTTATTACGCCACGACGGGCTTCATTCTGGGTGGCGTCGCGGCCACCGGTAGTTTGCTGGTCAATATCGTGGGAGCGCTGTTGTTCGGCATGCAACCGCTGGAGTTGATTCGAGTCTACCTGACATTCCCCATGGGCGCTCAAGCACTCGACTTCAACGCTGTTGACAACGGCTTGACACTGGCGATTGGCTGCTGCTTATACATCGGTACCGGCATGCTGTACGGCATATTGTTTCAAATTGTGTTGACGCGTTTTGCGGCGCAATCTTCGATCGCAGTGCAATTTGTAGTGGTTAGCGCGCTGGCGTTGGCCGTGTGGCTGGTGAATTTCTATGGCGTGTTGTACTGGCTGCAGCCGCTGTTGTTTGGCGGGCGATGGATTGTCGAGCAGATTCCGTGGTGGGTCGCCGCCATCACGCACCTGGTCTTTGGCTGGACCATGCTGCTGATCTACCCACTAGGACGCTACACGCCGTATCGAGTGCAATCGGAGAATCCATGATCGACGTCCGAGTTTCAGTACAAGACGCTCCCCGTCACCAAGAACTGGTTGACGAACCGATTGTAGTCGCGTATTTCCTCTGCGCGCTAGGCTACCTGACGTTGTCGATGGTGGCCGGGCTGCTGATGGCGCTGCAGTTAGTGCATTGGAATCCGCTCAACGGCGTGGAACTGCTATCCCCCGGCCGTTGGCGAATGGTGCATACGAACGTAATCGCCTATGGATTCCTGGCGAACGCGTTCTTGGGCGCGCTCCACTGGGCGATTCCGCGGCTGATGCTGCGGCCGGTGCTCGATCGCAGGTTGTCGTGGTTCATTCTGATCGCCTGGCAGGTCGTTGTACTCAGCACCGGCGTCGGGATTCTATTAGGCCCAACACTGCAGGCCAATGTTCCGTTCTTGGAAAGCCTGCCGTTCTCGCTGGGCGCACAAGGCCTGGAGTGGGGCGAAACTCCGGTCTGGATCGACCCATTGGCGCTGGCTGGACTGTTGCTCGTCGCCGTCAATTTCATGGGACCCATCATTCAATCTCGCGGACCAATGTACGTGTCCGCGTGGTATTTCATGGCGGCGTTTGTTTGGACGTTTTTGACGTACGCCATGGGCAATTTTCTCCCTCAGTACGCGCTGACCGGCACCAGCGCCGGCGCCGTGGGGGGCTTGTTCATTCACGACCTGGTGGGGCTATTCGTGACGCCGCTGGGTTGGGGACTGATGTATTACTTTGTGCCGATCATGCTCAAAAAGCCAATGTGGAGCCACGGCCTGTCGCTGGTTGGATTCTGGGGATTGGCGTTCTTCTATCCACTAAATGGCATTCACCACTTTCTCTACACGCCCATTCCAATGTTCCTGCAGTACGGCGCCATTGTCTCGACGATCGCCGTCGAGATGGTCGTGACGACGGTGCTCGTCAACTTCTTTGCGACGATCTGGGGATCTGGCCGTGAGGTGGTGACGAATCTGCCGATCCGCTGGTTCTACACCGGCATGGTTTTCTATGGACTGACCTGCCTGCAATGCGCAATGCAGACCACACTCACCTTTCAGGCGTTGATTCACTTTACAGATTGGGTTGTCGGCCACGCTCATCTGGTGATGTTCGGCGTGTTCAGCCTCTGGCTGTTAGGCATCATGACGTATCTCTTTCCGCGGATCCTGCAGACAGAGTGGTACAGCCGCGAGTTGTGCGAATGGCACTATTGGCTGTCGGCCGTCGGCCTGTTTGTGATGGCCGCGGACTTGATCCTGGCCGGCGTCTTCCAAGGCTACTACTGGGCCTCGCTGACGCAGTGGGAAGTCTCGGTCGAAGGTTCGCAGCCCTTCTGGATCCTGCGCGTCTTCGCCGGCCTGGCCATGATGACCGGCCAGGGCTGCTTCTTATACAACCTGTTCATGACGTGGCGCAAGTCGCGAGCGATCGGCGTGCGTAATTCTGACGGCGAGCGACGCCTGCCATCCACCGCGCGTCCGGCGCAAGCTTCCAGCCAGGAGACGACGTAGCATGTTCGAAAGTAAATCAGGCGTTCTGCTAGTCGCAGGGCTGGGTTTTTTCGCATTCGCTTTCTTATCGAACGCGCTGGTGCCGGCGCTGATGTATCGGCATCTTCCGGAACAAACGACGGAGCAGCTCGTCGAGAAGAACAGCAACGTGATGTACCAGTTCGAGAATCTCAGCTACCGCTACCCTGAGCAGTTTGCCAAATATTATGGCAAACCGACTCAGGAGAAGTGCGTTGACGCGTTGAAGCTTGGTAGACAGATCTACACCAGCGAAGGTTGCTGGCACTGCCACAGTCAATTCGTGCGGCCGGTATCGAGAGAGGAAGATCGCTGGGGACCGGTGTCGAAGACCGAGGAATATCAGAACGAACTGCAACGTCCGGTGATGTTCGGCACGCGCCGCGTGGGCCCGGATCTATCGCGCGAAGGAGGCCGTCGAGCCAACGACTGGCACGCCGTGCATTTCTTTCAGCCGACAATGCTGTCGACAGACTCGCCAATGCCGCGTTATCCGTGGCTGTTTGACGGCGCGCCCGATAAGCCGAACAAGCGCGGACTGGCGCTGATCACGTATGTCCAGTGGCTCGGCTCGTGGCTGGAGAGCTATCCGTATTACGAGCAATACGAAGCAACAACATTGCCACCAGCAGCCTCGCCCGACGCGCCGCAGCCAAACGCGGCTCAACCTGACGCAGCACAACCTGACGCGGCTCAGCCAAACGCCGATCAAACCGATACGACCGAAGCGGCGCCCGCCGCAAAAAGTGAGGAACCATGAAGACCAACCCCCGACCGTGGCAAACTCGCCGCGTCGTCATGCTGCTGATGGCCGCCGCGGTGTTATTGCCCAGCCTCTACGGCTTTGGCACAAAGCTGATTGAGTTCATTGCGCTGGCGCGAGGCGACGTCGAAGGATCGTTCGCCATTAGCCCGGTGGTGAATTACCTATTGGCCAGCTTTGGGTTTCTGCTGCTCTTTGGCTGGGCGGCGTTGGGCGGGATGTTTCGTGACATCGAGCAACCAAAGTACACGATGCTCGAAAACGAAGCGAAATTGGACCTTGCGAGTGGCGGGGGGCGTCCGACTCAAAGTGACGCGCTGTTCATCCGCAACGCGCTGCTTAGCCCGGCGCCTGTCGCCGTTCGCAATTCACGATTCGGAGGCTCCGATGAGCATTGCTGAACCACCGCCGGACGATGCGCCCGCCGACGTGGAACATCAGTTCCACCATTACACGGGGAATCGCATTCCGTGGTATGTGCGACTGCTATGGGTCCTGTTCTGGATCTTCGCTGTGTACTACACGCTGACGTATCTCTTTCCTGCATTGCGAATAGAACTAGCGGCCCCACCATGACCAGATCGCACTCACGCGCCGTGGCCGCCGACGTTCAGCGCCCAAGTGACGCGGAGTGCGACTACTGCCATTTGCCTGTCGGTGGCGCGGGCGACCGGCGGGGACCGGTTTATTGCTGTTTCGGCTGCCGTCTGGCGTCAGAGATCACCGGCCGTGACGGCGCTGAGGGGGAAGCGACATGGACGCTGGCGAAGTTGGGTCTGGCGATTTTTCTTTCGCTGAACGTGATGATGTTCACGATGGCCCTCTGGACCCAGGATCTCTACGACGCGCGCGAGGTCGGCTCTGGCCCATTGGCGGCGTCACTGGCGGATTTATTTCGCTATCTCTGCCTGCTGCTTAGCTTGCCCGTGATCTGGCTGTTGGGCTTGCCATTGCTCGAAAACGCGCTGGCAACTCGTCGTCGGGACGTCGCCGCGGCGGATCTGCTGATTGTCCTGGGGGTCGCCGCGGCGTATCTCTATTCCGTCATTTCCGTCGTGCGCGGAGCGGGCCACATCTATTTCGAAGTGGGCTGCGCCGTGCTGGTAATGGTCACCATCGGACGCTGGCTGGAAGCCACCGGAAAGTTGCGCACAACCGCCGCGCTCGACGCCCTGGAAAAGCTGCTTCCGCAGCGCGTGCGACGATTAAACGCGCAGGGCGAATCAAGTGAAGTGGCGATCGCCGAAATCGAACGCGGCGACAGCCTACGCGTCCTGCCGGGCGAACGAATCGCCACCGACGGTTGCGTCACATGGGGATGCGCGAGCGTCTCAGAACAGTTATTGACCGGCGAGAGCCGGCCTGTTGGCAAACGCCCCGGCGATCAGGTCCTCGGTGGTGGTTTGAACCTCGACGGCGAATTGATTATCCGCGTCACCGCGCCGGTCCACGAAGGCTCGCTCTCCCGTCTGATTGGGCTGGTTCGCGCAGCTCGCATGACGAAGGGACGCTACCAGCGCCTGGCCGATCGAGTCTCCGTCTGGTTCCTGCGCGGTGTGCTGATCGTTGCCTGCGCCACGTTCTTGTTTCACTACTGGCAAACGGAAGCTGACGCCGCGTTGATGTCGGCGTTGGCAGTGTTGTTGATCGCCTGTCCCTGCGCGCTCGGTTTGGCCACGCCGATGGCCGTTTGGACTGCGCTCGGCAACGCCGCGCGGCATGGAGTGTTATTTCGCGACGGAGAAGCACTGGAGCGATTGGCCGAAGTTCGCGCCGTGCGGTTTGATAAGACGGGCACACTGACGACTGGCTCGCCCTGTGTCACTCACTTTGTGCTGCATCAACAGACGGACTTTGTTGAAGCCACGCAGCGCGCCGCACGTCTGGCGTCTGCTTCGGGGCATGTGTTTTCGCGAGCTATCACGCGTTATCTCGACGCAGACATCGCGTCGGTTGCGCAGCCCAGCGTAGAGCAGGTTACCGCCGTTGCAGGACTCGGCGTGCAGTCGATCTTTCATGCGGAGCCCGAGCCGACTCAACTCGGCAGTGTTCGCTGGGCGGTTGACTCTGGACTCGTCCTCCCGCCCACGATTCGGCGAGCGATCGTTCGCGCACAACGGCATGGAAAATCCATGTCGGCGATTTCCTGGAATGGCAAAGTCCGCGGCGTCTTCGTCTTTTCCGAAACTGTTCGCAGCGAAGCGCCCGCGGCTATCGCAGCTTGCAGGGCCTTGGGTTGCGATGTCGAGGTGCTCACCGGCGACGAGCTTGCGCGTGGGAGGCATTTGGCGGAACATCTGGGCGTCCGCGTCACGGCGAGACTGACGCCAGAAGCGAAAGTGTCCGCGTTGGCTGCTGCGCGCCGCGAGTTCGGACCAGTGGCCATGGTGGGAGACGGCGTCAATGACGCGCCGGCATTGGCCGCCAGCGACGTAGGAATTGCGCTCGGTTGCGGCGCGGACTTATCGCGCGAGAGCGCGCTGGTCTGCCTGCTGGCCGACGATTTGACCAAGGCGCCTTGGGCGATCGACTTGGCTCGGCGCAGCGTACGCGTCATTCGCCAGAATCTCTTCTGGGCGTTCTCGTACAACACTGTCGGGATTGCGCTGGCTGCGGCCGGCTGGTTGAATCCGGCCTGGGCCGCCGCCGCGATGGTCGTCAGCAGCCTGCTGGTCGTCAGCAATTCGTTGCGGCTGCAATCGAAATCGACTGGCTTGTTCGCGGACTCGAGTTCCCAGAATCATTCAACGCCGGTCCTCGTCGACGACGCGATGAACGAAACAGACCACGGAGCGCTAGCGCAACTAAATGACTACAGCACGGACGACGCGAAAGGCCCACCGGCGCGAGGCCATCATTCGGTCGCCGCATCGTCAAGCGAAGCTGACGTGGTCCGCGCCGTCATAGAAAATGCATCATGATGGAACTGTCGCTCGTATTCCTGGGAGGGCTATTGGGCTCAGCGCATTGCGTTGGAATGTGCGGTGGCTTTGCGGTTTTGATCGGCGCTCCGGCAAAACGTCTAACCAGCAATTTGGCGCGGCAACTGATTTATAGTAGTGGCCGCATCTTCACTTATTGCGTGCTGGGAGGCGTCGTCGGCTACGGTGGATTGTGGTTGGCGCAGCGCATCGGCGGTTTTGTCCACGTGCAGGCCGTGATTGCCATTCTGGCCGGCGTTTTGCTAGTCACGCAGGGCCTGATCTCGACTGGAGCCGTGCGCTATGCGAGGGCGTTCGTGCGTCGTCGGTTTGCGTCGGCAATCGCAGGCCATCGCGTGGAAATTCCGGCCGCAGGGATGGGTTGCCTGATGGGCGGAATGGTCGGCGCGTTTCTACGAGATCGACGTTGGAGCCACGTCTTTCTGGCCGGGGTATTCACAGGTTTGCTGCCGTGTGGCCTGGTCTACGCCTTTGTTGCTTTGGCCGCCAGCACGAGTGATATGTTTCGTGGAATGGCGACCATGGCCGCGTTCGGTCTGGGCACCATTCCATTGATGGTGTTGACCGGCAGTGGCGCGACGCTCTTCTCGCTCGTCGGGCGACGGCGTCTGCTCACTTTGGCGGCCTGGTGTGTCGTATTGACCGGAATGTTATCGATCGCGCGCGGCGCTAGCTTTCTCACTTGGACCGCCGAAGCGCCGACAAGCTGCCCGCTCTGCCACGACTGACGCGAAGTGATTGCTTAGAATTCCTGCTAGTTTGCAGGGTTCTGAATCGTCAAATACGCCAGGCCCACCAGTGCACCAAGCAGGTTCACGACGACAATCAACAAACCAACGCCCAACAGGGTTTGTTGTCCTTCGTCAAGTGTCTGCCTGGCGCTTGAGCGTGGGAGCACTTTGCTCAACAGCACACCGCACACCCATGCCCAGTGCAGCATAATGTGCAGTAAGATTGCCAGGCCGAATACGGCCACTAGTGCGAACTCTAAATTTGACCAGGCGTCATAGCCATAGCCCCATAGTTTCCAACCTGCTGACATCGTCGGCGCCGGAAAAACAAAACGTAGCACAGCAGCGATAAACAACAGCATCACGGCCAACGCCAGCAACATGGCATCCAGGACGAAATTGACAATTGTCTTGGAAATCCGCTGCTTCGGTTTTCCCTTCAAAGCGTTGGCCTTCAGTGCAGCTCGACCCGGTGTTCTGCCTGACGACCAACCTGTCGACTCCAGTGGATGTGAAGAGCTTGCTTCCGTGACGGCGGGCTGAGTGTCTGGGATCTTGGTCATCGTCGATCGTTTCTGTACCGAGAGGCGCGATTCGAGTTCCCAGGCGACAAACTCTGGCGCCTAAACAAAGGCAATCCAGCGGATCGCAAGTCGCGTGCCGCGCAATCAGTCAACGCCCTGGTTGGACAGACGCGGCGGAAGTGAGCGGATTTGGCGCACCACCCCCGTCGCGAATGTGCCAAATCGCACACTCCGTGGTATCGAACGTCTGGAGTTTCAGCATTCGCGAGCATTCGGCAATCGGCCTGCCTCTGGGGGCAGTTCCATGCATTTCCGGATTGTCAAGCATTCGCCTGGCGGGTCCCGACGGTTCATGGCACGGCTTGTGCGTTAGTACTCTGGCGCATTCCAGCTGATCGTTTTCAAGCGATCTCGCGAAAGCATCGTTCGACAACCATTGTTTCAAAAGAGGAGCTGAGCCATGAAAGCCAAGAAGATCCTATTCGCGACGGATTTCTCCACGACCGCGAACGAGGCGCTCGATTTTGCCGCTTCCCTGGCCAAAGAGTCCGGGGCCAAGCTATTTATCGTCCATGTTGCCGAGCTGCCAATGGCCTATGGAACCGGCGAGATGTACTATGGACTCCCCGAACCGGACACCGCGGACTTGCACCGGATGCTAAAAGCGGTTGTCCCGACCGATCCGGCCGTGCCGTACGAGCATCGGATGCTGTCGGGCAACCCCTCCAGCGAGATCGTCGAACTGGCAAGGGCCGAAGACGTTGACCTGATTGTCTTGAGCACTCATGGTCGCACCGGGCTGACCCGCGCCTTAATGGGAAGCGTCGCCGAGGTCGTTGTGCGACGGGCAGCTTGTCCTGTGCTAACCTTGAAAGCCAAGCAATCGGTCGCTGTTGGATCAGCGGCCAAGACGCAGTGGCGGCCTTAAGATAAGGAACGAATTATGCAGGCTATCATCGGTGTCGACGGTTCTGAGCAGGGATGGGAGGCCATGCGGCAGGCAGCAGCCTTGCTTTCGCCGGGTAAAGACCGCATCGCCCTGTACTACGCGCCGCCGAAGGTAAGCGTTCGGAGTTCTCGGCCAGATTTAGACGTCGTAGCGCAAGCACGCGCACGCTTGGTGGACGCGGTATTTGATGAAGCGCTCGTGCATCTTCCGGCCCCATTCCATGCCGGCGTGACACGAATCGTCGGAGAACAAGCAGCGCGCCATGGACTTAAGTTGGCCGCCGATCAATGTCATGCGGGGCTGGTTGTGGTTGGCACGAAGGGGCTGGGACAGATCACTGGGTTGCTTCTAGGTAGCGTCACGAGATCGGTGCTTCGTGGCACCACACGACCGATTCTTGTCGCCAGGCCGAGACCAATTGACCACAAACCCGGAGGTTTCCGGGTGCTGTGGGCAGTGGAGGGCGCCCCTCAAACTTCGACGCCGATTGAATTCTTGCAGCAGCTTAACTGGCCCCAGGACACGACAGCGCAGGTAATGCATGTCGTAGATCCATTGACCGGGATGGAAGTTCCAGATTGGTTCGAAAAGCGAGTCGGACACGATGACACTTTTAGCGTCGCCTGGCAGGCCGAATACGAGGACGACAAGCGGCGGACGTTAGATGAGCTCGCCTCCTTCACGACGAAGCTGCCGCGACCCTTTGGTGGCTTGCCAGTTCTTTTGGAAGGAAATCCGGCGAATATGATCCTGCGCAAGGCTAGCG
>Ga0070665_100006412_pt1 | contig 11975 bp, 12 predicted proteins | sample KBSS13metaG_FD_65862 | JGI IMG/M metagenome (GOLD analysis project Ga0070665, IMG submission 65862) | Switchgrass rhizosphere microbial communities from Kellogg Biological Station, Michigan, USA - KBS S1-3 metaG | ecosystem: Host-associated > Plants > Roots > Rhizosphere > Soil ...
GGTGGGGTGTGGGACTCGCGGGGTGTCAGCGCCCGACTCGCTCGCTGTCAGCGCCCGACTCGGGCGTCGTCGGGGTGCGGGGTTCGGGGTGGGGGAGTCGTGGGGTGGGGGCGGACCAGGGCCAGGACGAGGAGGCCGCCCAGGACCCCCGCTGCCCCGGCGACCAGGTACCCGTCCCGCAGACCGGCGGCGACCGCGTCCTGCACCAGAGTGGTGCGGGGCGCATTGCCCGCGACGATGGCCTCGACCAGCCCCTCGTCGGACACGGAGTCGGCGATCGTGGAGCGGAAGACCAGGCCCAGCACCGCCACCCCGAGCGCGAACCCCAGCTGTCGCGCGGTGGTGAGCGTGCCCGCGACCATCCCGCCGAGCTGCGGGGGAGCGGCGGACATCGCGGCGGCGGTGAGCGTCGGGATGGCCAGGCCGACCCCGATCCCCACCAGGGCCAGGCCCGGCACCAGCGCCCAGGCCGTCGAGTCCCCGTGGACCAGGCCCTGCAGTCCGGATCCCGCGCCCACCAGCAGCAACCCGCCCCCGACGGTCCACCGTGGGGAGACCCCCTGCAGGAGACGCCCGGCGAGCGCCGACACCAGGAACGAGCACACCGCCATCGGCAGGAGCGCCACGCCGGCCTCGATCGGCGTCAGCCCGAGCACGCCCTGCACCCACACCGAGGCGTAGGCGAGCATCGCGAAGGCGGCGGCCATGAGGACGAGCCCGGCGACGATCGTCGCGGCGAACGACGCCGACCGGAACAGCCGCAGCTCCAGCAACGGGTGCTCCACCCGACGCTGGACCACCAGGAACACCACCAGGGCGACGGCCGCGAGCCCCACGAACGCGAACACCGACGGCGTCCAGCCCGATCCAGCCAGGATCAGGGCATAGGTGAGCGAGCCCGCGAACACGGTGAACGACAGGATGCCGGGCACGTCGAGCCGCACCCCCGGGCGGCGGGTCTCGGCGCAGACGGCCAGCGTCAGCGCGATGGCGGGCACCGACACCGGCAGGTTGACCAGGAAGATCCACCGCCAGCCCGCGTGCTCGGTGAGCAGGCCGCCGACCAGCGGTCCGAGTGCCGATCCCGCCCCGTTGACCGCGCCCCACACCCCGAACGCGACGCCCCGGTCGCGGCCGGAGTAGGTCGCGTTGAGCATCGCCGTGGTCGTGGCGAACATCAGCGCGCCGCCGACGCCCTGCAGCCCGCGCGCGGTGATCAGCACCTCGACGGTCGGCGCGAGCCCGCAGGCCAGCGAGCCGAGGGCGAACAGCACCAGGCCCGCGACGGAGGCCCGCCGCCGTCCGACGATGTCCGCGAGCGACCCGGCCCCGAGCAACAGCGCGGCCAGGACCAGGGCGTACACGTCGAGCACCCACTGCAGGGAGCTGAAGGAGGCCTGCAGGTCCGCGGCCATGTCCGGCAGCGCGACGGTCACGATCGTGACGTCGAGCAACAGCATGAAGGAGCCGAGGCAGATCGCCACGAGCGGCCACCAGCGAGAAGTCATGCGACGAGAATCGGGCTGGTCCGCGCGAAACCGCACTCAGATCAGTGAGAATGCAGGAATCCGACACAGGAGGCCTCGACGTGATCGAACTCGACGAGCTGGACCGCCGGATCATGCACGCCCTGCACGTGGACGGGCGGGCGTCGTTCGCTCGGGTCGGCGAGGTGCTCGGGGTGTCGGACCGGACCGTCGCGCGGCGGTGGGCCCGGATGCGCGAGGCGGACCGGGTGCGGCTCGTCGCGGCGGTCACCGGGTTCGGCGGCGCTCAGTGGATCATCCGGATGCGGTGCCGCCCGGGCAGCGCGACCGAGGTCGCGCACGCGCTCGCGCAACGCGAGGACACCCGGTGGGTGCAGCTGCTGTCCGGCGGCACCGAGATCAGCGCAAGCGTGCAGGCCTGGTCGGCCGAGGAGCGCGACGAGCTGATCCTGCACCGGCTGCAGCGCACCGCCCCGATCCAGACGGTCACCGCGCACAGCATCCTGCACGTCTTCGGCGGCGGTCCGGACCTCTTCCACGCCGTCCACGTGCTGCCACCAGACCAGGTCGCCGCCCTCCGACCGACCCTCCGTGCCGAGCCCGCCGACGGGATCGCCGACGCCGACCGACCCCTGCTGCGCGTCCTGCGCCGCGACGGCCGCGCCCCCTACGCCGAGCTCGCCGCGGCCACGGGATGGTCGGAGTCCACGGTGGCCCGCCGGATCGAGGCGCTGCGGGCCGCGGGCCTGCTGTTCTTCGACCTCGACGTCGACGACCGGCTGCTCGGCTTCCACGCCCACACCCGCATGTGGCTCACCGTGCCACCCGTCCACCTGCTCGAGGTGGGTCGGGCGATCGCGGCGCACCCGGAGGTCGCCTTCTGCGCCGCGACGACCGGGCGGTCCAACCTCACCGTGTCCGTCGTGTGCCGGGACGAGGCCGACCTCTTCCGCTACCTGACCGAGCGGATCGGCGCGCTGCCCACGATCGGCGACGTCGAGACCGGGCCGATCATGCGGACCGTCAAGCGGGCAGGCGCCTATCCGTGAGCGGCGTGAACCGCACCGGGATGCCGCCGATCGGCACCGGCAGCGAGGTGTTGTCCCAGCGCACGCCCGGTTCCGCGGTCCAGCGGTGCGCCCGCAGCAGCTCGTGCAGGATCGTGAGCACCTCGTAGCGGCCGAAATGCATGCCGATGCACTTGTGGGCGCCGCCGCCGAAGGGCACGAACGCGTCGCGGTCCCGGAGCGGAGCGGCGAACCGGTCCGGGTCGAACCGCTCGGGGTCCTCCCAGTACGCGGGGTCGTAGTGGTTGACCGCCTGTGCCACCGTCACCCGCGTCCCCGTGGGCACGTGGTACCCGGCCACCGTCGTGTCCTTCACCGCCGTCCGCATGACGACGGGGACGGGCGCGTCCAGCCGCAGCGCCTCGGACACGACGTGGTCCAGTGTGGTCAGGGACGTGAGCTGCTCGACGCCGAGTGGCTCGTCGCCCAGTGCGAGCGACTCGGCGCGCGCCTTCTCCTGCCAGTCCGGGTGCAGGCCCAGGTGGTACGCGGCCGACGCGGCCGTGGTCGTCGACGTGTCGTGCGCGGCCATCATCAGGAAGATCATGTGGTTGACGACGTCGGCGTCGGAGAACCGCTCGCCCTCCGGCGTGGTGGCGTGGCAGAGCGCGGAGAACAGGTCGTTCCCGGAACCGTTCCGCTTGGCGGGCAAGGCCTCCCGGAACCAGCGCTCCAGCACCGCCCGGCCGTCGAGTCCCTTCTTCCAGCGGGTGCCGGGCAGGGGGTGGCGCACGAACGCGTTGGCCCCGCGTACGCACGCGACGAAGGCGCTGTTGATCTCGGAGGCCTGGGGTCCGAGTCGATGGTCGGCTCCGCCGGCTCCGCCTCCGAGTCGATGGTCGGCTCCGCCGGCTCCGCCTCCGAGTCGATGGTCGGCTCCGCGAGCTCCGCCTCCGACGTCCATGAACACCCGCGCGGCGACGTCCAGGGTCATCCGCTTGAGCGCCGGGTACAGCCGCATCTCGCCGGACCACCCCTGCACCGCCTCGCGCACCACCGGCGCGGCCTGTTCGACGTACGCGGCGACCCGCGGGGCGGTGAACGCCTCCTGCATGATCCGCCGGTGCGCCCGGTGCTCGTCGAGGTCCAGGAGCATCAGTCCACGGTGGAAGAACCGGTCGATGAGCGTCCGCCAGCCCTCCTGGGAGAAGGCCTTGTCCCCGTTGACCAGCACCTCGCGCGTCGCGGCCGGGCCGGTCACGACGACGGAGCGCCCGAGCGGGCCGCCCCACCACCACACCGGGCCGTACCGCGCGGTCCGGCGGCGCATGATCTCGTGGCCGAACCGCACGTAGCCCAGCGTGTGCCCGACGAGCGGCGGCCCGTGGTCGCCGGGGATCGGCGAGGTCCCCTCGGGTGCGGGTCCGAACGGCGTGGCGGGGCGGTGCCGCAGCAGCCTCCGGTCCAGCCCGCCGAGGACCGGGAGGGCCAGCACGGACGAGTACCGCTCGCGGGCGCGTCGGGGGACGGACCGCACCTGGTCGACGATGGCCATGGCGGCGACCGTAGACAGATAGCGACAAAGTGTCCAGATGGTTGACGGAACTCCGGTCGGAGTCCAGGATCGCGGGCATGCGTCCCATGGCCCGGCGCGCCCGCGCCCAGCTCCGCGCGGACGCCCTCGACGTCGCCGCGGAGCTGTTCGTCGGCGGCCGGTTCGGGATGCCGGAGCTGGCGAGCAGGCTCGGGGTCAGCAGACAGACGCTCTACAGCGAGTTCGGCGACCGGCACGGCGTCGCGTCGGCGCTGGTCCTGCGCGCGACCGAGCGGTTCCTCGACGACATCGAGGCCGCGCTGGCGGGGGAGCGGGACCTGCACGCGGCCTGGGTCGCCGCGGTGGCGGCCGCGCTGCGTCGGGCCGCGGACGATCCGCTGCTCAAGGCCCTGCTGACCGGTGACCAGGCGGTGTTCGGCAGCGGCGCGGAGGAGATCGTCGTCGCCGCCCGGGACCGGGCGGCGGGCTACCTGGCCCGGCAGTGGTCCGAGCTGGACCCCGGATCGGTCGCGCTCGCCGCGGAGACGGCCGCGCGGCTGACCGTCAGCCACATCGTGCTGCCCCTCGCCCCGCCGGAGCGGATCGCCGACGAGGTGGCCACCGCCGTCGTGAGGATCGCGCGCGGGCCCGCTTTTTGACAGTCTCTCCATCCATGAGCGACGAGCAATGGTTCTACTGCCTCAAGCACAACGCGGTGGAGGGTCCGGACGGCTGCCGGTCCGCCGACCGCCTCGGCCCCTACCCGGACAAGGCCACCGCCGCCCGCGCCCTGGAGATCGCGAAGGAGCGCACCGAGGCCGCGGACGAATCGGACAAGGAATGGCGTGAGCGCGGTTCCACCCGCTAGTTTGATGCAATCGCATTGATCGCGGGGGACCGAGGAGGCGCGCATGGGAGACGGCAGGGTGGCCGTCGTGACCGGCGGCAGCCGGGGCATGGGCCGGGAGATCTGCCGGGACCTGGCGGCTCGCGGGTTCCGGGTGGCCGTGGCGAGCCGGAAGGCGCCGGCCTGTGAGGAGCTGGCGAAGGAGCTGACCGCGGAGTTCGGTGTCGAGGCGCTCGGGATCGGCTGTCACGTCGGGCACTGGGCGGACTGCGACGCCCTCATGGACCGCGTCCTCGAGACCTGGGGCCGGATCGACGTGCTGGTGAACAACGCGGGCATGTCGCCGCTCTACCCGAGCCTGGGCGAGGTGGGCGAGGAGCTGTTCGACAAGGTCATCGGGGTGAACCTCAAGGGCCCGTTCCGGTTGGCCGTGCGGGCGGGCGAGGCGATGGCGGAAGGCGAGGGCGGCCAGATCGTCAACGTCAGCAGCGTGGCGGCCGTCGCGCCCGCGCCCGGCGAGCTGCCGTACGCCACGGCCAAGGCCGGGCTCAACGCGATGACCCTCGGCCTGGCCAGGGCGTTCGGGCCGACCGTGCGGGTCAACGGCGTCATGCCGGGCATGTTCGGCACGGACATCAGCAAGGCCTGGGGCCCGGAGATGTTCGAGCGGGCCGCCGCCACACCCGCGGGCCGGGTGGGGGAGGCCGCGGAGATCGTCGGCGCCGTCCGGTACCTGACGAGCCCCGAGTCCAGCTACACCACCGGCTCCATCCTGAAGGTCGACGGCGGCGCGGTGTGGAGCCCATGAGCGCCGCCGGCCACCAGGACAACCGCCCGGACACCCGGTCCCGGCTGCTCGACGCCGCCGAAGCGCTCTTCGCCGAACGCGGCAGCGAGTCGGTGTCCCTGCGCGAGATCGGGCGGGCCGCGGGCGCCCGCAACGTGATCGCGGCCCAGTACTGGTTCACCGACCGGGACGGGCTGATCCGGGCGCTGATCGAGCGGCACGCACCGGAGATCGAGGCCGACCGGCACGCCCTGCTGGACGCGTACGAGGCGGGTGGCATCGAGGGCTCCGACCAGGACCGGCTGCACGTCCTCGCGGGCGCGCTGATCCGGCCGCCCGCGGCCAAGCTGGACCAGGGGGTCAGCGGGGCCGGGTACCTGCGCACCGTCGCGGACCTGCTGACCCGTCCCGAACCCGTCACCGAGCCGTTCGGGTACTCGGACGAGGGCGGCAGCATCCCGCGCTGGCGGACCCTGCTCGAACCCCTTCTCGACCCGGACGCCGTGGTCCTGCACCGCCGTTTCCACGTGATCCGGTTCGTCGACGTCGAGCTGGCCCAGCGGGCCCGGGCGCCCGGCCGCCGCGACCACCGGCTGTTCATCAGTCAGCTCGTCGACGCCGCGGCGGGCCTGCTCGGCGCGCGGACCTCGCCCGAGACCCGGCGGCTGCGGGCGGAGCGTTCCCGGTGAGCCCGTCCGTCGACCTGGACGCGCTGACCGACTGGGTCCGGGCCGAGGGGATCGGCACGGAGATCGGCGAGGCCTGCCCGCTGGCCGGGGGCACCCAGAACATCGTGCTGCGCGTCGAGCTCGACGGCCGCCCGGTCGTCCTGCGGCGTCCGCCCGAACACCCCCGCCCGACCTCGGACCGCACCCTGACCAGGGAGATCACCGTCCTCACCGGGCTCGCAGGCACGGACGTTCCGCACCCGCGGCTGATCGCGGGCTGCACCGACACCTCGGTGCTCGGCGTCGTCTTCTACCTCATGGAGCTGGTCGACGGCGTCAACCCCGGCGAGGAGGTCACCGCGGCCCAGCGTGCGGACGCCGGTCTGCGGCACGGGCAGGGGCTCGCCGTGGCCCGCGCGCTCGCCCGGCTCGGCGCGGTCGACCCCGTGGCGCAAGGGCTCGACGTGCTGCGCAAGCCCGGCAGCTTCCTCGCCCGGCAGGTCCCGCAGTGGCTCGGCCAGCTGGAGTCCTACCGGGAGTTCCCGGACTGGGACGCGGGCGGCCTGCCCGACCCCGCGCCGATCGCCGAGTGGCTGGAGGCGCACCGGCCGCCGGACGCCGAGCCCGGCGTGATGCACGGGGACTTCCACCTCAACAACGTGATGCTGGCCCGGGAGCGCCCCGAGGTCGCGGCCCTCGTCGACTGGGAGATGTGCACGGTCGGCGATCCGCTGCTGGACCTGGGCTGGTTGATGGTGACCTGGCCGGACGCGCCGCGGGTCCTCGAGGTCGGGGGTCCGCTCGCCGACCTCGGTGGCCTGCCCACCCGCGCCGAGCTGGTCGCGGAATACGCTCGCGCAGGGGGCCGCGGGACCGAACGCATCGACTGGTACACCGCCCTGGCCGGCTTCAAGCTGGGCATCGTCCTGGAGGGCACGTGGGCCCGGGCGAGCTCGGGCCAGGCACCCGAGGAGACCGGCCGCCGCCTGCACGACAACGCGGTGAGCCTCCTGTCCGTCGCCACGGACATCGCCCAGGGCACCTGGTCCGTCCAGCCCTGAGCGACGGCCCGTACGACTCGCGCGGAGGGCTGTGCGACTCGCGCGACGGGCCGTGCGACTCGCGCGACGAGGTGCAGGACTCGCGGAATCCCGCGTGTCCTGCACCTCGTTCCGCGTGTCGCGCACCTCGTTCCGCGTGTCGCGCACCTCGTTCCGCGTGTCGCACGCCTCGTTCCGCGTGTCGCGCACCTCATCCGGCGAGTCGCACAGCTCGTCCCGCGTGTCGCGCGCCTCGGGGCGCGAGTCGCGCACACCCGGGGGCGAGGCGGGCTCAGACGGACTCGAAGGCCTTCAGGATCTCTGGGCTGAAGAGGACGAAGCGGGCGGTCTCGACGCTGCTCGGGGTGTCGCGGACCGTGGTGACGGCGATCCGCGCGGCGTCGTCCAGGGGCCAGCCGTAGATCCCCGCCGAGACCGCCGGGAAGGCGATGCTGCGGGCACCGAGCTCGTCGGCCACCCGCAGGGACTCGCGGTACGCCGAGGCCAGCAGGTGCGAGCGGTCCTCCCGCTTCGCGTAGACCGGCCCGACGGTGTGGATCACCCAGCGGGCGGGCAGGTCGCCCGCGGTGGTCGCCACGGCCTGGCCGGTCGGGAGGCCGTCCGGGTAGCGGGTGCGGCGCAGCTCCTCGCACTCGCGCAGGATCGCGGGCCCGCCCGCGCGGTGGATCGCCCCGTCGACGCCACCCCCGCCGAGCAGACCGGAGTTGGCGGCGTTGACGATCGCGTCGACCGTCTCGCGGGTGATGTCGCCCTGGATGAGCTCGATGGTGGTCATGCGCGCACCCTCCTCAGCAGCGGGATCGCCGCGATCTTCGCCTCGGTCAACGCCTCCCAGAGGATTCCCGCGATCGGCCGTTCCGCACGGGCGGCGCGGCAGTCGATCACCCGCTCGGGCGTGACGACGAGGTCGACGGGGACGTCGTGCGCCGCGGTCGGGATCACGCCCCCGGGCCGGACCTGCAGCTCGTGCACCGTCGTCACGACCACGGTGTCCGCCGAGATCAGCCCCGCCGCGCCCGCCAGCGCGAACTCGAGGTCGGCGAACCCGCCGCCCTTGCCCAGCCGGGCCCCGTCCTCGCCCACGGCGACGCAGCCCGTCACGACCAGGTCGACGGGATCGAGGTCGGCCACGGCGACCCGGCGGGCGTTGCGGGTGGCGTTCGTGATCGACACGGCCCGGCGCGGGGTGTCGGTCAGGTGCTCGGGATCGAGCAGGAAGAACGGATCCTCCTCGGCCAGCTTGGGAACGGCCATGTACAGGGTCTTGCCGTCCTTCAACGCCCGCTCGCGGACCGGCAGCTGCGCGGAGTCCGGATTGGACTTCACCGCCCTGGCGTCCCGCCACTCCGGGAGGGTGCGCAGCAGCTCGGCGGCCTTCTCGGCGCCGGTGAAGTTCGAGATCCGGTGCCGGGCGCCGGGGAAGCGGGCGACCTTCGCCTCGGTGAGCGCGGTCCACACCTCGTCCCGCAGCGCGGCCTTGGCCTCGAGCAGGGCTCGGTCCCCGCCTGCGTCCTGATCGTGCCGCCGAGGCGTCCGGGCCATGCCGCGAGACTACGGGGTCGGCACACGGTGGAGGCGCTGCCCGACGTCGAGCCGCGCCGGGCCCGCGGGACATGACCGTGACGGACGAGCGGTCTGCCGAGCACGTCGGCGACGGGGCGGGTCTGGTGGGTGCGGACCACCGCGGGACGGTGATCGGAACACGTAGGGTCGGTCACCATGACGGTCCCGCACAGCGCCCACTGGGGCGCGTTCTCGGCCGACTGGGTGGACGGGGAGCTCCGCGTCGCCCCCCACCCGCGCGACCCCGACCCGTCGCCGGTGCTGCAGAACGTGCCCGCCGCCCTGCGGCACCCGGCCCGGGTGACACGACCCGCCGTACGTCGGGGCTGGTGGGAGCGGGGACCGGGGCCGTCGGACCGGCGCGGGCACGAGGAGTTCGTCGAGGTCGGGTGGGACGAGGTGCTCGACCGGCTCGCGGGGGAGCTGCGGCGGGTGCACGACTCCTTCGGGCCGACCGCGGTCTACGGCGGGTCCTACGGGTGGGCGAGCGCGGGCCGGTTCCACCACGCCCAGAGCCAGATCCACCGGTTCCTGTCGATGGCGGGCGGCTACACCCAGTCCGTCAACACCTACTCCGGCGGCGCCGCCGAGGTCCTGATCCCGCACGTCCTGGGCCCCTTCGACGCGGTGACCCGCTCGGTGGTGACCTGGGACCAGGTCGCGGCGCACACCGACACCGTCCTCGCGTTCGGCGGGATGGCGCTGAAGAACAGCCAGATCGGGCCGGGCGGGGTGTCGCGGCACGTCGAGCGGTCCGCGATGATCGCCGCCCGGACGCGCGGGGCCGAGTTCGTGCTGGTCAGCCCCCTGCGGCCGGACCTCCCACCGGAGGTCTCACCGCGTTGGCTGGCGCCCGAGCCGGGCACGGACGCGGCGCTGATGATCGGGCTGGCGCACACGCTGATGGCCGAGGACCTGCACGACCGTGCGTTCCTGCGGGACCACTGCGACGGCTGGGAGACCTTCGCCGAGTACCTCCGCGGCGCGGGCGGTCGCGACGCCGAGTGGGCCTCCCGGATCTGCGGCCTCCCGGCGGACGAGATCCGGGCGCTGGCCCGCAGGCTCGCCCGCGGACGCACGCTGATCACCGTCTCGCAGTCGCTGCAGCGCGCCGAGCACGGTGAACAGCCGGTGTGGGCGGCGCTCGCGCTCGCCGCGATGCTCGGCCAGATCGGCCTGCCCGGCGGCGGGTTCTGCTACGGCCTCGGGTCGCTCGCCCACTACGGCCGCCCGCGCAACGCCGTCCCCGTCCCGACCCTGGCGCGCCGCCCGAACCCCGTGCGGTCCTTCATCCCGGTGGCGCGGGTCGCGGACATGCTCCTGAACCCCGGGGAGTCGTTCTCCTACAACGGGTCCGAGCTGACCTACCCGGACATCCGGCTCGTCTACTGGTGCGGCGGCAACCCGTTCCACCACCACCAGGACCTCTCCCGGCTGCGCCGGGCGCTGGCGCGGGTGGACACGTTCGTCGTGCACGAGTCGGTGTGGACGGCGACGGCCCGGCACGCCGACGTCGTGCTCCCGGCGACGACCACCCTCGAACGCGAGGACATCGGCGCAGGCGGCACGGACTCGCTGGTCGTGGCCATGAAACCGGTCGCGCCACCCGTGGGCGAGGCGCGGGACGACCACGCGATCTTCGCGGACCTCGCCGGACGGATGGGGTTCGGGGAGCGGTTCACCGAGGGACGCACGCCGCGCGAGTGGCTCGAGCACCTCTGGGGGCGCACCGAGAAGGCGCTGGCGAACCAGGGTCTGCCTGCGCCGAGCTTCGCGGAGCTCTGGGCCGCGGGCGAGCACCTCCTGCCCGCGGGTCCGGACGACGGCGGCGTGCTCACCGCGCTGCGCGCCGGGACGCCGCTGCACACCGAGAGCGGACGCGTGCAGATCGCCTCCGAGCGGATCGCGTCCTTCGGCTACGACGACTGCCCGGGCCACCCGGCCTGGCTGCCGCCGAGCGAGCCGCCGTCGTCGGAGTTCCCGCTGTGGCTGGTGGCGAACCAGCCCGCGACCCGGCTGCACAGCCAGCTGGACTTCGGCGCGACGAGTGTCGCGGGCAAGGTCGACGGCCGCGAGGTCGTGCGGATCCACCCCGCCGACGCGGGCGGACGGGGGATCGCGGACGGCGACGTCGTCCGGCTGACGAGCCGTCGCGGTGCCTGCCTGGCCGCGGCGCGGGTCACCGACGAGATTCGCGCCGGAGTCGTCCAGCTGCCGACGGGGGCGTGGTACACGCCAGCGTCGGAGGCGGACCCGACCTGCGTGCACGGGAACCCGAACGTGCTGACCAGGGACGTCGGCAGCTCACGGCTCGCCCAGGGCTGCACCGGTCAGCTGACGACCGTGCAGGTCGAGCGGTTCGTCGGGGAGGCACCGGTGGTCGAGGCGCACAGGCCCCCGCTGCTCGCGTGACCCCGCCCGCCACCAGGGCTTTCGCGGCGGCGAGCGGGCGTCCGGGCGTGTCGGGGAACCGGTGGCCGCGACACGGCCGGGATCAGTGGTTGCGCAGTGCGTCGATCAGCTGGTCCTTCGTCATGGACGAGCGGCCGTCGATCCCGATCTTCTGGGCCCGCTCGTAGAGCTCGTCCTTGGTCATGTCCTCGTACGAGCCCGCCCGTCCGCCTCGGGCGCTGACCTTCTTCTCACCCTCGGCGGCGGCGTTGGAGATGCGAGCGGCCTTCTCCTTCGAGGCGCCCTCCTTCCGGAGGTCCTCGTACATCCCCTCGTTCTTGATGCTGGAGTTCGGCATGTGCTGCGGGTACCCGGGTCGGCCGAGACCTACGCATCCATCCCGATCCGATGCGAGACCCAGGCGTCGGTCACGTCGGGATCGCGACGCGGACGGGATCGGGGGTGGGCGTTCGCGGGCCGTCGCGGTGCGCCGAGCCCCCTCCCCACTCGCCTCCCGGCCGCTCGACGAGCGTCGCCCCACGCAGCATCGCCGGGCGGGTCGTGACCGCGACCTGTGATCCGGCGGTGCGGATGATCCGCAGGGGCTGGACCCGGGCGGTGACCATCAGC
>Ga0070665_100006416_pt1 | contig 11971 bp, 10 predicted proteins | sample KBSS13metaG_FD_65862 | JGI IMG/M metagenome (GOLD analysis project Ga0070665, IMG submission 65862) | Switchgrass rhizosphere microbial communities from Kellogg Biological Station, Michigan, USA - KBS S1-3 metaG | ecosystem: Host-associated > Plants > Roots > Rhizosphere > Soil ...
GCGAGCGCGCGGCCGATCGCGAGGTGCGTGGCCGGATCGAGCCCTTGCACGAGCGAGAGCTGGCACACGCGGATGTCGGCATCCGGATACGCCAGCTTCATCGGCACGAACGTGCCGTGATCGTAGCCGCGCTCGGGATCCTCGTCGGTCTCGAAGCCGGCGCCTTCGAGTAGCGCGCGCACGCGTGCGGCGAGCTCGGGATGGCCCGGCGCCGGCCACGTGATCTCGTACGACTTCGGCGGGAAGCCGTAGTAGTCGTACAGCATCGGCGGCGCTGCGCTCGTCATCACGGTCGGCACGCGCTCTTCCCAGTGCGCGGAGATCACGAGCAGCGCCTTCGGGCGGGTGCCCGGCACCTTGGCGAGGTCGCGCAGGTACTGCGCGAGCGCGGCTTGCTCGGCGCGCGAGCCGAACCCGACCTCGACGAACGGCCAGGGGCCGCCGCCGTGCGGCAAGTAGACGGTGGGCGTGCGCATGTGACGACTGTGCGTCGTCGCGCGGCCCGAGCCAAGCGACACGAACGCGAACTCAGTATTCGCGCAGGCCGATCGCGCGCAGATCGGCGAGCCGCAGCGGACGATCCTCGACGAGGATGCCTTCGTCGAGCTGCGGCGGCGCGACGTCGGTGCCGGCGAGCATCGCGTGGACCTGACCGCGATGGTGAACGCTATGGAGCAGCGTGTGGAGCAGCACGACATCGGGCGTGTCGACGCTCACCATGCCGCGCTCGCGAGGCAGCGCGACGGTGCCGGCTCGTCGCGGCGCCGCGGCGATCGCGAGCAGGCGGCGATCGACCGCGCGCTGGCGGTCGCGCAGCTCGGCAAACGTGCCGTGCTCGCCGAATCGATCGTGGTCGGCCCAGTGCGTCGTGCGATCGACAGGCCGGCCCTCGAGCGCGCCGACGTAGTGCTCGTCGACGTACAGGATGTGGGTGAGCGTCTTGTGGATCGACGGAAAGAAGCTCGTGCGGGTCGCGCGATACGCGGCGTCATCGAGCTTGGCGACGGCTTCGTACAGGCGATGGTTGGCCCACGCGTTCGACAGCGCCATGCGCTCGATCAGGTCGGGCTCGGCGAGCTGGGCGGCGGCTGCCTCCCAGTGCTCGCCGTCGAACGGCCGGATCTGCCAGTGCGAGAGCGGCACGCCGTCGAGGCAGCGGACATTCACGTCCCACGAGTCGGGGTGCGAACGCGGCCGATAGAACGCGTGAATCCCGCACGTCGCGCAGAACATGTGCTTCGCGACGTGCGTGCCGAACGCGTACGTCGCCGGCTCGCCGGTGAACCGCAGCGCGGCGTCGGGGACGATCAGGTGCAGGAAACCCTTCTTCGTGCAGATCGAGCAGTTGCAGTCGAGGACCTCGCGCGGATCGCCGTCGAGCTCGACCGTGAACCGCACCGCGCCGCAATGGCAGCCACCTTGGTATCGCGCCATGGCGCTCTCTACCACGCGCGAGTGTTACCGTCGCTGCATGTTCGTGTGCGCGACGTGCGGCCAGCGCTATCCGGCGGCTGGCTTCTGCGCGAGCGACGGCGCACCGCTCGCGGCCGCCGATGATCCGCTGCTCGGCAGCGAGATCGATCGCTATCGCATCGCGCGCACGCTCGGCGCGGGCGGCATGGGCAAGGTCTACCTCGCGGTCCAGCCCGCGATCGGCAGCCGCGTCGCGATCAAGCTCCTGTCCGACGAGTGTGCGAAGACGCCCGAGCTCGTCGAGCGGTTCTTCGCCGAAGCGCGCGCGGTCAACTTGATTCGCCACGAGCACATCGTCAGCGTGCTCGACATGTCGCGGCTGCCCGACGGCCGGCCGTTCATCGTGATGGAGTTCGTCGAGGGCCAGACGCTCGCCGACATCGTCCGCACGAGCGTCGCGCCACTCGGCGGCGTGCTCCAGGTCATGGGCGAGGTGCTCGCGGCGCTCGCCGCCGCGCACGCGATCGGCATCGTCCACCGCGATCTCAAGCCCGACAACATCCTCGTCACCGCCGAAGGCCACGCGAAAGTTCTCGACTTCGGCATCGCGAAGCTCGCGCCGAACCTGCGCGATGCCGGCTCGGCCACGCGCACGGGTGCGCTGCTCGGCACGCCGGCGTACATGGCGCCCGAGCAGATCAGCGGCGCGGGCAACGTCGACGGCCGCAGCGATCTGTACGCGGCGGGCGTCGTGCTGTTCGAGGCGGTCACCGGGCAGACGCCGTTTCAGGGCGGCTCGATGTTCGACCTGATGCGCGCGCACGTCGAACAGCAGCCGCCGTCGCCGCGCGCGCTGCGCCCGGATCTGCCGCCCGCGCTCGAGCACGTGATTCTCGCCGCGCTCGCCAAGGATCCGGCGCACCGCTTCCAGAGCGCGACGGCGATGGCGCAAGCGCTCGCGCATGCCGGCACCGAGCTCGCCGCAGATCAGTGGCGGCCGCTGTCGTCGTCGCGGCATTCGGCGATCGCGCCGCGGATCTCGTCCGGCGGCTTCGTGCGGACGACGCCCCAGGCGCCGCCGACGACGGCGGTCGCGACGCAACGGGATCGCCGAGGTCGCGGGTGGCTCGCCGTGGTCGGTCTGCTCGTCGCCGGAGGAGTGGCGGCCGTCGCGATCGGCATGCGCTCCAGCGGTGGCGATCGCGAGGTCGTCGCGACCGCGCAGACGCAGAGTCCGGCGAGCGGACCGCAGAGTCCGGCGAGCGGACCGCAGAGTCCGGCGGGCGGACCGTCGATGCCGGCGCCGCCGCCGAACGCACCACCGCCGCCCACGCCGGAGACCACGCTGCCGCCGCCCACGCCAAAGACCACACCGACGCCGAACACCACGCCGTCGCATCAGACGCCTACGCCTACGCCGACGCCGACGCCTACGTCGACACCGACGATCGTCGGCGGCGGCAGCGCGGCCGATCACGGCGTGTTCATCGGCCCGAACGTGCATGTCGGGCCCGGCGTCGTGATCGGCAGCAACCCACCCGCGCCGACGGCGGGGAAGAAGTCCGTGACGTGGCCGGCCGATTACGACCCGAAGCACTTCGATCCGGTCGGATATCTCGGCCGCGCCGAGGCGATCGCACAGCAGCTGTTGCCCGATGCCAAGCTCACGAGCTTCGAGTTCGATCCGGTGTGGCCCGACGGGCACATGGATCTGACCGCGCCGGGGCGTGATCGAGAATTCGAGTTTCGGTCGCCGTCGGCGTCGAAGCGACCGGCCGACGTGCCGAAGAACGTCGCGTACGACCGCGCGTGCATGGTGCATCTCGAGATCACGCCGAGCGGCGTCGAGGCCGAGGTGCGCACGTCGGAGACGTGCGACGCGCCGCTGGTGCGCCGGCCGCGCTGTCATTTCAGCGGCGTGTGGCAGCAGGCGATCGCCGCGGGCACCGGGCGCGACGTCGTCGCGCGCATCGCCTGGCTCAAGGACGAGCAGTGGTTCTTCGATACCGACCTCGGCGGCGGTGGCGGAGGCGTCTCCTCGTTCCCCGACGCATGCCACTGATTCAGTCGGGCACGACGATCGCGAGCTCGCGCAGCGCGACCATCTGATCCGCGGGCGCCGGCGGTGCGCGGGTGGCGAGACTGTCGAAGCCGGGCTGGACGACGCCGTCGAGCTTGACCTCGACGATCCGCCGGTCGGGGAGCTCGCCGATGAAAATGCTGAGCAGCTGGGGTCGTTCGGCGGAAAGCGCGACCGCACCGGTGCCGAGCACGTGAAACGCGAACCAGGGTGAAGCCGCGAATCGCTCGCGCGCGGTCGCGGTGTCCTCGCAGCCAGCTGGCGCGAACTGCAGGACATGGTCGAACGCATCGACGTAGACCCGGAACGGCGTCCCGCGGTGCAACAGCACGAAGCTCGCGACACGGTCGACGACGTCGTCGGAGAGCGCCGCGCGCAGGACCGGTCCGAACGAGCACGCCCAGCCACATGCACCTCCGACGATCGCTTCTGGCAGCGTCGGGCCGTAGCCGTTCATCGATAGCTGGACCTCGCCGGCCAGCTCGCCACCGGAAACGTCGAACAGCAGCTGGGCGCTCTGGATGCTGCCGAACGGGCCGACCTTGCCGAGCCGGCAGCCGAGCTGCACGAACCCGAGATCGACGACGTGGTTTGCGATCCGTGCCTCCGGGAAATGGCGCGCGATCGTGGTGACGAGCAGCGTCTCGGGATCGGTGGTCACGGCGCATCCTAGCCCTGCGGCGTCCAAGGACCTCGTGCTATGCCTCCGCCGCGATGCCCAAACCCGAAGGCGGCAAGGCCCAGACCGCAATCACCCCGACCCGCGCTGCGAACTACCAGGATTGGTACCAGGAGGTCATCAAGGCCGCCGACCTCGCCGAGAACAGCGACGTCCGCGGCTGCATGGTGATCAAGCCGTGGGGCTACGCGCTGTGGGAGAACATCCAGCACGGCCTCGACGGGATGTTCAAGGCGACGGGCCACGTCAACGCGTACTTCCCGCTGTTCATCCCGGTGTCGTTCCTCGAGAAAGAGGCGGCGCACGTCGAGGGCTTCGCCAAGGAATGCGCGGTCGTCACGCACCACCGGCTCGAGGCGCGCGACGGCAAGCTCGTGCCGGTCGGCGAGCTCGAAGAGCCGCTGGTCGTGCGGCCGACGTCCGAGACGATCATCGGCGCGTCGTTCGCGAAGTGGGTGCAGAGCTATCGCGACCTGCCGCTGCTCATCAACCAGTGGGCGAACGTCGTACGCTGGGAGATGCGCACGCGGTTGTTCCTGCGCACCGCCGAGTTCCTCTGGCAAGAGGGCCATACGGCGCACGCGACGAAGGACGAAGCGATCGAGGAAACGATGCGCATGCTCGGCGTCTACGCCGAGTTCGCCGAGCAGTACATGGCGATGCCGGTCATCCAGGGCGAGAAGACCGCGGCAGAGCGTTTCCCGGGCGCGGTCCAGACGTTCTGCATCGAGGCGATGATGCAGGACCGCAAGGCGCTCCAGTCCGGCACGTCGCACTTCCTCGGCCAGAACTTCTCGAGGGCGTCGGGGATCCAGTTCACCGACCAGAACAACGCACTCGAGCACGCGTGGACCACGTCGTGGGGTGTGTCGACGCGCCTGATCGGCGGCATGATCATGACGCACGCCGACGACGACGGCATGGTGTGCCCGCCCAAGCTCGCGCCGCAGCACGTCGTGATCATCGCGATCGCGCAGAAGCCGGAAGATCGCCAGCGCGTCGTCGACTGGTGCAACGCGCTCGCGGCCGATCTGCGCAAGCAGAGCTACGCCGGTGCACCGGTGCGCGTCGAGGTCGACAAGCGCGACGGCAACGGCGGCGAGCGGCGCTGGCAGTGGGTGAAGAAGGGTGCGCCGATCCTGCTCGAGGTCGGCCCGCGCGACATCGACAAGGACTCGGTGTTCATGGGCCGGCGCGACAAGGCGCCGAAGGACAAGACGAGCGTGCCGCGCGGCGAGGTCGTCGCGAAGATCGCGACGTACCTGCAAGAGATCCAGGACGCGTTGTACGCGCGCGCGCTCGCGTATCGCGACGAGCACACGCGCACGATCGAGACCAAGGAAGAGTTCTACGCGTTCTTCGCCGAGCCCAAGAAGGCCAAGGAGAACGATCCGACTCCCGCGCACGGCGGCTTCGCGCTCGCGCACTACAGCGGCGATCCGGCGGTCGAGGCGAAGATCAAGGACGACCTCAAGGTCACGGTGCGTTGCATTCCGCTGACGCCGGGCGAGCCCGGCACGTGCCCGTTCACCGGCGAGAAGAGCCCCCGCCGCGTGGTCTGGGCGAAGTCGTACTGACCGGCAACAACTGTTGTCGTCAGCGCGCGCGGCGTCGACGGACGAAGATCCCTCGACTTGACGCGGCGTGCCCGTGCGGTTTCGTCTCCCGCGGTCGACGAAATCTCGTGGCATCAACGCTGCATTGCGCCCCAACCATGCTCGAAATCTCGATGATCGATCTCGTGTCCGTGAACGGTGGCGCCCAAGCGAAGGCGCCGCCGCCCAACTTCCTCGACCAGCTCCACAACTCGATCGAATCGGACTACAAGTCGTTCGTCTGCAAGGCCGCCGGCTGGAAGGGCGCCAACCAGCTCGCGAACACGATGTTCAAGGGCAAGGAGTCGCAGGAGGACATCGCGAACTCGGCCGCGGCGATCACCGACGTCTGCATGAAGAGCAAGCAGCTCCCTGCCGACGCGCCGAAGCTGCCGTTCTGAGCTAGGAACCTAGCGCGTACGCCTTCGGCGTCCGCGGTCGGCTCCTAGTTTGATCGGCTCGCGCGACGCTCGCCTGTACGGATGCGGGCTCGCAAGCTCGCCCTACCGCGGCGGCGCCGGCCGCGGCGCGGCGAACGCGAACACGAGGTAGAGCACGAACATCAGCGCGGCGAGCCCGAAGCACGCATAGCGTGCGAGCGGGGCCCAGCTCGGCTGCCCTGAGACCGCTGCGGTGGCTCGTGCGACGTCGACGCGCAACGCGAGGTTCGGAATCGAGCGCACGGCGAGCGGAATATCGGTGGTCGACGCGGCGCTGCCCGCGTGCGGCACGAGCGTGACCGGATCGCCGCCGCCGACCAGCTGAGCGCCGCGCACGTGCTGGGCGAGCAAAGCCGTCGGAGCGGCGAGATCCGCTGCGACGGCGACCACGAGCGTGCCGCCCACCGCGTTTTGCTGCGTCGTGATCGGCGAGCTCGCCGATAGCTCGATCGTCGGGCCGTCGGCATCGAGCCGCGTCTGCTTGTCGGCGACCTGCGCGAGTGCCTTGGCGGTCGGCGGCGTGCGCAGCGCCGACTGGCCGCGGATGAACACCTCGACGACCTCGCCCTTGGCGGCCTTGAACAGCTCGCCGCTCTTCTCCATGTCCTGGATCGTCGCGGCGTCGGTCTCGATCCCGGCGCGCAGCACCGGCGTGGACGCGTAGCTGTCGGCACGTGCGTGTGCCGTGTCAGACGCCAGCTGGATCGCCGCAGCGATCGCATCGGCATCGCGGTGCACCTGCGTGAGGTCGACGGGCTTGGCGGTCACCGACGTGGTCGCGATCGCGAACGTCGCGGCACCGGCAGCCGCGGCGACGATCGCGCCGAGCAGCCACGGCCAGCTCGCGCGCTTGATCACGCGGACCTGAAGCGTGTCGTCGCCGACTTTCAGCCTCGGCGGCGGCAGCGGCTCCGGCTCGTCGACGGGCGGGACACTGATCGCGGCCATGCTCTCGAGCGGCGGCGGCAGCGCGATCGCGGTGGAGCTGACCGGCGGCAGCGTGATCGCCGCCGAGCTCGAATACGGCGGGTTGCTCGAGCGCGCGCTGCGCCTCACGACCTCGGCAAGCTTGGCGGCGGCGACGACCGGCGTGCGCTGCTCCGGCTCCCACTCGGCGATCGCGTTCATGTCGAGGTGATCGTCGGCGGCAGGCGCGGCGGCCTCGTCCATGAGCCGCGCGCCCTCCATGAGCAGGTGCGTGGTCGGGAGCTGGATCTTGTCGGTGCCGTCGACGGCGCGCGCGTTGAACTCGAACTTGCCCGCCGTCCACGTCAGCATCGCGTAGACGCACTCGGCGCCGCTCGACGGCCCGTGGTGGAGGCGAGCGTCGATCACCTTGCCCTCGCGCAGGATGATCTCGCCCGGGCGCTCGTTCGGGCCGCGCAGCTTCAAGAGGCCGGTCTTGCGCTCCATCTCGATCAGCACGAGCAGCGTGCTGAGCCCGACCTGCGCGAGGTCACCGGCGAGGCCGGTGCTCGGCAGCTTGTTCGGCGCCTCCGGGCGCTTGATCACCTTCTCGATGCGGCCGACAAGCTCGTCGAGCCTGAACGGCTTGCTGAGGTAGTCGTCGGCACCGAGCCGGAACGCGCGCAGCCGTTCGTCCTCGGCGCCGATCGCGGTGAGGAATATGACAGGCAGCTTGCCGAGCTTGGGGTGCTCGCGCAGCGTGCGGACGAGCGTCCAGCCGTCGACCTTCGGCATCATCACGTCGGTGACGAGCACGTCGGGTGGGCGAGCGAGAGCGCGCGCGAACGCTTCTTCGCCGTCGCCGGCCACGTCGATCGTGTAGCCGCGCCTGATCAGCGCGTCGCGCAGCATGCGCGCGACGTGCGGATCGTCGTCAGCGACGAGAACGTGGGCACCCATCTCCCAACGAACGACGCTATCACCCCTCCCGGAATCAGTAAATTACTGCGCGTGGCACTCCGTGTTCCTGGACCGAGGCGGCGGCGCGGACCGAAACGATGACCGACGCCTGGCTCCCGTCGGACGAGCCGGTCAGCGTGGTTCCGCGTAGCTCGGCGCTCGCGTGCGGCTGGTTGATCAGGTACCGCACGCGCCATGCGTTCAGATAGCTCTGGAGCGCGAACGCGAACGCGACGCTCAGCAGCGCGACCACGCGCACGTGGAGCTGCCAGCCGCCGGCGATCACGAGCGCCACGCCGAGCACCGCGGCGATCGCGCGAAGCTGCGTCGATCGCAGCAGCGAATCGGCGGCCTGGAGCGAGACTTCTCGAACCGGCGCCACCGCGTCCTGTCGTGCGATCGTGACGCGGCGAACGAGCAGCGCGAGCGCGATCGCGAGCCCGATCACGAACGCAAGCACCTGGAGCACCGGGTAGAACGCGTCCACGGATCGAGTATAGCTCGCTCGACGAAGCTGGTATGGTCGCGCCCGTCATGGCCAAGCCCGCGTACAAGCGCGTACTGCTCAAGATCTCCGGCGAGGCATTGATGGGAAGCCAGGGCTTCGGCATCAATCCCGAGGTTTTGACCACGGTGGCGACCGAGATCGCCGACGCGGCCAACCTCGGCGTGCAGGTCGCCGTCGTGGTCGGCGGCGGCAACATCTTCCGCGGGGAATCGGCCCGCGGGATGGATCGCGCGACCGGCGACTACGTCGGCATGCTCGCGACGGTGATGAACGCGGTCACGCTGCAAGAAGCGGTCGAGCGCCGCGGCGTGGTGACCCGCGTGCAGTCGGCGATCCCGATGTCGCAGCTCGCCGAGCCGTACATCCGGCGCCGCGCGATCCGCCACCTCGAGAAGGGTCGCGTCGTGATCTTCGGCGCGGGCACCGGCAACCCGTTCTTCACGACCGACACGGCCGCGGCACTCCGCGCCATGGAGATCGGCGCCGACGTGCTGCTCAAGGCGACGAAGGTCGACGGCATCTACGACAAAGATCCGAAGAAGCACCCCGACGCGCGCCGCTACTCGACGGTGACGTTCACCGATGCGCTCCGCCAAGACCTCGAGGTCATGGACGCGACCGCGTTCGCGCTGTGCCGCGACAACGAGATGCGCATCGTCGTGTTCAACATGACGAACCGTGGCAACATCGAGCGCGTCGTGTGCGGCGAGGCCGTCGGCACGACGGTCGTTCGCGACTCTGACCAGACCCGCTTCGCCTGAGGGAACAGACATGATCGACGACATCACCAAAGACACCGACGACGGTATGAAGAAGGCGGTCGACTCGTTCAAGCGCGACCTCCAGAAGGTGCGCACCGGGCGCGCGAACACCGCGATGCTCGACGGCGTCAAGGTCGACTATTACGGCACGCCCACGCCGGTGAATCAGGTCGCGAACATCACGGTCGTCGACGCTCGTCTCATCACGGTCAAGCCGTGGGAGAAGAACATGATCGCGGTGATCGACAAGGCGATCCGCGCGAGCGATCTCGGCATCAATCCGGTCGCCGACAGCGAGCTCGTGCGCCTGCCGATTCCGCCGCTCACGCAGGAGCGCCGCCGCGATCTGGCGAAGACCGTCGGCAAGCAGACCGAGGAGGCCCGCGTGGCCGTGCGCTCGGCGCGCCGCGACGCGATGGACATGATCAAGGAAGCGGAGAAGGACAAGCAGATCTCCGAGGACGAGCGCAAGAAGGGCGAGAAGGCCATCCAGGACCTGACGGACAAGTACATCGCTCAGGTCGAGGACATCGCGAAGAACAAAGAGAAAGAGATCATGGAGCTCTAAACGAGCTCCGAAGCTCCTAAACGGGCGACGGCGCTGCGATCAGGGTATGATCGCCGCCGATGTCCGGCATCCCGGCAGGTGCCGGGTCGCTGATCGGGAAGCGGCTCGGCAAGTACGACATCCTGGCCCTCCTGGCCCTGGGTGGTACGGCCGAGATCTATCTCGCGCGCATCGACGGCACGGCCGGGTTCGAGAAGTACGTCGTGGTCAAGTGCCTCCACGACCACCTCGCCGACGACCCCGACTTCGTGAAGATGTTCCTCGACGAGGCGCGGCTCGCGGCCGTGCTCGACCACTCGAACATCGTGCAGACGTTCGAGCTCGGCGAGCACGAGGGTCGCTACTTCATGGTGATGGAGTTCCTCGCGGGCCTGTCGCTCGCGATGATCGTCCGGCGCGCGGCCGAGCGCGTTCCCGACGGCAAGATTCCGGCGCCGCTGATCCTCAACATCGCGGCGCAAGCCGCGGCGGGCCTGCACTACGCCCACGAGCGCACCGCGAACGGCAAGCCGCTCAACATGGTTCATCGCGACATCTCGCCGCAGAACCTCGTGATCGGCTTCGAGGGCGTGGTCAAGGTCGTCGACTTCGGCATCGCGCGCGCCGAGCTGCGCGAGACCAAGACCAAGGCCGGTACGATCAAGGGCAAGTTCGCGTACATGTCGCCCGAGCAGTGCGTGGCGAACAACGTCGATCGCCGCACCGACGTGTTCGCGCTCGGCGTGATCGTCCACGAGCTGCTCACCGGGCGCCGGTTGTTCAAGCGCAACTCGCCGTACGAGACCTACCAGGCCGTGCTCGATTGCAACGTGGCGCCGCCGTCGTCGATGAACGGCGAGCTCGATCCCGCGCTCGACGCGCTCGTCATGAAGGCGGTCGCGAAGGACAAGGACGCGCGGTGGCCGAGCGCCGAGGCGTTCGGCGACGCGATGCTCGGCTACCTTCACCAGCACGCCAAGAGCTCGGGCGCGGGCGAGATCGGCCGGTTCGTCGAGCAGCACTTTCAGGTCGAGATCGACGAGCACGTCGAGCGCATGCGCGAGCTGATCGCGGGCCGCGACGTCGCAGCGTCGTCGTGGGAAGACGAAGAAGAGGAAAAGAAGGCCAGGGAGACGGTCGACCTCGGCAAGAAGTCCGACGACAGCGTCGACACCAACGACGTGTCGATCGACGTGCGGTCGAGCAGCGCGCAGCTCGATCAGCTCGTGTCGCGGCTCGGCAGCGAAGACGGCACCAACGCCGACGACGGCGCGCCGCCCGACAAGACGCGCATCGAGCAAAACCCGCTCGAGCTGCTCAAGGAGCTCGATGCCGCGAAGCCGGCGCCGCGCGACTCGGTGCCGTCGTTGCCGCGGCCGCCGACCGTGGAACCGACGAAGATCCCGAAGACGCCCGAGAAGGGCGTGGTCGGTGCCGGTCGGTTCCCCGATGCCGCGCAGCTGCCGACGATGGTCGCGCCCACGCCGCCGCCGTCGACGCCGCCCCGCGCGCGCCACGAGACGCGGCCCGATCCGGCGATGGCCCCGACCGCCGCCGCGATTCCTCTCGATCCGACGGCGGTCCCGACGGCGCCGATGCCGGGCGCGCATCCCGTGCCGCCGGTCGGTCCGCACAGCGCCACGCACGCCGCGGTGCGGCCGAGCGACCTCGGGCTGCAGAGCGAGGTGGTCGTGCAGGCGAGCCGCCCGGATCCGGTCCCGGGCATCGCGGCGAGCTCGCCGTATCCCGTGCTCACCGGCGGACGGCCGTTCTCCACGGATCTCGCGCCGAGCATGCCGCCGATGCCCGGCATGCACCGTCCGTCGGTGCCGCGGATTCCGGCGACCGGCCCGAATCAACCGCCGATGCCGTCGACGCCGTCGCCGGGCCTCATGTCGCCGGTCGGCGATTCGTACCCGGCGGGCGTCGACTGGAACCGAGCCGCTGCACGCCGCGCGCGCGCGCTCGCGCCGTGGCAGCTCGCGTTGTTGTTTGTCGGCGCGCTCGGCGTCGCGCTGATGTTGACGATGATCGTCGCCAAGATCGTGCGATAACCGAGCGCATGAAGCTCACGCTGGTGGT
>Ga0070665_100006417_pt1 | contig 11970 bp, 7 predicted proteins | sample KBSS13metaG_FD_65862 | JGI IMG/M metagenome (GOLD analysis project Ga0070665, IMG submission 65862) | Switchgrass rhizosphere microbial communities from Kellogg Biological Station, Michigan, USA - KBS S1-3 metaG | ecosystem: Host-associated > Plants > Roots > Rhizosphere > Soil ...
TCCCCGTTGATCGCCAGCACCGGACAGGTGACGCGCCTCAGGGCGGGCACCGGGTCGTAGGTCAGGAAGAAGCGGTACCACGGGGCGCTCAGCGCCTTGATCTGCAGGTCCATGTCTTCGGACCGCACCGTCCCCTGCAGCGCGTCGCGCAACCTCACGGCGAGCGCGGCGTCGTCTTTTTCCTCCTTCACAATCTTGAGGATCTGGCGCTCGAGCGCGCTGTTCTTCTCGACCTGGTCGGCGCGGAGGCCAGAGACCTGCGACATCAGCGTCGTCTGCGCGACGATGATCTCGTCGCCGGGTACGCCTGAGCCAGCCATCATGACGATGAACGCCACGGCCGGGTTGCGCGACGCCACGAGCGGGGCGATCACGCCGCCTTCGCTGTGACCGACCAACCCGATTTTCTTCGCGTCGATTTCGGGCCGTGTCCTCAGATAGGCGACCCCCGCTTCGGCGTCCGCCGCAAAATCGACGGTGGTCGACGTGGCGAATACGCCGCCGGACTTGCCGACGCCCCGATCGTCGGCGCGAAGGACAGCGATGCCGCGACGAGTCAGGTAATCGGCCAGGACCAGAAACGGCCGATGGCCCAGGATCGCCTCGTCCCGATCCTGCGGGCCTGAGCCGGTGATCAGCAGTACCGCGGGAAACGGTCCCGGTCCCGGTGGCAGCGTCAGCGTGGCCGCGAGCGTAATGTTCGCGGTCTTGTTGTCGTACGCGACCTCCTCGTCGCGGTACGGGTACGGCTTCACAGGGTTCTGCGGCCGCCGCGGCTCGATCCGCAGGGCGTTTTCCGCCGGCGTGAGCACCAAGGGGAGTCTGGCCGCGCCTTGCGACCAGGTCCCGTCGATTTTCGTGTGTCCTTCGTCAACGGTGCCTTCAAACGTGCCGGCGATCTGTTTGATCTCCAGCTTCAACGACGAGCCGGTCCGCGATACGGTTGCGACAAGACGCCGTGCGCCCTGGTCGGGACTGTCCATGGTGGCCACGAGGCCGTACGGCGAGTTGGTGATGTGGAACAGCAGCCGGAGCTTCGCACCGCCGGCATCGAGTGTTCCCGCCCAGGTGCCGTCGACATCGGACGGCTTGACCTCGGCGCGCTTCGGCGCGCGGGCGAGCACCAGCGGCACCGAGGCTCGCTGCGACCACGTCCCGACAATCGCCGCCCCGTCGGCGGCGACGCTTCCGTCAAAGGAGGCGCTGAGGGCCTCGACGCGCAGCGTCAGCCTGGGCCCAGCCAGCGCGATCGACGTCACGGGAATGTGAAAACCGCCCTGGTCGATGTTGTCTATGGTCGCCTTGAAGCCGCCGCCATCGGCGGGGGCGACGTGCAGGGCGAGGCGCAGCTCCACATTGCCGGATTTCAGCGTTCCTTCCCAATCGCCGGTGATGCTCGTCTGAGCGGCCGCGAGCCCCGCGGTTGACATCAGGAGGGAGACGGAGAGGAACACCGCTCTCATCCGTCTAATTCTAGCCAACCGATTACCCGACTACCAGATCACCCAATCACTCGATTTACTGCCGGGCCGTGATGATCAGGATGTGTGCGGCGCTGTTGGGCGACTCCTGGACGTCGATGCCGTCGGTCATCAGCGCCGCCCCGGTCGCGGTGCCCAAGATGCCGCTGTCGACCGAGTGCACTTCGTAGGTCGCGTCCGGCTGCAGATCGGTCGGCTTGATGTTGATCATCTCGACCCCGGTGTCCGACTGCACCGCGCTCACCACGAGCTGGTCGTGCGCGGCGGTGCTCTCCTGCAGTACGTCCCACGACGGTCCGCCTTCAGGTGCGGCCTGTTTCGTCAGCAACGATCCCGCCGCGACGCTGATCGTGAGCCGCGCGGCCTTGTAGATCCCGATCTCACGAGCCATGCCGGCGTTCTCGTCGTCGGTGAAGGCATCGCCGCGGAAGCACAGGCCGAGGGCGCCGCCCATGCGGCTGCGGAAATACAACGACAGATCCGGCGAGTCGTGCAGCGGCTCGGTGTCGTGGTCGGTCACGAACGAGAGCAGATACGCCGGCGGAAACACCGAGCCCAGCCCCTGCAGGTTGTGGCGCACGTGCACCGACGGCGCGGTGCGGTCGTCCATCCAGGCGACGTCGGTAAAACGGAGCATGCCGACGTCGAGCCGGTTGCCGCCGCCCGACACGTTCTCGATCAGCAGGCTCGGGTAGCGCTCGCGCAGCTGCGACAGCATGCCGTACAACGCGCTGGTGTGCGCGAAGTTGCCGTCGGTCGCGCCGTGGTCGTGCCCGGCGCGATCGCAGTTGACGAACATGTTGTTGTCCCATTTCAGATAGTCCGGCTGGACCTCGTCGATGAGCGCCGTCAGGCGATCCATGAGCCACTGGCGGGCGGCGGCATTCGCGAGGCAAATCTGCCCCGAGTGATCGGAGCCGTACTGCTCGCCCTCGGTGGCGAGCCACGACTCCTCGACCCCGGGCCCGCCGACCAGCGAGAGGTTCACGCGCTCGGGTTCGACCCACAGGCCGAAGCGCAGCCCGAGGCTGTGCGCGTAGGCGCTGAGCGGGGCGAGGCCGTTCGGGAAGCGCGCCGGATCGGCGGTCCAGTTGCCGAGCCCCGCGTCGAAATCGAAGGGGCCGGCCGCGCCGGTGCCCGAGTACCAGCCGGCATCGATCACGAACAGCTCGACGCCGAGCGCCGCCGCCCGCTCCATCTCGGCGCGCATCGACGCCTCGTCGATCTCCGTGCCGTAGGCGAACCAGGTGTTGTAGGTGACCAGCGGCACGATGGGGCGTCCATCCCGAATGCCGTCGAGCACGTACGATCGCAACGCTGCCGTGCCGGCAGCGGCGCCGCCGGGGGCGACGCCGAACACCACGTGCGGGCCGTCGACGTCGCCCTTGACCGTCGTGGTCATGGGCGCCAGGCCGACCGTGATTGCCATCCCGGTGCCGCCGCGATTGATGGCGGCCGACCACGCGCCCGACCACATCAACGCGGCGTAAAACTCGTCGCGGGCGCCGTCGATCGCAAACCAGGGCACGTGCTTCTCCGAGGCGCGGTGCGTCGCGCCCAGCGAGAACGCCTGGCCGCCCGCCAGCGTCTGCTGCTGGAGCGTGAACGCGCTGTCGGTCGGCACGTTGGCGGTGTCGCCCTGCAGTCCGGTCAGCCAGCGGACGAGACCGTTCGGCACGGTGATCTGCAGCGCGTTCAGGTCGCCGATCGACGTGCCCGTGCCTTCGTAGGTGGTCCAGGCCTCGAACGACGGGGAGCCCGACACGATCGCGTAGTGCCGCGTGACCGTCAATTCGTCGGCGGCGAGGCGGAAGGTCGCGTCGAGTTGAAGTCCGCGACCACGCGCGCCGACCGCCACGTCGCGATACGCGAAGCCGGCCGCACGGTTCCCCAGCGCGAGCGATCGGGTACCCACGCGCACGGTCGAGTCGGCGGCCACGCTCGTCGTCCACGACGTTCCGGAGGCGGACACCAGGCTGACGATACCGAAGTCGCGTGAGGGATCGAGCGCGAGGGTCAGCGACGCGCCACCAGCCGTGAGCGTCCACGTGCCCGCCGACGCATCGTGCGTGACCGCCGCGTCGCCCTGCTGCGCCACGATCGCCGCCGCCGTCACGGCGTTGTTGCATCCGTCGAGAAGTGTAAAGAACAGGAGGGCGCCGATCGTACGCATTGCCGTCGTTGACATTCAGACTTCGTCTCGCACTGCATGGCTTGGACCACGCGTTCGCGGCGAAGTTACATGGGGTTCGCGAATGAGGGCGGCGCCTTCCGAGGACAGGCCGACCACTTTGGAGTACGCGATCTGCTAGCATGCCCTTATGCGTGCTTCACGTCTGGCATTCGGACTGGCGATCATCATTGCCGCCATCTGGCAGATCGCACAGCCATCGGCGCAACGGCCGCGCTTCGACGTGGTCATCGTCAACGGACGGATCGTGGACGGCACCGGCGCGCCGTGGTTTCGCGGTGATGTTGGTATTACCGGCGATCGTATTTCGGCAATCGGCGCGCTCGGCGACGCGACCGCCGCGGTGAAAATCGACGCCACCGACCTGACAGTGGCGCCGGGATTCATCGATCTCCTGGGCCAGTCGGAGTTCAACGTGCTGGTGGACGGCCGGGCCGCGAGCAAGATTCTTCAGGGCGTGACGACGGAGGTGACCGGCGAGGGATCGTCGATCGCGCCGGTCAACGACCGGCTGATCCAGGACGCCTCCGCCAACGCCAGGCATTTCGGCGTGGTGCAGGACTGGCGCACGCTGGGTGACTATTTCAAGCGGCTCGAGGAACGATCGCACACCGCGATCAACGTCGCGACCTTTGTCGGCGCCGGCGGCCTGCGCAGCTACGTGATCGGCAAGGACGATCGGCCGGCGACACCGGCAGAGCTGGAGCGCATGAAGCAGCTGGTCGCTGAGGCGATGCAGCAGGGGGCGCTCGGCGTCAGCACGTCGCTGCAGTACGTGCCCGATCGGTTCGCTTCGACCGACGAGATCGTCGAGCTGGCCAAGGTCGCCGCTCGCTTCGGCGGCGTCTACTTCACGCACCAGCGCTCGGAGAGCGCCCGCATCTTCGAGTCGCTCGACGAGGTGTTCGCGGTCGCCGAGCGCGCCCGGATCCCCGCCGAGATCTGGCATCTCAAGACGGCCTACAAGGCGAATTTCGGCAAGATGCCGGAGGTGCTGCGGCGCATCGAGGCGGCGCGCGCGCGCGGGCTCGACGTGACCGCGAACCAGTACCCGTATACCCGCGCTTCGAACGGCCTCGATTCGTGCCTGCCGCTGTGGGCCCGCGAAGGCGGCTTCGAGAAGACGCTGCCGCGCCTGACCGACCCGGCCACCCGCGAGCGGATCAAGAAAGACATGGACGATCCCAACGCCGCCACCTGGGAGAACCAGTGGTACGGCGCCAATGGCGGCGACGGCGTGATGGTGTCGTCGGTGCTGAACCGCGACCTGGCGAAGTACGAGGGCATGACGCTGACTCAGATCGGGAAGGCGATGGGAAAGGATCCGCGCGACGCCGTCATCGATCTGGTCATCGCCGATCGGGGCGAGAGCTCGGTGATCACCTCCATCATGGACGAAGACGATGTGCGCACCGCGTTGAAGAACCCTCTGGTCGGCGTCGGCACCGACTCGGGCGCGCAGGCCGAGGACGGCCGCCTCTCGGAGTCGAAGTCCCACCCGCGCGCGTGGGGATCGTTTCCGCGGATCCTCGGACGCTACGTGCGCGACGAGCACGTGCTGACGCTCGAAGACGCGATCCGGAAGATGACATCGAAGGCCGCCGATCGGGTGCACCTGAGCGACCGCGGCCTGCTGCGCCCGGGGATGATGGCCGACATCACGGTGTTCGATGCAGCGACGATTCGCGACGTCTCGACGTTCGACGACCCGAAGCACTACGCGACCGGCGTCCGGCACGTGCTGGTGAACGGCAAGCGCGTGGTCGCTGACGGGAAGATCACGTCGGAGCGGCCGGGGCGGCCGCTGCGCGGGCCGGGGGTGCTCAAGTGACGGATCGTTCGACGTTCGAGGTTCGCCGTTCGTCGTCGATCGCCTGATGCCCGAGTGGCTGCTCGATCTGTTTGCGCGCTACGGCTACGCGGTCGTGTTCGGCGGCGTGTTTCTCGAGAACACCGGCCTGCCGGTGCCGGGCGAGACCGCGCTGCTGGCCGGCGCCGCGCTCGCGCATTTCGGTCAACTGTCGCTGCTCCGGGTCATTGCGACGGCGATCGCCGGCGCGATCCTCGGGGACAACCTCGGGTTCTTCATCGGGCGCCGCGGCGGGCGGCAGATCGCCGAGCGCCACGGCTGGCGGATCGGGCTGACGCGTGAGCGGCTGCTCGAGTTCGATCGCTTCTTCGACCGCCACGGACCCAAGACCGTGTTCGCGGCGCGCTTCATCACCGGCCTGCGCGTGGTCGGCGCCGTGCTGGCCGGCGGCAGCGGGATGGCCTGGCCCGTGTTCCTCGTCTACAACGCCAGCGGGGCGCTGGTCTGGTGCACGGCGGTGGCGTGCGCCGGATACTCGCTGGCCTATAGCTGGGCCACGCTCGAGCGCTGGATTGGCCGCACCGGTCTGATCGCGCTGGCCCTCGTGGTCGCGGTTGGTATCATCGGATTGGTGCGCGCACGACGGGATCGTCACTCATGATCACACTGGCATCCGGGCTCTCGTATCTGGATTTGAACTTCTACGGCGTGAAGGGCGTCATTGCCTCGGTAATCCTGCACGGCCCCGGCGGGGCGGCGATCATCGACCCCGGGCCGTCCAGCACCCTGCCGGCGCTGCGGGCCGGCCTGGAGGGCGCCGGTCTCGCGTTGTCCGACGTCCGCAGCATCCTGCTGACCCATATTCACCTCGATCACGCGGGCGCCACCGGCACCCTGGTACGCGAGAACCCGTCGCTGCGAGTCTACGTGCACGAAAAAGGCGCGCCGCACATGGTCGACCCGTCCAAGCTGATGGCGAGCGCGACGCGGTTGTGGGGCGATGAAATGGGGCCCCTCTGGGGCGAGATGCGCCCGGTCCCCGAGGAAAACCTGGTCGTCTTGCGGGGCGGGGAGCGGATCTCCGCCGGCGGCCGCGACCTCGACGTCGCCTATACCCCCGGTCACGCGTCGCATCATGTCAGCTACTTCAGCCGGGATACGGGGATTGCCTTTGTCGGCGACACCGCCGGCGTGCGGCTGCAGGCGGGGCGGTTCATCATGCCGCCGACGCCGCCGCCCGACATCGACCTCGAAGAGTGGCGCGCCAGCTTCGCGCGCATCGGCGCCTGGCACCCCGAAACGCTCTTCGTCACGCACTTCGGCCCGTTCGCGCCGGTCGCCGCCCATCTCACCGAGATGGTGGACCACCTGGGCCTGACGAGCGGGCTGGTGGAGGCATCGCTGGCGCGTCCGGGCACCGACGAAGATCGAGAGGCGTGGTTCAGCGATGAGATCAGGCGGGAGCTGCGCCGCCGCATGAGCGAATCAGACGCGCAGGCGTACGAGGTCGCAGGACGGTTCGATCTGAGCTGGCGAGGGTTGGCTAGGTACTGGAGAAAAAAGAATTAAGAATGGGGAATCAGGAATTTGGAATGCGTCGCGAATTCCAACTTCCGACTTCCGAATTCTTAATTCAGGCGGTCGCGCGTGTCTGCTCCTGGACCGCCTGCCGCCGCGGATCGACCATCAGCCTCAGCGCCAGGCCCTGGGGCTTTGAGCCCGACGGCGGCGAGACCCGGTAGACCGCGCTCAGCACCCGCCCCTGCTGCAACGTGCCCGGCAGCATGTCGGTGGCGCGCCCGTCGCGTTCGAGCTGGAACTGGACCAGCCTGAACAGCGGGATCGACACCGGGGAGTCGCATTCCACGTAGACGCCGAAGTCGCTCACGTTGCGCGCCACCACGGTGGCGAAGCGGGTCGTGCCGCGCTGATCCTTCCACGTGAGCCGCGCCGGCAAGGCGACGGCACGGCGTTCCGTCCCTCGCTTGTTGGCATCCGTGCGCTTCGGCGGGAGTGGGTCGGTCCAGATATGCTTCACGTCGTCCCCCAATCAGCTGAGATGAGCGACAGAATAGGTATCAAGGGTCGCGCCGTGTGCAGTTTCGAGCATGGCCTACTTTGGTCTTAGGGCCTAAGTAGCTGCAAAGTAATAATTTAGACAATTTGTTGCGAATCGCGGGCTGGATACGGATGTGATACTTAGTATCCAATGTCGGTGGTAACTGAGTATCTGGTATCCACGTTTTGGCGGGGTCAAGTACTCTGGGAGACGCCCAACTGGCATAAAACCGGCGAGCCTCTGGCGGTTTGTGCAGTCGCTAGGGCATATCCAATTCCTCGGCCCGGGCGTCGAGACCGAGCCGCCGGATCTTGAGGTAAAGGCCGCGGCGGGTCAGTCCCAGGGCTCGGGCGGACTCGGAGATGTTGCCGTCCGCCCGGTCGAGCGCCGCCTGAATCAGATCACGTTCGACCTGTTCCACGGCCGTGGCCAGGTTGGGCGACGAACGCGACAGCCGAATCGACCCCGATCCCGGCGGCAGCCTGGTGGTGCCGATCTCCGGCGACAGGTGGATGGGATCGATCGAGCCGCCGGGCGCGCTGAGCGCCACCGCCCGCTGGATCTCGTTTTTCAGCTGGCGCACGTTGCCGGGCCACCAGTACTGCGAGAAGACATCGAGCGTTTCCGAGCCCAGGTGAATATCCGGCTTGCCGAGCCGCTCGAGTGCCTCGCGCAGGAAGAAGGTGCTCAAGTGCGGGATCTCCTCGCGCCGCTCGCGGAGCGGCGGCACGTGGATCCGGATCACGCTCAGGCGGTAGTACAGATCTTCCCGGAACTTCCCCTCGGCGACGCGCTGCTCCAGGTCCGCGTTGGTCGCCGCGATCACGCGGACGTCGACGCGCTGCGGCTTGGTCTCGCCGATCGGCATGATCTCGTGCTGCTCGAGGAAGCGCAGCAGCTTGGGCTGGACGTCGAGCGGCAGGTCCCCGATTTCGTCGAGAAACAGCGTGCCGCCGGATGCCGTCCGAATCAGGCCCGGTTGATCGGTGACCGCGCCGGTGAAGCTGCCGCGGCGATGGCCGAACAGCTGGCTGTCGGCCAGATCGCGGCCCGTGGTCGTACAGTTGTACGGCAGGAACGTGCCGGCGCTCCGGTGGGAACCGACATGGATCGCGCGGGAGACCAGTTCCTTGCCGGTCCCACTCTCGCCCGTGATCAGCACCGTCAAATCGTTGCCCTGCAGACGCTGGATCTGCTCGACGACGCGCGTCATCGCCGCGCTGGCGGAGAGGAATCCCGGCAGCAGCGGCTCGAGCGACGGCGGATTGACGGCGAGTCCCGCGACGGCGACCGGGCGGTCGCGCGCCGCGCACAACGCGAATCCCTGCCGCGCAACCGCCGCAATCATCCGCAACCGGCGGAGCACCGGGTGGCCGATCGGCCGGGGCGAGGCGATTAGGCCGAACCGCGGTCCGTCCGCGTCTCGTCCGAGCGGCTCGATGGCGATGGTGCCGCGGCCGTACGGGCTGCCGTTGGTGGAGGCCCGCGCGAGCGCCCGCCCGGCTTCCTCTTCCCATCCCGCCGTGGCGACGACGTGAACGTCGCCGCCGGGTAACTGGACGTAGATGACCGCGCAGTCGGCGGCAGAGGCCTCCATCAGCGCGGCCGCGGTCTCCCGGCCCAGCAGATCCGGCAGCGCCGCCGCATCCACGATCCGCCGCACGATCGCATCGTCGGCGTCGGCTGGGGAGATGACGTATTGGCCGGTGCCGACGGTGGTCAGCAGTGATTGCGCGACGTGGGTATCGGCGATGTCGCGCTCTGCGCCGAGCTGCTCGAAGATGCCCAGCGCCTTGTTCAAGTGGCGCTCCGCCACCGAGCGGGCTCCGGTTTCGGCAACCAGCCGGCCCAGCGCGAGATGGCTCAGGCCGGACTGATAGCGCTCGCCGAGCAGGTCGAGGAGCGCCGCGCTCTGTGAAAAGTCGTGGTAGGCATCGGCGCCGCTGTTCGTGTTCGCATGCAGCGAGCCGCGCAGACGGAGATACTCGCCCCACGCCGCCGGCGCCACCTTGGGGTCGAGCATCTCGGCCGCGATGGCGAGGCGGCGCTCGGCTTCCGGCAGGCGGTTGGCCGCAATCAGCGCTTCGGCGGCGATCAGGGTCGCCTGCAGCGCGTCGAATGGCGGCGCCCCGGCCTGCAGGATCTCGTCCACCCGCGACACCGCCTCATCGAGCGCGGCGCGGCGAAGCGCGAGGCGGGCGCCAAGCACGCGGACGGACCATTCGTACCACTGGCTGGTCTGACGGCCATAGGCTCCGTAGGCTTCACTGGCGCGGCCGAGAAAATCGCTCGCGGTGTCGTAGCTGCCGCGAATCAGGTGAATCTGCGCCAGCGTGTCGAACACCGCGCCGGTCGTCTCGTGGAACTGGATCGGGCTGCGCACTTCGAGTGCTCGGTGCAGCGCATCTTCGGCCCGGCCCAGATCGCCGAGCCGCACGCAGATCTGGCCGAGCGTGGCGAGCGCGACCGCCAGGCCATGTCCCGAGCCGTGCGCTTCGTGCAGCGACACGCTGCGCTCGGCGAGCGCCAGCGCCTGCTCGTAGCGGTGCTGCAGCATCATGACGTTCGCCTGGTTGCCGCACACGGTGGCGAGCACGTCCTCGGCCTGCACCGCCCCGGCGAGCCGCTCCGCGTGCCGCAGCGCGGCCATGCCTTCCTCGTAGCGGCCCAGCTGGGCGAGCGAGATGCTGGAGAGAGAATGCACGAGCGCGAGATGCCGGCGATCGCCCGCTGCGTGCAGGGCCGAGGCGGCCTTGCTGATGTGCTCGCGGACGATCGCCACGTCGCCGACCTGGCGATAGCACTGCCCGAGCTCGTAGTGCACCAGCCCGATGCCGCGCGAGTCGTGCGCCGCTTCCGCCTGCTTCAGCGCGCGGCCATGCATCGCGATGGCGCGGGACTGGTCGCCGCGCGCGGACGCCAGCCGTCCGTGCAGCCGCCACAACGTCGACAGGCGGCGCGGCGGTACCGTGTCGCGGAAGGTGTCGGGCGGGCGGCCGAGCGCGCTCGCCGCCTGATCGAGGTCGTCCTGGAGCAGCGACGCTTCGGCCAGCATCGAGCGCACCGTCAGCTCTTCGTCGCGCGTCAGCGACGATCGCAGCGCCGGCGCGAGCATCTGCACCGCTTCGGCGCCGCGGCCGCGTTGGATCGAGGCGCCGGCGCGCATCAGCAGCGCCTGCAGGGAAGACGACGGCACGCGGCGAGTATAAACCGAAGGCGACTGGGGGCTGGGGACCGGGACTAGGAGCTAGGAGCTAGGAGCTGGGAGCTAGGCGCTAGGGGCGAAACGGACGGCCCTTGGCCGCGAGATGTGATTCGAGGCGCGCGGTGCAGTCACAGTTGCCGCACGCCCACGGCTCGGCGCCGTTGAGATCGCGGCAACGGCTGCGCGCGTGGGCGTCTTGCACCTTGTCGAGCGTGAAGTAGGTCTCCCAATACTCGCGTTCCTCGGCCAGCGGCGTGGCGCAGTAGCAGACCTCGACCCACTGCACGCGGCCGTCCTCCAGCTGACGCGCAGCGTCCATGTTGCGGAGGTACTCGTCGCCGGCGACCGAGCCGCGGCCCAGCGTTCCGTCCTCGATGGCGCGGTCGAGCGCGGCGTCCCGGCCGGGCTTCACCCTGGCAGTGACCAGATATCGCATCAGAGCGGCCGCCATGTCCGTCCCATCGACTCGATGAGACGATCGCCTTCGGCCGGACCCCAGGATCCGGGGACATACGTGGGAAGCGGGGAGGTCTGCTCGGCCCAGCGGTCGAGCACCGGCATCACCCAGCGCCAGGCGGTCTCCACGGCATCGCGGCGCATGAACAGCGTCGGGTCGCCCGCCAGCACGTCGAGCAGCAGCCGCTCGTAGGCCTCCGGCGAGGATCCGCCGAACATCTCGCCGTAGTGGAAGTCCATCTTCACCGGAGAAATCGCCGCGTGCGGGCCGGGACGCTTGCAGCTGATGCCCAGCGAGAAGCCTTCGTCCGGCTGGATGCGGATCGCCAGGATGTTCGGCTCGAGCCGCTTCGACGGATCCGCGTTGAAGAGAATCGGCGGGATTTCCTTCAAATGAATCGAGATCTCGCTGGAGCGCTTGGGCAGGCGTTTGCCGGTCCGCAGGAAAAACGGGACGCCATACCAGCGCCAGTTGTCGACGAACACCTGCAGCGCCACGAAGGTCTCGGTGCGCGAGCGCGGGTTGACGCCGTTTTCGGCGATGTAGCCGGCGTACTGCGCCCGCACCACGTTGGCGTCGATCGCGGCACCCTGGAGCGGGCGCAGCGACTGGAGGATCTCGAGCTTCTCGTCGCGTACCACGTCGCCGTTGAGCGAGTGGGGCGGCTCCATCGCCACCAGCGAGAGGAGCTGGAGCATATGGTTCTGCACCATGTCGCGCAGCGCGCCGGCCTGCTCGTAGTAGCCGGCGCGGGTGCCGACGCCTTC
>Ga0070665_100006422_pt1 | contig 11967 bp, 7 predicted proteins | sample KBSS13metaG_FD_65862 | JGI IMG/M metagenome (GOLD analysis project Ga0070665, IMG submission 65862) | Switchgrass rhizosphere microbial communities from Kellogg Biological Station, Michigan, USA - KBS S1-3 metaG | ecosystem: Host-associated > Plants > Roots > Rhizosphere > Soil ...
TGATCGGTCGCGCTCGCGCCCATGGACCGGAAGAAGGCACGACGGGCTTCGAGCGCGGTGATGTAGGTGCGGTAGTCGCCGATGGTGCGTCCGACCAGGGTGGCCAGGCGGTCCATCTCCGCCGGCCAGTCCGGGTGCAGGATGTTGATGGCCAGATCGGGCCGGAACGTCGGCCGCACCACGCCGCTCCAACCGGAGTCGCGGATCTGCTGGTGCCACGCCAGCGTGTCGGTGGCCGAATCGGTGGTGCAGAGCACCTCGATCTTGAACCGTTCGAACAGCGCGCGCGGCCGGAAGGCGTCGGTGCGGAGTTGCGCGTCGATCCGATCGTAAACGGCGTCGGCGTTGTGCGCGCCGAGCGGTTCGTCGACGCCGAAGACGTCGGCCAGTTCGTGGCGCAGCCAGCAGCCGCTCGGGGTGCCGCGGAACAACCGCATGTGCTCGGCGAAGCGTCGCCAGATGCGCCGCGAGTCGGTCTCGACCGGCGTCCCGTCGAGCGAGGGGACGCCCAGCGCTTCGAGCGACACGCCTTGCGAGTAGAGCATCCGCGTCACGTAGTGGTCGGGGATGACCAGCAGCGCCGCCGGATCCGGGAACGGCGTGTTCTCGGCGAGGATGCGCGGGTCGACGTGGCCGTGCGGGCAGACCAGCGGCAGGTCGGCGGCGCGGCTGTAGAGCTCGCGCGCGAGGTCGCGCACGCCGGGAGTGGGATCGAAGTACCGGTCGGGGTTCAGCATGAGCGCGCGTATGTTATCGCGTCGCCAGCCACCAGCCGGCCGCCACGGCGCCAACCCCGACGATCAGCTGGCCGACGGCGTTGATCGCGGCGGGACCCCAGGCGCCGCCGCGAGCCAGGGCAAAGGTCTCGAACCCGTACGACGAGAACGTGGTCAGGCCGCCCAGGACGCCGGTCAGGCAGAAGGCGCGGAGCGGCGGCGTCATCACCCCGCTGCGCTCGCCGACGCCGGCGAGGATCCCGAAGATCAGGCAGCCGACGGCGTTGACGAAGAAGGTGGCGAACGGAAAGCCGCTCGGCAGCCACAGCGCCGCGGCCTGGTTGACGCCGTAGCGGGCCATCGAGCCGAGCGCCCCGCCGATCCCGACCAGCAGCCACGTCATGCCGGAATCCGCACGATGAAGCGGGCGCCGCCGGTGGCGCGGTTCTCGACCCGGACGTCGCCGCCGTGCAGCCCGATCAGATGCTTGACGATCGACAGGCCGAGGCCGGTGCCGCCCGTCTCGCGCGAACGCGCCTTGTCGACCCGGTAGAACCGCTCGAAGACGCGCTGACGATCGGCTTCGGGGATGCCCGGCCCTTCGTCCTCGACGACGAGCGCGACGTGATCGCCGTCGCGCTGCGCCGACAAGGTGATCGTCGTCCCCTCCGGGGCGTAGTTGGCGGCGTTCTCGATCAGGTTGCGCAGCACGTCGTGCAGTTTGGCCGGATCGGCGACCAGCGACGCGGCATCGGCCGCGACCGACGTTTTGACCTGCTGGTGGCGGCGCGCCAGCAGCGGCTCGAGGTCGTGCACGACCCCGTCGAAGAGGTGGGCGGGCGCGCAGGCCACGCGATCGAGCGGCTCCTGGCCGGCTTCGAGCCGGGTCAGGCGGAGCAGATCCTTGACCAGGCCCTCCATCCGTGCCGAGTGGCGGGCGATGATGTCGAGGAAACGGCGCGGCTCGGCGTCCGGCGGGACCAGATCGATCAGCGCCTCGACATACCCGCGGATGGCGGTCAGCGGCGTCCGCAGTTCGTGCGACACGTTGGCGACGAAATCGCGGCGGATGCGGTCGGCGCGGCGCAGGCCGGTGATGTCGTGCAGGACGAGGACGATGCCGAGCGAGCCCTCGCCGGACACCCGCGTCGCCTGCGCCATGATCGTCTGCGCCGGATCCTGGGCGATGGTCAGTTCCTGCGCGTCGGTGGGTTCACCACGCAGGGCGCGGCTGATCTGCGCTTCGATGTCGGGGTGGCGGACGAGTTCGACGTAGCGGCGGCCGACCGGATCGTCCCGCACGCGCAGCGCCTGGCGCGCCGCCTGATTGGCGAGCTGGACGACGCCCTGCTCGTCCATGACCAGCACGCCCTCGACCATGCCGGAGAGGATGGCCTCCATCCGCGCCCGATCCCGGGTCAGGGCGGCGAGCCGGGCGGCGACTGCCTCGAAGGCGTCGTCGATCGGGCGCAGCACGTCGCCCAGTTCGTCCGATCCACTGCGCAGTCGCCGCGAGTAGTCACCGCGAGCGTAGGCGGTGGCGCTGGACCGGAGACGCTCGATCCGGGCGTCGACGACCGCACCGGCGAGGCGGCCGCAGAGGGCGCCGGCGAGCAGGCCGGCGGCGATGGTGGCGGAGCCCGCCGTCCATCCGCCCGCGCCCGATTCCTCGAACAGCCCGAGCGTGACGACGCCGGCGACGAGCGCGGCCGCTGCGGCGGTGCCGCCGACCAGGGTCAGCTCGGTGCGGAGTCGCATGGGCGCACTATCCGAGGCAGACGCGACGACAGTGTGTCGGCGCGGTCACGAGGCCTCGCCGTCGGGACCGTCCGCCTTCAGTTTGTAACCGAACTGCTTGATCGTCTCGACCGCCTGCACGAGCACCGGCAGCTTCTCGCGCAGCCGCCGGACGTGGACGTCGACGGTGCGGGTGCCGCCGGTGTACTGGTAGCTCCACACGTCCGAGAGCAGCAGGTCGCGTGACAGCACCCGGCCGCGATGCTCGAGGAAGTAGCGCAGCAGCAGGTATTCCTTGGCCGTCAACCGCACTTCGCGATCGCCATCGGTGACGACGTGCCGCTCGACGTCGACGACGAGCGGGCCGTAGCGCAGGACGCGCTCGTCGCTCGGACCGCGGCGGACGCGGCGGAGCAGGGCGCCAATCCGTGCCACCAGCTCCTTCGGACTGAAGGGCTTGGTGACGTAGTCGTCGGCGCCGGTCTCGAAGCCGGCGATGCGATCGATCTCCTCGGCCCGGGCCGTCAGCATCAGGATCGGCACGGCGGCGAGCTCGGCGTCGGCGCGCAAGGCGCGGCAGATCTCCAGACCGTCGAGACCGGGCAGCATCCGATCGAGGATGACCAGGTCGGGCGGTCGGCGGCGGGCCACCGCGAGCGCGTCGCTGCCGTTGGCGACGATCTCGGAGTCGTGGCCGGCCGGGGCCAGGTAGTGAACGATCAGGCTGGCGATGTCGGCGTCGTCCTCGACGACCAGGATGCGGCTCATGACGCCGGCCGCGCCCCGATCGCGCTCCCGGTCAGACGGACCGGTTCAGCCTCGGCCCAGGCGGCATCCAGGTCGTCCTGGCTCCAGTACGGTCGCTGCGGCAGGGCCATCGCCGGGACGTCCAGGGGAATCACCGCACCGCCGAAGGGATCGGGCGTGACGACCAGGCGATCGCCCTCGAGGACCGCCTCGTAGCCCTCCATCAGGTGCGGCTCGCGCCACCCGTTGCAGAACACCAGCGAGAACAGGTCGCACAGGCCGAGGACGGTGTAGTCCTGCAGAAACGTGAACGGCGCGGAGCCGGAGTCGGCCAAGACCTCGCCGCAGAGGTCATCGCGGCGACGTTCGAGCGTCGGGAAGAACGACGTCCAGCTCGGATCGTGCTGGAACCGCCGATAGACCGTCAGGCCGTGCTGGGCGACCAGCGCGGCCACGTAGGCGTCACCCGACGCCAGCGCCTCGACCCCTCCCAGGAAGGCACCCTGGCGGACCTCCACGGGTGCGCTGACGAACCCATGCGGGCCGTGCGTGGCCGCGTCGAAGAGCGGGGCCTGGTCGTGGCGGGTCCAGCCGATGTCGTGCACCCGTACGGCCTCGATGACCCGGTCGCGGGTCGGGCGGCTCAGGAGACCGTCGGCGGCCCAGGCTTCGGCCAGACGTCCCGCCAGGGACGCGTGGTCGGGCTGGGTCAGGCAGAGCAGGCGGCCCTCGGTGTGGCGGACGATCATCGGCGGGGGAACCATAGCGAGTTCGCCTGGCAAGGGTCAAACCGGCCCGCAACAGCGCTGCGTTGATGCGCTGTGGTCGGCTGACCGATTGTCGTAGTGGAGGCTCCGCGGTTCCTTGGTCCCGGCATGACGTCCCCGCTCGTTTCTCCGGCCGCAGCCGGAGACCCGTCCCTGCGACGGACCCACATACGTTTCCTGCTGCTGAGCCTGGCGGCCGGACTGGTCGGCGACCGCCTGCTGGCCGCCGGCATCGAGCTGTCGGACGGCAACCCGTTGCGCCTGGACGGGGCGCTCTCGATCCTGGTCGGACTCCTCGCCGGTCCCTGGTGGGGTGCCCTCGCCGGGCTTCTGGCCACCGTCCGCACCGCCTGGGAGACGCAGTCTCCGCTCATCGCCCTGCTGGCCGTCTCCGAGGTGCTGACGGTCACGTTGCTGGCACGGCGCGGCTGGGTGCCCGTCCTCGCTGGTCTCGGCTACTGGCTCGTCATCGGCATCCCGGTGCTGATCGTCGGCGTCGGCCGCCTGCTCGGCCACGACGCCGCTGACATCACGCTGGCTGCCGCCGGCCAGTCGCTCTCCGGGCTGCTCAACGTCGTGCTCGCCGAGCTCGTCGCCGGCCTGCCCGGACCCATCCAGCGGCTGCGCTCCCGCGAAGCGTCGCGCGACCCGAGGCCCCTGCGGACGCAGCTGTTCCACCAGCTGGTGCCGCTCGCCGCGATTCCGCTCGCGCTGCTCGGCCTCGGCCTCGGCGGCCTCTTCGCCCGCTCCGCCGAGCGCGGCGCCCGGGCCGAACTGGCCGAGCGGGTCCGCCTGGTCGGCCATCGCGTCGCCGACAGTGTCGCCGAACAGGAGTCGGCGCTGCGGGCCCTCGGCGGCCGCCTGGCGCACGACCAGCCGGATCAGCCGCTCAGCGTGCGCGCCGCCCTCGCCCTTCCCCAGGAACAACGGCTGCGGCCGCGCTTCACGAGCCTGTTGCTGACCGATCCGGCCGGCCATGTCCTGGCTACCGCTGGTGCGGCGGCGCGCGGCGACGGACGCGACAGCGATCCGCAAGCCGCCAGCGGCCGGACCTCCGACTCGGGGGACGCCGCCCGCCGTGCGGCGATCGCCCGTCTCCAGGCTGCGGCGCCGGTCGTCTCCGGCCGCCTGATCGCGGAAGCGGTGCGCAGTCGCCGGCCGCAGCTTTCCGGCGTGCTCGTCGACCCGTGGCTCGGGCACGCTCCCGCGATCGCCCTCAGCGTACCGTTGGTCTCGGCGTCGGGCGAGGTCTCGGGCGTGCTGATCGGGGCCCTCGATCTGTCGGCGATCGGTGCGGCCGTCGGCGGCGTCCTGAACCGCCCGACGACGACCGCGGCGGTGATCGACGCGACCGGCAAGGTGATCATCGGGGCCGGCCCGCAGCCGATCGCGCCCTTGACGCCGTTCGACAGTCTGGCCTGGACCGAACCGGTCGGGGTGGGCGCTGCCGGTCCGGCCCGCGCGTTGCTGGCGAGCGCCACGCTCGATCGCCTCGGCTGGACCATCCACGCCCATCTGCCCGCGAAGGACGTCCACGGGCCGGTGACGCGGCTCTACGCCTTGACCGCCATCTGGGGCCTGCTGACGCTGATCGTCGCCGTCCCGCTGGTCCGGCTGACCGCGGCGCGGGTCACCGGACCGCTCGAGCAGCTCGTCGCCGCCAGTCGCGCCGTGTCCGGAGAGGAGCGCGGCTTGACGCTGTCGACCGATCCCGGGGCGCCCTCCGAAGTGCGGGCCCTCGAGCGCGGCTTCGAGTCGATGGTCGCGCGCCTGCACGAGAGGCACCTCGAAGTGCGCACGGCGCTGGCCGACCGGGAGCGCGCCAACGAGGCGCTCACCGCCACCCTGGGCGAGCTCGACCAGCGCGTCCGCGACCGCACGGCGGCCCTGGCTGGGGCCACCGGCCGGGCCGAAGCGGCCAGCCGCGCCAAGAGCCAGTTCCTGGCCAACATGAGCCACGAGATCCGCACGCCGATGAACGGCGTGATCGGCATGGCGGAGCTCCTGTCGGCGACACCGCTGGACCCGTCGCAGCGCGAGATCACCGAGACCATCCGCTCCAGCGGCCAGATCCTGCTGGCCATCATCAACGACATCCTCGACCTGTCGACGATCGAATCGGGTCAGCTCGTGCTCAACAAGGAACCCTTCTCGCTGGCCAGCACGCTGTCGCAGGCGATGAAGGTGGTGTCGACGGCGGCGTCGGCCAAGGGCCTGACACTCGAGGTCGACGCCGATGCGTCGATCCCCACCCATCTCGTCGGCGACCGCCTGCGCCTGGGCCAGGTGCTGGTCAATCTCCTGAGCAACGCCGTCAAGTTCACCGAGACCGGCCGGGTCGTCCTGGCGACGCGGCGGGTCGAGGCGACGGCGGCGGCCCCGGCGGCGATCCGGATCGAGGTACGCGACTGCGGCTTCGGCATCGAGCCGGAACGCCTGGCCCGGCTGTTCCAGCCCTTCGAGCAGGGAGACGCGTCGATGACGCGCCGCTTCGGCGGCACCGGCCTCGGCCTGGCGATCAGCAAGCGGCTGGTGGAGTTGATGGACGGCCGGCTGTGGGGCGAGAGCGAACCCGGCGTCGGGTCGACGTTCAGCCTGGAGCTGCCGCTGCGTGTCGCCGACCAGCCATCGCCGCCGTCGCGGCCGGTTCGGCCAGTCGTGCCCGCGCAGAGAGCGGCCGGCGACCTGCGGGTCCTCATCGCCGAGGACAATCCGGTCAACCAGCGCGTCGCCTCGCGCATGCTGCAGCGGCTCGGCTATGCCTCCGACGTCGTCGACAACGGCCGCCTCGCGGTCGACGCGGTCGAGCAGCAGGTCTACGACGTGATCTTCATGGACGTGCAGATGCCCGAGCTCGACGGGCTGGAGGCGACACGCCGGATCAAGGCCCGACCCGGGCCGGCGCCGTGGATCATCGCGCTGACCGCGCACGCGCTCGAAGACGATCGCAACCAGTGCCTGGCGGCGGGGATGAACGACTTCCTCAGCAAGCCGGTCCAGTTGAACGAGCTGACGGCCGCGCTCGATCGCATGCCGAAGACGGGTGTCGATGTCGCCTGACCCATCGACACGCTTCGGGGCGGTTGCCGCGCTGCGGCAGTTGCCGCTGGCGTTGGCGGCCGGCCTGCTCGGCCTGATCGTCAATCTGGTTGCGCCGACGCTGGCCTCCGGACTGCCGCTGCGGCTCGACATCATCATCGTCCTGCGCGTGGCGATCGTCGCCGGCCCGGTCTGGGCGGCGCTCTCGGCGACCGTCGCCACCGCGCTCATCTCATGGCAGCTGGGGCACCCGACGTTGATGTTCGTCGCGGTGCTGGAGGCCGTCGCCGTCGGCGCGCTGGCGCGTCGCCGCGTCGGCACCGCGGTCGCGTCGGCGGGATTCTGGACGGTGATCGGCGTCCCGATCCTCTACGGCTGGAGCACCAGCGTCCTGCAAGCCGGTTCTGGCGAAGCGACGGCCGGCGCGCTGCAGCAGGGGCTGAACGGAGTGGCGCAGGCGCTGCTGATGCAGATCCTGTCGGCGTGGCCGCTGGCGCGGACGTGGCTGCGGCGCGCCGACGACACGCCGATGTCGCTCCGGGCCCAGGTCTTCGACAGCGTGCTGCCGCTGGCGGTGTGTCCGGTCATCGTGCTCGGCCTGGGCTTCGGCCGCGTCGTCTCGTCGGGCGAAGAGCGGGACGTCCGCCGCGAGCTGAGCGAACGGGCCGGCATCATCGGCAACCGCGTCGACGAGTACCTGCGCGCCCACGAGCTGGCCACCATGTCACTCGGATTCCGCGTCGGCGCCGCCGGCATGGACCACGCCGACGTCGAGCGCGTGCTGCTCGACGCCCATCCGCTCTACACCGACTTCGACAAGATCGTCGTGATGGACGGCGAGGGCCTGGCTCGCGCTGGTTCGACGGTGCTGCGCAGCGGCCACGTGCGCCCGTTCCCGGCCTTCGGATCGTCCGCCACCAAGGAGGCCTTCACCAAGCCGATGCACACCGGGCAGAACTACCGCTCGGACGTGTTCCTCGGCAACGGCGTCGATCGCACCGTGCCCGAACTCGTCTTCAGTGCCGCCGTCGTCGGGCCGACGGGCCGTCGCGACGGGGTCGTCAAGGGCTCCCTGAATCTGTCCCACGTCAGCCGGATCGTCGGCGATCTGGTCGATCGTCGCGGTATCACGCTGATGGTCATCGACAACCGCGGCATGGTCATCGGCGCGGCGGGTCGCGACGCGCCGGGCATGATGGCGCACGTCGGCGGCACCACGTGGGTCCACTCGACGCTCCGATCGGGGAGCGGCGACTACGTCGTCCCCGGCGCCGAGGCCTATGGCGGCGGTCGCTATTTCACGGCCCGCCACGACATGGCGTCGGCTGGCTGGCGCGTCTTCGTCCGTCGTTCGGTGGCCACCGCCGACGGGCCGGTGACCAGCTTCTACGCGGTGACCGCGGCGTGGGTGCTGTGCAGTCTGGTCATCGCCGTGCCCTTCGCGCGCCTCGCCGCGCGGCGGGTCACCTGGCCGATCGAACAACTGGTCGAGGAGACGAGAGAGATCACGACCTGCGGTCTGCTGGCCTCGCCGCGTCCGGTGGACGCCCAGGCCGCGGTCGAGGTGCAGGCGCTGCAGCGCGATCTCGAAGCGATGGTCGCGCGCCTGCGTGAGCGCGACAGCCACCTGCGGCAGGCGGTCGCCGATCGCGAGGCGGCGCATGCCGCACTCGCCGCGACGTTGGCCAGCCTCGAAGCGCGGGTCCGCGAGCGCACTGCGGCGCTGGCCGAAGCGACCGCCCGGGCCGAAGGCGCCACCCGCGCCAAGGGCGAGTTCCTGGCCAACATGAGCCACGAGATCCGCACGCCGATGAGCGGCGTGATCGGCCTGGCCGAACTGCTGGTCGGGACGCCGCTCGACGCGCAGCAGCAGGAACTGGCCCAGACCGTCCTCTCGAGCGGCCTGCGCCTGCTCGGCGTCATCAACAACATCCTCGACCTCTCGAAGATCGAATCGGGACGGCTGATCATCGAGGCGGCGCCGTTCGCGGTCCGGCCGCTGCTCGCCGAAGCCGTCGAGTCGGCGCGGGCCGCGGTCGGCGACCGCCCGGTGCGCATTCACAGCACCATCGCCGACGACATCCCGGACTGGCTGCTCGGCGACGGCTCGCGGCTCGGCCAGGTGGTCGACAATCTCTTGAGCAACGCGGTCAAGTTCACCGCGGTCGGCGAGGTCCGGTTGCGGGCCTTCGTCGCCTATGGCGGCCGGGCCGTGCCGATGCTGCGGGTCGACGTCAGCGACACCGGGATCGGCATCGAGGCCGATCGGATGGCGCAGATCTTCCAGCCGTTCGAGCTCGGCGATGCGTCGATGACGCGGCGCTACGGCGGCACCGGGCTCGGCCTGGCGATCAGCACGCGGCTGGCCGACCTGATGGGCGGCTGGGTGCGCGGCGCCAGCGTGCCCGGCGAAGGCGCCACCTTCACCCTCGAGGTGCCGCTGCGCAGCGCGCCGCCGCCGGACGTGCGGGCGACCGTGCCGCCACTGCTGGTCGGCCAGCGCTCGCTCCAGGTCCTCGTCGCCGACGACGATCCGATCAACCGGCAGATCGCCCAGCGGCTGCTGGAGCGACTCGGCCACCGCGTCCGCACCGTCAACGACGGCGCCGCGGCCGTCGAGGCGTGGCGGCACGGCCTCGCCGACGTGATCCTGATGGACCTGGAGATGCCGGGGCTCGACGGGGAAGAAGCGACGCGTCAGATCCGCCGCGCCGCGGGCGCGCGCCGGCCGTGGATCATCGGCGTCAGCGCCCACGATGCCGGCCAGCGGCGGGCGTCCTCCCTCGAAGCCGGGATGGACGACTACCTCGAGAAGCCGCTGCAGACGGACCGTCTCGAGAAGGCGATCAAGCAGGTCCCGGCGTAGCGCCTACATCTCGCGAACGCCGCGGCCGAACGTCAGGAATCCCGCCGACACCACGACCAGGCCGACTCCGCAGGCGACGAGCGCGGTCGGCGCCGAGGTGGCGCTGGCCAGCGAGCCGACCGCCAGCCCGCCGAGCGGCAGCCCGCCACGGAACGCGACCATGAAGATGCTCATGACGCGGCCGCGCATGTCGTCCGGAGCGGCCAGCTGGGCCAGGGAGATCGCGGTCGAGGTCACGATGATCAGCGCGACGCTGGTGACCAGCAGCAGGGGATAGGCGACCGCCAGCGTCGGCGCCGTCGCGAAGGCGATCAGCAGCAGTCCCACCAGGGCGCCCAGGACCAGCGAGTGCCGGCCCATATGGGGCGCGCGGCCGCGCCAGGCGACGATGCCGGCGCCGAGTACGGCGCCGCTGCCGGAGCAGATCATCAAATGGCTGTAGCCGTCGATGCCCTGGTGAAACACGTCCTTGGCCATCACCGGCAGCAGCGTCTGCAACGGGAAGGCGAGAAAGGTGGTCAGGAAGCCGAGCAGGGTCAACTCGAGCAGCTCCGGCCGCTGCCTGACGTAGGACAGCCCGCTCCGCATCTCGTCGGCGATCGAGCGCCGCACGTTGGGGACGGTCCGATCGAGCTTGAGGAGCAGCAGCGCCGCCACGACTACGAAGAACGACAGGCCGTTCAGCAGGAAGCAGATCGTCAGGCCGGCCGCGGCCAGGGTGACGCTGGCGACGAGCGGACCGAGGATGCGCGAGAGGTTGAACTGGATGGAGTTGAGCGCGATGGCGTTCGGCAGGTCCTGGCGGGGCACCAGGGCCGGCAGCAGCGATTGATAGGCCGGACCGCCGAAGGCCTGGGCGATGCCGGTACAGAACGACAGGGCCAGCACCGCGTAGATGGGGACGTGCGAGGCGCCGCGGAAGACGAGCGCGGCCAGCACGAAGGCGCAGGCGGCCTGGACCAGCTGCGAGCCGATCAGCAGGAAGCGCCGGTCGTGGCGATCGGCGATGACGCCGCCGACCAACGTCAGCAGCAGGATGGGCAGCTCCCCGACGAAGGCGTCGAGGCCGAGCCAGAACGGCGATCCGCCGATGGTCAGCACCAGCCAGTTCTGCGCGACCTTCTGCATCCACGTCCCCGACGTGGACAGGACGTTGCCGCACCAGAGCAGGCGGAAGTTACGGGAGGCGAGCGCCGACGCGAGTCGGGCGAGGCCCCGCCGCGGCGGCGCGGCGGCGGGTTCCGGGCGGGGATCCAAGACACCCGCATCGTACACTGCTTGGTTTGCGGTCGCGCTCTCACGCGCGACCGCGGGCCGCCCTTCGACCGTGCGGTCTGCTATTCGCGACCTGGGCGCGTCGCGGCGCCCTCCCGTGGGCGGCGGGTTGTAGAATGCTGGTTCAATGGCACCAGGACCGATCTCGCAATTCGTCGACCGCCACTATCGGCACTTCAACGCCGCCGCTCTCAAGGACGCGGCCGAGGCCTACTCGCGCCACCTGGATCAGGGTGGGGTGATGTTCATGACCCTGGCGGGAGCGATGAGCACGGCGGAGCTCGGCGTCTCGCTGGCCGAGATGATCCGGCAGGGCAAGGTCCATGCGATCTGTTGCACCGGCGCCAACCTCGAGGAAGACGTCTTCAACCTCGTCGCGCACTCGCACTACGAGCGGATCCCCAATTATCGTGACCTGACGCCGGCCGACGAGCAGCAGCTGCTCGATCGGCACATGAACCGGGTCACCGACACCTGCATCCCCGAACACGAGGCGATGCGGCGGATCGAGACGGCGGTGCTCGAGGAATGGGTCGCCGCCGACAAGGCCGGCGAACGCTACTTCCCGCACGAGTTCCTGTATCGGGTTCTGCGCAGCGGCAAGCTGACGCCGTCCTACGAGATCGACCCCAAGGACAGCTGGCTGATCGCGGCGATGGAGCGCAACCTGCCGATGTTCGTGCCCGGTTGGGAGGACGCGACGCTGGGCAACATGTTCGCCGGGCACGTCATCTCCGGCGACGTCAAGAACGTCCACACGGTGCGGACCGGCATCGAATACATGGTGTCGCTGGCCGAGTGGTACCAGAAGACCGCCGCG
>Ga0070665_100006423_pt1 | contig 11965 bp, 12 predicted proteins | sample KBSS13metaG_FD_65862 | JGI IMG/M metagenome (GOLD analysis project Ga0070665, IMG submission 65862) | Switchgrass rhizosphere microbial communities from Kellogg Biological Station, Michigan, USA - KBS S1-3 metaG | ecosystem: Host-associated > Plants > Roots > Rhizosphere > Soil ...
TTCCGGCCCTTGCCGCAATGCAACATTCATAAAGCGGACGTGTAATCGGATTTTGTTGCGCGCCGTCCACCATCGCGGTGGCGTTATCGATCGCACATACCCTGGACAAGCCTCACTCCAACGACCGATCGTTTCGGCAATGAAATTCCATCTGCAAACCGCCAGTGCCAGCCTCGTCACCGGCTCGGGACCGGGCTGGATTCGCATCGGCCCCGACGAATATCGGGAAAACGTGATCCTTCTTCCCGATCGGGTGGTCAGAGGATGGGCACCCGCAGGCTTCGATGCGTTGACCGCGTCGGATTTCGAGGGCCTGCTCGAATATCGGCCGGACATCGTGCTCCTCGGCACCGGAGTCCGGCAGCGCTTTCCGCATCCTCGCCTTCTTGCCGCGCTCACGACCGCCGGCGTCGGCGTGGAGACTATGGACACGCGGGCGGCGTGCCGAACGTTCAACATCCTGATCGCCGAGGAACGTCGCGTCGTGGCAGCGCTCGAGGTCGAATAGAAGCCTCCCTTGCTCCATCTGCCTAAAATCCTTTCCGACGACGACATCGTCGCGCTGCGTGCGATTGCAGCGCGCGCGCCGTGGATCGACGGCCGCGCCACCGCGCGCGGATCGGCGGCGGAGAAAAAGCGCAACCAGCAGGTTGATGAAACGACCGCCGACGGTCGCGCGATCGCCGAGCGCGTGATGGCGGCGCTCCAGCGGCATCCGGTTTTCACCGCGGCGGCGTTCCCCCTGCGGGTCAGCCCGCCGCTGATGAACCGCTACGCGCCGGGCATGGAATACGGACCGCACGTCGACAGCTCGCTCATGGGGCGGAACGATCCGTTGCGCACCGACCTGTCGGGCACGTTATTTCTGTCCGAGCCGGGCGAATACGACGGCGGCGAGCTGGTCATCGATGCGTCGACCGGACGCCAGGCGATCAAGCTGCCGGCCGGCGATCTCTTCCTCTACCCGTCGACGCGCATCCACTTCGTCGCGCCCGTGACGCGCGGCGCGCGCCTCGCCTCGGTGTTCTGGCTCCAGAGCCTGGTGAGCGACCACGAGCAGCGCCTGATGCTGTTCGAAATGTCGCAGGCGCTTGGAAGCCTCGAGCGTGCACATGGCCAGTCGCCGGAGATCGTCGGGCTGACCGCGTGCTATCACCGGCTGGTGCAGATGTGGGTACAGACATGAGCTAGTGTCCTGTCCCGTAAATCCACTCGATAGTTCGCGGTGCCATCGGCATCCGCTCCTTTATCTTCGGAACTTACGGGACAGGACACAACATCCCGCTCACTCGCCCATCTGCAGCAGCACGCCGCGCTTCCTTGCATGGCCGACCGCGAGGCGAAACAGGAAAACGCCCACGGCCAGGTACGCGACGTTGAGCGCCAACGCACGCACCAGCAGATCCCATCGGAATGCATGCTCGACCAGCACGCTGCGCATGCCTTCGAATACGTTCGCCGACGGCAGCGACCAGGCGATCGCCTGCAGCACCGGCGGCAGGACCGCAATCGGATAGTAGACACCGGACACCGGGGCAATCAGAAAGATCGCGGCCCACGCGAGTTCTTCGGCGCCGAGTCCCCAGCGGAGCACCATTCCCGATACGGCGAGCCCGATCGACCAGCCGAATATCAGCAGGTTGACGAAGAACGCGATCAGCGGAAAGCCGTAGGAAAAGATCGAGTAGCGGAAGAGGATCCACGCGAAAAGGCACGCGCCGCCGACGCCGATCAGCGTTCGCGCCGCACTCATCACGAGCTGCCCGATGACGAGCTCGTAGAAGCGGAGCGGGCTCACGAACAGGTTGCCGAGATTGCGCGCGTACATTTCCTCGATGAACGTCAGCGACACGCCGAGCTGGCCGCGAAACAGCACGTCCCACAGCAGCACGGCGCCGATGAAGAAGCCCGGCGCGTCCTGCAGGAAACGATTGGTCGGTGCGAGATAGAGCGTGACGAACGCCCACAGCACCATCGTGACGGTGGGGTAGTACATCATCGACACCATGCGCGGCCACGACTTGACGAGCAGGTAGGCATGCCGGCGGATCAGCGCACGCACGCGCCGCGCAGAGGCCCCGATTCCCCGTTGCGATCGCAGCGCCGCCGCGGGAAGCTCCGCACTCATGGCACCAGGTCGGCGCCGGCCCGCGGCTCGTTGTGCTCGCGTCCGCGCGCAATATCGAGAAACACCTCCTCCATGCTGTCGCGACCGTAACGTGCCACCAGCGCCGCAGGCGCGCCCTGGTCGACCAGCACGCCTGCGCGCAGCATGAGCACGTGATGGCACATGCGCTCGACCTCGCGCATGTTGTGCGAGGCGAGCAGCACGGTGCAGCCGCTCGCGCGCTGATACGACTCCAGGTACGTGCGCATGCGATCGCCGATATCGGGATCGAGCGACGCCGTGGGCTCGTCCAGCAGCAGGACGTCGGGCCGGTTGATGAGCGCTTTCGCAAGCGACACGCGCGTGCGCTGGCCGGCCGAGAGCTCCCCGTAGGGACGCTTCATGATGCCCGCGAGGTCGAACTCGCGGCCGAGCTCCGCGATCCGGTCGCGGGGACGCGACACGCCGTAGAGATCGGCGAATACCAGCAGGTTCTCGCGCACCGTGAGGCGCTTCGGCAGGTCCACGTACGGCGACGTGAAGTTCATGCGCGGCAGCACGCGAAAGCGGTGCTGGAGCATGTCGACGCCGAGCACGCTGATCGCGCCCGACGTCGGCGTGAGCAGGCCGAGCAGCATCGACAGCGTGGTGGTCTTGCCCGCGCCGTTGCCGCCTAAGAGCGCCGTCGTCTCTCCCGCGCGGACGTCGAAGGACAGGCCCGCCACCGCGAGCACATCGTCGTAGCGCTTCACGAGATCCCGCACGACGATCGCGGCGCCTTCCGCGCGCGCGACCTCTAGCACTGAATGGTCGTCTTGCAGTAGTTTTCGAGCTCGCGCACGACGGAAGTATCCGCGGCCGGCGCGCGCATCCTGCGCTCGCCGTATTCGAGCGAGAGCTTGAGTTGGTACTTCTCGAAGAACGCGTCGAACTGCTCGGCGCCCAGCGTGCCCACCGCATGGACCTCGTCGCGCTCCGCGTCGTGCGTCAGCAGCACGGCGGCGAGCGGCTGGGGGGCAGGGCCCGCCACCACGCGCGCGCCGGCAGTGGGGTCGTAGACGCTATGGTCGGCACAGCAGTGAATCACGCTGCCGTCGGATGTCGCCGAACGCTCCTTCTGGAAGCGGATGAACGAAACGTCACGCGTCGGATACGCGAGGCGGTGAGCGCAGATCGCGGAGAACGAAACGACGTTGCGACCCGGCCCGACGCCGCCGTTCCACGCGTAGGTCGCGCCGTCCTCGCGCCGCAACGCGGGCACCTGCGAGGGCGCGCGCGAAAGCTTGAGCAGGAAGCACGGTGTCGCCGCGTACGGATACTGGAAGACGTAGTTCGTGTCCGCCGCAAGCGCGGCGATGCGAATGGGCGCGCCGTGAATGTCGACGAGCCGCGTTTTTGCATAATAGCGGGGCGAGGCGTCCGCCCACGCGCCAAGATTCGCCGCGAGAGCGCCGGCGCCGCCGGCCAGCGTGCATGCGCGAAGGAAACCGCGCCGTTCCATGTTCAGGCGGCGATCAGCTCGCGTAGATGTTCGGCGGCGCTTCGGCCCAACGCCGAAAGTGCGTAGCCGCCTTCGAGCGACGATATGATCCGTCCCTCCGCGTAACGCGCGGCGACCTGCGCCATCTCCCGCGTCACCCACGCGTAATCGGCTTCGGTGAGCGCTAGATTGGCCAGCGGATCCTCGCGATGGGCGTCGAATCCCGCCGAGATGAAAATCATCTGCGGCTTGTGCTCGTCGAGCGCGGGAATCCAGCGCTCCGTCACCGCGGCGCGGAACTCCGGCCCGCCGCTGCCGGGCGACAGGGGCACGTTGACCATCTTCGGATCATCGTTGTCGAGCCCCGAGTAAGGGTACAGCGGATACTGGAACGTGGACACCATCAGCACGCGATGATCGCCGGTGAAGATCTCCTCGGTGCCGTTGCCGTGGTGCACGTCGAAGTCGACGATCGCGACGCGAGAGAGCCCGTGCGCGGCCATCGCGTGCGCAGCGCCGACCGCGATGCTGTTGAACACGCAGAAGCCCATCGCGCGACGCCGCTCGGCATGATGTCCGGGCGGCCGTACCGCGCAGAAGGCGGTCTTGCAGGCGCCCGACATCGCGAGGTCGACCGCCTTCACCACGGCCCCTGCTGCATGCAGCGCGGCATCCAGCGTGTGCGGATTGAGGGCCGTGTCGGGGTCGATAAAGTGGAGTCCCGACGCCGGGCTCGCCTCCTTCAGATCGTCGAAGTAGCGCGTCCCATGCACGCGCTCGATCTGCTCGCGCGTCGCGGCGGGCGCCGTGTGGTGCTCCACGTACCCGTCCAGGCCTGCCGCGATTACCCGGTCGTTGATCGCGGAGAGCCGCTCCGGACATTCGGGATGGTGCGGGCCCATTTCGTGCAGGAAGCAGGAGGGGTGCGTCAGGTAGGCGGTAGGCACAGGACGATCGCTCGAGGATTTCGGGGGCAGTTGCAGGGTCCACCGCTTGCGGCTCGACGGCTGCAGCGCGGCAACGCACGTTCGAGGTCCGACGCAATACCGGCAGCTTGCGACCGACTGCGCGCTTCGTCGCGGCGGAACAGCATTCGGGACACACCGCCGCGCCCGGGTTGTCGAATACAGCCTCGGGCCCGGGCGGGCCGCCTGCTGCGCCTCGTCGGCCGGACGGCTCTTTCGGGCCGCTGAACGGAGTGTATCGCGACCGGCCCGTTGCTGACGAGCCGGCGTGCCGCAAGTACAGTGATAGCCCTGCCCTTCATCGTATTCATTTCCAGGTTACCGACATGACGGTACGCACGCTTTCCCAGACCAACGTCCCCACCTCCGATCGCCTCGCTGCGGTGCTCCAGCAGCTTGGGCGGATCGTCGTCGGCAAGCCGCAGCAGCTCAAGGTCGCGCTCGCGTGCCTCCTGGCGCGCGGTCACCTGCTGATCGAAGACATTCCCGGCGTCGGCAAGTCGACGCTGGCGCAGGCGCTCGCGACGACGCTCGGCCTCAACTACTCGCGGATCCAGTTCACGAGCGATCTCCTGCCGGCCGACGTCCTCGGCGTCTCGATCTACGACGAGCGCACGCAGTCGTTCCGCTTTCATGCGGGACCGATATTCCACTCGGTGGTGCTGGCCGACGAGATCAATCGCGCGCCGCCGAAAACGCAAAGCGCGCTGCTCGAGGCGATGGAAGAGCGGCAGGTCTCGCTCGACGGGCAGTCGCGCAAGCTGCCGGACCCGTTCTTTGTCATCGCCACGCAGAATCCCGTGGAGCAGATCGGCGCCTATCCGCTGCCGGAGTCGCAGCTCGACCGGTTCCTGCTTGCGCTCGAGCTGGGCTACCCGGACGCCGAGGCCGAGCGTGAGCTCCTGACCGGCGGCGATCGCCGCGCGCAGCTCACGGACCTCCCGGCGCTCGCCGATCCTGCGTCGCTCGCCGAATGGCAGCGCGAAGCCGCGCGGATCCATGTCGCGCCGGCGCTCATCGACTACGTGCAGGCGCTGCTTGCCGCGACCCGCGGCCACATGGCCGGCGCGCAGAACGATGCCGGCGCGCGCCGCGGCCTCTCCCCTCGCGCAGGCCTGATGCTCCTCGCCGCCACGCGCGCGATGGCGCTGATCCACGGCCGCGCGATGGCGCTGCCCGAGGATCTGCAAATGGTGTTTCCGGCCGTCGCCGGCCACCGCCTCGCCGGCGGCGCCCGCGCGGGCTCGGTGCAGGCGCACGCGTTGATCCGCGCAGTCGCGCTGCCCTGATCGACCTGGAATTGCCCGTGAACGCCGTCCGCGCCCTGCCCCGGGTCGACGCGCTCATCACGCGCGTACGCCAGCGCGCGTTCCGCGTTGCGCCGGCGGACGTCGATCCGGTCGTCCTCCGGCATTCGCGCATCTACATCCTGCCGACACGTCGCGGCTGCGCGCTGATCGGCACGCTCGCGATCATGCTGATGACGTCGCTCAACTACGGGCTGTCGCTGGGGCTCCTGATCACCTTCCTGCTGTCGGGCACGGTGGCCGCGGCGCTGCTGCACACGTTTCGCAATATGGCTGGCATCAAGGTACGCCCGCTCGCCGCGGGGGACACCTTCGCCGGCGATCCGCTGGCCTATTCGGTCGAACTCATCAGCGGCGCCGCCGCGCGAAGCGAAATCGCCCTCTACGCGCGCGGGACGCGCATCGTCTCGGACGTGCGCGCGGGCGCCGCGCTGACGCTTACGCTGCTGACCCCGACGCAACGTCGAGGCCGCGTCGCGCTCGGGCGACTCACGCTCTCGTCCGACTATCCGCTGGGGCTATGGCGCGGATGGGCATACGTTCATTTTCCGCTGGAAGGCATCGCGTTTCCCGCGCCCGAACCCTCCGCTCCGCCGCTGCCCCATGGCGCAGAGGGACCGGACACCGTCGCACACGGACCGGGCGGCGACACCGACCTTGCGGGACTGCGCGAATACCAGCGCGGCGATCCACCGCAGCGCGTGGCCTGGAAAGCGGTCGCCCGCGGCGCAGGCTGGTTCAGCAAGGCCTTCGACGGCGCCGGGGGCGGCGGCCCGATCGTCCTCGACTACGCATCGCTGCCCCGCACGTTGACGCACGACCAACGGCTGTCGCGCCTCACCGCCTGGGTGCTCGCGGCGGAGCGTGCCGCGCGCCCGTTTGCGTTGCGCCTTCCTGGAGCCACGCTCGCCGCTGCGCAGGGGCGCGAGCATCGCCGCGCGGCGCTGACCGCGCTGGCGCTGGCGCCGGACGCTCACGAATGAGCACGCCGGTCGCATCGGCAGGCACACCGCGCCGCGTGCGTCGTTTCGGCACGCGCGATGTCCCTGTTGCCGACACGCTCAGCGATCTGCAGATCCGCTGGCTCGGCATGCTGCTCATCGCCGCGGAGCTGCCGCAGGCGTTTCATTTGCCGCTCGTCGTCTCGGCGATGGGCCTGGCACTGGTCGGGCTGCGCTTCCTCCTGCTCGCGCGCGACCGGCAGCGCGGCAAGCCGCCTTCGCTGCGGCTGCCCTCGTGGGCGCTGGCGCTGTTTGCGCTCGCCGTCGCCTTCGCGATCCGCCAGTCCTACGGGTACTTCATCGGACGCGAGCCCAGCATCGCGTTCCTCTTCGTGCTGTGCGGCATCAAGTTTCTCGAAGCCCGCACCAGGCGCGATGGAACGCTTTTGGTCTGTCTCGCGGCGTTCCTCCTGATCACGCCCTTCGTCGCGAGCCAGTCGATGGGCGCCGCCATTGCGGCGGTGCCTGCGATCGCCATCCTCGGCGGCGCGCTCGACGCACTCGAGCGCACCTCGGATCCGCGATCGCGTGGTGCGACGTGGCGCACACCCATCCTGCGCACGGCGACACTCATGCTGCAGGGCCTGCCGATCGCCGCGCTGCTGTTCCTGATGTTCCCGCGGCTGGCCGGTCCGCTTTGGGGCCTGCCCAACGATCACGGTGCGCGCTCGGGTCTGTCCGACACCATGACGCCGGGTATGTTCACGGAGCTCACGCTGTCGGACGAAGTCGCCTTTCGCGTCGATTTCGACGGTGCCGTGCCGCCCCCGACGCAGCGCTACTGGCGCGGGCCGGTGCTGTCGCGCTTCGACGGTCGCATGTGGAGTGCGACGTTGCCGCAACTCGGCGGCACGCTGGCCCCGACGACGCCGGCGTCGATCACCTACACCGTCACGCTCGAGCCGAGCAATCAGGCCTGGCTCTTCGCGCTCGATCTTCCGGCCGCGCTCCCGAGCACGGGCAGCGGATCCGACGGCAGCGCCCCGCCTTCGGTGCTGCTCGGCCTTACCCGCGACCAGCAACTCGTCACGCGCGCACCCGTGGCTCAAGCTGTCCGATATGTGGTTTCGTCCACGCTTCGGGACGCGTTTCCGGCGGTACAGGTTGAAGCGCGGACGAACCTCCGCCTGCCTCCGGGCAGCCCGCGCACGCTCGAGTTCGCGCGCGCGCTTCGGGCGGAGAATGCGGACGATACGGCGTACATTCGCGCCGTCCTCAGCTACTTCAGGAACGAGCCTTTCGTATACACCCTCGCTGCCCCGCTGCTCGAGCGCGAGCCCATCGACGAATTCCTGTTCGACGCGCGGCGCGGCTTCTGCGAGCACTACGCGAGTGCGTTCGTCGTCCTGTTGCGTGCGGCGGGAATCCCGGCGCGCGTCGTGACGGGATACCAGGGCGGCGAGATGAATCCGCAGGGCGGCTACATGATCGTGCGCCAGTCCGATGCGCACGCGTGGGCCGAGGCGCTCGTCGGCGGCATGTGGCGGCGCTACGATCCGACCGCAGCGGTGGCCCCGTCGCGCGTCGAACGGGGCCTGTCGAGCGCGCTGCCCGCCTACGAGCCGGTGCCGTTTTTTGCGCGCCTGGACGGCGGCTTTCTGAAGGACGTCGGCCTTGCCTGGGACGCGATCAACCATGGCTGGCGCCGCTACGTCGTCGACTTCAACTATCAGCGGCAGCGCTCGATGTGGAGCGATCTCAATCTCCGCGCGTTCGCGCCGTGGCAGATCGTCGCCGTGCTTGGCCTCATCGCCGCGGCCTGGGGTGTCGCGGTGCTCGCGTGGATGTCGATCCGGCGCCGCCGGATGGAGCGCGCGCTGGTGCTGTGGGAAGACGTGTGCCGGCGCCTCGCACGCGCGGGCATGCCGCGTCAGCCGCACGAAGGGCCGCTTGCGTTCGCGCAGCGCGCGGCGTTGCGCTGGCCGCAGTTTTCGATCGCACTGGCCGCGATCGGCGAGGCCTACGCAACGCTCCGCTATGGAAGCCTCGCGGCCGGCAGCCGCGAACGCGCGGCACTCATCGCCACGCTCGAGCACGCCATCGACGCGTTGCCGTCACCCGCGTCGCTTCGAGGCGCTGCCGCACCCGCCTGACGCAATCGCGCTTGTCGTTGCCATGCCTGTGGGGCGGCCTCAGGCCGGTGGCAGGTAGCGCACCGGATCCATCGGCTTGCCGAGGCGACGAATCTCGAAGTGCAGCTTCACTTGCTCGGTATCCGTGTTGCCCATCTCGGCGATCTTCTGGCCGCGCGTGACCTGCTGGCCCTCCTTCACCAGGATCTCGCGGTTATGGGCATAGGCGGATAGAAACGTGTTGTTGTGCTTGATGATGATGAGCTTGCCGTACCCGCGGAGCCCGCTACCCGCGTAGACGACGCGACCCGGTGCGCTCGCGAAGACGGGATCGCCGGCCTTGCCCGCGATGTCGATGCCCTTGAGGTTTGCGCTTTCCGAGAACGACCCGACGATCTTGCCCTTCACCGGCCACGCCCAGTCGAGTCGATCCTCGTCGCCGCCCGTGTCGGTGGGCGGAGGTCGCGCATCCGATTTGGTGTCGGCGCGCGGTCCGGTCGGCGCGATCGCCACGTTGTCCGCAGGCGCCGGTGCGGCGGCTGCAGGCGCGGCCGCCGCCGCGGCACCCGCGGCCGTGACGTCGCGTACGGCGTTCGCCGAATACGCTTCCTTGAGCGCCTTGGGCGAGCTCTTGACGTTGTCCCCCGCCCGAACCGGCGCCGCAGGCGCCGCGGGACGCGCCTCCGCTACCGCAGGCCCGTTGCGAAGCGGTGTGGTGGTCACGCCGGCAGCGTTCGGCGCATTGGAAGCGGGCACGCCGGCGTCGCCGGGGGCCGCGAGCCGCAACACCTGGCCGACGCGTATCACGTTAGGATTCTCGATGCCGTTCCACGCGGCGAGCTCGCGATAATCGAGGCCCTGATCGAGCGCGATCTTCTGCAGCGTGTCGCCGCTTTTCACCGTGTAGGTGCGCGGCCTCAGATCGGCCTCGGGCTGCGCTGACGCAACCGAGGGAGCCGAAGGTGCGGACGCCGCGGGCAACGGCGGCGGCGAGCTGGCCGAGCGGTCTTCCACCGGGGCTGCCTGGCGGGTCGCGCAGGCGGCCATCATCAGCGCCAGCACGAGCGGCAGCAGAACCCGCGGACCTACGGGCATTGCAAGTTCGAGGGTCGGCGATTGCGGCATCGAATGAAGCGACGCCGGAGCAACGCAAAAGTTCACGCGGTGCCCGGCAGAAGCGGGACGAATCTTACCGCATCGTATGTCTGCTCCCTGAACCCGCCCGCCCCCGATTCGATCACGGTGAGCCGCTGCGTGCCGGGCTCGTCGGCGTTCGCGAGCGGCAGCACCATCCGGCCGCCGCGGCGCAGATACTTGAGGAGCGCGGTCGGCATGTGCGATGCACCGGCCGTGATGACGATCGCATCCACGTCGAGCGCTTCCCCGAGATCGGCGCTGCCGTCGCCGTGCTTGAGGCGCACGTTCTTGATCTTGAGCGACTGAAGGTTTCGCCTGGCCTTCGCCGCCAGCGCCCCGATCCGCTCCACGGTGTAGACGGTCGTCGCGAGGTGCGAAAGCACCGCGGTCTGGTAGCCGCAACCGGTGCCGATCTCGAGCACGGCATCGAGCGTGCGGCCGTTGCGCGCAAGCTCCGTCATACGCGCCACGACCCATGGCTGCGAGATGGTCTGCCCGTGTCCGATCGGAAGCGGCGCATCGTCGTACGCGCGGATCGCGAGCGCCTCATCGACGAAGATATGGCGCGGCACGGCGTTGATCGCGCTCAGCACAACCTCGTCGCGAATGCCTTCGCTGCGCAGCCGCTCGACCATGCGCGCGCGCGTCCGGTCGGACGTCATGCCGATGCCGGTGTTTCGGCTGCCGAGCGTCCCCATCGCCCGAATCCTTCCTGATATCGATGCGCGCGTCGGCGTCAGCGCTCGAACCACACACCGAGATCGGCCATCTGATCGCGGTTGGTGAGGTCGATCTGCAGCGGCGTCACCGACACGTAGCCCTGCTCGACCGCGTAGAAATCGGTGCCGTCGCCCGCGTCGGCCGCCGCGCCCGCTGCGCCCACCCAGTAGATCGTCTCGCCGCGCGGGCTCTTCGCGCGGATGACGTCCTCGGCACGATGACGGCGGCCAAGCCGCGTGATTCGCAGACCTTTCACCTCGGCGCGCGCGATGTCCGGCACGTTGACGTTCAGGAGCCACGGACCGGCGCGTGCGCGGGCGTGCCGCTCCACCAGGTCGACCGCGACCTGCGCCGCGGTCTCGAAATGTGCAGCCGTCTTGGACGTGAGCGAGATCGCGATCGACGGAATTCCCAGCAGATATCCCTCGGTCGCCGCGGCAACGGTGCCCGAATAGATCGTGTCGTCACCCATGTTCGCGCCGAGATTGATGCCCGAGATCACCATGTCGGGCACGTAATCCAGCAAGCCGGTCACCGCGAGATGCACGCAATCGGTGGGGGTGCCGTTGACGAAGAGAAACCCGTTGGGCGCGCGCTTGACCGAAAGTGGCCGGTCGAGCGTCAGCGAGTTCGACGCCCCGCTTCGATCGCGTTCCGGGGCGACCACCGTGATGTCGGCGTGTGACGCGAGCGCACCCGCGAGGTGCTCGAGCCCGGGCGCGAAGTAGCCGTCGTCGTTGGATAGGAGAATGCGCATCGTCAATTGAGGGCGACAGCAACGCCAGGCCGCCCGCCGATCTGGCGCGCACGCGGATCCGGCGCCGCGCGCGTTCCCCGGCCGTTGGAGCGGGTGGGGCGAACGGCAGCAGGCGGAACTCCGGTGCTGGGCATCGTTGCAATCCTCGGGTGCAATTGTAGCTAACCGCTGTTGCGGAGCCCCGCTGCGAGCCCGTTGATGGTGAGGTGGATCGCGCGCTTGGTCCGTTCGTCGTTGAGGCCGCCACGGTACCGGCGGAGGAGCTCGATCTGCAGATGGTTCAGCGGGTCGAGGTAGGGAAAGCGATTGCGGATGCTGCGCTCGAGCGTGGGATTGTCCTCGAGAAGCGTCGACTGCTGCGTGATCTTGAGACACTGCGCAACGCTTCGCGCGTGCTCGGCGGCGATGCGCCCGAATAC
>Ga0070665_100006424_pt1 | contig 11965 bp, 10 predicted proteins | sample KBSS13metaG_FD_65862 | JGI IMG/M metagenome (GOLD analysis project Ga0070665, IMG submission 65862) | Switchgrass rhizosphere microbial communities from Kellogg Biological Station, Michigan, USA - KBS S1-3 metaG | ecosystem: Host-associated > Plants > Roots > Rhizosphere > Soil ...
GGCGGCAACCGCGAGCCGTCCGCCGCTTCGAGTGTCAACGAGATGATGCCGGCGCTTTCCCGCGCGACCCGGCCGACGCGCAAGGATCGAAGGCCGCGCCATGCCGGCGGCGGGCCGGCGGCGGAACTCAAGCCGGGGTTGCCGGACGCCGTGACGCTTCCGGCTTCCTGCTTGGCTAGCGCTTCGAACGAGCCTTTCCAACCCGCGCTGAGGGCCGGGATGCGCAGCGCGCGCTGCAACTGTTCAGGACGATGTCCGGGCAAATAGAGCAGGGCGTCGATATCCGCGACGGTGAAACGCTCCGGCCCTTCCGCGACCTTCGTGATCTCGTCGCCGGCGCCGACGTCGCCTTCCTCCAGCACGCGCAGATAGAATCCGGGCCGATGATGCGACACCAGCAGTGCCGGCATGCGGGGATCGTTCAGGCGAATGCCGACGCGATAGCAGGTCACGCGCGGCTGGCTCACCTCGAACAGCGCGCTGCCGATCCGGTAGCGGTCGCCGATGAACACCTCGCCGTCCGCCAATCCTTCTACGGTGAAGTTTTCGCCGAACTGGCCGAAACTGAAGTCGCTGCGACCGAGCGTGCGCTCCCAATACCCGTACGATTCTGTCTGGTAGACCAGCACGGCGCGTTGCTCGCCGCCGTGGCCGGCAATATCGCCTTGTCCGTCGCCCTGAAGATTCAGCCGGCGGGCGGGGACGCGGCCTTCAACCGGACGCTTCCAGACGCCGGTGCGGACGGTTTCGCCACGCCACTGGATATCCTGCGGCAGACCGACATTGACGGCGACCAGTTTGACCATCAGATCGCCTCGTCGGGATTTCGGCGCAGCGCCTTGCCTACACCAGCATCACTGCAGTTGCGGCTTTTTGAGGAAGCTGCTGCGGTCGGCTGACTTGACGCGCAGCCATCGCTCGCGGCCATCGCGCATCACCCGCATGGGAAGTTCCGTTCCCGCCGGCCCGCTGCTCCACAGCTTGCGGTAAAAATCGGCGAGCCCGTCGATCTCCTTGTCCTTGATATCGGAGATGACGTCGCCTTGCTGCAAACCCGCCTTGGCGGCCGGGCTGCCTTCGGCCACGCTCATCACCACGACGTCGCCGTTGTTTTCCGCCGAGAAAGCGCCGAGCCATGGCCGCGCCGGCTTGTCGACATGGCCATGCGCCAGCAATTCGTCGAGGATCGGCGGCAAAAGGTTGATCGGGACGATCATGTTGATGTCGGCGATCTCCCCCTTGCGGCTCATCTGCAGGCGCAGCGAGCCGATGCCCAGCAGCTTGCCATCCGGTCCGAGCAGTGCCGCGCCGCCCCACGAAGGATGCGCCGGCGCGATGAAGATCGCCTCGTCGAGCAGATATTCCCAGTAGCCGGCGAATTCCTGCTTGGTGACGATGTTCGCCTTGACCGATTGACCGATGCCGTCAGCCAGCACGACCGCATCGCCGACCTTGGCGCTGGTGGCGTCGCCGAACCTGACGGCGGGGAGGCCGAGCGGCGACAGCGCCTGTACCAGGCCGAATCCAGTTTCCTGATCGTAGGCCAGCGCATGCGCGGGAAGTACGCGGCCGTCCTGGGTCGTCAGCCAGACTTCCTCGGCCTCGGTGATCAGGTAGCCGATGGTGAGCACCAGCCCGTCGTCGCGAATGACCACGCCGCTGCCCTCCCGGCGCGTGCCCAGTCCGCTCGCCGTGAAGGCGTCTTCCGGAATCGTGGCGCGCACGGCCACCACCGACTGCAAAATCGTATCGATACTCATGCTTTCATCCCGCTGAGGTCCGACCAGGAAATATCGGGACCGATATCTCCTATAGGTATGCTACGCCGGAGCAGGGACAAGGGCGCGCTGAATGCAGCCCTAAGTCACGCCGCGCCGATGCCGAGCGACATCAGCCGCGCGAGCCGTTGCGAGAAGGCCTTCGCGTCGACAGGCTTGTCGCCATCCAGGATCCGGGCTTCGTCGAGCAGCATGAAGGCAGCGTCCTCGCGGAACGGCCGCTGCTTATCGCCGAGTCCGGCCAGCGCCGCGATGCGTTCGTGATGCGGGTTGATTTCGAGCACCGGCTTGGCTGCAGCATCCAGGCGCCCGGCCGCGGCCAGAAGCTTCTCGATCTGACGGTCCGGCGCGTTCTCCGGGGCAATGAGACAGACGGCGCTCTCGGTCAGCCGCTCCGACGTGCGCACATCGGAGACGGAATCGCCGAGCACGGTCTTCATGAAGGCGACGAAAGTCGCGACCTTTGGGCTGACATCGGCCGCCGGCTTGGCCTCGGCGTCGGGCAGCGGGATGGCCGACAAATCGGCGGTTCCCTGGGTGATCGACTTGAGCTGCTTGCCCTCGAACTCGTGCACGTTGGAGACCCAGAAGCTGTCGACCGGGTCGGTCAAGAGCAACACTTCGATCCCGCGTGCGCGAAAACCTTCGAGCTGCGGCGAGGCTTCCAGTCGGGCCTGGTCATCGCCGGCGATGTAGTAGATGGCGGACTGGCTTTCCTTCATCGCTGCGACGTAGTCCGGCAGGCTTCGCCACCCGTCGCCGGATGCGGTCGTCTTGAAGCGGACCAGCTTCAGCAACTGCTCGCGCCGCTCGAAATCCTCGTAGAGGCCTTCCTTCAGCACCGCGCCGAAATTGCTCCAGATTTTTCCGAACGTCTCCGCGTCGTTGTCGGCGAGCTTGGACAGGTCTGTGAGGATACGGCCGGTGACGCCTTTCCTGATCGCGCCGAGGATCGGGCTTTCCTGGATCATCTCGCGCGACACGTTGAGCGGCAGGTCGGCCGAGTCGACTATGCCGCGCACGAAGCGCAGATAGCGCGGCAGCACCTCGGCGTCGTCGGTGATGAAGACGCGCTTGACGTAGAGCTTCATGCGTCCCTTGCGATCGGGGTCGAACAGGTCGAACGGCCGCGAACCCGGGATGAAGGCGAGCGCCGTGTATTCGTGCCGCCCCTCGGCGCGGAAATGCACGGTGGCGGCGGGCGCGTCGTATTGGCCGGCCACGCTGCGGTAGAAGTCGGCATATTCGTCCGCGGTGATTTCAGCCTTCGGCCGGGTCCACAGCGCGGTGCCGTCGGCGACCTGCTTCGGCTCCTCGTCGGCCTTTTCGCGGATGAAGATCGGCACTGGGACATGGCCTGACTGGGCGCTGACCATCCGCTCGAGCTTGTAGCGCTCGGCGTAGGACTTGGCGTCGTCCATCAGGTGGAGCACGACACGGGTGCCGCGCGCCGGTGCATCGGCAGGTTCGGACGGCGATATCGCGAACTCGCCCTTGCCGTCCGACGACCACAGCCACGCCTCATCGCTGCCCGCCCGCCTCGTGTAGACGTCGACCCGCTCGGCCACCATGAAGGCCGAATAGAAGCCGACGCCGAACTGGCCGACGAGCTGAGCACCTTCCTTGTCCTGAGCCGCCTCGACGCGTGCCATGAACGCCTGCGTTCCTGATCGCGCTATGGTGCCGAGCGCTTCGATCATCTCGTCGCGGCTCATGCCGATGCCGTTATCCTCGACCGACAGGAGCTGGCCGTCGATGGCGATGACGATGCGTGGTTTGGGATCGCCGCCCAGCAATTCCGGTAGGGCGATCGCCTCGTACCGAAGTTTCTCGCAGGCGTCAGCGGCGTTGGAGATCAGCTCGCGCAGGAACACATCCCGGTCGGAATAGACCGAGTGCACCATCATATGCAGCAACCGCGAGACGTCCGCCTCGAACGTGCGCTTTTCCGTTTTTGCCGCGTTTGCTTCCATCGTCGCTCAATCCCTGTCCATTGCCGACCACGAAATGGCCGGACACAGGAATTTTTTCAAGAGGATACGACGATCGATGCGTCGCTAACTTGCCGAAGCGGCCGGCACCGGCGGCATGACCCCAGTGCGCCGCTCGGCGAGGTAAGACAGGAGAGCGACCACCGTGGCGACGATCATCGCCGCAATGCCAAGCACCGGCAGGCTGCGATAGCCATAGCCGGCATTGAGCATGGTCGCGCCGATGAATGCGGCAAAGGCGATCCCGACATTGAAGCCGGACGGGATCAGCGAGGATGCCAGATTGGGCGCGTCGGCGGTCCAGCCGAGGATGCGGGTCTGGATCGGCGTGCCGATCGCGAAGTTCAGTCCGCCCCAGACGGTGATCGCCGCCACCATCGGCAAGGGGTAGGGGCTGACGGCATAGAGGATCGCGAGCACGCCCGCCTGCAGCGCCAGCATGGTGATGAGCGAGGGCATCAGCCGCTTGTCGGAGAGCTTGCCGCCGATGAAGACGCCGAGCGTCGAGCCGACGCCGTTGAGCAGCAGCACCCACGGCACCAGACTGGCGTCGAGGCCGGTCACCTCGTGCAGCAACGGTGCAATGTAGGTGAACGGCACGAACTGGCCGATCATCAGCATCAGCATCAGGATCAGCGAGGTCCAGACTTGCTGGCGCCCCAGCACGCGCACTTCGCTGCCAAAGCCGGCGGCGGGCGTGGATGCGCCGGCCGTGCGCGGCAGCAGGGCGATCATGGCAATGGTTGCAAGTACACCCAGCGCGAACATCGCCCAGAATGTGGATCGCCAGCCCCAGATATTGCCGATGGCCGTGCCGGCGGGAACCCCGAGGATGTTGGACACGGTGAGCCCGGCCAGGATCAGGGCCACGGCCATGCCGCGCTGCTCCTTGCTGACCAAGCCAACCGCGACGACCATGGCGACGCCGAAATAGGCGCCATGCGCGACCGCGATGGCGAGGCGCGTGACCAGCATGGATGCGAAATCGGGCGCGATCGCGCAGGCCGCTTGTCCAGCGGTGAAGGCGAGGGCGAGGCCGATCAGCAGCACCTTGCGCGACAGCCGGGCTGTCGCCAGCGTCAGCAACGGGCCGCCGATCGCGATGCCGATAGCGTAGCCGGAGACGAGGTAGCCGGCTGTCGGGATCGATACGTCCAAACCGTCGGCCACTTCAGGCAGCACGCCGGCGATGACGAACTCGGTCGTGCCGAACGCAAAGGCGGCAATGAACAGGGCGATGAGGGGAAGGGGCATGAAGGGGGGACGCTCGTTGGACAGGCTTACAACCACAGGCGAACCCCGTGGGCAATCCACAAATTCTCGACGGCACTTCAGATTTTCTGCACGCGGCGCCGGCGCTCAGGCCGCATGTTCGGCGCTTCGCTTGCGCATCGCGGGATAGGCCATGCCGGCCGCCATGATCAGGATCGCCACGATCTGCAATGGTCCGGGGATCTCCGCAAGCAGCACGGCGCCGAGGATGGCGACGGCGATCGGCACGCAAGGCATGAACAGCGATGCCGTCTGCGGTCCCAATTGCCGGACGATGTAGGTGTAGAGGAACATGGCGGCCGCGCCGGCGAGAAGGCCCTGGATCACGATCTGCGCGACGATCTCCACCGCAGGTGCGTCGGCGAACCCGCTTGGCGCGACGGCAAAGAGCAGCGGCAACGGCAGGCAGGAGAGCAGCACGACCGATGCCGTTGCGACGACGGGATCGACGCTCCAGCGCCTGACAAGCACTGCGTAGGCCGAGAACATCAGCCCCGATCCGATGAACAGGGCATCGCCAAACAGGACCGCTGTCGCCGCTCCGCCGGTTGGCGCGATGAACAGCAGCAGCCCGGCAATGATTGCGGCAATGCCGATCAGACGCTCACGCGAAATCCGGTCAGCGAAAACCAGCCGCGATAATACGAACGAAAAGAAGACGATCGAGGCCGGGCACAGCGCCGCCGCATGCGCGGCCGGCGCGTGGGTCAGTCCCCAATTGATCACCAGTGGGTAGGGCAGGCCGGCGAGCAGAGCCAGCACTACGGCCTTGCGCAACCCTAGGGCTCTTGCACCGACAAGGCCGGTGCCGAGCATGATCGGCAGGAAGGCAGCGCCGGCCGCCGCGAAGCGCAGGATCGCCATATCGCTCGGCGTCAGGTGATCGCGCAGGCTGAAGCGAGCAGCGATGAATTGCACGGCATAGATGGCGATCATGGCGATGCCCGCGACCACAGCCCATCTGTTATCCTTGCCGGCCATGCGATCCCGTATCCTGCCTTTCGCTATGAATCAGCGTATTGTCGCCACGCTCGACTGGATACTGATTTCGATAGGACCAAGGCCGGATGCCCAACGAACCGCAGCACGATCTGGAGATGTTTCGCGCGCTGGAGGAAAGGCTGCACCAGCATGACGTCAGGCGCTCATTCGAAACCGTGAGCGCGCTTCTCGCGGACGATTTTGTGGAGTTCGGCAGTTCCGGCGGCGTGTATGGCAAGGCCGAGACTGTCGATGCCCTGGCAGCCGAACCCGCTGACGAGACCGCCCCTGCAGTGCAGGCCTAAGACTACGCTGTTCGATCGATCGCGGCGGATGCCGTGCTCTTGACCTATCGAAGCACCAGAACATCTGCCGGCGGCGAAAGGCGGACGCTGCGCAGCTCGATATGGAAATTGATCGACGGCCGCTGGCAGATGCTCTTCCATCAAGGCACGATCATTCCTGGCGAATGACTGGCCGAAGAGGGCTGCCTCAGTAGAAGCGCGGGATCGGCCCGTTATGCGGCGTCACGCGATCGCTAAGGTCGAGAAAGATCTCGTCGATGTAGCACCAGCCCCAGCCTTCGGGCGGGTCGTAGCCTTCGATGACCGGATGACGCGTCGCATGGAAATGCTTGGTGGCGTGGCGGTTCGGCGAGTCGTCGCAGCAGCCGACGTGACCGCAGGTGCGGCAGATGCGCAAATGCACCCACTCCGAGCCCGACTTCAGGCATTCCTCGCAGCCGAGCGCGCTCGGCGTGACATCGCGCACGCCGGCCGCATGCTTGCATTCGTCGGCCATCAGATCCTCCCTTGAAGCGCGGCGGCGTGTCCGCCGGCTTGCGCGAGATAGGCGTGCAGCGCCGCCACCACTTGCGCGCCCTCGCCAACCGCCGCGGCCACCCGCTTGATCGAGCCGGACCTCACGTCGCCGATCGCGAAGACGCCGCTGCGGTTGGTCTCCAGCGGGTGGCGTCCCGCGCCCATCTCGGCGCCGGTGCGCACAAAACCCTTGGCATCCAGCATGACGCCGCATTGCGCCAGCCAGTCGGTGTTGGGGTCGGCGCCGATGAACAGGAAGAGATGGCGGATCGGATGCGCGACTTCCTCCCCGGCGCGGTTGCGCCAGCGCAAAGTTTCGAGGTTGCCGTCATGGCCCTCGAGCGCCGTGACGTCGGTGCCGGTCAGCACCTCGATGTTTTTCTGTGCGGCGATGCGGTCGACCAGATAGCGCGACATGCTCGCCGCCAGGCTTTGGCCGCGCGCCAGCAGCCACACCTTCTTCACCTGGCTGGCCAAATAGACCGCCGCCTGGCCGGCCGAATTGCCGGCGCCGACCAGCGCCACTTCCTGGCCGCCGCACAGCTTTGCCTCGATCGGCGAAGCCCAATAGTGCACGGACGATCCCTCGAACTGGGCAAGGTTTTCGACGCCGAGTCGGCGATAGCGCGCGCCGCTCGCCACCACCACGGCGCGTGCGCGCACCGTCTCGTCGTCGCCGACGCGCAGCGTATAGTGGTCGCCGGCTGCATCGCTCGCCCCGCCAAGCAGTCTCGCCTCGTCCGGGATCACCATCTCGACGCCGAATTTCTGCGCCTGGTTGAAGGCGCGCGCCATCAGCGCCAAGCCCGAAATCCCGGTCGGAAAGCCAAGATAGTTCTCGATGCGCGCCGAGGCGCCGGCCTGCCCGCCGAAGGCGCGGCAATCGAGCACGATCGCCGACAGCCCTTCGGAGCCGGCATAGACTGAGGCTGCAAGGCCGGCGGGGCCGGCGCCAACGATCGCCACGTCGTAAAGCTTGTCGGGATCAATCGGCCGCACCAGGCCCATGCAGCGCGCCAGCTCGTTCTCGCCGGGATTGCGCAGCAATTTGCCATTCGGGCACAGCACGATCGGCAAATAGTGCGGGTCGACATGAAAGCGCTCGACCAGCGTCATGGCGCAGGAGTCGCTGTCGGCATCGAGCACGCTGTGCGGCTGACCATTACGGGCGAGGAAGCCCTGCAGCCGCAGCACGTCGGCGCTGCCGGCATGTCCGATGATGATCGGACCGGCCGTGCCGCTCTGCAGCAGTCCGACGCGGCGCAGGATCAGCGCCCGCATGATGCGCTCGCCGAGGTCGGCCTCCTGCACCATCAGGTCGCGCAGGCGCTGCGAACGGACCACCAGCGCGTCGATGGCCTCGATCGCCTCGGCGTTGACGAGAGAAGGGCGGTCGGAGAGCTGGGCCAATTCGCCGGCGAACTGGCCCGGCCCGTGCGTGACGATGATCTCGCGGTGGCCGAAGCCATCCTGCACGATCTCCACGTGGCCGGACAGCACGGCGACCAGGCCGGGCGCGATATCGCCTGCCCTGACGACATGCTCGCCCGCCGCATAGGAGATGGGCTCGGCGAAACGCCGCAGCCTTTCCATGTCGGCCTCGGTCAGCGTCGGGTACATCTGGTCGCGGCGACCCGCCAGCGACCGGTTGACGGAAACGGGAATGGCGGCTTGGGACATGCCGTGGAAGATAGGCAACGCCGCGCCGATTGGCGAGACGCTATTGCGGCCGGCGTCAGGTTGCCGCAACAGCCTCAGGATCGCGTCGGGGTGCCTGTCGCCGCAGATCACTTCCAAATCGTCTTCTCGATACCCGTCACCATGGAATCCACGAATGAGAGCACCTCGTGTTCGAGGTCGGTTGCGGCCAGGCCGATGAAGCGGCCTTCGAGGGAAATGGCCACGATGCCGTGAACCGCGGAAAACAGCGTTCGCGCGCGCATCAGCAGGGCCGATTTGTCCAGCTCGGGCCTGAGCGCGGCGAGCGGAGCGACCAGGTCCTGGATCAGCACGGCCTGCTCCTCGAGATACCAGTCGGGCGCCACCGCGCCCGGCAGCAAGCGATGCTCGAACAGTGCCGTCCACAATGCACGATTGTCGCGCGCGAACGTTAGGTAGGCCTTGGCGAGCGCCTTGAACTGGGCTCGCGGGCCGATCGCGCGCGCGGCCTCCTGATCCAGCGCGGACCCGAGTCGGGCGAGCGTTACAGAATTGACGTGCAGGACGAGATCGTCGAGATCGGCAAAGGCGTTGTAGAGCGCGCCCAGCGCGCAGCCGGCGTCGGCGGTGACATCGCGCGCCCGCAACCCCTGCAGCCCCGAGGCGCGAATGCGCGCTTCTGCCGCCTCGATCAGTCGATCCTTCAAATCCTCGCGTTTGGCGGCCCGTTTCATCGTCGTTAACCCTGTCCGCTTCGTCTTGAACATTGTTCATTTTCTATCTTGAACAACGTTCAGGATTTGGTAGGTTGCGTTTGTGAACAACGTTCATAGAGGAGAAACAGGGATGTTGAAACAGTTATTTGCACTCGTGCGGGGCCGTTCCTACGAAGCAGGCCAAGAGGTCGTCGACCGCAACGCGCTGGTCATTTTGCGTCAGCAGATACGCGACTGCGCCGATGCGATTGCCGCGGCCCGCCGCGCGGTCGCCATTGCGATCGCCCAGAACGAGCAGGAGATCGCCCAGTACCAGAGGCTGGTCGGCCGCATCGACGATTTAGAGACGCGCGCCACGCTCGCCCTCCAGGCAGGCAAGCATGAGCTTGCTCGTGAGGCGGCCGAGACGATCGCCGTCCTGGAAGCAGAACGCACGGCATCGGACGAGGCGCAGCGCAACTTCGCCTCGGAAATCGAGCGGTTGCGCGGCATCGTCCGCGGCTCGGAGCGGCGGCTGCGCGACTTGCAGCGCGGCCAGCGCATTGCGGCCGTGGCCGACAAGACGCAGCGCCTGCGGGAGACCGCGCCGGGATCGACGCTGTCGGCGCTGAGAGATGCCGAGGAAACCTTGTCTCGCCTGCGGGCCCGCCAGAAGCAGATGGATGCCGCCGCGTCGGCGATGGCCGAGATGGAATTGTCGAACGACCCGGAAACGCTCAGCCGCAAGCTGGCCGAAGCGGGTTGTGGCGCGCCGATCCATGCCAGCGTCGACGCCGTCCTCGAACGGCTGGCGAAGAAGGCGGCAAGCCAAGCCTGACGGACTGATTCAAACAAATCTCACACACAGACAACCACCCAACACAACGAAAGGACAAGACAATGTCGACGAACAACTACGCTCCGAAAGACTCCAGCGCCTGGAAGACCTTCACCATGGCAAGCTTCGCCGTCGCAACGGCGATGATGGCGGGCGGCATCTACTTCCTCGAAGCGAGCTTCTCGGCCAAGGGCTTCTACGCCATGGCGGCCATCATGCTGGTGCATACGTCGATCACCATCACCAAGACGCTGCGCGACGCTGAAGAGGCGAACCGCTTCATCAACCGCATCGAGGACGCCAAGACCGAGAAACTGCTGATGGACATCAACCGCGGCGGCGAGGCCTGATCGCCCACGGCTGGGCAGAGCTGATCAACGCGGCCGGGAGAACACGAACCGGCCGCAACCACTGGTTAATGCGGACATGATTGTCTGTCCGTACCTGGCAGGGGAAGCAAGATGAGTGACCACCTGATGACCTCGCGGCGGTTCGCGCCGCTGTTCTGGACGCAATTTCTGTCGGCGTTCAACGACAACCTCCTGAAGAACAGCCTGGTATTCCTCATCCTGTTTCGCCTGGCGGCCGACGAAGCGGCGTCGCTGGTGAGCTTGTCGGGGGCCATCTTCATCGCCCCCTTCCTGCTGCTGTCGGCGCTGGGCGGTGAACTCGCCGACCGTTTCGACAAGGCTTCGATGGCGCAATGGTTGAAGCTTGCCGAGATCGCGGCCGCCGCGCTCTCGGTCGTCGGAATCGCGCTATCGTCGATCCCGGTGCTGCTGTTCGCGCTGTTTGTCTTCGGCGTGATTGCCGCGCTGTTCGGCCCGGTCAAATACGGCATCCTGCCCGATCACCTCGAGCGCAAGGAACTGCCGCGCGCCAATGCCTGGATCGAGTCCGGCACCTTCGGCGCCATCCTTGGCGGCACGATCGTCGGTGGCCTCGTGTCGGCGGAAGGCGTTAGCGTCGCCTTTTTCGGGCCGCTGATGATGGCGCTGGCGATCGGCTGCTGGTTGGTCAGTCGCTACATCCCGCCCACAGGCTCGGCCGCTCCGGAACTCGTCATCGACAAGAACATACTCCGCTCCACCTGGCGGCTGGTCAGCGAATTGTGGGGCAAGCCCCGCCTCTGGATCGCCGCGCTGATGACCTCCTGGTTCTGGATGATCGGCGCCGTCGTCCTGTCCATCCTGCCGACGCTGGTGAAGAATAATCTCGGCGGAACCGAGGTCGCGGTCACCGCCTATCTCGCGGTGTTCGCCATCGCCATTGCTGTCGGCTCGGCGACCGCGGCATGGATGTCGCAGGGTCGTATCGTCCTGCTGCCGGCCCCCGTGGGGACCGCCTTGATGGCCTTGTTTGGGCTCGACCTTGCCTGGACGATTTCGGGCACGCCGGCTGCCGTCCAAGCCGAAACGCTCAGCGCCTTCTTTGCAGGTCCCAACACCATCCATGTGGCGATCGATCTGGCCGGCTTGGCGATCGCTGGCGCCTTCCTCATCGTGCCTACCTTCGCCGCGGTTCAGGCGTGGGCCCCTGAGGACCGGCGCGCCCGGGTCGTTGCCGCCGTGAGCATCGTGAATGCCGGCTTCATGACTGTCGGCGGCGCGCTGGTCGCGGCAATCCAGGCCGGTGGTGTATCCATCGCGCAGATCCTTTTTGGCCTTGCCGCATTGAACGCGATCGCCGCCTGGCTGATGCTGAAGTACCTGCCGACCAACGCCTTCCGCGATTTCATCTCGATCCTGTTCCGCGCCATCCACCGCCTCGAAGTCGAAGGGCTCGACAACTTGAAGGCGGCCGGGCCTGCGCCGATCCTGGCGCTCAACCATGTCAGCTTCCTCGACGGCCCGCTGGCGCTGACGCTGACCGACGAGGAGCCGGTCTTTGCGATCGACCACACAATCGCGCAGGCCTGGTGGGTCAAGCC
>Ga0070665_100006425_pt1 | contig 11961 bp, 9 predicted proteins | sample KBSS13metaG_FD_65862 | JGI IMG/M metagenome (GOLD analysis project Ga0070665, IMG submission 65862) | Switchgrass rhizosphere microbial communities from Kellogg Biological Station, Michigan, USA - KBS S1-3 metaG | ecosystem: Host-associated > Plants > Roots > Rhizosphere > Soil ...
CGCGAGCGCGACGGCGGCCACGAGCGATGAAGCACGCATGGTCGCTTCCACGCACGACGCCCGCAAAGGATCTACATCGGCATGGTGTCGTTGAGCGAGAACACGAACAGCGTGTTGGTCGGCTCGAACACGAGCTCCATCGCACCACCGGGCACGTAGAGCTGATCGGCGATCGCGGCGCCGAGCGTGCCCGCGCGCGGCTCGGGCATCGCCGGGTAGTTGTTCCAGGCGTTGTTGATCGAGTCGTAGCCCTGCATGTACGAGAGCGCGGACATCCCGGCCTCGCCGCCGGCGCAGAGCAGCTGGGCTTGCACCACGCCGTACGCGCAACCGCCGCGCTGCACGGGCATCGGCGTGCCGGTCGTCCACGTGCCAGAAGGCATCTGCTGATCGGGCGCGAGGATGAACACGTCGGCCTGCGCGGTATCGGCGGTCAGCCCGGCGAGCCCACCGACGAGGATGAACGTGCCGTCCACGGCGCGGCGCATCGCGGCGGGATGCGAGCGCGGCGCCGGCAGGTCGGGCAGCGCGCCGGTGGTCCACGCGTCGGCGATGGTGTCGTAATAGATCACCGACGCGATCGCATCGGTCGTCGACGCGCCGCCGAGCAAATAGATCCGCGGTGGCGTGACGACGATGGCGGCCGAGCCGCGCTCGAACCCGGCCGGCATCGACGCGATCGGTCGCCAGCCGGCCGATGGGTTCGCCGTGTCGAGCGCGTAGCAGTCGCCTCGCGCCGGAAAATCGTTGTTCTGATCGGCCGTGCCGTCGAGGCCGCCGAGCAGGTACAGCGTCGTGCCGATCGACGCGATCTGCACGTGATGGCGCGCGACCGGCGCATCCGGGAGCGTGCCCCAGGTCTGCATGAGGGTGTCGAACACCTCGACGCCGGTCGTGACGTGCAAGCCGGCCTGGGCGTCGGTGTCGAACCCGCCGAGCACCACGACGGATTGGCCGAGCGCGGTCACCCCGGGCTCGAGCCGCGGGTCGGGCAGGCTTGGCCCGGTCGTCCAGGGCGAGGCCGGCGCATCGGGGTTCACGGGCCCAGGCGCTTTGCACGCGGCGGCGAGCAGGAGCGCGAGCCACAAAAGCCTCATCACGTGCAGCATATGCCGGATCTGTGGTACGCAGCCGTCGCCATGGTCCGGCATCAGATCGTGATGAAGCGCGCGGAGGCCGAGCTGACCCTGACGTTGCTCGACACCAAGCTGATCATCCACGGGGGCGACACCCGACTCGAGCAAGAGTTCCCCAGCACGGCGGCGCTCGTCGAGCACTCACTGCGCGTGGTCAAGCTGCGCCAGGCCGAGGGATTCCGGGTGGTCGCCGAGCGCAAGGACGATCAGATCGTCATGCCGCCCGAGCCCGAAGCGGCCAAGCCCGCCTAAACGCAATGCCGGTCACTTCGTTAGTCAGCGCGCATTCTCGACGAGGATTTCGAGTCCTCGCGTAGCCTCGAGCTGCTGCGGGGTGACGGCCGGCTTCCCCTCCGCTCGGAGTCTGTCTTGCCTTTGTTGGGGCGGCCTGGTGCATCGCTCGTGGACGCCGATCGATCTGCGGGTGGCGACGCTCGCTTCGGCTCCGTCTCCTGAGGCAAGCTCGAAGCGTGATGTCGCTGCGCTCGATGACCGCGCTCGCGACCTTTGGCTTGATCGTCGCGACGGTGGTTGGGTTCGCGATCTGTCTCCAGCTCGTACGCGCGGCCGATGCGGCAGAGCGCAGCGTCGCTGAACGGATTGCCGCGCAGCGAGCAGACGCGCAGTCGCTGATCACCGCGTTGGTCGATGAAGAGGTCGGCCTTCGCGGCTACCTCGCTGCAGGGAAGCAGGAGTTGCTCGAGCCCTTTGCGCACGGCCAGCTCGAGGAACGCGACGCGACGCTGCGGCTACGCCGGGACGTCGACGCCAGCGCGCAAGACGAGCTCGACGCGTTGGCCCAACGAATCGCCAACTGGCACAAGACGATCGTCGAGCCGCAGATGCGCAAGCGTCAGACGGGCCCGATCGAAGACCTCGACGCCCTGTTGGAAGAAGGCAAGGTCAGCTTCGACGAGATCCGAGACGCACACGAAAACTTCGATCTCGCCATCGTCAGCTCCGGTGAGCGCTTGCGCAGCGCTGCAGTGGGCGATCGCCGGAATGTCCTGATCGTGGCGATCGTAGTCGCCGTCGCGATCCTCCTGCTGTCCTTGCTCGGCACGCTTTACCTGTTGCGTCATACGGTCCACCGCGCCGGCCAGGAGCAGGCGGTCGCGCTGTCGAAGTTCGGCGAGTACGTGCAGCAGCTTACCGAGGAATCCGAGCTACACGAGGCGGTCGAACGCGTGGCTACCGATCTGGGACAGCCGAGCGGCGTGCATCTGATGGTGCGCAACGCTTCGAAGAACCGGCTCGAGGTCATGCGCCCGGAAATGCCGATCGCGGAGCAAGTCAAGCATGCGATCCTCACCGACCCGATGAAGTGTCGGGCAGTTCGTACACTCCGAGAGGTCACCGGGAACGCGCGCGATGCCACCGTGTGCAAGTGCACGCTCGGCGTGCCTCCCAACGGATCCCACGTGTGCATCCCCATGCTCGCGGCCGGCGAGCTCGTCGGCGTGGCGAACTTCCAGGGGCGCGACGCCAACCACTTCAACGCGGAGCAGATCCGTCAGCTCCAGGGCTACGTGGGATTCGCGAGCGCGACCGTGAGCACGCTGCGACTCATCCAGGCGACGCGCGAGCGAGCGCTGCGCGACGGCCTCACCGGCGCCTACAATCGCGCGTTCCTCGGAGAATATCTGGCAAAGACGCTCGCGACTGCGAAGCGTCGCAACGCGGCCCTCTCGCTGCTGATGATCGACCTCGACCACTTCAAGCGGATCAACGACACACATGGTCATCTTGCAGGTGACCAGGCGATCATCACGCTCGCGCGCACGCTCCAGCGCGAGACACGCTCCACGGATGCCGTGGTGCGCTACGGCGGCGAAGAGTTCGTCGTGTTGCTCGTCGACTGCGGGGGGGACATGGCAATCCAAACCGCGGAGCGAATCCGCACTGCTGTCGAGCACTCCGTGGTCACCGGCTCGGGCATCGAGCTCGGCACCGTGCTACGCGCGAGCGTCGGCGTGGCGACGTTCCCCGACCACGCGGCCGACGAGACCGCGCTCATCGCTGCGGCCGATGCCGCCGTGTATCGCGCGAAGGCGGGCGGCCGCAACCGCGTCGAGACGGCGACTGTCGTCGCGTCCGGATCCGCGGCGTAAGCAGCGGCTCGCCTAAACGGGGTAGACCATCTTGAACGCGTGAGCCCAGTCGTTCCGGACGAAGCCCGGAATGCACCACAGCTGGCACAACGCCTCGATCGGCCGAGCGGCCTCGACCGAGCCGCAGTCGCACGTCTCCCAGCCGAACTTGGTGAGGATCTCGCGCGCGGTGTCCTTGGCGCCGGCGTCGTTGCCGCAGATGAACATCGTCGGCATCGCCGACGTGTTGGGGTTCACCATGAGCGCGTTGCCGACGGAGTTGAACGCCTTGACGAACTTGGCCGTCGGCACGGCCTTCTGGAGGCGCTCCATCAGCGAGTCGTTGGGGCCGGTGAAGTAGTTGAGCACGCCGTTGGTCGGCGGCACGTCGCCGATCGGGTTGTTCGTGTCGATGACGACCTTGCCCGCGAGCTGGCTCGCGATCGATTTCACGAGCGGCTCGGCTGCGGTGCCCTTGACCGCGATCACGACGACCTCGCCCCACGCGGCGGCCTGCTCGAACGTGCCCTTCTCGCCGCTCCACTTGAGCTTGTTCGGATCGCGCGAGCCGCGCATCACCGAGTAACCGTGCTTGACGAAGCCGTTGGCGAGCGTGTCGCCGACGGCGCCTGAACCGAGAACCGCGATCTTGTTGGTCATGGGACCACCTTCAACATGGTTTGCAGCCAGTCGAGCGACTTGTGCCAGGCGTCCTCGGCGGCCTGCGGGTTGAACACATCCAGACGATCGTAGGAATGAAACCCGTGCTTAGCGCCGGGCCACACCATCGTCGAGTGACGCGAGTGTGACTTCTCGAGTGCGTGCTTGATTGCCGTGCGGTCGCCCTCCCCGATCGAGGAGTCCTCGCCGCCGAAGTTCACGAGCGTCGCGGCCTTGATGGTCTCGAGCTTCTTGACGATGGGCTTGAGGTTGATGCCGGGCCGCTCGTTGACGACGCCGCCGGGATACCAGGCCACGACCGCCGCGACCGCCGTGGTCGCGCCGCCGAGCAGCGCGGCGAACCCGCCGACGCAGAAGCCCATGGTCGCGAGCCGGCGCGGATCGACGTCGTTGCGCGAGCGGAGATACGCGACCGTCGAGCCGACGTCCTCCTCGAGCGTGTCGTTGGTGAGCGCCGTGAAGTGCGGCTTGATCTTCTCCCAGTCGCTGTACGGCAGCTCGAGATGCGTGCCGGTGCGATGGAAGATCTCGGGCGCCACCGCGACGTAGCCGACGTCGGCGAGTCGATCGCACACGCTGCGCACGTACTCGTTGACGCCGAACGCTTCCTGGATCACGACGACCGCCGGATACGGCCCGCCGCCATCCGGTTCGGACAAATAAGAATGCATGTGACCGTCTGCGGTCTCGATCTCGATCCACTTGCTCGCCATGCGCGCACGATACATGAAGCGGCGCGCGCGTCGGTTCCCGCTCCCGCGGATCGTCAGTCGCGGTGGAGGCTGCGCCAGGTCGCGAGCGCCCACGGCTCGTCGGCCATCGTGCCCTTGCACGTCAGGATCGCGACGTCGGGCGCACACGCGACGAGCCCGTGCACGACATGCGCGCCGTGCACGTCGTCGACGTCGTGCGCCTCGGCACGGCCCGCGCGCGTCGGCTCGTCGAATCGGTCGATCACCGGGAACCGCTCGCCGGCGACGGCGAGCAGCGCGGCGGAGTCGAGATTGCTGGCCCTGTCGCCGGCGGTCATGCTCTGGAACTCGATCGTGCGATCGCCGTCGGTCGACCAGAACCTGGCGCCGTCGTCTTCCCAGTGGCCGGTGAACGAGCCCGGCAGCCGCACGACCCAGCCGCCCGACAGCTCGACGTCCATGTCGAGGCGGCGATAGCCGATCGTGGCGGCGCCGCCGTTCGCGAGCTCGCGGTGCTGTGTGATGCGCTCGGCATCGGCGTTCATCCAGTGCAGGAGCTCGGCCCAGTCGGCGTACGGGATCGGCGCCTTCGGATCGGCCTTGCGCGCGGCGAGCAGATCCTCGTCGATCGATTCGAGCAGCGTTTGCTCGGCCTTGTCGATCGGCTCGCGCCACGCGACCTCGTGCCACATCTTGATCAGCGCGCGGGCGAGCTGCGCGCGGCCCGGACCGACATCGTTCCACGGGAACGCATCCACGCACGTCATCGGGTCGGCGATCGCGGCGGCGCGCCAGGCGGCATCGCGCGGGCCGAGCGAGGTCAGCACGGGCGCGTCGCTGACGAACGCGCGATTCGCGGAGATGCCGATCCGCAGCTGATCGTCGCCGGCGGCCGCGAGCTCGCCCGCGAGCCACGCGCACATCGCGCGCTTCGGATCGACCTCGTCGTCGGTCCACACGTACTCGAGCTCGTCGATCACCGGCGCGATCCGCGCGAGGACGTGCGCGTGATAGCCGGGACCGAGCGCGACGGTCTGGCCGCGAACCCGCAGCTCGCCCTCGCGATCGATCGCGAAGCGCACCGGCGGCGCGAGCTCGTGAAACTCGACCTCGGCGGTCCATGTGTCGTTGGCCCAGCCCGAGCGACGCAGTCCGAGCTTCTCGCTGCGGCGGAGCAGCCAGCCGAGCCGCTCGCCAACTTGTTTCGGATCGGCCGCCCTCCGGAACAGGCCCTTGCCCTTGCGGCTGCGCGCGCGCCGGTCGATGCCGAAGCTCACGCGCCGAGGATACGGTACGATGGCCGCGAGATGGGACGGTTGCACACGTGTCTGGCCGGCGCGCTGATGATCGCGTTGCCGGCGCTCGCACGCGCGGACGAGCCAAGCGCGGTCCAGAAGATCGCGATCACCGCGAAGCCGTCCGTCGTGCGCGTGTACGGCGCGTATCTGGCGACGTTCAACATCGGCGACGCGTCGCTGCAGGAAGCGATCGGCGGCACCGGCACGGGCTGGTTCATGACGCCCGACGGCTACATCGCGACCAACGCGCACGTCGTCGACGAGATCCACAGCGGCGACGATGCCGCCAAGGACAAGCTGAAGAAGAAGCTGTTCGCCGATCTCGACGCCAAGTACGGCGCGCAGCTGTCGAAGATGAGCCAGGCGCAGATCAAGGCGCTGGCCGAGTCGATCACGCTGACGTCGTTCAAGCCGCTCCACTACGTCGTGCTGCCGAACGGCGACAAGCTCGACTACGACATCAAGGCGTTCGGCAAGCCCGGCACCGGCAACGACGCCGCGATCATCAAGGTCAAGATCGACAACGCGCCGACGCTACCGATCGGCGATTCGGCGAAGTCGCAGGTCGAGGATCACGTCGTCGTGATCGGCTACCCGGGCGTGGCCGACATGGAGGACTTGCTCGACGAGAAATCGCAACTCGAGGCGAGCGTCACCGACGGCGCGATCAGCTCGCTCAAGCGCGCGGCGACGGGCGAGCAGATCTTGCAGATCTCGGCGCCGATCACGCACGGCAACTCGGGCGGTCCCGCGATCGATCAGCACGGCAACGTCGTCGGGCTCGCGACGTTCGGCAACGAAGGCGAAGTGCAGGGCTTCAACTTCCTCGTCGCGTCGGCCACGCTGATGGAGCTGGTCAAGCAGGCCAGCATCACGCCGAAGCCGAGCGACACGAACAAGGCGTGGGCGAGCGGGCTCGAGCACTACTGGGGCGACGAGTACACCGCCGCGATCAAGGACTTCGAGCAGGTCCAGATGCTGTTCCCGCAGCATTCGGAAGCGACCGGCTTCATCCGCAACGCGAACCAGGCCAAGAAGGACGGCAAGGAGAAGAAGGAAGCGAGCTCGAACGGCCCGGTGATCGGACTCGTGGCCGGTGGCGTCGTGCTCGCGCTGCTCGCCGTCGTGATGATCCGGCGCGGCAAGCGCGCGCGTCCCGGCATGCCGATGCCGATGCCGATGCAGCCCGGCATGATGCCGCCGCCGGGGATGCAGCCGCAGATGATGCCGGGACAGGCCCCGGGCCAGTACGGCATGCCGCCGCCGCAGCAGCAGATGTACGGCCGCGCGCCGCAGGCGAACGTCCAGCCGCCGATCGCCAAGACGATGGCGGTCGGCGCCGGCCCGAACCAGTCCGGCGGCATCGCGCCCACCGCGTTCGGCTCGCTCGCGATCGGCACGCTGACGTGCACGCGCGGCGCGCTGACCGGTCAGCGGTTCTCGGTGAGCGCGACCGGCATCATCATCGGCCGCCAGCCCGGCATCGCGCACGTGCTGGTCAACGATCACCGCGCGTCGGGCAAGCACGTGTGGATCGGCATCGAGAACGGCAGGCTCGTCGCGATCGATCAGGGCACCACGAACGGCACGTACATCAACGACGTCACGCGCGGGCGCATCACGCGTGCGGAGCTGCGCGACGGCGATCAGGTGATCGTCGGCGAGCCCGACTGCTGCACGCTTCAGGTCCGGCTTGGCGGCTGAGGACTGGGTCGGCCGCGTCGTCGACGGCCGCTACGAGGTCGAAGCAGTACTCGGGCGCGGCGGCATGGGCGTCGTGCTGCGCGCGCGCCACAAGTTCACCGGCGCGCGTGTCGCGCTCAAGACGCTGCACGCGGAGCTCACGATGGATCCGCAGATCGAGGCGCGGTTTCTCGCCGAAGCGCGCGCGCCGAACGCGATCGGTCACCCGGCGATCGTGCAGGTCCTCGACGCCGGTCGCATGCCCGAAGGCGAGCTCTACCTGGTGATGGAGCTGCTCGCGGGCCAGCCGATGCGCTCGGTCGTGTCGCGCCGGCTCGGTCACGGCGCGATTCGCCGGATCACGCTCGAGTTGCTCGACGCGCTCGCCGCCGCGCACGCGCACGGCTTCGTGCATCGCGATCTCAAGCCGGAGAACGTGTTCCTCGCGGATCCGGGCGGCACGGTGAAGCTGCTCGACTTCGGCATCGCGAAAATGGTCGATGCCAAGACCAAGATGGGCACGCAGGCCGGCGTCGTGCTCGGAACGATCGCGTACATGGCGCCGGAGCAGCTGCACGATGCGGGGAGCGTCGACGCGCGCGCCGATCTGTGGGCGCTCGGCGTGATGATCTACGAGATGCTTGCCGGCCGGCTGCCGTATCGCGGCACCACCGTCGAGGAGATCCTCGTGCGCGTCGCGCGCGAGGAGCCCGATCCGATCCGCACGTGGATCCCGACGATCACGCCGGCGATCGAGCAGTTCATGTTCCGTGCGCTCGCCCGCGATCCTGCGGCGCGCTTTCGCTCGGCCGCCGAGATGGCCGCGGCGTTCGCGCAGCTGCCGTTCGATCAGCCGCAGGTGGCGCTGCCGCGCAGCCGTCCCACCGATTCTTCGCCGATGGCGACGCTGGGCACCGGCATCGGCGCGACAGCCGCACCGTCGGCGCCGGGCCTGCCGGTCGCGCATCCGGCGCGGACGCCGAGCCTGCCGGTCGCGACGTACGTGCCGACTCCGCAGCCGGGTGTGCCGGCCGTGGCCCCGCCGAATCGCTCGCGCGCGATCGGCATCGCGTTCGCGGTCGCTGCCGTTGGCGTGATCGCGGCGGCGATCGCCATCGCCAAGAGCCATCGATCCAGTGCGCCGAAGCAGGCCGAGCTCGCGGTCGGCAGCGCAACGCCGTCGCCACCGCCGCAGTCGCCGCCACCGGCGCCGCAGCCGCAGCCGGCGGCGATCCCGCTCGACGCCGCAGTGCCGCCACCGCCGGTCGATGCGGCGACACCCGCACCGCGGCAGGCGCCGAAGTCGCCTGCGAAGACTCCGCAGCCGCAGTCACCGCCGCCGGCGGATCTGCAGCCGCAGCAGCCGTACCCGCAAGCAGCGCCGCCTCCGCCGCAGAGCGATGCGTGTCAGGCGAGCTGCGCGCTCGCCGCGCAGTGCCAGATGGCGTCGCTGTCGATGTGCTTGACCACGTGCCACACGAACACGCTGGTCAACATCTGCGCCGCAAACTCCAACAAGAACTGCTCGTCGTATGCGGTCTGCATGGTCGAGGGCACGTGCGGCAAGATCTTCAACGGCGACGGCACGTGCGCGAAGGCGCTGACCTGCCAGACCCAGACGTGCCGGTTCGGCGACAACAACTGCGGCTGCGGCTGTTCGCGCGGGACCTCGCCGCTCCACGCGCTCGCGCTGTTCTCGGCCGATGCGTGCCTCTTGGCGTGCGGCACCGACGCCGGTTGCATGAGCAAGAACTGCCCGAACGCGATCACTCGCTGCCTGCAGCAATGATGCGATAGTAGAGCCGTGGTCGCCGAGTCAACGCCCGCGCCTTACCCCGACGCCGCGACCCACCTGCGCGACGAGCTGCGCCGGGCGTGGCTGCGCGTCGAGTATCAGATCCGCGCGGGCTGGACGCGCAGCGGCACGTCGAAGCTCGGCGGCGACGCCACGGTCGGCCCCGAGGACATGGGCGCGCTGTTCGCGGCGGCGCGCGGCGAGGCGACCGCCGACGAGGCCGGTGCCAAGCACCTGCTCGATCAGTGGCTCGAGACACATCGCCGGACCGAGGCGCGGATCCGCGCGACGATCGAGCAACGCACGCACGCGCCGCTGATCGAGCTCATCCGCGTGTTCGGGCTGACGCCGCGGCAATGGAGCACGCTGATGTTCGCGCTGCTCCCCGAGGTCGATCCGAACCTGGTGCACGCGTATCGCTATCTCACGCGCGACCCGTCGTGCCGCGGGCTCGATGGCCGGCTGCTCGCGCAGTTGGTCTACGACACGCCGCAGACGCGCTCGCTGATGGCGCGCGATCTCGCGGCCACGTCGCCGCTCGCGCGCTATCGCCTGCTCGATCTCGGCGGCGCGGCGATGCCGAACGAGTCGCTGCTGTTCCGCCGGATCCGCGCGGCACCGCGGCTCGTGTACTTGCTCGACGGCGGCGCGCTCGAGCTCGATCCCGAGCTCGTCGAGCTCGCCGAGCTCAAGGTCGCGGCGACGGGCGAGTTTCCGGCGGTCACGGTCGACCGCGCGGCGGCCGCGCTGCACTCGAACGACGTCGTGCTCGCGGTGCAAGGCCAGCGCGGGCTCGGCAAGAAGCTGTTGCTCCAGCAAGCGTCGTCGCGCTGGGGCCAGCGCGTGCTCGCGATCGACTCCAAGCGGCTCGCGCAGCAGCACTCTTCGCTCCAGCAGCCGGCGATCCACGCGATCGTGCGCGAGCTCAAGCTCCTGCGCGCGCTGCCGGTGTTCGTCGACGTCGACGACGCGGTCGTGCTCGACACCGATCGCGACGCGATGCCGGCGTTCTTCGACATGTTCCTCGACGAGTGGCACGGCCCGGTCGCGATCACGATCAACCGCGAGCGCATGCCGCGCATCCACCAGCGGCCGCTCGTGCATCTCGTGCTCGAGGTGCCGCCGCTCGCGGTGCGCACGCAGCTCTGGCAGCACGTGATGCCGGCGCTGTCGACCGGCGACGCCGAAGGCCTGTCGGCGCGGTTCGCGATCCCGGGGGGCGTGATCGTCGCGGCCGCGCAGGCCGCGGAAGCCACGCGGTTGCCCGACGCGCCCGCGCCGAGCGCCGCCGATCTCGATCACGCCGTCGCCGCGCAGCTCCATCAGCGGATCTCGCGACTCGGCAAGAAGCTGCCGACGCCGTTCGATCTCGACGATCTCATCGTCGACGACGACACGCGCAACGCGCTGGTCGAGATCGCGGCGGCCGCACGCCAGCGCCGCACGATCCGCGATCGCTTCAAGCTGCGCGGCGCGCAGGGCATCTCGGTGCTGCTCTCCGGTCATCCCGGCGTCGGCAAGACGATGTCGGGCACGGTGCTCGCGAAGCGGCTCGGGCTCGACATCTACGAGATCGATCTGTCGCAGGTCGTGTCGAAGTGGCTCGGCGAGACCGAGAAGAACCTCAGCGACGTGTTCGACGCCGCCGAGCCCGGTCACGTCGTGCTGCTGTTCAACGAGGCCGACTCGCTGTTCGGCAAGCGCACCTCCGACGTCAAGTCGAGCAACGATCGCTACGCGAACCTCGAGACCAACTACTTGCTGCAGCGGCTCGAGCGCTTCAACGGCCTGACGATCCTGACGACGAACCTGACCGGCGCGATCGATCAGGCGTTCAAGCGCCGCTTCACGTACGACGTCTACTTCACGTTCCCGCCGCCCGAGCTGCGCGCCGAGCTGTGGCGCCGCACGCTGCCGGAAGTCTCGCGCGCGGCCGACATCGACTTCGACGCGCTCGCCGAGAAGTTCGAGCTCACCGGCGGCTTCATCAAGGTCGCGTGCGAGCGCGCCGCGTACGTCGCGGGCGCCAACAACGCCGCGATCGACGACGCGCTCTTGTGCGCCACCGTCGAGCGCATGTACCGCGAGCGCGGCAAGCTCTCGACGGTCGGCCCGCTCGAGTGATCGCGATCCGCGACGCGGTGCTCGAGGATCTCGACGCGCTCGCCGAGATGCTCGAAGACTTCGTCAGCACGCACCCGGCGGCGAAGCATCCGCGGTCGAAGGACAAGCTGCGCGAGGCGCTGTTCGGCGACGAGCCGGTCGCGCACGTGCTGGTCGCCGTCGACGGCGCGCGCGTCGTCGGTATGGTCCAGTGGTGGCGCGTCTTCGAGATGTTCTGGGGCATGTTCGGCGGCAAGGCCGAGTGGCTGTACGTGCGGCCTGAAGCACGTGGCCGCGCGGTCGCCGCGATGCTCGGCGCCGAGGTCTGCGCGCGCGTGCGGGCCGCCGGCGGCGAGTTCCTGTACCTCGGCAGCGTCGAGCCGAGCGTGACCAGGCTCTACGACCGCGTCACGCACAGCTGGCCCGAGCGCACGCATGCGCTGTCGGGCATGGCGTTCGCCCGCGTCGCCGACCTCGCGGGTG
>Ga0070665_100006426_pt1 | contig 11960 bp, 11 predicted proteins | sample KBSS13metaG_FD_65862 | JGI IMG/M metagenome (GOLD analysis project Ga0070665, IMG submission 65862) | Switchgrass rhizosphere microbial communities from Kellogg Biological Station, Michigan, USA - KBS S1-3 metaG | ecosystem: Host-associated > Plants > Roots > Rhizosphere > Soil ...
CGGGGGCTGGTGTGGGACTCGCGGGGACTGTGGCTACTGGAAGAGGGACTGGGCCCAGTAGTCGTTCTGGGCCAGGCCCGGGGGGATGGCGAAGACCGCGGAGCCGTTGTGCTCCAGGTACTCCATCATCTTGTCGTTGCGGGCCAGGGCCCTCTGCATGGGCACGAAGTGGGTCTGCGGGTTGTTCATGAAGGCCAGGAAGAACAGGCCCGCGTCCAGCCTGCCGAACCCGTCCGAGCCGTCGACGAAGTTGTAGCCCCGCCGCAGGATCTTGACCCCGTTCAGCGACTCGGCCGAGGCCAGGCGGATGTGGGCGTCGACAGGGATGTCCGTGCCTGCGAGGTTCGCGACGTCGAACTCGCCCTGCTGCCCGAAGGCGTTCCCCACACCCTTCGTCCGCCCGACGATCTGCTCCTGCTCGTCCAGCGACGTCCGGTCCCAGATCTCGATGTGCATCCGGATCCGCCGCGCGACGAGGTAGGTGCCGCCGACCAGCCAGTCCGGAGTGGACCCCGCGGGCACCCAGACGTGCTCGTCCAGCCCGGACGGGTCCTCGGCCTTGAGGTTGTTCGTGCCGTCCTTGAACCCGAACAGGTTGCGGGGGGTGTCCTGTGTGGTCGACGTCGACGAGGTCCGGCCGAACCCGAGCTGGGACCACCGCACCGCCGTCGTCCCGAAGCCCATCCGGACGAGGTTGCGGATGGCGTGCACGGCCACCTGGGGATCGTCGGCACAGGCCTGCAGGCAGAGGTCCCCACCGGACCTGGCCGGATCGAGCTGGTCCCCGGTGAACGTCGGCAGGGGCGCGAGCCCCGGCGGCACCGGCATCCCCATCTTCTCGAAGAACGACGCGCCGAACCCGACCGTCAGCGTGAGCGACGCGGCGGGCAGCCCCAGCGCCTCCCCGGTGTCCGCGGGCGGCGCGTACTTGTTCAGCCCGACGGCGCCGTTCTCCGTGGTCTCCTCGCCGAGCGTCATCCGCTCCGCCGCCGAGGTCCACCTCTGCAGTAGCCGCTGGACCTCGGCCCGGTCGGTGCTGGTCAGGTCCATCGCGACGAAGTGCAACCGGTCCTGGGCCGGGGTGATGATCCCGGCCTGGTGGGTGCCGCGGAACAGCACCACCCCCGGCGTCGACGGGGAGCCGGACGACCCCACGCCGTACCCGACCGCCGCGCCCGCGCCCGCGAGCGCGACCCCGGCCCCGGCGTACCCGAGGACCCGCCGACGCGACATCCCCCCACCGTCTGAACCGGGGGGTTCCGTGGTGGGCGGGTCGACGGGAGGACTGTCGGTCTGCGGGGGCCGGGCCGAGCTCATGACGTGACGACCCCGGCGACCTGCGAGATCGGCTCGGCGAGCGCGTCGACCGCGTCGGTCATCTTCTTCGTGTCCTCCTCGGTCAGCTGCGTGTAGAGCACGAAGCCCCCGTCCGGCGTGCGGTAGCCCTCCAGCAGCGTCTCCACCGCGGCGAAGCGCTGGTCGAGGACCGGGCCCAGGCTCGGGTCCTTGGCGTCGATCACCGGGCGGAGCGCGGCGACGGAGGCCTGGCTGCCCTCGACGTTGGCCTTGAAGTCCCAGAGGTCGGTGTGGGAGTAGCGGTCCTCCTCACCGGTGATCTTGCCGGTGGCGACCTCGTCGAGCAGCTCCTTGGCGCCGTTGGCCAGCTGGACGGGGGTGAGCTCGATCGTCTTCACCCGGGCCTGCAGCTCGAGGATGTCCGCGTCGAGCTGGTCGGCGATGGCGGCGGAGTCGGGCTGCAGGCCGTCGACCCACAGGTCCTTCTCCAGGCGGTGGTAGCCGGTGAAGGCCACGCCCGGGTCCCGCTCGTCGTCCTCGCGGCCGTCCATCTTCGGGTCGAGGTCGCCGAAGGACTCCGCGACCGGCTCGATCCGCTCCCAGTAGGTGCGGGAGACCGGGAACAGCGCCTTGGCCTGCTCCACGTTCCCGGCCTTGACGGCGTCGGTGAACTCCTTGTTCTTGGCCACCAGGGCCTCGATCTGCGAGGTCACGTACCGGGTGTAGCCGGCGGTGGCCTCGGCGAGCTGGGCGTTCTGGTCCGTGGAGCGCTGCGCGGTGCCGGTGACGGTGAACGCGCCGCGGATGCCGTCGCCGACCATGCCCGGCTTGCAGGCGGTGGTGTAGGCGCCGCCGTCCGGCACCTCGACGATCAGGTCGCGGGACAGGCCGGGGCCGATGTTCTCGACCTCGCCCATGATCCGGTCGCCGGTGCCGTAGAGGTAGAACTCGGTGACCTTGGTCCCGGAGTTCTTGATCGAGAAGCTGATGTTCCCCGCGGGCGCCTCGACGGCGGACACCTGGCAGGCGGTGTCGCTGGCGGTGACCGTGATCGGACCGCCGGAGCCGGTGTCGGCGGCCGGGGGCTGCGCGGTGCTCGTACAACCGGCGAGCAGCAGGGCTGTTCCTGCGGCCAGCACAGCGGCGGACGCCTTGCGGGACATGGGTTCTCTCCTCGGTGAGGTCACGCGGAGCTCGGGGTGGTGGACCGCGTGCGCTGGGGCAACAGGAACAGCGTCAGGACGACGGCGACGTACACGCCCCACACGACGGCCTCCAGGACCGTGGTCTGCGGCGAGAAGTTGAAGATCCCCTTGAGCAGGGTCCCGTACCAGGAGTCCGGGGGGACCGCGGCGCTGACGTCGAACGCCAGGGTGGTCAGGCCGGGCAGGATCCCGGCCTCCTGCAGGTCGTGCACGCCGTAGGCGAGGATCCCCGCCGCGACGAAGATCAGGAAGAACCCGGTCACGGTGAAGAACCGCGCCAGGTTGATCCGCATGGCGCCCCGGTAGATGGCGTACGCGATGACGATCGAGACCGCGATGCCGATCAGGAACCCGATCAGCGGCTGCACGGTCTCGCCCGCGGCCTGGGCGGCGGCGAAGAAGAAGACCGCGGTCTCCAGGCCCTCGCGACCGACCGCGAGCGTGGCCATGACGACGACGGCGACCGGCCCCATCGAGATGGCCTTCTCCAGCTTCCCCTCGAGCTCGGACTTCATCGCCCGGGCGTTGGAACGCATCCAGAAGATCATCCAGGTGACGAACGCGACCGCGACGATCGACAGCGACCCGCCGAGCGTCTCCGAGGCCTCGAAGGTCAACGCCTGCTCGGCCAGGGTGAGCCCGAGGGTGACCCCGATGCTGACCAGGATCGCGAACGCGACGCCCGCCCACACCTTCGGCAGCTCGCGGCGTCGGTCCGTGCGGACGAGGAAGGCCACCAGGATGCTGACGACCAGCGAGGCCTCGAGACCCTCGCGCAGCCCGATCAGCGCGTTGCCCAGCACCCGTACCTCCTCCGATCGCTGAGGGAAGGCTCAGCGGACCGAGGTGAGGCTAGCTTCTCCATCGGGTGACGGGTAGACGCATCTGCGCAGGTCACCCGCCGTTATGTCGCATTTGGGGAGTTGTCCCCCATCTGTGATCAGCCGGTGATCGACGCGATCCGGGCCCGCACCTCGCCGAGCGCCTCCTGGTACTCCGGACGGGGGTCCATCACGACGGCCATCCGCAGCTGCCCCTTCGCCTCGCCCAACCTGCCCTGGCGCTGCAGGGCCTTGCCGAGCGCGAAGCGCGCGTAGTGGTCGGCCGGGTCGAGCTCCAGCACCCGCTCGAACGCCCGCTCCGCGCGGCTCAGCTGGGCGGAGTCGAGGTAGGCGCGGCCCGCGAGCAGGTGGACCGACGCGTCGTTGGGTTGACTCTCGAGGGCGGGGGCGAGGGCCTGGAGCGCATCGAGGGGACGGTTCTCGGCCAGCAGCCGCTCCGCCCGGCGGAACCCTTGGAACACCCGGTTCGCCGACGGCCTGGGGGCTGGACCTGCAGGCTGGCTGGTCATGGTCCTGTCCACGGTAGGGCTCCGACGGCATGATCGCGAGGCTTGACAATGCGCTGCGGATGGGCCGTTTGCGCGCCGACCGGGCCCGACGGCTTCCGTGACGTCGGCGGTTCGGGAACCGCATCCCCTGCCCGGGTGGTTACCCTGGCCCGCGAGTCCGGCGAACCCCAGAACAGGAGTCATACCGTTGGCGGTCATCGAGCAGGTCGGCGCACGCGAGATCCTCGACTCGCGGGGCAACCCCACGGTCGAGGTCGAGGTCGCGCTGGACGACGGGACGCTGGAGCGTGCGGCGGTCCCGTCCGGAGCGTCGACGGGTGAGCACGAGGCCGTCGAGCTCCGGGACGGCGACCCGAAGAGGTACGGCGGCAAGGGCGTGGAGAAGGCCGTCGCGGCGGTGCTGGACGAGATCGGTCCGGAGCTGACCGGGATGGACGCGGTGGACCAGCGGCTGGTCGACCAGCGGCTGGTGGACCTGGACGGCACCCCGGACAAGTCCCGGCTGGGCGCGAACGCGCTGCTGGGGGTGTCACTGGCGGTGGCCAAGGCCGCGGCCGAGTCCTCCGGGCTGGAGCTGTACCGCTACGTCGGCGGACCGAACGCGCACGTGCTGCCGGTCCCGATGATGAACATCCTCAACGGCGGGGCCCACGCGGACACCTCGGTGGACGTGCAGGAGTTCATGGTCGCCCCGATCGGCGCGGACTCCTTCCGCGAGTCGCTGCGCTGGGGCGCGGAGATCTACCACGCGCTCAAGTCGGTGCTGAAGGAGAAGGGCCTGTCCACCGGCCTCGGCGACGAGGGCGGCTTCGCCCCGGACGTCGCGGGCGGCACCAAGGGTGCGCTGGACCTGATCGCCGTGGCGATCGGCAAGGCGGGCTTCTCGCTCGGCACGGACGTGGTGCTCGCGCTCGACGTCGCCGCCACCGAGTTCCACTCCCAGGGCGTGTACAGCTACGAGGGCAAGCAGCTGTCGTCGGCGGACATGGCGAAGGTCTGGGGCGAGCTGGTCGACGCCTACCCGCTGGTCTCCATCGAGGACCCGCTGGACGAGGACGACTGGGACGGCTGGGTGTCGCTCACCGAGGCCATCGGCGACAAGGTCCAGCTCGTGGGGGACGACCTCTTCGTCACCAACCCCGAGCGGCTGGAGGACGGCATCGACCGCGGCGCCGCCAACGCGCTGCTGGTCAAGGTCAACCAGATCGGCACGCTGTCCGAGACGCTGGACGCCGTCACGCTGGCGCACAACAACGGCTACCGCTGCATGATGAGCCACCGCTCGGGGGAGACCGAGGACGTGACCATCGCGGACCTCGCCGTCGCCACGGGCTGCGGCCAGATCAAGACCGGCGCCCCGGCGCGGTCGGAGCGGGTCGCCAAGTACAACCAGCTGCTCCGGATCGAGGAGGGCCTGGGAGACGCCGCGCGCTACGCAGGCGAGCTGGCCTTCCCGCGGTACACCCCCGGCAGCTGAGTGGCCGGCTCCCGGGAACGCGCGCCGAAGGCCGCGGGGCGTGCGCGCCCCGCGGCCTCGCGGCGTGCCCGGGAGCCGCAGCTCACCCGCAGCAAGGCGCGGGCGAGCGGGGTCGTCGCGGCCACCACCGCCAGGTTGGGGCTGTCCTCCACCCGGCGGGCCGCGATCCTCGCGATCGTGGTCTGCGCGTTGGCGTTGACCGTGGCGGTGCCGCTGCGCAACTACGTGGCGCAGCGCCAGGAGCTCGCGGCCGTCACCGCCGAGCAGCAGGCGCTGCAGGCGGAGGTCGAGCAGCTCAACGACCAGCGGGCGCGGCTGTCCAACCCGGACGAGGTGGCGGCCGAGGCCCGGTCGCGGCTCGGCTACGTGCGCCCGGGCGAGGTGCCGTACGTGGTGGAGCTGCCGAACACGCCCACGGCCGAGGAGGTCGAGGCCGCCCGCCGGGCCACGCCCTGGTACCGCAGCCTGTGGAGCGACGTGACCGAGGGCGCCCCGCGCTGACCCGCCCTGGGACACTGGGGTCATGAGCACGGTGACCACGGCCGACCGGGACGCGATCGAGGCACAGCTGGGCCGGGCGCCGCGTGGGATGCTCGCGGTGGCGGCCCGGTGCCCGTCGGGCCACCCGAACGTCGTGCAGACCGCGCCGCGGCTGCCCGACGGCACCCCGTTCCCCACGATGTTCTACCTGACGTGCCCCCGGCTGGCGTCGAGGATCGGCACGCTCGAGGCCTCCGGGCTGATGCGGGAGATGACCGACCGGCTCGCCGAGGATGCCGACCTGGCCGCCCACTACCGGCGTGCGCACGAGTCGTACCTCGCCGAACGGGACGCGATCGAGTCCCTGGGCACCACGGTCAGCGCGGGCGGGATGCCGGACCGGGTCAAGTGCCTGCACGTCCACGTCGCGCACTCGCTGGCCAAGGGCCCGGGCGTGAACCCCTTCGGCGACGAGGCGCTGGCCCTGCTGGGCGACTGGTGGACCGGCACCGAGTGCGCCTGACCGGCTCAGGGGCGGTGCGCGCTCGGCGACCACCGCCGCGGCGACCGGCGGGGAGCACGTGACGATCCCGGGAACGGGTCAGTCGGTCGCGCTGGAGCAGCCCGCCGCCGTCGCCGAGGTCCTGCTCAGTCGCCTGCGGGGGTGACACGGTCCAGCAGCGGCTTGGCGGGGATGCCGTCGGGCAGGGTGCCCGCGGTGCGCCAGGGGCCGTCGGGTTGCAGGCGGCCCGCGAGGAAGGCGTCCGCGACCTCGACGGGCGCGGTGCGGAGCAGCAGCGACCCCTGCAGGCACAGCGCCAGCAGCTCCGCCAGCCTGCGGGCCCGGCGGGGCTCGGCGTGCTGCAGCTCGGTGCGCAGGACGCTCAGGGCGCGGTCGAAGCGGGCGTCCGCGCCCTGGGCGAGGGCGACCTCGTCGAACACGGCGTCGACGGACTCCGGCGAGCGGGACACGGCGCGGAGCAGGTCGAGCGCGGTGACGTTCCCGGAGCCCTCCCAGATCGAGTTCAGCGGGCTCTCCCGGAACAGCCGCGGCAGCGGCGACTCCTCGACGTACCCGTTGCCGCCCAGGCACTCCAGGGCCTCGCCGACCACCGCGGTGGTCCGCTTGCAGACCAGGTACTTCGCGGCGGGCAGGGCCAGCCGCAGGAAGGCCGTCTCGCCCCGCTCGACGGCGCCCGCCAGCCGGATCGCGAGCGTGGTCGCGGCCTCGGACTCCACCGCCAGCTCCCCGACGACCGCCTGCATCAAGGGCTGGTCGGCCAGCCGCGCCCCGAACGCGGAGCGGTGGGCCACGTGGTGCGCGGCCTCGGTGAGCGCTGCGCGGGTGGTCCCGGCCGCGCCGAGCACGCAGTCGAGACGGGTCATCGAGACCATCTCGATGATCGTCGCGACGCCGCGGCCCTCCTCACCGACCCGCCACCCGACGGCGTCGGCGTACTCGAGCTCGGCGGAGGCGTTGGAGCGGTTCCCGAGCTTGTCCTTGAGTCGCTGGATGCGTAGGGCGTTGCGGGTGCCGTCCGGCAGGACGCGGGGGAGGACGAAGCAGGTCAGCCCGCCGGGCGCCTGCGCGAGGGTCAGGAACAGGTCGTTCATCGGGGCCGAGGTGAACCACTTGTGCCCGACCAGGGTGTAGGTCCCATCCGACTGCGGGGTCGCGCGGGTGGTGCCGGTGCGGACGTCCGACCCGCCCTGCTTCTCCGTCATCGACATCCCGGCGAGCCGGTTCCGCTTGCCCGCCGCCAGACCGGGCTCGTAGACCCGGGTCTGCAGGCTCGGCACGTACTCGCTGTCGCCGAGGGCGGGCACCGCCGCGTACGTCATCGAGATCGGGCAGCAGTGCCCCTGCTCCAGGGTCGAGACCAGGTAGAACCCGGCCGCCCGGGTGAGGTGCTCGCCGGTCGCCCAGGCGGCCCCGTGCAGCCCGTGCTCCACCGACAGGCGCATGAGCGCGTGCCAGGACGGGTGGAACTCGACCTCGTCGATCCGGTGTCCGTACCGGTCGTGGGTGTGCAGGACGGGCTCGTGCACGTTCGCCAGCCGGGCGTGCTCGCGGTACTCCGCCGAGCCGACGGTCGTGGCGAGCACACCGAGATCGGGGCTCGCGCCCTCGCGCCGCAACGCGTCGGCCAGTGCCGGATCGCAGGACAGCGGATCGAACCCGTCCAGCGGGGGGACCTGGTTCGTGACGTCGTGGGTGCTCACCACACTGGGAGGAACGGACACCTACCCGAGAGTAACGGCACCGGGTCGCCGCGGTCCGGCTCCGCGCCCGTCTCACCGCTACGGTGGCGGAGTAGGACCCCGACCGCGAGGAGCACGTATGTCCCGGGTGGCCGCCATCGACTGCGGGACCAACTCGATCCGCCTCCTGATCGCCGACGTGACCGAGAGCTTCGACGGCACGAAGGACCTCCGCGACCTGCACCGGGAGATGCGGATCGTGCGCCTGGGCAAGGGGGTCGACGCCACGAAGCGGCTGGACCCCGAGGCGCTGGAGCGCACCCGCGTGGCGCTCGTCGACTACGCCGTGGCGATCCGCCGGAAGGGCGTCGAGCGGGTGCGGATGGTCGCGACCTCGGCGACCCGGGACGCGTCGAACCGCGAGGACTTCTTCGGGATGGTCCGCGACACGCTCGGGATCGACGCCGAGGTGATCTCCGGGGACGAGGAGGCGCGGCTGTCCTTCCAGGGCGCCGTCGGCGACCTCGACCCGGACGACGGCCCGTTCGTCGTCACGGACGTCGGTGGCGGCTCCACCGAGGTGGTGGTCGGGACGATCGCGGACGGCGTCACCGCGGCCCGCTCGGTCGACGTGGGCAGTGTCCGGCTGACCGAGCGCTGCCTGCCCGGGGACCCGCCCGCGGAGGCGGACGTCGAGAAGGCCCGCGAGGTCGCGCACGGGATCCTGGCGGACGCGTTCGCCGAGGTCGCCGTCGAGGGCGTGCGGACCTGGGTCGGCGTCGCCGGGACGATCACCACGCTCGCGGGGATCGCGCAGGACCTGCCGGAGTACGACTCCGAGGCCATCCACCTCTCCACCCTGACCAGGGCGGACGTCCACCGGGTCGCCGAGCTGCTGATCAGCTCGCCGCGGGCCGAGCGGGAGAAGCTCGGCGCGCTGCACCCGGGCCGGGTGGACGTGATCGGCGCAGGCTCGCTCGTCGTCGAGGCCCTCGCGGACGAGTTCCACGCGAAGGCAGGCATCGACCGCATGGTCGTCAGCGAGCACGACATCCTCGACGGGATCGCGCGATCGATCGCCTGAGCGGGGCACCCACGCTGGCCCTGCTGGACCAGCAGATCGCCGAGTGCCGGGCCTGCCCCCGGCTCGTCGAGTGGCGGGAGCGGGTCGCCAGGGAGAAGCGGGCGGCCTACCGCGACTGGACCTACTGGGGGAGGCCGGTGCCCGGCTTCGGCCCGCCGGACGCCCGGTTGTTGCTGGTCGGTCTCGCGCCTGCCGCGCACGGGGCCAACCGCACGGGCCGGATGTTCACCGGCGACCGCTCCGGCGACTTCCTGTACGCCGCGCTGCACGCCGTCGGGCTCGCGAACCAGCCGACCGCCGTCCATCGCGACGACGGGCTGGCGTTGCGCGGCACCCGGATCACCGCGCCCGTCAAGTGCGCCCCGCCCGCGAACCAGCCCACGCCCCAGGAGCGGGACGCCTGCAGGCCCTGGCTCGACGACGAACTGGCCCTGCTGCGCCCGACCCTGCGCGCCGTCGTCGTGCTGGGTGGGTTCGGCTGGCAGGCGCTGCTCCCGGTCATGGAGCAGAACGGCTGGCCGGTGCCCCGTCCGCGGCCGAAGTTCGGGCACGGCGCCCATGTGCGGCTGGGGGACCTGCACGTCTTCGGCAGCTACCACGTGTCGCAGCAGAACACCTTCACCGGCCGGCTGACCCCCGCGATGCTGGAGGAGGTCCTCGGCGCGGCGGGACGTGCGGCAGGTCTCATGTGATCCGCGGCGAAAACCCCTGATCCAGGGCGCGCCACTTACGCCTTCGGAGTACCAATGAGCGTATGGCGCACGCGCAACGAATCGTGGTGGTCGGCGGGGGCTACGTCGGCATGTACACCGCTCTGCGGCTGCAGAAGAAGCTGCGCCGCGGGCGGGCGGACATCACGGTCATCGACCCCCAGTCCCACATGACCTACCAGCCGTTCCTGCCCGAGGCGAGCGCGGGTTCGATCGAGCCGCGGCACGTCGTGGTCCCGCTGCACAAGGTGCTGCGCGGCTGCCACGTGCTCACGGGCCGGGTCACCGCGATCTCCGACGCACAGAAGAAGGTCACCGTCGAGACGGCCGCAGGCGGCGTCACGACCCTCGGGTACGACGTCCTCGTCGTCGCCCCCGGTTCGGTCGCCCGGACGCTGCCCGTCCCCGGCCTGCCGGAGCAGGGCATCGCCTTCAAGACCGTCGGCGAGGCCATCTACCTGCGCAACCACGTGCTGTCGCGGCTCGACGCGGCCGCCACCACGGACGACGAGGAGCTGCGCAGGCGGCTGCTGACCTTCGTCGTGGTCGGCGGCGGGTACGCGGGTGTCGAGGCGCTGGCCGAGCTCGCCGACATGGCGCGCTACGCGACCCGCTACTACGAGGGCATCGAGGCCGCCGACCTGCGCTGGGTGCTGGTCGAGGCGATGGATCGGATCATGCCCGAGGTCGGGCCGAAGATGGGCGTGTACACCGTGCGCCGCCTGCTCGACGCCGGCATCGAGGTCCTGCTCGAGACCCGCGTCGAGTCGATGGTCGGCGGGAACGTCGAACTGTCCGACGGGCAGCGGTTCGCGGCGGACACCATCGTCTGGACGGCCGGGGTCAAGCCGAACCCGATGCTCGAGCAGACCGACCTTCCGCTCGGCCCTCGCGGGCACGTGGAGTGCGCCGCCGACCTGACCGTGAACGGCCGGCAGGGCGTGTTCTCGGCCGGTGACTGCGCCTCCATCCCGGACCTGTCGAAGGACGACCCGAACGCCCGCACCAGCCCGTCGGCCCAGCACGCGGTCCGGCAGGCGAAGGTGTTGGCGGACAACATCATCGCCCACCTCGACGCCGCCCCGCTGAAGCCGTACAAGCACAGCTACGCCGGATCGGTGGCGTCGCTGGGCCTCTACAAGGGCGTGGCGCAGGTCTACGGGATCAAGCTCAAGGGCTTCCCGGCGTGGTTCATGCACCGCACGTACCACGTGTCGCGGATGCCCACCTGGAACCGCCGCTTCCGGATCGTCATGGACTGGACCACCGCACTGCTCATGGGCCGCGAGGTCGTGGCGCTGGGCCAGATCCACGAGCCGAAGGCGGAGTTCAGCCGGATCGCCGGCGGCTCGGTGACCCCGCTGCCGGTGACGGTCTCGCAGGAGGCGGACGCCAGAGACGTTCGAGCCTCCTGACGAGAGTGGGCGGGCTGTGTCGAGCAGCCCGCTCACGACCCCTACGGCGCCTGATCCCTCACCGGGGACGGGCGCCGTGGGCGTTCTCGGGGCCGGCGTTCTCAGGGTCGGCGTTCTCGGGGTCGGCGTTCTCGGGGTCGGCCCGGCGGGGGAGGGCGGCGGCGCGGCGTTCGAGGTAGCGGCGCTCCGGGAGGCTCCTGGTGAGGGCGGCGGCCTCGGCGTAGTCCCTGCGGGCGTCGTCCGGGTGGCCCGCGCGTTCGTGCAGGTGGGCGCGGACCGCCGGGAGCCGGTGGCCCGGGAGGTCGAGGTCCTCCAGCAGCGTGAGACCGGCCTCGGGGCCGCGCAGCTCGGCCAGCGCGACGGCGTGGTTCAGCGTGACCACCGGGCTCGGCGCGACCCGGTCCAGCAGCTCGTAGAGGCCCACGATCTGCCGCCAGTCGGTGTCCTCGGCGCGGGCGGCCTCGGCGTGGACGGCGGCGATCGCGGCCTGGAGCTGGTAGGCGCCGAGCGGGCCGTGCCCGAGGGCCTCCCCGACGAGCGCGGCGCCCTCGGCGATCCGCTCGGCGTCCCAGCGCGTGCGGTCCTGCTCGGCAAGGGGGACGAGGTCGCCCGCGGCGTCCGTGCGGGCCGGTCTGCGGGCGTCGGTCAGGAGCATCAGGGCGAGCAGGCCGGTGACCTCGTCGTCGTCGGGGCGCAGACGGTGCAGCAGCCGGGTCAGCCGGATGGCCTCGGCGCTGAGG
>Ga0070665_100006427_pt1 | contig 11959 bp, 12 predicted proteins | sample KBSS13metaG_FD_65862 | JGI IMG/M metagenome (GOLD analysis project Ga0070665, IMG submission 65862) | Switchgrass rhizosphere microbial communities from Kellogg Biological Station, Michigan, USA - KBS S1-3 metaG | ecosystem: Host-associated > Plants > Roots > Rhizosphere > Soil ...
TCCCCGCCGGCGTCCGTCACCACGGGTTCCCCGGTGCCTCAGCGACGCTCATGGAGCGGGACGCAGGGTCACGTGGTCGCGGAGTGTGGTGGGGCCACGGCGCGGCTGGTCTCGGCGTACCCGAACACGGGGTGGCGCTACCAGATCCTCGCCCGCGGTCCGTCGGCGGTGCGCGTGCGCTTCCTGCGCACCGGACAGGACCACGGGACGACGGTCACCGCGCGGTGCGTCGCCGGCGTCCCGCACTTCAGCGTGGCCTCGGGCGAGCCCGGGGACGAGTAGCGGTGCGTTCAGGCCCACTGGTGCCGGGCGCCCGATGAGCTCGGGTCGACCAGCCGTACGCCGACCCCGCGGACGCTCTCGAGGTAGCGCGGCTCGGCCGCGGTCTCGCCGAGCTTGCGACGCAGCCACGAGAGGTGCACGTCGACGGTGCGCTCGGACCCGCCGTCGGCCTGCTGCCACACCTCGGCGAGCAGCGTGCGCTTGCTGACGACGTCGCCCGCACGCTCGGCCAGAGCCAGCAGCAGGTCGAACTCCCGGCGCGCCAGCTGCAGCTCCTCGCCGGCGAGGCTGACGCTGCGGGTGGGTTCGTGGATCACCAGCTCACCGACGCGGATCGGCTCGGAGGACGAACCCCGGTGGGTACGCCGCATCACGGCGCGGATGCGGGCGGTCACCTGGTCGAGCCGGAACGGCTTCACGACGTAGTCGTCGGCGCCGGAGTCGAGGGCGCGGACCATGGTCGGGTCGTCGTCGACGGCCGTGAGCACGATGATCGGGACCGAGCTCGCAGCCCGGATCATCCCGATCACGGTGATCCCGTCGACGTCCGGGAGCCCGAGGTCGAGCAGGACGACGTCCGGGTGCTCGCCGAGCACGGCCTCGAGCCCGGCGATGCCGGTGCCGGCCGTCTGGACGGTGTGGCCGCGCTCGACCAGGCCCCGCTCGAGGGCGGCGCGGATCGAGGGGTCGTCCTCGATCGCCAGGATGCTGGTCATCGGTCGAATCAACCCTCTCTCGGGTCGTGACACTGGCCGGGGCACCCGAGGACCCGGACGAGAGACGCCGCCCCACCGGTCGGACGGACGCTCCCCAGCGTCCACAACCGATCGGAAACTCATGTCCCCCGTCGCGGATAGGGTGCACCAGTGCCCGGCGTCCGTCTACCCATCCCCGAGGTCCTGGACACCGCGGTGACCGCGCTGGGAGGTGAGGAACGACCCGGTCAGGTCGCCATGGCCGAGGCCGTCGGAGCCGCCCTCACCGGCCACCGACACCTCGTCGTCCAGGCCGGCACCGGCACCGGCAAGTCGCTGGCCTACCTGGTCCCGGCGCTGCTCCACGACCGTCGCGTCGTGGTCGCGACCGCCACTCTCGCGCTGCAGCACCAGCTGGTCGAGCGAGACATCCCCCGCCTGGTCGAGGCCATCTCCGGCGCTCACCCCGAGGTCGACACGTCGTACGCCGTGCTCAAGGGCCGGTCCAACTACGCCTGCCTCCACCGCATCCGCGAGGGCGCCCCCGATGACGACCAGGGCACCCTGGTCGCCGTCCCCCAGTCGACCCTCGGCAAGAAGGTGCTCGAGCTCCGGGCCTGGGCCGAGCAGGAGGCCGAGAGCGGCGGCAGCGGCGAGAAGGACCGCGCGCCCCGCCACACCGAGCGCGAGTGGCGACAGGTCAGCGTCAGCCACCGCGACTGCCTCGGTGCGGCCCGCTGCCCGTTCGGCGAGGAGTGCTTCGTCGAGACCGCCCGCGAGCGGGCGCAACGCTCCCACCTGATCGTCACCAACCACTCCCTGCTCGCGATCGACGCGATCGAGGGTGTGCCGATGATCCCCGACTACGACGTGGTCGTGGTCGACGAGGCCCACGAGGTCGTCGCCCGGGTCACCCAGGCCGCCACCGACGAGCTGATGTCCTCCGACGTCGACCGGGCGTCGCGCCGCTCCCGCCGGTACGTCGAGTCCAAGGAAGCCGACTCCTCAGCGGCCGACGACCTCGCCGATGCCGGCGACGCGCTCGGCGCCGCCATCGCCGAGTGTCAGCCGGGCCGGTTCGACGAGGTGCCCGAGGCGCTGGCCGAGGCGCTGGTGCTGGTGCGGGACGCCGCACGGGCCTGCCTGTCGGCCTACCCGAAGGAGGGCGACTCCGCCGAGCCCGACGCCGGCCGCACCCAGGCCCGCGGCTCGGTGCAGGAGGTCTTCGTGACCGCCGAGCGGATGGCGGCGCGCTCCGAGGCCGACGTGCTGTGGCTGAGCGAAGGCGGCGACAGGCTGCCGCCGCGGCTGTGCGTCGCACCGCTCGAGGTGTGGGGGCCGATGCGCGACAAGCTGATGACCGACAAGACCGTGGTGCTGACCTCGGCGACCCTGATGCTCGGCGGCGACTTCAGCGCGATCGCGACCTCGGTCGGCCTGCGGCCCGACGAGCGCGTCGACGCAGCGGGTCCCGAGGAGGCGGCGGCCGACGCGACCGGCGGCGCGGGCGCGCTGCCGTGGGTCGGCCTCGACGTCGGCTCGCCGTTCGACTACGGCCGACAGGCGATCCTCTACGTCGCCCGCCACCTGCCGCCGCCCGGGCGCGACGGTCTGGGCGAGGCCCAGCTCGCCGAGATCGCGTCCCTGGTCGACGCCGCCGAGGGCCGCACCCTCGGACTGTTCAGCTCACGCCGGGCGGCCGAGACCGCTGCCGAGGCCGTGCGCGAGCGGCTGCCCCACCTGACCACGCTCGCTCAGGGCGAGGCACAGCTGCCCGAGCTCGCTCGGCAGTTCGTCGGCGACCCCCATACGTGCCTGTTCGGCACGCTCAGCCTCTGGCAGGGGCTCGACGTCCCGGGCGAGACCTGCCAGCTGGTGATCATCGACCGCATCCCGTTCCCGCGTCCCGACGACCCGCTGATGAGTGCCCGGCAGCGAGCCGCCGACCGCGAGGGCCGTAACGGCTTCATGCAGGTCGCGGCCACCCACGCGGCGCTGCTGCTCGCGCAGGGCGCCGGCCGGCTGATCCGCACCACGAGCGACCGCGGCGTCGTCGCCGTGCTCGACCCGCGGCTGGCCACGGCTCGCTACGGCAGCTTCCTCAAGGCGAGCCTGCCGCCGATGTGGACGACGTACGACGGCGACCTGGCCCGCAAGGCGCTCTCGCGGCTGGCGCAGCCCGAGCAACCCGCCAGCTGACGGCGGCCCGCGACGTCATACGTCCTGGTCGCCAGAACAACCCAGACGTATGACGTCCGCTAGCAGTCGAAGCGACGCTTCGGGGGCTCGGCCCAGGTGTCCAGGGACTCGGCCGTGAGCGGCTCCTCGGGGACGGCCCCCGGGAACGACCCGCTGGCCGGGGCGGTGCCGGCGATCCGCTCGTGGAACTCGATCCGGCGCTTCTTGACCATCTGCCGCGAGTCGGCGAACCACGGGTCGACCAGCCACATCGCCACGATCACGACGGCCCAGCCGACGGCGACGTCGAGGATCCAGTGGTTGCCGGTGCCGATCACGACGACCGCGGTGATCAGCGCGTGCAGCCAGGCCAGGCCACGCGCCCAGTAGTTGCGGGTCGAGCGCCGGACCACCAGCGCCACCCACAGGGCCCAGCCGGCGTGCAGGCTCGGGAAGGCGGCCAGCTCGTTGGTCAGCTGGCCCATGCCCTTCGGCGCGGAGGCGTCGGTGCTCCACCAGCCGTCGGCGGCGTGCAGGCTCATGATGTCGGTGAAGCCGCTCAGCATCCGGGGCGGAGCCGTCGGCAGCAGCAGGTAGCAGGCCAGCGCGATCAGGCACGACACCACCAGCGCCCAGCGGGCGGGGTTGTAGTACTGCGCGCCCTTGCGGTAGAGCCAGACCAGCACCCACAGGGTGACGACGTAGTGGGCGGCGGCGTACCAGTAGTCCGCGGGGATCGCGGCCCAGCTGTGGGTGGCGAACCAGTTGTTGAAGGAGTGCTCCCAGTCGAGGTGCAACACGCGCTCGAGATGGAAGAGGTCACCGGCGCGGTCCTGGGCGGGACCGAGGTCGCCGTCGGCGAAGGTGCGGGTGATGCAGTAGAAGACGTAGAGCGCCCCGATCAGCAGGATCTCGCGCACGCCACGTCGCCCGAGGAAGCCCCCCCGGGCGATCGTCGTCTGCACGCTCGATCGAACGCTCATCCCGTCATCCTCTCAGGAGATGCAAAGCATTTGCATCATCCCTCTGACGTACCGCACGTCAGACATGTGACGTAGAGGAGAGCACCGGAGGTCGCCAGATACTTCCCGAGATTCGCCGGAAGTTCGGGTCACACCCGACGAAGGACTGCGGTGACGATGCCGAGGATGGTGGCGTCGGTGCCGTCGATCGGGTCGTACGCCGCGTTGTGCGGCATCAGCCAGACCTGGCCGTCCTTGCGCTGGAGGGTCTTCACGGTGGCCTCGCCGTCGATCAGCGCGGCCACGATCTCGCCGTTCTCGGCGGTCTGCTCCTGGCGGACCACGACGTAGTCGCCGTTGCAGATCGCGGCCTCGATCATCGAGTCGCCGCGCACCTCCAGCAGGAACAGGGTGCCCTCGCCGACCAGCTGCCGAGGCAGCGGGAAGATCTCCTCGAGGGTCTCCTCGGCCAGGATCGGGCCGCCGGCGGCGATGCGGCCGACCATCGGCACGTAGGCCGCCTCGGGACGGGCATCGCCGATGTCGGTCTCGTCGTAGGTCGCCTCGGCCGGCTCGTGGTCGCCGGAGATCGAGCGGCGCGCCGCCATCAGCTCGGGCAGGAACACCTCGAGGGCACGCGGACGGTTGGGGTCACGCTTGAGGAAGCCCTTCTCCTCCAGCACCCGGAGCTGGTGGGCGACGCTGGAGCTGCTGGTGAGGCCGACCGCCTGGCCGATCTCGCGCATGCTCGGCGGGTACCCCCGCAGCTCGATGGCCTCCTTGATCGTGGCCAGCACGCCCTGCTGTCGGGGGGTGAGCCCGGTCGCGTCCGGCGGCCCGTCGGGCAGCTCGCTGACCTTGGAACCGGCTGCGGAACCGGCTGCGGACATGCGCTTCGTCATGGACCGCACCGTACGGCGGCGAGCACTCCCGAATCAAACATCTGTTCGAACGGGCGTGTCGCGCCTCGTACGCATGTTGCGTGGGCGCCTCAGGGCAGGACCGTCGCCTGCCCGAGATGGGACCGGCCGACCGGCACGAACGTCACCTGGCCGAAGAAGACCGAGCCGATGTTGGCGTTGTGCGAGTCGGTGTCGCAGTCGAGTGTCACCGAACGGTTGAAGGTGCCGAGGTACGCCGACGCCCCGGCCGTCGCCAGGAAGTCGTGGCGGCTGGCCGAGATCGCGAGGTCGTCGCCGCCGGGGTCGCCGCTCTTCTTCTCGGTCTGCAGCTCGCAGACGATGCCGTCGTTGGCGACGTTCATGTCGGCCTGGAGCCAGTACGACGCGATGAAGTGGTGACGCCCCGGCAGACGGGGAAAGGTCATCGAGAACGATGCGGTGTCGAAGACCTCCGGCAGCGTATAGGTGTACGACGTGACCGCACCGCCGTTGATCCCGTCGACGCGGTCGGCGTTGAGGCGGCGGACCTTGGTCTGCGACCCCACTTCGAGGGGCGGGGCGTCGTCGCGGGTGGTCAGCGAGAGCGCCGGGCCCGTTCCGTGGTTGGTCACCGTGGCGGTGTGCGACTCGTGGTTGGCCTGGCCGAGGAGGAGCGGGTGGCCGTTGGCCGCGTACGCGCCGATGTTCGCCGCGCCGACGATGACGCCGGCCGCGACGACGACCGGTAGGACCTTGTTGTTGAACATCTCGGGCTCCCTGTCCGGGCACCTTCCGTGCGGTGCCATCACGGGTCAGGAGGCGCGGTCGGGGTACCGCTGATACATGGCCGTCCTCCTGGTTGACTCGGCCACCATGGACAGCTGTGTGGTGACCGGCGGGGCGCGGGGGATCGGGCGTGGGATCGCGGAGCGGATGGTCGCTCGCGGCCACGCCGTGGTCCTTACCGACGTCGACGGCGAGGGAGCACGGCGTACGGCTGCCGAGATCGGTGCCGCGGTCGGGCTCGAGCACGACGTGCGCGACGCTGCGGGCCACCGGTTCGTGGCGACCACCGCGAACGACCTCGGGCGGCTGACGGCGTGGTTCAACAACGCCGGCGTCGGTGACGACGGACGGCTCGCGGATCTCACCGACGAGCAGGTCCGGCGGCTGGTCGAGGTGAACCTGCTCGGCTGCCTGTGGGGGATGCGGGCGGCGCTGGCGGCGTTCCCGGGAAAGGGCGACATCGTCAACACGGCGTCCCTGTCCGGCCTCGGCCCGGTGCCCGGCTACTCCGTCTACGCCGCCACCAAGGCCGCGATCGTCTCGGCGACGATGTCGGTCTCCGCCGAGGCGCCGCGAGGCGTGCGGGTGCATGCGTTGTGCCCGGACGGCGTCCAGACCGCGTTGCTCGAGGGGCAGGACCCGCGCGGGCTGGGCTCGCAGCTGGTGCACTCCGGCGGCCGGATCCTCACCGTCGACGAGACCGCCGACGCGGCCGTCGCCCTGCTCGGGACGCGTCGGGTGGTGCGGTCACTGCCCCGCTGGCGCGGGGGACTGGTGCGGACGTCGACCCTCGCGCCGTCGGTGGCTCGGCACGGCACGCGGCTGTTCGCCGCCCGCGGACGCCGGGCGATCGCCCGGGCTCACGTCGAGGAGTGAGCCCGGGCTCTCATCACTCGGCGTTCCGGAACCGGATCGAGTCGATCACGCCGTCCAGCTGGGTGCGGACGGTGGAGGGGGCGTTCGGCGTCCAGGCCGACTGGACGAAGATCGGGCGTCCGTCGATCTCGACGATCCAGACGTCCACGACCGTGCCGGGAGGGGCGTACTGGATGAACCCGTCGGCGGTGGTGCTGAAGATGACGGCATCGCGTCGGCAGTCGTCGGCCTCCGGCGTGACCCGCAGACGCATCCGGGTCGCCGAGTAGCCGAACTTGTGCACCGCCACCGGAGCCCGGAGCACCTCGGTGGAGAACGCGCGCCGGATGGCACGGACGACCTCCCTCGGGGTCTCGAGCACGCGAGGGTCGGGGTCGCCGCACCCGTGCGTGTTGACCCCGTCGACCTCCATGACCAGCGCGCCGACGTACCAGGTCAGGTGTCCCAACGCCTCGTCGTTGGACCGCCCGGGTGCGTGTCCGTCGAACCGGTTGGGTCCCACCCAGGCGTTCCAGCCGGTCGGGACGGAGAGCTCCGCGCGCAGGTCGCTCTGGTCGAACGACGGGTGGAGGACGTAGGTGCCCTCGTCCAGGGTCTTCATGGTCCCGCCGGGGTAGGTGCGCGCTTCGGTCCGCAGGTTCGGCGGCTTCACCGGTCCGTGGTCCGCGTCCGTCCGGTGGGTCTGGGCCACGGTCACGCCGACGACGGCCAGTACCGCCGCCACCGCGGTCGCCACGCTGACCCGGCGGCGCACCTGCAGGCCGCGGCCCCGACGGTCGAGCTCGGCGAAGTCGGGGATCTCGACCACCGACTCGGCGCGAGCTCCGAAGTCCCTCAGCTGCTGCTCATTCATCGCTCACTCCGTTCCCGAGCTGCGCGGCCAGGGCTTCGCGGCCGCGCATCAACCGTGACTTCACCGTTCCCTCGGGCACGCCCAGGGTGGAGGCGATCTCGGCCACCGGCAGGTCCGCGAGGTAGTGCAGGGCGAGGACCTCACGATGCGCTTCGGGGAGCCGACGCAGCGCGTCGACCACGACGAGGTGCTCGTCGAGCCCGGGCAGGTCGCTGCGGGTCTCGAGCTGTGGCCGGATCCTGGAGAAGTTGCGCAGCTTGCGCCAGCGGTTGCGGTGCAGGTTGATCGCCGTACGCCGCAGCCAGGCCTCCGGGTTGTCGACCCGGAGGAACCGCGACCCGCTCGCCGAGGCCCGGACGAACGCCTCCTGGACCAGGTCCTCGGCCTCACCCGCGTTGCCGACCACGCCGTACAGCTGGACGACGAGGCGGCGGTAGGAGGTGTCGAAGACCTCGTGCAGGGTCCAGCTCGACTCCCCGGGCCGGGGCTCGTGCCCCAGCGCCAGTGTCTCCTTCTGACCCATCGCCGACCTCCTCCGTCGCGGCTGACACAACGACCCGCGACGACCACGGCCGGTTCCATCGTCCTCCAAGACGGCCCGCAGCCGCGGCTGAGGGCGCGGGAGGTGGCTGCGGCCGCCGGCGAAGACGTTCGAACATTTGTTCGTGTCGCTGCTTGAAGCGTTCGAACACCTGCTCTACCGTCGTACACATGTTCGATCGAACGTCTGATCGGATGCCACGTCGTCAGGACTGTCGGTGGTGGCAGCTAGACATCAGATCGAAGAACTTCCCCAGGAGGATCCGATGAGCACCACCGTTGCCACCCGAGCCCCGCGGTTCACCCCGCCGGCCGCCCCCACGCGCAAGGCGACGCCGCGCCGGCGGACCGTCGGGATGGGCGCCTCCGTGGTCGGGCGTGACGACCGGCCCGTGCTGCGCATCGTCGCCGACGACGAGCAGGCCCCCGTGTTCACCCGGGTCGCGCCGGGACCGTCGTCGGTCGAGCAGGCGCCGTCGGTCGAGCAGGCGCCGTCGGTCGAGCAGGCGCCGTCGGTCGAGCAGGCGCCGTCGGTCGAGCTTGTCGAGACCACGGCCCGGCCGGTCGACCTCCATGACTTCTTCGCCCCGGAGTACGACGGTGACGACGTCTCCGTCGAGGTCGTCGCTCCCCGGCCGAGCACCCTGCGACTGACCCGCCGCGGGCGCCTGGTGGTGCTCGGCATCAGCCTGGCGGCCGCGCTCGGCCTCGGTTTTGTCGCTGCCACCGGCTCGCTGGCCAACGACAAGCCCGAGCCCACCCGGGTCGTCACCGTGCAGCCCGGCCAGACCCTCTGGGACCTCGCCGCGAGCGCCTCCCACGGCGGCGACGTGCGGGCCACGATGAGCCACCTCGAGGCGATCAACCACCTCGACTCGACGACGCTCCAGGTCGGCCAGACCCTGCGCGTCCCTCGTTAGCCGTTGGTTGAGGAGGTCGCTCTGCGACCGTCTCGAAACCAAGGCAGCCAACTGAAGAACTTCCGCCCCGGCCGATTCGACCCCGGCCGGTGCGGGGAGCCGGGGAAGACGGGAGGCAGCGCGACCCCATGCGCGCTGCCTCTCGGCGGTTCCTGGGTCGTTCGTTGGTTGAGGAGGTCGCTCTGCGACCGTCTCGAAACCACCGCCCGGCAGTGCCTCAGCGGTCCTTCAGCCGCCGCACGAACTTCTGACCCGACCACACCTCGCTGATCGCGGCGACCTTCACGTCCACCCAGCCGAGCTCGAGGCCGACACCACGCACGACGTTGTCGTCCAGGTCGGAGTCGATCCCGAACCTCTTGACCGCGGCCTGCTTGGGCCAGCAGGCCCAGACCATCCCGTTGGTCACCGTGTGCTCGAACAGCGCCGGCAGCCGCGCCTCGAGGCTGGCACGGTGGGTGTGGAACGTGACGGTCAGGTCGAGCCCGGCCCGAAGCCGGCGTACGACGGTCGCGCCCGGCGGCAAGTCGAGGTCGAGGTCGTCGGGCAGCCGGTCGAGGAGGACGACGTGCCCGTCCCGGACGCCGAGCTTCGTGGGCAGGGGAGTGCCGGAGTATCCGGCGGGCTCGACCACGACCTACCTCGCGGCCCGACGGCCACCCGGAGGCCGCTGTGCCGCGGGAGGCGGTGGAGGGTCGGCCCGGAGCCGGGTGACCAGGCGGGTGCCGAACATCATCCCGACGAACAGGCAGGCGATGGCCCCGATCGTCGCCAGGCCCAGGAACCACCACGCGGTGCCGTCGCCGTTGCGAGCCGTCGTCCCGAAGTCGATGGCGAGGTAGACCAGGTAGCCCCACGCGACGACCGCTGCGGTGATCCCGAGAGCGAGCAGCAGGAGCGGGGTCATCGCGCGCCCGGGGCGGGGAGCGTCGTCCTCCAGGCGCGCCGCACCGGCGTGCCTGCCGGCGGCCCGCTTCCCCGATGTCACGGGCCCATTGTGACCGATCCCGACCGGCGCCGTGCGGGTCGGCGACACGCCGGTGCAGAACGTCTGGACCGGGGCCGCGCAGGCCGCTGACCTGTGCCTTTACCCGACCGCCGGACGTCCCACGAAGAGATCTCCACCAATCCTGGAGAAGTCCTTGCCAACCCCGGACGCCCGACGTACGGTTACCACTACATCTAGTAGTTACACCGATGTGGTTTTCCACATGTAGTCCACATCGACCAGGTGCTGATCCCACAGAAGCAGCCCGGTTCTCCACAGTCAGCGGGGTCCCGGTCCACAGGAAGACACCCCCGTCACGGGGGACTTCGGCGCGCCCGCAGGTTGTTGTACCGGTGAGCGATCCAGACAGCGAGAGGAGGACCCGATGCACTGCCCGTACTGCCGCAACACCGACACCAAGGTCCTCGACTCGCGAGTCTCCGAGGACGGCACGGCGATCCGCCGGCGCCGCCGCTGCGAGAGCTGCGAGAAGCGGTTCACGACGGTCGAGCTGATGCAGCTGACCGTGCTCAAGCGCTCCGGCGCGACCGAGCCGTTCAACCGTGACAAGGCGATCGCCGGCGTCCGCAAGGCCAGCAAGGGCCGCCCGGTCTCCGAGGACGACCTGGCCTGCCTCGGGCAGACCGTCGAGGACACGCTGCGGATCGAGGGTGCCGCCGAGATCCCCGCCCACGAGGTCGGGATGGCGATCCTCGGGCCGCTCCGCGCGCTCGACCCGGTCGCCTACCTGCGGTTCGCCAGCGTCTACAAGGCGTTCAGCTCCGCCGACGACTTCGAGGACGAGATCGCCCTGCTGCGCATGGAGCAGGACGCCGCGCAGTCGCCGGTCGAGCAAGCCTCGTCGGTCGAGCGCGGGCCGTCGGTCGAGCTTGTCGAGACCACGGCGCAGCCACACGCCGTACCGACTGGATGACCCACATTCCACCCGGCGCGTGGTGGGGAAGCCGCGCGCCGGGTGCACCACTTCGCCTCATCGAGGCATGTCGGTGGTCGCTGAGACCATCGAGGCAGGACCAGCAGTGAGCCAGAGCGACACGCAGGACCTAACGGGAACACGAGGAGAGCAGATGACCGAGACGGCCAACCCCCAGACCAAGGGCGTCAAGGGCAAGCAGGCAGGCAAGGGCCTGACGATCAGCCGTGTCTTCAGCACGGCCGGCACCCACCCCTACGACGAGATGACCTGGGAACGCCGCGACGTCGTCCAGCAGAACTGGAAGACCGGCGAGACCGTCTTCGAGCAGCGCGGGGTGGAGTTCCCCGACTTCTGGTCGGTCAACGCCTCGACCATCGTCACCACGAAGTACTTCCGCGGCGCCGTCGGCACGGAGGTCCGTGAGTGGAGCCTCAAGCAGCTGATCGACCGCGTGGTGTCGACCTACACCAAGGCCGGCGTCGACCACGGCTACTTCGCCACTCCGGAGGACGCCGAGACCTTCGACCACGAGCTCACCTGGCTGCTCGCCCACCAGTACTTCTCGTTCAACTCCCCGGTCTGGTTCAACGTCGGGACGGCGTCTCCGCAGCAGGTCTCCGCGTGCTTCATCCTGTCGGTCGACGACTCGATGGACTCCATCCTGAACTGGTACAAGGAGGAGGGCTTCATCTTCAAGGGCGGCTCGGGTGCCGGCCTCAACCTCTCCCGCATCCGGTCGTCCAAGGAGCTGCTCTCCAGCGGCGGTACGGCGTCCGGCCCGGTCTCCTTCATGCGCGGTGCCGACGCCTCGGCCGGCACCATCAAGTCCGGCGGCGCGACCCGTCGTGCGGCCAAGATGGTCGTCCTCGACGTCGACCACCCCGACATCGTGGAGTTCGTCGAGACCAAGGCGAAGGAGGAGGACAAGATCCGCGCCCTGCGCGATGCCGGCTTCGACATGGACCTCGGCGGCGCCGACATCACCTCCGTGCAGTACCAGAACGCCAACAACTCCGTCCGCGTGAGCGACGAGTTCATGCGCGCGGTCGAGGACGGCACGT
>Ga0070665_100006431_pt1 | contig 11957 bp, 9 predicted proteins | sample KBSS13metaG_FD_65862 | JGI IMG/M metagenome (GOLD analysis project Ga0070665, IMG submission 65862) | Switchgrass rhizosphere microbial communities from Kellogg Biological Station, Michigan, USA - KBS S1-3 metaG | ecosystem: Host-associated > Plants > Roots > Rhizosphere > Soil ...
GGGAGCCGCAAGCCATGGATGTGCCGGGCCGTACAGCGCAGCGTATTGCGGATCGTTCACGTCGGACGGAATGCTTCGGCCCACTCCGAGAAAGAAATTGTGCTCCACACGATGTGAGGACACACCGAAATGCAGACCCTGCGCCCTCACCGCCCCGGCCAGTTCGCCAATGATGTCGCGATGCGGTCCCATCTTCGCCGCCGTCCAATCGCTCACTCCGCTGTCGTACAGCGCGAAGCCGTCGTGATGCTCAGCCACCGGTACGACATATTTGGCGCCTGATTTTTTAAACAATTGGGCCCAGGCAGCGGCATTGAAATCGGCGGCCTTGAACATTGGAATGAAGTCCTTGTATCCGAACTTGTCTTGCGTGCCGTACGTTGCAATGTGGTGTTTGTATTCGTCGGAACCCGCGCTGTACATGTTTCGGGGATACCACTCATTTCCGAAGGCCGGCACCGAATAGACGCCCCAATGGATAAAGATGCCGAACTTCGCATCCTTGTACCATTCGGGGGCCTCATATTTCTGCAGCGATTCCCAATCAGGGCGAAAGGGTCCGTGATGTTCCGCAACGTCCACTTGTTTGAGCAGCGCGGCCCGTTGGCCGTCGTATTTGCTGCTGGCCTTCTGCCAGATTGCGTCGATCGCTTCCGGGTCGATAGAAGCGGTTGGAGCCGTCGGACTCTGGGCCTGGGCTCTAGGAAGTGCGAAGAGCGCGAGCAAGAGTCCACCAAATGCAATCGTCAACAGCGAACGATGGGAAAGCATGATTCCTCTCTCCTGCAACTGGAATAAAGTTCTGATGCCGTCAATCCAGGGAGACCATGATCTTCCTAAAGCTCGCCGGATTCTCGCTCCACGATCGCAGGGCATCCGCCGCCTCTTCGAGCGACACCACCAAGCTCACAGCCTGGTCCACAGGAAACTTTTTCCCCTCGAGAAGATCGATTACCGCACGAAAATCTTCCGGCAGCGCGTTTCGCGAACCGAGAATGTCCAGCTCTTTTTGCACGAAGAGTCGCGTCTCGTAGCTTACCGGTTCTTTGGCATAGCCGATGTACACCACTCTTCCCGTGAAGGCGACTTCTTCGACAGCCGCTCGAAAGGTTTGCGGTGTCCCGATCGCTTCGATCACCACATCAGGCCCCTGACCTTCCGTCAGTTCTTGCAGGCGATCGTGTAGCGATTCCCTCGCGGTGTTGATCGCATCAGAACCACCCGCCGCTCGCGCCACGACGAGCTTCTCATCATCCATATCAACACAAATCGTGCGAGCCCGGCGTGCGTTCGCAGCAGCGATGGCTCCGAGTCCCACGCCGCCGCATCCCAGGATGGCGACAGTGTCGTCTGCTTTTATTCTGCCGCGCGCCACAGCATGGAATCCCACCGTCAGCGGTTCGACCAGGCACAGCTCCTTCCTCGTGAGTTTCGCCGGATACAATTTCTCTCGTGGCATCGCGACGAATTCTGCAAGCGCTCCGTCCCGTTGCACACCGAGAGTCTGATTGAACTGGCACGCATTCGGGCGTCCCCTCTGGCACGAAGCGCAGCCGCCGCAGCTCGTATATGGAGAAAGAGCTACATCTGTTCCAGCAGGCAGCGAGCTATCCCCCTCGATGACCGTGGCTGACACTTCATGTCCGGGGATCCGCGGAAAGGTGACCAGTGGATTTCGTCCGCGAAATGAGTTCAGATCGCTTCCGCAGAACCCGACCATTCGGACTCTCAGTAATAATTCTCCGGGTGCGGCCACCGGACTGGGAACCATTTCGACGGACGCTTCGCCCGGCTTCTTGAGTACGAGTGCCTTCACGCCGGAAGTAGCCTCTGGAAGGATTTGCGAAAGCACCCACACCGGAGTTGAGTGTCCATTGCGTTCGGGTCCATCCCGAGAATGAGAATGCTTGGTCGATTGTCCATCGTCACGCTGAATGTATACTACCCGTTTCACAAACTGAACTCTGAAAGACAAATACCCAAAAATGTGGGATATCAATCCGGTGCAACCTAGCCGAACCTCAGAGAACAATAAATGGCCCAAAAACTTGCTTTCGGACCTTTCCGAGTAATTCAGTACCGAATCCTGAGCCGATCTCAGTTCCGTCGGACATTCCTGCTTGCATTTCAAGCGGGAACTCCGCTCGTGCGTTCACTTTTTGCCAGCTTGACTCTGCTCGCTATGGCAGTAGCTGTGCCGGTGGCGGTTGCGCAGAAAATCCAGTTATCCGTTGACGTTTCCAGGTCCGGCACGAAGATTGACCGCAACCTCTTCGGCCAGTTCGCCGAACACCTCGGCCACGGTGCTTACGAAGGCATCTGGGTCGGCACAGATTCCAAGATTCCAAACACGCGCGGAATCCGCAGCGACGTTGTTGCTGCGCTGAAAGCGCTAAGGGTGCCCGACGTGCGATGGCCCGGCGGATGCTTCGCCGATGAATATCACTGGCGCAAAGGCATCGGCCCGCAGCGAACCGTAACACTCAATCCCAACTGGGGCGGCGTAATCGAGCCAAACACTTTCGGAACACATGAGTTCATGGACTTCCTCGACCAGATTGGCGCGGAGGCCTACCTCTCCGTCAACGTTGGCTCCGGTACTCCGCAGGAAGCATCGGAATGGCTGGAATACTTAACCACCGCTCAGCCAACCACGCTCGCAAAGGAGCGCGCGGCCAATGGGCATCCTGCTCCTTATAAGGTTGCGTTTCTTGGCATCGGCAACGAAAGCTGGGACTGCGGCGGCAACATGACGCCTGATTATTATTTGAGCCAATTCAAGATCTACAGCCGCTTCGTCCGCAACTTCAATCCGAACCAGCAAGACAAGCAGCAGATGCTGAAGATTGCTGTGGGCCCGGGCGGCGGCGAATCGCGCTGGACCGAGTGGACGGAAGCCATCATGAAGGCGTATCAGAACCACACTTGGAGTTGGGACATGAACGGGCTTTCGATGCACTTCTACACCGTTGTGAAATGGCCGCCTTCCTATGCTTCCGTGGGGTTCGGAGAGACTGAGTACGCGCAGATTCTCAAGTCCACGCGGGAGATGAACGATCTTGTTGAGAAGCACTCGGCAATCATGGACAAGTATGACCCGGGGAAAAAGGTGGCGCTCGTTGTGGATGAGTGGGGCGGCTGGTACGCGCCGCTTCCTGGCAGCAATCCCGGCTTCCTGGCACAACAAAATAGCTTGCGCGATGCAGTGCTAGCAGCACTGAACCTCAACATTTTTGCGCGGCATGCCGATCGCGTTCGCATGGCCAATATCGCGCAGATGATCAACGTGCTCCAGGCCATGATCCTGACCGACAAAGAAAAAATAGTCCTCACGCCCACTTACTACGTTTACAAAATGTACGTGCCGTTCCAGGACTCGACGTTTGTGCCCATCGCGTTCGACGCCGGCACATACACGCACAGCGATATCACGTTACCGCGCCTAGACGCCATCGCAGCGAAAGACAGAGCCGGAAAATTGTGGCTGGCCATCACCAACGTCGATCCAAATCAGCCCGCTGAAATCGAAGTTAGTCTGGCCGGTATAAATGCTAAATCCGCGGCAGGAGAAACGCTGTCTGCATCCAAAGTCGACAGCGTAAATAGATTCGACGCGCCGAATACGGTCGTGCCTAAGCCGGTTTCCGCGAAAGCTCAAGACGGCAAGCTAACTCTCGAATTGGCTCCCAAATCCGTGACGGTAATCGCAGTCGAGCAGTGACGCTAGATCGAAACGTCAATCCTTGTTCCGCGTCAATGCTGTTTCAAGAAAGGGTCACAATGGCAAGGCCAAAATTGTTCGGCGGGATTTTGCTTGCGATCGCGGCTGGACTAGCTCCTCAGCTCGCCGCCCAATTGCAAACCGATGTGCCTCCACCCGTCGCCGGTGCAAAGCCGGTGGCAGTCGAACATATCAAGGTTCACGGGACTTCTCTGGAAGGTAATTTGGAAGGAGATGCGGTTGACCGCGACGTCTTTGTGTTCCTTCCTCCAAGTTATGCCCTGGAAAAGTCCCGGCGCTATCCGGTGGTCTACGCTTTGCACGGTTTCTCCATCGGCGCTGAGCAATGGACGCATGAAATCCATGTACCGCAGACGATCGAAGGCGCCTTCGCGCAAGGCGCGAAAGAAATGATTGTGGTGCTGCCCGATTCGAAGACGCTCCACAACGGTTCGATGTATTCGAGTTCCGTGACCACCGGCGATTTCGAGCTGTTCATCGCTAGAGACCTGGTCGCATACATTGATACGCATTACCGTACGATTCCTGAGCGTCAGAGCCGAGGACTGGTCGGCCACTCAATGGGGGGTTACGGAGTAACCCGCATTGGCATGAAGCATTCCGACGTGTTCGGGAGCTTGTACATTATGAGCCCGTGCTGCTTATCTCCCCGGCCACCTGTGAACCCGGAAATCGCAAAGAGCCTTGAGGCCGTCAAAACACCTGCGGATTCTGCAAGCCTCCCGTTTTTTGCGCGCGCCACGCTAGCGTCCGCGGCCGCTTGGTCACCCAATACCAAGAATCCTCCGCTTTATCTCGACCTGCCCACAAAAGAGGCAGCGCCGCAGCCAGACGTACTTGCGAAATGGGCTGCCAATGCGCCACTCGCTTTCATCGATCAGTACATCGGAAGTCTCCGCCGGTATCGAGCGATCTCCATAGATGTAGGTGACCAGGACGGCTTGCGAGTCGATACCGCAAAGCTTCACGAAGTTCTAGATAAATATGGAATCGCCAACCGCTTCGAAGTTTATTCCGGCACGCACACAAGCAAAGTGGCCGACCGCTTCCAAAATCATGTGCTCCCGCTTTTCAGCCAAAACCTCTGCTTCCAGGCGAGCTGCCAATGACTGCTTGTGATGAAGGGACGGATTCCGTCCATTGCACTCAACTGGCGTCGGCAGGAATTCATCGTCAGGGCAGTATTCGATGAGAGCCGCATGTCAGCTCGTTGAAATGAACCGGACCATCGGCAAAGTCGTCATCGTGACGGCCTGAAGCTGTTGAGCAGTTCCACGGAACGAGCGGCTTTCAGGTTTAAGAAGAGAGAATATCCGCTGTTCCCGATGCTCATTTGTCCGTGACCGCCGCAGCCAGCTTATGTATTTCTTTGATCTCTATAGCGTGTCCACCATTGCGTTCGAACACTTTTCCTTTGGCCAGGACAAGCTCACCCACGAACGGCTTTAACTGATCCTGGCCCATGTCCGGCATAGTCGTCGTGACCGGCAAGTACGCGGTGCCGTCAGCGGTTAGGATTCCGAGAGGCGAACCTGCTTTTGCACATTGAATGATGCAATCTTTGCTGTAGCTGGTGCTTGTGGATTTGGTGTTCTGCAGGGGGCACGCAATATCCCGAACAAGGCCCTCCACTACGACGGCCTCTCCTCCACTAGACTGTGCGCGACCCGGCTTCAGCAACACGCCCATTCCGCCAATAATTAGTATTGTGGCCAGAGTTAGTGCTTCCTTTTTCTTTTTCATTGTCGCTCCCATCAAATGTGCTCAGCCCTCGAACTGGTTATGACCGTGGACTGAATCTGAGCGGAATTCTGGGCGCTCGGCAGGCAGGTCGCCAGTGAAGGAAGGCACTCGTTCGAACCATGACTTTCGGCACATCTCTTTGATCCTCGGTTCGTGCCACAATCAAGACCGTGGAGATCGACGATACCCTTCCTGCACAAAGGCGTCGCGTCATGCGGCTTTCCGGTCTTCTGATCTGGCTCATCCTCGGTTTACCGGCGCTAGACGTCTCCACGCGCAAAGGCCAAGAAATTCCCGATTTCTGGGCGATATGGATTGTCTGTTACTTCGTTTTCGGCGCGTCCTACTACTTCGGCTCTACGGATCGGAAGATCTCTCCAAGCGTTCGAGTATGCGCTTTAGCCTTGCAAGGCCTCAGCGTCGCAGCAATGGTTCTCTCTTTCCGGAATTACTTCACGGGGTTCTTGATCGTGCTTGTTGCGTGGCAGGTGAGTTTTTATTTCTCCAGGCGCGTCGCGGTGACCTGGACAGTGTTACAGACATGCGCGGTGATTGCCGCGCTTGAGCCGCACTGGCACATGGGATGGCGCTGGGCGGTGACCAGTTCCCTTATCGGCCTGGAGGCGTTCGCCGTGGTTGCTGGCATGATGCTCCGCAAAGAAGCTGCGGCACGCAATGAGTTGCTGCTGCTAAATATTGAATTGAGCTCCACGCGAGAGTTGCTCAAAGAAACGAGCCGCGCGACCGAACGGCTATACATTGCACGCGAATTGCATGACGTTCTTGGTCATCACCTCGCCGCGCTCAGCATTCAACTGGAACATGCCGTTCATATCTCCACTGGCGCCGTGCGGGCGGACATCGAGGCCGCACAGACTTCCACCCGGCAAATGTTGGGTGAAGTCCGTTCCGTTGTGGGCAGCTTGCGTGCCAACGAGCACATGGATTTGGCACCCATTTTGAACTCCTTGGCCTCCCGAGTGCTCCGCCCGAGAATACAGATGGAACTGCCTTCACCCTTTGTGATGGCCGACAGCACCCAGGCTCACGCTGTTCTGCGATGTGTGCAGGAAATCATTACCAACGCGATCAAGCATTCCGGCGCAGACAACCTGTGGATTGCCATTCGCTTCACCGAGGGAGCAATTGAAGTGTCCGCGCGTGATGATGGTCGTGTCCTCCCTCCGGTCCGCCCTGGGGCCGGCCTGGCCGGAATGAAAGAGCGCTTCGAATCGCTCGGCGGTCGCGTCGAATTTGGATTGCGGCCTGACGCCGGATTTTTCCTTTGTGCACGGCTGCCGGCCCAGTCGCAGGATCGACTCGCATGATCCGAGTCTGTGTCGTCGAAGATCAGACGCTCGTTCGAGCAGGATTGGTGCGATTACTCTCGCTTGCCCCGGATGTCGAGGTGGTCGGCGAGGCCAGCGATGGCGACGAAGGTCGCACCGTCATTCGGAAAACGACGCCAGACGTAGTTCTATTGGATGTCAGGATGCCTCGTGCCAGCGGCCTCGACCTGCTTGAATATCTGCATGACCAGCGCTCTTCTCCTGCTTGCATCTTGCTAACAACATTCGACGATGACGACACTGTGCTTCAAGGCATCCGCCTGGGTGCGCGAGGATACCTGCTGAAAGATGTCACCTTGGAACTTCTGACCGATTCCATTCGGCGTGTCTCGCGAGGAGAAACTCTATTCAATCCGGCCCTCACGGTTCGGCTCATCCGCGAGATGAATCCAAATTCGCAAAAACCACCATCGACAGGCGAAGAAATGCTCACCGATCGCGAGTCGGAAGTCTTGCGCTTGATGACAGGCGGATACTCGAACCGCGAAATGGCCGAAGCACTCGGAATATCCGAAGGCACGGTAAAGAATCACGTGTCGAACATCCTCTCGAAGCTAGGTGTACGTGACCGCACTCGAGCCGTGCTTAAGGCCGTCCGGCAAGGTTATTTGTAGGCATCGCGGTTAACACCGATTGGCGGCTGAGATCGCCTGCAGTGATGGCGTGCGGAAAACGTGTTTTCTCTTGAAGCTTTAACTCCGATCCAACATCCCAGCCCTTCGACGATCATCAGGAGCACGGCAGTAATTCGAAACTGCAAAGTCCACTCTCCTGGTGCCATCCGAAAACATTATCCGGGCTGCTGCTCAGGAAATGGTAGTAGGGAGCGTTGTTTGTCTCACCCGCTCACAGGTTCATTGGTGACGGAATGTACGTCTTCCCGATCAAGCACCACGCATCTCGCGTAATTTGTAGCGCAGAATCTTGCCTGTCGCTGTCTTGGGCAGTTCCGGCAAGAATTCGATGCGCCGTGGATACTTATATGGCGTGATTCGTTGCTTGACGAAATCCTGGAGTTCCCTCGTCAATGCCTCTCCTGCATTTCCATCAGCAAGAACTACAAAAGCCTTGGGAGTTTGAATCCCCGATTTCTCCTCAAACGGAATCACAGCAGCTTCCAGCACGCAGGGATGCTCAATCAAAGTGGATTCCACTTCAATCGGCGAAACCCATCCGCCAGACACGCGAAACATATCGTCCGATCGCCCCGCATACCAGTAGTAACCGCCTTCATCCACACTGAACTTGTCTCCCGTGAAGAACCAACGCCCGCGCATGCGGCTGCGGGTCAAGTCTTGCTGGTTCCAATAACGTTGCGCGAGACTTGGCCCCGCTACCAGCAAATCGCCGATTGTGCCTCTGGGTACCGGCTGTCCAGCGTCGTCCACGAGCACCAACTCATAGCCCGGCACAACCTGTCCCGTACTTCCCGGATGCACCTGTCCGACTCCTGCGGAGAGGTAAATATGCAAGACCTCCGTGGACCCGATGCCATCCAGAATCTCCACTGCAAACCGCTGCTTCCAACGGCGAAAGATCTCTGCCGGCAAAGGCTCGGCAGCTGAGACCGCGAGGCGGACTGACTTCAAGTCGTAACCCACTTGCTCGGCCTCCTGTAACATCGCGGCATAGAGCGTTGGCACTGAGAAGAACAGGGTCGGCCGGTTCGATTGCGCGGACTCGAGAACTACCTTTGCCTTTACCTTGCCGGGATACAGAATCGTGGTTGCACCCACATGAAATGGGAACATCAGGGCATTTCCAAGTCCGTAAGCGTGAAAGAGTTTCGACGAGGAAAACGTAATGTCATTCGTCTGGATGTCCAACACACCCCGAGCGTAATATTCGCAGCAATAGATCCAGTCGCGGTGTAAATGCACCGCAGCCTTAGGTTTTCCTGTGCTGCCGGATGTCCACAACCAAAAAGCAACGTCATCTTTATTGGTAGGTGCTGCGTTTAGTTTCGGCGATGCGGCTTGCAGAAAGGGGTCCCAATGAAGATTGGCGCTCGCCGAATCTCCGCATACGATTATGCTTTTACAGTAGTGTTGTCCCGACAGACCTGCCTGAAATTCGGGGAGTAGTGTGGAGTGAACAATAGCAATCCTGGCCCGGCTGTCCTGGAGAAAGTAGGCGTAATCACCTGCGCGAACCGAGGTGTTTGTGGGCACCGCTACTGCGCCTATTTTCATGGCGCCGAAGTACGCTGCGGCAAACTCCGGCGAGTCGGGTAAGACCAGCAGAACTCTTTGTTCTTCCTGGATTCCAAGATTAAGCAGGCCGTTTCCCACACGATTCACCAGCTCAGCGATCTCGCTATAAGTAACTCTCTGCTCGCCGCTGATGATCGCGACTTTGTCGCCGCGGCCTTCTCGGACATGGCGGTCAACAAAATGATCGACCAGGTTATAGCGGTCCGGAATTTTGGGCCTATTCACACAAAGACCTTGTCAGCCGTGTAAGTTCTCTACAAATCACGCTGGACTGAGTTGCCCAAACTGTTCGCGTGCTCTCGATCACAGAAGTATAGTCCAGTTCAGTCAGACGGCTTGCTGACAAGAAGAATGCAACCCGGCTCAAATCTCACTGGCTTGGTTGCTCGCGCAAAGCCATCTATCGTTTCCGATTCCCGGCACACGCAACATCGCTCACCTAAACGAGAACTTAGGAGCCGTCAGTATTCAGCTCACGCCTGTGGATCTTCGTGAGATCGAAAACGGCAGTCTCTAAAATCAAAGGTGCACGGTAGCCGGATGAATGAAGAACAAATGAAGGTGGTTGACCAGACCGCGTGACCAATGGTTTGGAAGAGTAAACGGTCAGATCCCTCCAGCGTCAACTTTCCTGTCGGTGGTGGAGCGACGGCTACAATTCCTTTCTCCGCAAATTCCTTGGCGCGGCCGAACATCCACGAACCCTCTCCCAACTTGAAGCGATGTTCTAGCTGGAACGCGGTACAAAATGGGGACGGACTGAAGTCAGTAAGAGGTCAATCGTGTTTTCCATCAGTTCGGCGATGTCGGCCATTCCTTCTGCATTGATTTTCTCGGGAGTGTCAGATGGCCGGTGACGGTCGTCATGCGATCCGCTACATACGTACAAAATGGGGATTCGCGCTTTTGCAAATGGGGCGTGGTCGCTGTCATCGGGATACTCATCTCCGCCACGAAAGAGCTTCAGAGGCGAGTTGGCGCCGGCCTGATCCAATATTGCATCGAAGCTGTCGCCGGATTTGTCACCAGCAATGCCGACCGTCTTTTCGCGCACACGACCGACCATGTCGAAGTTGATCATCGCGATGGTGTCCAGAAGCGGGAAAACAGGGTGAGCGACGTAGTAGCGGCTTCCTAAGGTCCCTTCTTCTTCGCCAGAGAAGGCAATAAAGACCATGCGCCTTCCCGTAGGAAAATTCATGCCGAAATGGCGGGCCAGTTCCAACAACACGGCGACACCGGATGCGTTGTCGTCGGCTCCGGGATATAAGGAATGCTCCTGGCTGCCTTGAGCAGCAGAAGAAGCGGGACCGAGACCAAGGTGGTCATAGTGAGCGCCGAGGATAATCGTTTCCTGGGAATGCGGGCCGGAGCCTTCGAGAATGCCGATGACGTTTCGGAGTTGCGTCTCTTTGCTCGATCCTGCGGGTATGTAAGCGAAGTTTTGCCAGAAACTTCCGTCCGGCACGCCACTTTTTAATCCGGCTTTGTGAAATTCCGATCGAATCAGCTCAGAGGAGGCTTCAAGACCGGAGGTGCCCGGTGCCCGGCCTTCCATGTCGGAAGAACTGAGGGCGTTGACTGTCTTCCGCATGCGCTCCGCGGCATCGTGGCGAACAGACGATTGAGCCGCGATCGGCTGCGAAATGAAACTGGAGAGAGCTACCGCGAAACACAGGCAAGTGTAATTGGGAAATATTTTCATGTGGAGTGACGTAGGCGATCGCAAACTGTACTCGTTCGGACGGTCCCTCGATAGAACGCAAAGAGACGAAGGAAAGTTCAATAGCCTCGCGCCTCTAACAGAATTTGCACGCTGCCGGCTGGACGAATAAGGTCATGCCCAGGTCCGTCGGCAACGAAGTCCTGGGCTTCTTGGTACCCTCCGAGCATCGACTGACCTACACGATTGGCTTGAATCCGCACGCACAATCACCGAAAGAGGCTGAAGAGTTTCACTAAAGCTTCGTACATATGGGACCTGATTGACCCTGGCTGATCGGTTGCTTATAAACGCCTCCCCCGGGGGATGCGCCGTTCGCATCCAGCTCAATTTTGCTTTCAAGCGACCTAGCGAACTGGAGGCAAACATGGACAAGTCTTGGGACATTCTTGTGGTTTCGGCCCGCCTAGAAAACAAAAAGGCGCTTCTGCGCATTCTTCAAGGTCTGCCCGTGAGTGCCTTCACTGCCTCAACCGTTCAACAAGCTCACGAGGTTCTTTCTACTCACTCCATTCGACTCATCTTCTGCGAAGAAAACTTCGCAGATGGCTCATACCGGGACGTCTTGGCCGCCGTTCGCACTCCCCAAACCAGGACACCCCTCGTCTTGATGCTCTCGACCGGCGAGTGGGAAGAATATCTCGAAGCTATGAGCCTGGGCGCGACCGAGGCGCTTCGTTGTCCGTTGCAGCCGACCGATGTCGAACTCACTTTGATCCGCGCAGCACGGGAGCACGAAGGGCAAATCGACCGCCCCATTCAACAAGGGCCGACCACCTCTCTCACCAACAGGGCGACTGTCAGCTCCACTGCCAACTAAAATGTTCCTGGTTGACACTAGCACTGCGAATCAACGCCAAGCCCTGAAACTGGTTTGCCCTCGCTGCGGCAGCGATTGGGTTTGCCGGGTTTGGCGCAACGGCATTTTTGAGCAGCGTGTGCTGCGGGCCCTTCACTACAGCCCGTATTACTGCGATGGCTGTAATCGTAGGTTTTACCAGCGGAGGTGCAACAAACGGCATACCCGCAACAATCTGAGCGAGTAGCTTTGCTCCGGTTCGGTAACCCGTTTCCTTATCGCCCCGAATCTCAGTGGCGGATTTATGGGTACAGTTTTACCTTAGAACCATCACGCGCTTGATCGCATATGCCACGACAGACATTGGAATCAAAGATCCGGCGTGTGG
>Ga0070665_100006434_pt1 | contig 11956 bp, 6 predicted proteins | sample KBSS13metaG_FD_65862 | JGI IMG/M metagenome (GOLD analysis project Ga0070665, IMG submission 65862) | Switchgrass rhizosphere microbial communities from Kellogg Biological Station, Michigan, USA - KBS S1-3 metaG | ecosystem: Host-associated > Plants > Roots > Rhizosphere > Soil ...
GACATCTACCGGTCGACCGATCGGCTGTTCGCCGGCCTCATGGGATTCCAGTGGATCGCTGGAATCGTGTTCGCGCTCTGGGTCTCGCCGCTGGCGTGGTTCGGTTCCGTCAGCCGCACGCACATTCACGTGTGGGCGGCCGTCGTCGTCGGTGGAATCATCAGCCTGTTTCCGGCGCTCCTGGGACTCTTCCGCCCGGGCCGTACGTCGACGCGCTACACGATTGCGGTCGCGCAGATGCTGATGGGCGCGCTGCTCATCCACCTGACGGGCGGACGCCTCGAAACCCACTTTCACGTCTTCGGCTCGCTCGCATTTCTGGCGTTCTATCGCGACTGGCGCGTCCTGATTCCGGCCACCATCGTCGTTGCGCTGGACCACATGCTGCGCGGGATGTTCTGGCCGCAGTCGGTGTATGGCGTGCTGGTCGTCAGTCAATGGCGATGGGTGGAGCACGCGGCGTGGGTGATCTTCGAGGACGTCTTTCTCGTGGTCTCGTGCCTCCGCAGCGTCGCGGAGATGCGCGAGACGGCGGAGCGCACGGCGACACTCGAGCAGGAGATCCGCACACGGGAGCAGGCCGAAATGGACGCGCGCAACGCGTGGGCGCGCAACGACGGCATCCTCGACGTGGCGCTCGATTGCGTCGTGCTGATGGACGAGTCGGGCCGCATCGTGCAATTCAATCCGGCGGCCGAGCGCACGTTCGGGTACGCCGCCGCGGAAGCTGTCGGGACGCCGCTCGATGCGCTGGTTGTTCCTGCCGATCAAGCCGGATCTCAGCACGAAGGGCTGGCGCGCTACCTGGGCAGCGGGCAAATGGCCGTGCTGAACCGGCGGCTCGAGCTGTCAGCGGTGCGAAGGAGCGGCGAGACGTTCCCGGTCGAAGTCGCGTTCGCGCCGATCTCGCTGGAAGGGTCGACGATGTTCGCGGGCTACATGCGCGACATCACGGAGCGCCGGCAGTCCGAAGCTGCCCTGGCCGAGCGGATGTCCCTGGCCTCGCTGACAGCGGCGGTGGGGCTCGCACTCACGAGGAGCGCGGATTCACGCACGATGCTTCACCACTGCGCCGAGGCGCTCGTGCAGCATCTCCACGGCGGCCTGGCGCGCATCTGGACGCTCGACGAAGACGAGCCGGTGCTCGATCTCCAGGCGAGCGCGGGTTACTACATCGGCCTCGACGGACCTCTCGTCCGCGTGCCCGTGGGCCGCTACGCCATCGGACGAATCGCCGCCGAGCGCCGCTGCAGGATCGACGCCGCCGGCAACGTCGATCCGCAAATCGGGGATCCCGATTGGGCCAGGCGTGAACGGATGGTCTCTTTTGCCGGCTACCCGCTGCTGCTCGACGGCCGGCTGCTCGGCGTGATGGCGATCTACGCGGACCACACGTTTTCGGCGTCGGCGCTCGAGGCCATGACGGTGGTCGCCGATGGCATTGCGCTGGGCCTCGAACGACGGCGGGGCGAGCGGGAGCTGGCTCGCTACACGCGGGATCTCGAACGCGCGCACAAGACGGAACGGCAGAACGCCGAACAACTCGCCAAGCTCGTCGATCAATTGCGTGTGACGCAGGGACAGGCGGAGGCTGCGACCCGCGCGAAGAGCGATTTCCTCGCCAGCATGAGCCACGAGCTGCGGACGCCGTTGAACGCCATCATTCTCTACAGTGAGCTGCTGCAGGAGGAGGCCGGCGAACGGGGCGAGGCAGGCTCCATCCCCGACCTCCAGAAGATCCAGTCGGCCGGCAAACACCTGCTGGCTCTCATCAACGGGATTCTCGATCTCTCGAAGATTGAAGCCGGCAAGATGACGCTCTCGCTCGAACGCTTCGAGATCCGCGCGATGATCGACGATCTGGTGGACACGGTCGGCCCGCTCGTCGAGCAGCGCGGCAACGTGCTCACGGTGAGCTGCGCACCTGGCGTTGGATCGATGGTCGCCGACTTCATGAAGACGCGGCAGATTCTGCTCAATCTGCTCAGCAACGCCGGCAAGTTCACCAGCGACGGAGCGGTTACTCTCCACGTCCAGAGAGCGGCCATGGAGAGGCGCGAGGTCATCCAGTTCACGGTGGCCGACACGGGCGTGGGTATGACAGCGGAGCAGGCCGGCAGAATCTTCGATGCCTTCACGCAGGCGGATGTGACGACGACCCGGAAGTACGGCGGCACCGGGCTGGGCCTTGCAATCGTGTCGCGTCTCTGCGCCTTGATGGGTGGAGAAGTCAGCGTCGAAAGCCGTCCAGGTCACGGTTCGTCCTTCGTGGTCCGTCTCCCGGCGGAAGTCGTCGATGAGGCCGGCGAGTCGGCGCGGCCAGCCGCCATGGCGGGGCCGGCATGAACGCGGGAACGGCGCCGACGATCATGGTGGTCGAGGACAACGAGCCGAGCCGCGATGCGCTCTCGCGCCGCCTCGAGAGGCGTGGGTACCGCATCCTCACGGCGGTTGACGGACAACAAGCCGTCTCGACGGCTCAGGCCGAACGGCCCGATCTCATCCTGATGGATCTCGGTCTGCCCGGGATCGACGGATGGGAGGCCACGCGACGGTTGAAGGACGGGACCCTGACGCGCCACATCCCGATCATTGTGCTGAGCGCGCACGCGATGACAAACGACCGCGACCTGGCGCTGAAAGCAGGCGCCGACGATTTCGATACGAAGCCTGTGCGGTTCGAGCAGCTGCTCGGAAAAATCGAAACTCTCTTGAAAGGCGTTGCGGTCCGATGACCAGGCAGGGATCGGTGCTCATCGTCGACGACAGCGAGCCCAACAGGGATGTGCTGTCGCGCAGGCTCCTGCGAAACGGATTTCTGGTCGAAACAGCCGCCGACGGCCACGCCGCCCTCGCGCTCGCCGGCAGCCGTGCGTTCGACGTCGTACTGCTCGACGTCGAGATGCCGGGCATGAGCGGCCTCGAGGTCCTCGGCAGGCTCCGCGAAACCCGTTCGCAAACCGAACTGCCCGTCATCATGGTCACGGCCCGGACGCAGGGCGACGACATCGTGGAAGCGTTGCAGCTCGGCGCCAACGACTACGTCACCAAGCCGATCGACTTCAAGGTCGCGCTCGCCCGCCTTCACACGCACCTGTCGCATAAATGGGCGGTGGAGGACCTGCGCGCGAGCGAGGAACGCTATGCGCTCGCGGCACGCGGCTCGAACGACGGCCTCTGGGACTGGAACCTGGTTTCCAACGAAGTGCACTGGTCCGCGCGCTGGAAGGCGATGCTCGGATACGGTGAGTCCGAACTCGGCGTGAGCCTTGACGAGTGGCTCACGCGCGTTCACCCCGACGATCTCCCGCGAGTGAAGGAATCGCTCGGCGCGCACCTGGCGGGGAAGAGCGTGCACTACGAGAGCGAGCATCGTGTCCGGCACCGGAACGGCATGTTTCGCTGGATGCTGTGCCGTGGCGCTGCCGTGCGGAACGACGAAGGCGCCGTGACGCGGCTCGCGGGGTCGCTGACCGACATCACCGACGCCAAGGTTTCCGACGCCCTCACCGGGCTGCCGAATCGTCTCCAGTTCGTCGACTTGCTCGATCGCGCCATCGCGCGCACGCAGCGACGCCACGATGAGTTGTTCGCCATCCTGATGCTCGGCCTCGACCGCTTCAAGGCGGTGAACAACAGTCTGGGCCAGCTGAATGCCGACTGCCTGCTGGTCGCTGTCGCCGGTCGGCTTCAGAACGCGATCGCCGAGTCGGTTCCGAGAGAGACACGCGCGCCGAGGATTACGCTGGCGCGTCTCGGCGGCGAGGAGTTCACGATCCTGCTCGAGGACATTGCCGACGCCAGCGACGCGGTCAGGCTCGCCGAGCATCTCCGATCGTCGCTGCGAGAGCCGTTCATCATCGACGGCCAGCAGGTGTTCGTCTCAGGCGCCGTCGGTATCACCGTCAGCACGGCCTCGTATGTCCGTCCCGAGGACGCGCTGCAGGATGCGGCGATCGCGCTGCATCGCGCGCAGGGTGAAGCGCCGACGCCCTGCGAGCTGTTCGATCCGGCCATGCGCGAGCGGGCCGTGGCGCGGCTGAGGATGGAGACCGACCTGCGCCTCGCCATCGATCGCAAGGAATTCGAGGTGCGCTACCAGCCCATCGTCTCGGTGGCCGGCGGGCACATCGTCGGATTCGAGGCGCTGGCACGCTGGCGGCATCCCGCGCGCGGTCTCGTCAACCCGGCCGAGTTCATTCCCGTCGCCGAAGACACCGGCATGATCCGGCAGATCGGCCGGATCATCCTCGCCGAGTCGTGCAGGCGGATGGCTGACTGGCAGGCGCGGCTGGGCGCCAAAGCGCCCGCCATCATGTGCGTCAACGTCTCGAGCCGGCAGCTCGCGCAGGCCGATCTGGCGGAGGAGATCGAGTCGGTGATGCGGGAGACGGGCGTCGAGTCCTCCTGGCTGAAACTGGAGATTACCGAGAGCGCGTTCATCACCGATATCTGGGCGGCTGAAGCGACGCTGCGACGGATGCAGAGGCTCGGCGTCGAGTGGAGCCTGGATGACTTCGGCACAGGCTATTCCTCACTGAGCTATCTGCATCGGCTGCGAGCAGACACCGTGAAGATCGATCGGTCGTTCGTGGGCCGGATGAGCGGCGATCAGCAGGGAGCGGACATGGTCCGCGCCATCGTCGCGCTCGCCCACAATCTCGGAATGGACGTCGTCGCCGAGGGCGTCGAGACCGAAGCGCAGCTGGCCCAGCTCGAAGCGATCGGCTGCGAGTACGCGCAGGGATTCTTCTTCTCCAAGCCGGTCGACGCCGTCACGGCAGAAGCGCTGATCGACGCCGAGCCCTGGCGCGTCCAGGGAACTCGCGCGCTGGCTCACGGCTAGTGCAGTGTCACCGCTGATTCCGTACCGTGGTTCGAACCGCCACTAAAGACACGAAAAAACACGAAACCAAAACGTCTTCGTGAGTTCGCACACAAAATCGCTCGATGCTTAAATTAGGCTTGGGAGATGCTGAGTCTCCCTCCCAACCTCGCCCAGCAGGTGACGATCGCCCTGGTCGAGGACATCGGCAGCGGCGATGTCACTGCCGAGCTGGTGCCCGCCGATCAACGTGTGACCGGAAAGGTCATTTCCCGGGAGCCCGCCATCCTCTGCGGCCGCCCCTGGGTCACCGAGGTCTTCCGTCAGCTGGATCCATCGGTCCATCTGACATGGACCGTCGATGACGGGGACCGGGTCGCCGCAAATCAAACTCTCTTCGAGATTGCCGGCCTTGCCCGACCGGTGCTCACCGGCGAGCGGGCCGCCCTCAATTTCCTGCAGCTCCTGTCCGGCACCGCCACCGCCACACGCCGCTACGTGGAGGCCATCGCGGGAACCGCCAGTGCAATTCTCGATACCCGCAAGACACTGCCCGGATTGCGGACCGCCCAGAAATACGCGGTCCTGTGCGGCGGCGCCCAGAACCTCCGGATCGGCCTGTTCGATCAAGTCCTGATCAAGGAAAACCACATCGCGGCGGCCGGCTCCGTCACCGAAGTAATCCGAGCAGCGCGCCGCGCGGCAGGCTCGAAGAAAGTCGAAGTGGAAGTCGAAACGCTGCAGGAGTTCTCGGAGGCCCTACAGGCGGCACCGGACATCATCATGCTGGACGAATTCAGCCTGAGCGACATGAGAGCCGCCGTAGAGCTGAACCGTGCCAGCGACCACAGTGTCAAAATCGAAGCATCAGGACGCGTAACGCTGGAGACAGTCCGCGCCATCGCGGAAACCGGCGTCGACTTCATCTCCATAGGCAGCATCACGAAACACGTCCGGGCGGTGGACTTGTCAATGCGCCTGGAGTTTGTAGCCCGCTAGAGTCCTGAGTCAGGGATTCGTTCACAATATCGCGCCACGCTGGCGAGAATCTGGTCTGCGGTCTTCGTCCAGATGAAGGGCGTCGGCGCTTCGTTCGTGATGCTCACGTCCTCACGGATCGCGCGCTCAAGCTCGCGAGTGCTTCGATGCGCGCCGCGCTTGATCTGTTTCTGCATGAGCAGAGCAAACCACCGCTGACCACTCTCGAGCAGCGTCTATTCCTCGGTCGTCAGTTCCAGTGGGACGGAGTGGGCGACCCAATCGCATCGGCGCGTCCTCCTTGCAGCCGAGTACGATTGGTCACGGATAGTTGTTGCACGAATCTCTGACTCAGGACACGAGAAGCGTCTTTCAAGACTAAAAAACGCTATAGTCGGCGCTTCGACGCGTCTGTGTGGGTGCCATGCGTCGACGGGAGCCTCTGTGACAACCAGCGCGGAGACGGAGTTTCATACCTCGGGTATCGTGCGGCTCACGCGCCCGCAGCTCGTCGGAACGCTGACGGGCCTGCTGCTCGCAGCGCTGCTGGCCGCCATCGATCAGACAATCGTCGGAACGGCGGAGCCGCGCATCATCGCGCAGCTGTCCGGGTTCGATCGCTACCCCTGGATCGCTACCGCCTACTTACTGACATCGACCGTGTCGGTACCCATCTTCGCGAGCCTGTCCGACATCCACGGACGCAAGCCGTTCTTCCTGCTCGGGGCTACGCTCTTCGTCGCGACCTCGGCGCTGTGCGGAGCGGCGGGCAAGCTGACGTTCCTCCCGCTCGACGGCATGGGCCAGCTCATTCTCTTTCGCGGGCTGCAGGGCATCGGCGCCGGGATGGTGCTTGGCCTGCTGTTCACGATCGTCGGCGACATCTTCTCGCCTGCCGAACGCGGCCGCTATCAGGGCCTGTTCGCGGCTGTGTGGGGCGTGGCCTCGATCTTCGGGCCGACGCTGGGCGGCTGGCTCACCGATCACTGGTCGTGGCGCGCGTGCTTCTGGGTGAATCTGCCGGTCGGCGCGGTGGCCGTCGCCGCTATTTATTTCGAGTTCCCGCACATGAAACCGCGAGGCGCCACGAGGCGGCTCGACTGGGCGGGGTTCGCGACCCTCATCGGCACGGTCGTGCCGCTGCTGCTCGCGCTGACGTGGGCGACGCAGTACGGCTGGACGTCCGTGCGAGTCGAGTCGCTGCTGGCGTTGTCGGCCATCATGCTGGCCGTGTTTCTCTACGTGGAGTCCACCGCATCGGAGCCCGTCATTCCCCTGGTGCTCTTCAGCAACCCGATCATCGCCATCTGCTCGATCTGCTCGTTCGTGCTGGGCATGGGGATGTTCGGCGTCATCATCTACCTGCCGCTGTTCATGCAGGGCGTGCTCGCCGTGTCGGCGACGCAGTCCGGCAACCTGCTCACGCCGCTCATGATGGGCGCGGTCGTCGGCAGCATCGTGGGCGGGCAGACGGTGTCGAGGACCAAGACGTACAAGACCGTGGCGATCGTCGGATCGATGCTGGTGGCTGCCGGCATGATCGTATTCGCGCGGATGGGAGTGGACACCCTGCGGACGTACGTCGTGTACGGCATGGTGATTTCAGGTTTGGGGATGGGTCTGCTGCAGCCGGTCTACACGCTCGCTGTTCAGAACGTCGCGCCACGGCGGCAGATGGGGGCTGCGACCTCGTCAACGATCTTCTTCCGATCGATCGGCAGCACCGTCGGAGTCGCCGCCTTCGGCTCGATTATGCTGACGCGCTATCACACGGCGTTCGATCAATCGATGCCGGCTCACGTTCCGCCGGCGGCCTTGCCGTATTTCGCCAACCCGCTGCTGCTCGTTCAGGTACGCCCGCAGATGGAAGCCGCGTTCGGGCGGTTCCCCGGAGGTTCGGCGCTGCTGCAGACGTTGTTCGACAACGTGCGCTCGTCGCTCGCCAGCGGACTGCACCTCATCTTCGTCTGCAGCGCGACGATCATGGTGCTCGCTGTCCTGCTGCACGTCGTGCTCCGCAGCGAGCCGCTGACGACGCGCGTGGCGGAGCCGGAGTTGGTCGGCTAGCGCGTCTGAAAGTAGTGCGGACCTTCAGGTCCGCCGTGTCAGCAGGCCTGACCTGCACGACACCGAGCTATTCCCCCGGGCAGTTCTTTCTATGCGGTCTTTGCGATCTGCGCGGTTTCTTCCGTGCGTTAACGCTGCGGCAGCGTGAACGCCACGTACTCGCCCGAGTAGTTGCCGCCGCTGATCGCGACGACGATGTACTGTTTGCCGTCGACGAGATAGGTCATCGGCGATCCACTCTGCGGCGCAGCCATCCAGATCGCGCCGACTTCTTTGCCCGCGCCCTTCTCGTAGCCGCGCAGCATGGCGCCACGCGGATGCTCGGGCGTGGTCGTCAATTGCGGATCGCCCATCACGACGAGGGTCTTCGTCACCATCAGACCGATCCCGCCGGTTCCGGCCTGACCCGTCCTGGGAATGTTCAGCCCTTTCAGCGCCGGATGATTGCGGACGTTGTCGGGTGTGTCCCCGTGGGCCACCTGCCAGGCGATGTCGCCGCGATCGAGGTTGATGGCCGAGATCGTTCCATACGGCGGTTTGAGAATCGTGAGGCCGTCGACGAGCAGGCCGCCGCCCGCGCCTCCACCGACGGTCGGCGCGTTCGCCGCCGGTGCGGCCGGAGCGGGCGCTGCTGCCGCCGCGCGCTGCGCCGCTGCCTGCGCCACCGCGCGTGGAGAATCGGCCGCGCAGCAGTCACCTGGTCCAAGCACTTCCTGGAAGGGCCGCCCCGCGAGCCCCGAGACGTAGCGGATGTCCGAGAAGTTGGGCGGCGGAGGCACAAGCGATCCCGACGTGATGCCGACGTTGTTCGCGTTCGCGAACGCGGTGTGTGTCTCGGGGTCGTACGCGATGCCCGGCCAGTTGGTTCCGCCGACGGCGTTGCCCATGTTGATCGCGCCGAGGATCCCGTTGACACTGCCGAGTACCGGCGGGTTGTACATCCACGGTCCCACTTTGTAGCGTGAGATGTTCTGCACCGCCTGCGCCCGCAGCTCCGGCGTGAAATCGATCAAATCGTCGGGCACCTTGAGGAAGTTGCGCGCGTAGGCCGGCGGCTTCGTGGGAAACGGTTGCGTGGGGCTCGTGGTTTCACCCGGTACGTCCGACGCGGGAACGGGCCGTTCCTCGATCGGCCACACGGGTTGTCCCGTCACGCGATCGAACACGAAGAGGAACGCCTGCTTGCCCGGCACCGCGACCGCTTTGATGGCGCGTCCGTTGACGGTGATGTCCGCGAGAATCGCCGCCGACGACATGTCGTAGTTCCAGAGCGGGTGATGCACCAGCTGGAAGTGCCACTTGCGCTGACCCGTCTTGAGATCCACGCACACGAGGCTCTCGGCAAACAGGTTGTTCCCGGGACGATGGCCGCCGTAGTAGTCGGACGTCGGCGTCTCTACCGGCAGATACACGAGCCCCAGTTCTTCGTCGACGGTGATCTGCGTCCAGACGCCGTTGTTGCCGTTCACCGCCCAGGAGTCTTTCTGCCAGGTGTCGTTGCCGAATTCGCCCGGCAGGGGAATCGTGTGGAACGTCCAGAGCAGTTTGCCGGTGCGCACGTCGAACGCGCGCACGAGCCCCTTCGTGTTGTTGTGCGTGCTGACCGTCGCGCCTTCGCGGAACGAGGAGCCGACGATGATGACGTCTTTGGCGATGGCGGGCGTGGCGTGCCACCCGATCTCGCCGGTCTCCGGATCGATCTGCTGGCCGGCGCCGAAGACGACGCCGTCCTTCAAATCGACGATGCCGTCCTTGCCGAAGCCGGCGATTGGCGCGCCGTTGTGCGCGTTGAGCGCGACGAGCCGATAGCCGGTCGTGACGTAGATCACGCGGTCGTCGCCGCGTCCGTCGGTCCAGTACGAGAGGCCGCGGCCCGACAACTGACGCGGCGAGACGCCGGCGCGCTTGCCCTCGCGCAGGCTGTGCGCCCACATCAGCTCACCGGTCTTGCCATCCAGCGCCACGACCGAGCGGCGCGTGCCGCCGGTCGCGTACAGCACACCGTTGATCGCGAGCGGCGTGCCTTCGAGTTTGTACTCGGGGCGCGGGCCCAGGATATCGGTCTTGAATCGCCACGCGACTTCGAGCGTCTTGAAATTGTCGGCGTTGATCTGATCGAGCGGCGAGTACTTCGTGCCTCGAATGTCGGCGGTGTAGTGAGGCCAGTCGCCGTTGGCCAGGGAAGGCAGCGCCGAAGAACCGGTGCGATTCTGGCCCGACATGACGACAGACACGGAAAGCAGCGCCGCGAGCAGTCCCACAGACCCGAACCTGCGTGTCATGGTCCCTCCTTCGAAGCCGAGGTCGATCGGTTAGGCGCAATATACACGGGGACGGGCTAGAATCCGCGAAGGCGCCAACGACAACGGCACCGGCGTCGCGACACTGCTCGGCATCGCGGAATACTTCGCGAAGATTCCAGCGGCGCAGCGGCGGCGGACGATCACGTTCATCGGATCCACGGGACACCACGACGGGACCGCCGAGAGCGGGGCGTGGCTCCTGCAGCACAAGGAACAGTTCGACAAGACGGCGCTGCTCATCAACTGCGAGCACACGGCCGCGAATCAGCTGGTGAGCTCCTGGCTGATTGTGGGCGGGAGCGCGGGCCACGCCACCCGCGTCAGCGTGTGCCCCCGCCAGCGTTGATCTCGACGAGAGCGAGCTTGTTGACACCGCTCTCCGCCATCACGATGTTCTTGCCGTCGTCGGTTGCCTTGATGTTGCGGACGACGCCACCGCCGCCGGGGATGATCCAGCTCTGAAATTTCTGCGTTTTCATGTCAAAGCGCACGAGCACGTTTGGCTTGATCGCCGACTCGACGTACCAGATTGCGCCGTTGAGATACGTGATGCCGTACGGCTGCGACTTCGGTCCGCTCGGCGATGGCCACTCGGTCACCTGGCCTGTCTTCGGATCGAGGCGGCCAAGATAGCCGCGGGAGTAGTCCGCGTACCAGATGATGTCGTCCGGGCTGATGGCGATCCGGCGGGGGCGGCTGTCGGCGTTCGGGAGCGGGTACTCCTTGATCGCCAGCGTGTCGGGATTGATCTCGATGATCTTGTTCGTTCCGAAGTCGCACACGAACGGCACGCCTTTGGTGGTGAACACCATGCCGTACGGGTTCGCGCGCTCGGTCGGCGTTCGCTGCACCTTGATCTCGCCGGTCTTCGGGTTGATCCGGCCGACGGTGTTCGAGTTCTGCGCGGTGAAGAAGAGCATGCCGTCGCGTGCGAAGAGCGGCGTGTGCGGATCGCGGACGCCTTCCGGCATCTTGTACTCGACCACGTCGCCCGTCTTCGGATCGAGCTTGCCGATGTAGGCAGCCTGGTTCGCGGTGAACCAGACGTTGCCGTCCTTGTCGAGCTCGAGCCCGTGCGGACCCGACCCTGGCGTCTTCAGTGGAAACTCTTTGATCTCGCCGGTCTTCGGATTCACGCGGCCGATCACGTTGGCGAACATCCCGGTCCACCAGATGGATCCGTCGGGACCCGGTTCCGGATCGTGCGGCCGCGATCCGAGCGACGGCGCGTTCCACTCACGGATGTTCACCTTGACGTCGCCCGGGAGGACGACGGGCTTTGGCCGCGGCTGCTCGGGAAAGTTCTTCGCCAGGTACGCGGTGATCTCGGACTTCTGCGCGGCGGGCAGCGACACCATCGTGCCGATGAGCTCGTCCCACCCCTGCTGGTTGAAGCCGCCGGAGTTCGCGATCAGACCGAGCGCGTGGCACTTCGTGCACTGCGCCTGCAAGGCGTCCTTGCCGGGGCCGTCGGGAAGCGTGAGCGCGGCGCCCCGTCCTCGGCCCTGGCCGTGCACGTCACTGATTACGCCGATGCCAGCGAGGCAGAGGAGTACGACGGCGAATGTGAACCAGTGTGTAGTCTTCATGGTGGCGATCCTACACGCGGTCCGTGAAGACCGTACCCACCAAGCATGCACGGACTTGGTAGTACCTCCGATCGAACCAAGGCCAGGTCGGTCACGAAAACACGAAATCTCGAAAACGAGACAGCAAATGGTTTCGTGTGTTTCGTGTGTTTCGTGTTTTTCGTGGCGATTCGAGCATCGGCGACGAATTAGCT